>Ga0209702_10007143_pt1 | contig 13838 bp, 18 predicted proteins | sample FRY01_FD_187210 | JGI IMG/M metagenome (GOLD analysis project Ga0209702, IMG submission 187210) | Freshwater microbial communities from Lake Fryxell liftoff mats and glacier meltwater in Antarctica - FRY-01 (SPAdes) (version 2) | ecosystem: Environmental > Aquatic > Freshwater > Ice > Glacier... | reverse complement strand
TACCGCCAGAAAACAGGGCTGGATTCTGCTCGATACACTGATGGGACAGCCAGCTAAACTGATCGGACAACTGCGCCTCGATTGAGCGCACAGCCCCTACCTGGGCTGTTACGAAATTCGGCCAAAGGCACCGTGTTTTCATCGACCGAGGCAGCCTGCCGGAACCGAGACATTTCCTTGAAGCCCGCGTCTCGCAGGCGGTCGGATTCGAACTTCACATCAAAGCGGATGGTCGGCAACAGCCGGTCGATGGTTTCTTGCGGCGTCCGTTCGCCTGCCAATCCAACGCGTTTGGCGTGGCCGATCAAGTATTCGTCGGTGAATTGGCAATCGATTTCCAACAGGCGCACCTTTGCCTTGTCATTGTAGAAATCCTGCATCAGATCGACGTTGGCAGGGTCGATGCAGACGATCAACTTGTCAGTCTGCCAATAATCGAACAACATGCGCATCAACGCCCGCCGATGCCGCGTGCGCTTTTCCAGCGTGGTCTGGATGCCGCCAAGATCGGGCAAGGGCGTGGACGCCTCGTTGAACAGATAGTCGATGGCTGGCAGGTTGGTGACTTGGCGCACCCGTTCGACCAGCCGCTTGGCGACGTGCCACTTCTTGCAGGTCACCATCAGCAACGTGCGCTCGCGCCCCAAAGAGCTTTCCGTTTCCCAGAACCGCGGCGCAAACCGCCGCCCGATCCGGCCCCACCCGGTGAGAAACTTGAACAGACTGCTCCCCTCGTTCGATATGCCGAACGTCACCCCGGTGGCGGCGTAGAGCTTGCCCAAGCGTTCCCTCAGGTTCTTTGCATCCGGGCTGATCTTACGCGCAAAAAGGAAATCCTGGCTGAGCAGCAGGTCATAGTGATCGTTGTGAAAGTTTACCGGCATGCCGTAATCGGTGAACATCAGAAAGGTCAGGGTGCGGGTGCGGATTTCATGTTCGGGCACAATATGCCGAACCAAAGTCTGAAAAAACGTCTCGTCCGGGATCCAAGTCGTGCGGAAAAACCGCATCACATCGGTGCGCTTGCGCGTAAACTCCAGCAGCGCCTCGATGGTACGGCGGCGCAGACACCACCACTGGCTGCCGATCTGCATCTGGATGTCGGCAGGCACCTTGCGCGCCACGCCCAATTTGCGCTGAAGGTTGATCGATGCATAAAACAGGCGCTTGTGGGATCGCTCATTGAAGTAGTGGCGATAGATCAGCCTGTCTTCCCGCATACCGGTCTTGATCCAGTCAGAGTTGAAGAAATCGAAGCTTTCGATGTAGTCGACTTCTACGCGGTCCAGAAATTTATGCGCGTATTCGGCTGTCTTGGTCGGCATGCAATCGCCCGACAGCATGTAAAAATGGGTGGCGCGCGGGAAGGTATCGACGGCGGCCTCTACGGCCAGCAAAGTGGCCTGCACCAGGCTCCATTCGCCCCAGCCGCATTTCACCCGACGCGCGGCGAACACCACCGACGGGTTGGGAGCCAATGCGGTCTTGATCTTGTCGAAATCCGCTGCCGCCGCCCGTACATCGAAGTGGATGGCAATGAAATCGCCTCCGGCCGTCAGGCGTTGCGCCTGAGCAATGATCCCATCAGGGTCCTTGTGACACAGCAGGATATAGGCGATTTTAACCATGGTTGGACCACTTGCAGCAGATACGGATAACTGTTTCCCTGAATACCTTTATCACGCATTGAAATGACAGCGTTTCTTTGCTTTTTTGCGGCACAACGTTCCGCACAAAAGATCGAGGCACAAAGGAGCCGCAGCAAATGGGATTTCCCGGAACCTGGATGACAGAAAGCGAAAGCATGGTTTACCGCGTGGTGCCCAAATGCGCCTGCTCGACCATCGGGCAAATCATGTTCTACGCCGACCAAGGCGCGTTCTTTGACGGCGATATTCACGACAGCACCGCAGGGCTGCACAAATGGGCGCAAGAGGCGAGCCAGCCTCTGATCGAGCGTAATGTCAAACAACACAAATCCTATGCGTTCACCTGCGTGCGCAACCCCTACACCCGCATCCTGTCATCGTTTTTTGACAAGATCTGTGGCATCCAGCGCAACGGCAAACGCTATCGCGGCAACCTTGTGCCGCTGCTTACCCAGAAATACGGTGTCGATGTGGGCGGGCCCGAGGGGCGCGACGATTTCGATCAGATCGCCAGTTTCCGCCGGTTTTTGTTGTTTGCCCGTGATACCATCCGCTGGAAAAAGCCGATGGAGCCGGACATTCACTGGTCGGCGATGTCGGGCCATGTTTCGACATATATCGTCAATGGCGGTCGCTTTGATCATATCTTCTTCACCGAACGGTTCGACGAAGGCATGGACATCGTTCTGAAAAAGACCAGGCAGAAGCACAAGATCGACCTTAAAAAGGTCCCCCGCTTCAACGAAAGCGAGGGCCACGGACCCAAACGCGTCCATCCGGTGGAGGCGTATTTCGACGATCTGTCGATGCATCTGGTCTGGGAAATCTACAAACGCGATTTTCAGGTGTTCAAGTACGATTTCGAGAACCCTGCCAACAAGATGCCAATTGACGAGATCGATCTGGCCGAGGTGCACGCCAAATTAGGCGACTGAGCCGCTTGCCACGAAGGGCGGGGGGTTTCACACCCCCCGCACCCCCCGTGGGATATTTATGAACAGATGAAGCAACTGATGCGGCGCAGAGGCCTTGGGTCAGATCAGCCCTTCTGCCCGGAACAAAGTCTTCAGGTCTGACTCTGGCCGCGCGCCGAAATGGCTGATCACCTCTGCCGCTGCCACGCAACCCATGCGCCCGCAGACCGCCAGCGACTGCCCGGTGGCCATGCCGTACAAGAACCCTGCCGCGAATTGATCGCCCGCGCCCGTCGCATCGACGGGGACGATCCGATGTACCGGAACGATGGCACGGTCGGCGCCGCGCACCATGATCACGTCTTGTCCTGACCGGGTGCAGACCACCAGCCCGGCATCCACCGACGCCTGTTCCAGTGCCGCCGAAAGGTCGGTCTGATAGAGCGATGACCACTCGTGTTCGTTGCCGATCACATAGTCCAAATCCTTGACCAGACGCCGAAAATCACTCCGGTGCCGATCGACGCAGAATGGGTCCGACAGGGCGATCCCTGCCTTGCCACCCTGTGCGTGACACAAGCCGACAGCGCGTTCGAACGCCTTTTTGCCCTTGGGCTTGTCATACAGATAGCCCTCGAGAAACAGGATCTCGGCCTGTCCTGCCACGTCATCCGACACATCCTGCGGTCCCAGTTCCGAGGAAATACCCAGATAGGTGTTCATCGACCTCTCGCCATCGGGCGCCACAAAGATCATCGAGCGTGACGTGGGCAGTTCGCCCCCCGCCACGGGCGCATTGACGAAATCGGTGCCGTTGTCGGCCATGCTGCGGGCATAGAACCGCCCCAGCGCGTCGTCATGCACCCGCCCGATGAAAGCAGTCGTCAACCCCAGATTGCCCAGCCCGGCCATGGTGTTTGCAACCGACCCGCCCGGAGCCTGCACCCTGTTGGTCATCGCGCCATACAGCATTTCGCCGCGGTCACGCTCAACCAGTTGCATGATGCCCTTCTCGATCCCCATCATCTCGATGAAGTTGTCGTCGGCACTGCAGAACACGTCGACGATGGCGTTGCCGATACCGACAACCTGAAAGGCTTTCATGCGGTCTTTTCCTCGAAAAGGCACAAGTCTGCGATCGGGCAGATGCTGCATTTGGGTTTACGCGCGGTGCATACATAACGCCCGTGCAGGATCAGCCAGTGGTGCGAATGGTGCTGGAATTGCACGGGAACATTGTCTTCCAAAGCGCGTTCGACCGCCACCTCGTCGCGGCCTGGGGCGATGCCGGTGCGGTTGCCGACGCGGAACACATGGGTGTCCACCGCGTGGGCCGGATGGCCGAACCACATTTGCAACACCACGTTCGCCGTCTTGCGCCCCACACCGGGCAACGACTGCAGCGCAGCGCGGCTGGACGGCACCCGGCCGCCGTAAACCTCGATGAGCCGTTGCGACAGCTTGATCACATTCCTGGCCTTGTTGCGGAACAGTCCGATAGTCTTGATATGGCCGATCAGTGCTTCTTCCCCCAGCGCGAGCATTTTTTCTGGGGTGTCGACCACCTCGAACAGGGTTTTGGTTGCCCGATTGACCCCTACGTCGGTTGCCTGCGCCGACAGCGCCACAGCGACCAGCAGGGTATAGGCGTTCAGATGGTCCAACTCGCCCTTTGGTTCCGGCTCGGACGCCTGAAACCTGACAAAGATTGCCTGCATTGCAGGATATTCCAACTGGCGCACCATGGACTTGCTATGCCATCCAACAATGGCCCCGACAAGTAAAAGCCGCAAGTATCGGGTCGCAACCCCGGTCGGATACCCCTATTTTCTACGTTCAAGGAGACCTTGATGACCGCCCAGAGCACCTCCTACCACTACGGCGTGATTGCCCGCGCCTTGACCCTGATCGACGAAGCCGGACCGGGCCTGACGCTCGACGGTCTGGCCGACAAGATGGGGATGAGCCCCGCTCATTTTCAGAGGGTGTTTTCGCAATGGGTCGGCGTGTCGCCGAAACGCTATCAGCAGTATCTGACATTGGACCATGCCCGGCGGCTGCTTGTGGACCGCTTCACCGTTCTGGATACCGCGCTGTCTGCCGGGCTTTCGGGCGGGGGCCGTTTGCACGATTTGTTCCTGACATGGGAGGCAATGAGCCCCGGCGACTACGCCAGGGGCGGGGCGGGGCTGAACATCGACTGGGGTTGGTTTGACAGTCCATTCGGGCCTGCACTGGTGATGGGCACTCAAAAGGGCATCTGCGGCATAGGCTTTGCTGCCGAAACCGGCACCGAAGCGACGATGGCGGATCTTGTCTCGCGCTGGCCGAACGCGGTGTTCGCCGAGGATGCGATGCGCCTGCGACCATGGGCTCTTCCGGCTTTCGGCATGGCGGACGAGCATCGCAAAACCCCGATCATCCTGATCGGCGCGCCGTTCCAGATCAAGGTCTGGGAAGCCCTGTTGCGCATCCCCTCTGGCCATGTCACGACCTATGGCGAAATCGCAGGGTCCATCGGCCACCCCGCTGCCGTCCGCGCCGTCGGCACCGCTGTCGGGCGAAACCCGATCAGCTTTGTCATCCCGTGCCATCGCGCCTTGCGCAAATCGGGGGGCCTTGGGGGCTATCACTGGGGCCTGCCGGTAAAACGCGCGATGCTGGCATGGGAATCCGCCCGGAGCGAGGCTTGATCAGCCGGAAACGATGGGCGGAAACCTGCCTTGCCAATCGGCGACCTGTCCCTTGCCGCGACAGCCTGCTATGATTATTCAACAGGGTCCGGAGGGGCCTGAAGCAAACGAGGCAGCAAAATGATGATGAAAACCCGCGTAATTCTTGGCTTGTGCGGCGTGCTGGCGCTGTCAGGGTGCGAGCTGGACCCCAATGCCTATACAAATGATCCAAACGCCCGTGCCAAGAGTGGCGCAGTGATCGGTGCGCTGAGCGGGGCCGTTCTTGGGGCGGCAGTTGCGAATGACAACCAGACACAAGGGGCGCTGATCGGGGCCGGTATCGGGGCACTGGCCGGGGTCGCAATCGGCAATGACCTAGACAAACAGGCGGCGGAACTGCGGCGCACGCTTAATTCCAATGTCGGCGTCACCAACTTTGGCGATTATCTGGTCGTGAACATGCCGCAGGACCTGCTGTTCTCGGTAGACAGCGCCAATCTGCGACCTGACCTGACCAACGACATTCGTGCAATAGCCAGCAGTCTGTTGCGCTATCCCAACAGCCGGATCGAAGTCGTGGGCCACACCGACAATACCGGGTCGGCCGCCTACAACCAGGATCTGTCACAGCGCCGGGCCGTGTCGGTTGCCGAGATCCTGCGTTCCAGTGGTGTGCCAAGCGCCCGGATTTCCAGCTATGGGCGGGGTGAAGATGCACCGATCGCGACCAACTTGAGCCCGCAAGGTCAGGCTCAAAACCGCCGGGTGGAAATTATCATCCGTCCCAACCGCTGATCTGGTAAAGCCGGGGGCCACAATGCCCCCGGTTTTTCGGTTGGCAGCGCTGCGCTTTGGTCATATGTTCAGACCAGTTCGGAGCGTTGCATGCCCTTCCAGAAAGTTCACTCCGAAAAGCTGTCGCAGTCGGTGGTCCGCCAGATCAAGCTGCTGATCTTGCGGGGCATTTTGCGTCCCGGCGAACGCCTGCCTGCCGAACGCGAACTGTCTGAACGGCTTGGCGTGTCGCGTCCGTCGTTGCGCGATGCGCTCTCAGACTTGCAAGATCGAGGGTTGCTGATCAGCCGTCCCGGTGCAGGGGTCTTTATTGCCGATGTTCTGGGGTCGGCGTTTTCACCGGCTTTGATCGATCTGTTCGCCTCCCATGACGAGGCGGTGTTCGACTATATCGCGTTTCGCCGCGATCTTGAGGCTTTAGCCGCAGAACGGGCCGCGAGGTTGGGGACCGACTCTGACCTCAAGGTCATCGCCACGATCTTCGCAAGGATGGAGGCCGCGCATCTAAAGCGCGATCCGACCGACGAAGCGCAGTTGGACGCCGAATTTCACATGGCGATCATCGAGGCGAGCCATAACGTCGTCATGCTGCACATGATGCGGTCGATGTTCGACCTGCTTCGACAGGGTGTGTTCTACAACCGACAGATGATGTTCAAGAACCGGATGACGCGGGAGAGTCTGTTGGAACAGCATCGCGCAATTCATCAGGCCATCCAGAACCGGGATGTATCTGCCTCCCGTGCAGCGGTTTCGAGCCATCTTGATTATGTGGAACAGTCGCTGGTCGAACAGACCCGCGCCGCCCGCAACGAAGATGTAGCCCGCCAGCGCCTTGTACACGAACAGGAGAAATGAAAAAACCGGGCACAAGGCCCAGTTTTTTCATCAGGGTCCCTGTGTTGGTTTAATGAAACTTGGCATCGACCTGCGCAATGGCTGCATCAATCGACGCTGATGCACGTTTTTTGGTCATTTGCTTTGCCAGCACGTCACCAGCCGTCGCAATCGCCAAAGAAATGGCCTGCTCGCGCACGGACCGCAGGGCCTGTGCTTCGGCGGAAGCGATCTGCTCTTGCGCCGCGATCAGACGACGCGCGATGGACTCTTTCAGATCTTCTTTCGCTTGCACGGCGACCGCTTCGGCCTCGGCCTGGGACACGATCCGCTCGGATTGCTCCTGAACCTCTTTCTGCTTCTTTTCATACGACGACAGCAGCGCACGCGCCTCTTCGCGAAGGGCCTTGGCCTCTTCGAGATCGGCCTTGATCGCGGCGGCGCGGGCGTCCAGCAAGCCGGTAATCTTGCCGGGCACCTTCATGTAAACCAGCACACCAACAAACATCAGAAATGCGATCAACACGACGAAGTCTGTGTTGCCAAGCGATATGAACGGGCCGGTCGCCGCGTGAGCGGGCCAAGTGGTCAGAAGGAAAACGATCAGTTTTTTCATCAGCTTATCCCTTCAACCGTGCCGACAACGCCTTGACTATCGCGTCGGCATCTGCAGTCCCGCCCAGTGCCACGACCAATTCAGCAGTCACATCCTGCGCCACTGTTTTCACAGCATCCACCGCACCCGCCTCAACTTCGGCGATGCGCTTTGCAGACACCGCGGATTTCGCAGCAATCTCGGCGTCCGCCGTCGCAATGGCCGCGTTGAGGTCTTTCTGAATGTCGGCCTTTGCATCCGCGACGATCCTGGCGGCCTCAACCCGTGCGCGGGCCAAGGCATCGTTGTAGGCTTTTTCGGCGGCAACAGCCTTTTCCTTCAGCTCTTCGGCAGCCGTCAGATCGTTGGTGATGGTTCCGGCACGTTCGGCCAGAACAGCGCCGATGCGGGGCAGCGCGACCCGCGTCAGGATCAGGTAAATGACAACAAGAGTAACCAGCAACCAGAAGATCTGATTGGGAAATGTAGAGAAATCAAGCTGCGGCATTCCCGACTTTTCAGCGGTCTGACCTGCTGCTGCGGCTACTTCGGTCGCCATGTCGCCGTCCTTTCACGATCCGTAGAAACGCGGCCGAAGGGACTTGCCCTTCGACCGATCAACGCGCTTCGCGTTCAGACCGCGAACATCAAAAGCAGCGCGATCAGGAACGAAAAGATGCCCAGAGCTTCGGCGAATGCGATGCCGACGAACAAGTTTGCGGTCTGGCCCGGGGCCGCCGACGGGTTGCGAAGGGCACCGGCAAGGAAGTTTGCCACGATGTTACCCACACCGATACCAGCACCGCCCAGACCGAAAGCGGCCAGACCGGCACCGATGAATTTGCCCATTTCTGCGATGTCACCAGTCATAGTCATTCTCCTTCGTATGTAAGACTTAAGATATTTTAGAACCTTAGTGATGTGCCTCACCCACGGCGTCGCGCAGATACACACATGTCAGGATAGTAAAAACGTAGGCTTGGACCGCTGCGACCAACAGTTCCAGACCATAGATCGCAGCGATTGCGGCAATCGGAACGACAGACGCCACACCCATCGCGCCCGCGAACCCCGCGAACACTTTGATCACCGCATGCCCGGCCATCAGGTTGCCACCAAGCCTGATCGAATGCGACAAAGGCCGAACAAAATAGGAAATAACCTCGATCAGAGCCAGCACCGGACGCAACGCCAGTGGCGCAGAAGATATCCAGAACATCGCCAGAAACGCGGGGCCTTTGCGGACAAACCCGACAACCGTCACGGTCCCGAAAACCAGCAGCGCCAGCGTCGCCGTAACGGCGATGTGCGACGTCGTGGTAAAGCTCATAGGGATCAGTCCGACCATGTTCGACACAAAGATGAACATGAACAGCGTCATCACATAGGGAAAGAATTTAGCCCCTTCACGGCCCGTCACGTCCTCTACCATATTGTAAACAAAGCCATAAAGCAGTTCAGCGACCGACTGACTACGGGACGGCACGATTGCGCGGCGGCTGGTGCCAAGGACCAGCAGCGCAGTCATCGCAAGCACGGCAACCGCCATCCATAACGTCACGTTGGTCGGTGTGTACCACGCAACGGCGTCACCGCCGAACAGCGGCTTGACAATGAACTGATCCATCGGATGGATTTGCAGCCCGCCACTTGCTTGTTCTTCGGTTGCCATGGTCAGTCCTTGTCCTGCGTCTTGCCCATTGCCCGCGCGGTGCCCAGCATCGTTTTCACCCCGCCGGCGAACCCTATGCCGCAAAAGATGATCAGGAAGATCGGCAGCGTGCCAAGCAGCACATCCAGCCCGTAACCGATTGCCAGTCCCAGGACCAACCCGGTGCATAGCTCGATTATCATCCTCCAGGCCACCTCGCCCTGCGAGAAACCCTTGCCCATCTGCGATTTGACCTCTGGCGGCTTGGCCCTGATCTTGTCCAGCTTTGCTTCGAGCGCGCGCAGCCGTTCTGGATCGGGTTCGTCCGCCATGGATCAGTCCCTTTGGTTGAAGAGGTGATACGGGAAAGCAACAATCAGAGTCAAGCAAGGATGCGTGTGCAGAAAAACTACGTAACTACATGACTTACATTACTAATTTTAATGCCGCGATCACTCGCCTGCCGTCCGGCATATTCAACCATTCGGTTGACCATGGTCCGCGCTGCCGCGATAAACGGGGCATGGCACCCGATCTGGATCAGGTTTTTGCGGCCCTTTCCGACCCGACAAGGCGGGCGATCCTTGCCATGTTGCTGGAAGACGACATGGCGGTAACCGATGTGGCGCACCCGTTCGAGATATCGCTGGCCGCAATTTCCAAACATCTGAGTGTGCTTGCCGAGGCCGGTCTGATCAGCCGCGAACGCCGGGGCCGTGTGATCTGGTGCAAGCTGGAGCCGGATGCGCTGCGGGGAGCGTCGGTCTGGATGCAGGGGTTCGGGCAGTTCGAGCCGGTCGATCTGGATGCGTTCGAGAGGTTTCTCGAGGGGGAGTTGACCCCGCCGGATGCAACCAGCCCCCCCTGAAACGGCGATGCACAAACCGTACACCGCCTGTACACCCCCTGTGCAGACGTCAGCGCGAAAACTGCCCGGCAAACTGCGCCCTGAGCAGCGCCTTTTGCACCTTGCCCATCCCATTGCGCGGCAGGTCCGCCAGCACCACTGCCGCCTTGGGCTGTTTGAACCTCGCAAGGCTGGGGGCGATTTGCGCCAGCACCGCTGCGGGGTCCACCGTCGCACCGGGGCGCGGGGTCAGCACGGCAAACACCGCCTCGCCAAAGTCGGGATGCGGCAGGCCGACGACGGCGCTTTCGAGCACCCCCGGCACGGCATCCAGCAGCAATTCAACCTCGCGCGGATAGACATTGTAGCCGCCGGTAATGATCAGATCCTTGGCCCGGCCCACGATGGTCAAATAGCCATCCGGCGATTGAATCCCAAGATCGCCCGTGATGAACCAGCCGTCGGGACGCAGATCTTCGGCGGTTTTCTCGGGCATCTGCCAGTAGCCTACAAAGACGTTCGGCCCGCGCACCTCGATCGCGCCAACCTCGCCCGCGGGCAGCGGCCCCGCGTCTGACATGATCCGCAGGTCTACATCCGGGAGCGGCTGGCCGACGGTCCCCGCCCTGCGGTCGCCGTCATAGGGGTTCGAGGTGTTCATGTTCGTTTCGGTCATCCCGTAGCGTTCAAGGATGCGGTGCCCGGTGCGGGCCAGAAACCCGGTATGCGTTTCGGCCAGCAAAGGCGCGGAGCCTGACACGAACAGTCGCATATGCGCGGCAAGCTGGCGGTCGAACCGCTGGTCGGACAGCAGGCGGGTGTAAAAGGTCGGCACCCCCATCATCGCAGTCGCTTGCGGCAGCAGCCGCAACACCGCCTCCAAATCGAAACCGGGCAGAAAGATCATCCGTCCGCCGGTCAGCAGCGCGATATTGGTCGCCACGAACAACCCATGCGTGTGAAAGATCGGAAGGGCGTGCAGCAGAGTGTCATCCGGCGTAAACCGCCACAGATCGGCCAGCGTGCGCGCGTTCGACAGCAGGTTGGCATGGGTCAGCATCGCCCCCTTGGATCGCCCCGTGGTACCAGAGGTGTAAAGGATCGCGGCAAGATCATGCGGGTGGCAGTCGGTTGGGATGATCCGGTCGGGCTGGTTGTCGGCCAGATCAGGCAAGCTGCCCCGCGGCCCGTTCAGCGTCAGCAAGGTGGCGCCGTGGCGATCAGCCAGTGGGCGCAAGTCCGGCTCACGGGCGGGGTCACACAAAAAGGCCGCAGGCGTGGCGTTGCCAAGGAAGTGGTCGAGTTCTGCGGGCGTGTAAGCGGTGTTCAGCGGCAAAAACACCGCACCCAAGGCGGTGGCGGCGGCATAGGTCGCCAAAGCCTGCGGTGACTTTTCGATCTGCGCGGCGAGGCGGTCGCCCTTTTGCAGGCCCGCCAACTTTAGCGCATGTGCCGTGCGTGCGGCCAATGCGTGAAACGCGGCCCCCGTCAAGGTGGTGCCATCGGGCAGGATCAGCAGCTCAGTTTTTCGGTGGGCCAGCGGGGCAAAGAGGGCATCGTAGAGTGGGTTCGACATGGGTTGGGCCTGTGATTGCTGGCAACGCGGGGGTTTCACACCCCCGCACCCCCGTGGGATATTTGGACCAGTGAGAAAGCAAAAGCTGGCAGAATTGAAGCGGTATTAGCGCCGGTTCGGCAACGGAATGTTTCCCGACCTGGCCAAGCCAGCCGCAATTCACCGCATCCAGGCCGCGATTTTGCCGCGCTTGGACGGCAGTTTGGTCAGGCACTTTGCCACTGGAGGCTGTCATGAAACTTGGAAAAGCCCTGTTCGCCCGGTTGGGATTTTATTCCCGCAAGACCGAAGCACCTGACATGTTCGATGTGCGTCTGGAACGCATCGGCGTTCGGGAACGTCGATGCACGGTGCGCAAAGCCTTGTTCAAAACTCTGTCTTCACACCCGGCAATTTAAGCGCGTGCATCAGATCGCGGACTTCCTGGCGGGCGGCGATGTTGGACAGGTTCAACTGGTCCACTCCGGTGTCCTTGAGGTCAAGCACGGTCAGGCCGCGCGGGAACAGCTCGCGGAAGATCACCCGTTCGGAAAAACCGGGCGACACGCGGAAGCCGATGCGTTTGGACAGGTCTTCGAGGGCCGCGCCAACTTTCTTCTTGTTGTGCATCTGTTGCGCGCCAAGCCGGTTGCGCAGCACAATCCAGTCGATGGGCTTCAACCCCGCTTGGGCGCGAAGCTGTCGCGCGCTCCAGACCATTTCGGAATAGATCGACGGGCCTTTCACCCGGCCGGTTTCCGGATCGACGCGCGCCAGCAGGTCGAAGTCGACAAAGCTGTCGTTGAGGGGTGTGATCAATGTGTCGGCCAGCGAATGGGCGATCTGCGACAGGCGGGTGTGGCTTCCCGGGCAGTCGATCAGGATGAAGTCACTGTTGGGTTCAAAAGCCGCCACAGCAGAGGCGAGGCGCGCGTCATAGGGATTCTCGCCCGGTTCAGCGGTCGCTTCCGGCAGGTCGGCATAAGCGGGCGTCGGCAGGGTCAGACCAGACCGATCAAGGTAGGCCAGCCGGTTTTCCACATAGCGGCCAAAGCTGCGTTGCCGCAGATCAAGGTCCAGAGCACCCACGCGGTGCCCCATCCGCACCAATGCCGTCGCCACATGCATGCAGGTGGTCGATTTGCCCGAACCACCCTTTTCGTTTCCGACAACGATGATATGCGCCACGGGTCGCTCCTTGGGGTACGAAAAAGGCGCGCCGCTAGGGCGCGCCTTTTGGTATAGGGTTGGCTTGCCGGTCGCGGCAAGCGTCAGGGATCAGAAACCCAGACCGGCGTATTTGTTCTTGAACTTGGTCACGCGGCCGCCGGTGTCCATCAACCTCGCGTTGCCGCCGGTCCAGGCGGGGTGGGCCAGCGGGTCGATGTCGAGCGCCATCTGGTCGCCCGCCTTGCCCCAGGTGGTCTTGGTCTGGAAGATCGAGCCATCGGTCATCTTGACGTTGATGACGTGATATTCGGGGTGAATGCCGTCTTTCATCACGCCTCTCCTTATGCCGACAGGGGTTTGTAGTTGGTGTTTTCGACGATCCGGGCCGATTTGCCGCGACGCGAACGCAGGTAATACAGCTTGGCGCGGCGGACGCGGCCACGGCGGACGACCTCGATGCTGTCGATGTTGGTCGAATAGAGCGGGAACACCCGTTCCACGCCTTCGCCGAACGAAATCTTGCGGACCGTGAAGCTGGCCGAGATGGTCGCCCCGCCCTTGCGGCCGATGCAGACGCCTTCATAGGCCTGCACGCGCGAGCGGGTGCCTTCGGTCACCTTGTAGCCGACGCGGACGGTGTCGCCCGCGCGGAAATCCGGGATGATCTTGCCGAGGGCGGCGATCTGTTCCGCCTCGATGATTGCGATCAGGTTCATGCCTGGTCCTTTACGTTTCGCGGGGTTTGTTCCCCGGTGTGATGCTGCCACAGAGCTTCCGGTTTTCATCGGGTCCCTGCCTGAATAGGCAAGCCCGCCGGGAGGTTGGGCAACCAAGTTTGTGTCCGACGTCTTCACCTTGACCGGGGATGTGTCCTGGCACCGGGAAAGGGGAATCGGATCCAATGGGTGACTGAGCCCCGGACAGGTGGCGTATAGGGGGTGGGGGGAGTTCGGTCAAGAGAAGAGAGTTTCCATCTCGGGTCGTTCCGAAGTAGCTAAAATCAGAGGGTTAGGGGGATATGTTGTAACAGGAGCAAAACTGCGGGCAACATGGCCCGCTATGCGTTTGAGGCGCTGTGTCTATTGTTCGTTCAAACTGCGTGGCAGCGTTGGCGGACGATTTGGGGAAGGTATGGCACGGGCTGGGCTCC
>Ga0209702_10007141_pt1 | contig 13842 bp, 10 predicted proteins | sample FRY01_FD_187210 | JGI IMG/M metagenome (GOLD analysis project Ga0209702, IMG submission 187210) | Freshwater microbial communities from Lake Fryxell liftoff mats and glacier meltwater in Antarctica - FRY-01 (SPAdes) (version 2) | ecosystem: Environmental > Aquatic > Freshwater > Ice > Glacier... | reverse complement strand
AATGATAAAGAAAAATCAACTGGTGAACCCTGAAAGTTCAACCTACAAATCATTTATATCATTAGCTTCTTAAAAAATTAAATTAGTTTAAAACTTGATGCTTAATTTTAGCAGATGCGACAGAACCTAATATTGTTGATTACACTATTAATTTTATAGTATTGTAAACTTGCTACTGTAAGAATTAAAAAGACAATTGGACCGAATACTTTGATAGCAAAGTTTATAGATAAAGCTTCATCTCTATCATCTAATAAAGAGAATCTGATATATCCTTTTGAATAGGATTTTTCACCAATCCAATTTTGGATAAAAAAAAGGATTAATGCAAGGCTAATATGTAGTATTAAGTTTTCCATTTTTTAATGTTCGTTAAGGCACATAGTTTACAAAGTTAAAGTCACATAGTTTACACAAGATTCTGACTTAGCCTAATTGATACTTGTTTGTCTCTTAATAATATTCCTTTATATACCCATAAGCCCGCTCAAAAAGAATCTGATCCTTATGCAACTTATACTTCAACAACGATTTTCTCAAAGCTTGTTGAACTTCCCTCTCTCCTGCACTTGATTGTTGCCATCCAGGGAAGCTTATAACTCGTACAATAGCATCAATATCATTTACAATACGTTCAACAACAGCGGGTGTCTCTTCTGTTTTCAACTCAATAAACAGCTCCGTTAAAGCTGCCTTTGGAGATTTTTCCTGTATCTCTTCAATCAGTTCCTTTTCAGCCTGAACGGTTTCTTTGGCTATTTTACACAGTTCTTTTACAAACTCTATGGAAGTAATCAACCCTCGTTCAGCTTTGTCTCTCAAGGCCTCCAGTCGTTCACTTAATTTTTTGAAACGAGGATCTCCTCCCAATTTTTTAAAGCGTTTTATTAGAATCTTTTCTAACTGTTTAGCATTCTTTGGATCTGGATTGTTAAAAATATTTTCTATGACATCTGCATCCAAAATAAACTCGTCTAGTTGATGGACTTCTCCAACATGGATATTATCATGAATCAACTTGGTGGTTTGTGCTCCTAATGAGAACCAAAGTAGCTTTCCAATATTATCCGAAGCAGGTTTCACCGATTCAAAAACCTGCGACAACCATTTATAATCCTCATTATAAAGGTCTAATATGTTGTCTGGGGATAAAGACTCCCACAGCTTCGAAAGGTATTTGTAATCTTTAGCAAATGCGTCTTTTGTTTCATCTGTCTTGATTGCATTTTGAGCTGCTTCTAAGCCTTCGAAACCTTCCCGTGTTCTATCTACACCTTCAAAGTGAGATATAGCATCTTTCACTGCTTGTGGCAGTTTCTCTTTCAGCTCAGATAGGTTTGAAATGACTTGTTTTATCGATTCTTCGTCAAACTGAAGTGCTTTGGCTGCATCATCAAATACACCAAAGTAATCCACAATTCTTCCAAATGTTTTATTTGGATAGAGTCTGTTGGTTCTACATATGGCCTGTAAAAGTGTATGGTCCTTTATGGATTTATCCAAGTACATGGTTTGTAAAACAGGAGCATCAAATCCTGTTAACAGCTTAGCTGTTACGATAAGGAATTTTGATTCTGAATCTGGGTCACAAAATCTCTCTACTATCTTCTCTTGCTGACTTTTATCGATTCCCCATTTCTTTTTAAAGTCAAAATCATCATTTGCTGTCGTAGAAAAGACAACCGTACTCGCTTCTTCTGGGTAGTACTTGTCTAATTCTTCCTTGTATTGAACGCAGGCCAAACGATCGGGAGTAACGATCATTGCTTTGAATCCATGAGGCTCAACCTTTTCTTTGAAATGACCAGCAATATCTGCTACAATCTTAGCAACACGTTCGGGTGATTTTAAGAAGGCAGCCATTTTAGCCGATTTCTTATTTAAAGCATCTGCTTCTTCATCAGATAAAGCGGCACTTTCTTTAAAATCTGACATTGCTTTATCAATGGTTTCTTTATCTACGTGCACATCTACCAGCCTTGGTTCAAAATGAAGCGGTAACGTAGCATTGTCACGAATGGAATCTTGGAAGGTGTAACGAGACATATACCCTCCAGCATCTTCTTCCGAACCGAAGGCCCAAAAAGTGTTTTTATCGGCCTTATTGACGGGTGTACCCGTTAATCCAAATAGAAATGCATTGGGTAAAGCAGCACGCATCTGACGGCCTAAATCGCCTTCTTGTGTTCTGTGAGCTTCATCTACCAATACAATGATATTGTCTCGGGTATTCATGTTGGGTTTGGCGTCCCGAAATTTGTGAATCATTGAAATAATGATCTTTCGGGTGTCTCGCTCAAGCATTACTTGTAATTCCTTGATGCTATCTGTGCTTTCAACATTAGACACATCAGCATCATCAAATATTCCACTGATTTGTGTGTCTAAATCGGTTCTATCCACCAGCACAATTACGGTTGGACTTTTCAGCTCTGGCGAACGTCTTAATTTCTGTGCTGCAAAGACCATTAGAAAGGATTTTCCTGAACCTTGAAAATGCCAAATCAATCCTTTTTTAACACGTCCTTCTTTTACACGTTCTACTATTTTATTGGCTCCTTCGTATTGCTGAAAACGAGGGATAATCTTAATTCTTCGTTTCTTTTTGTCTGTTGAAAACAAGGAGAAATTGAGCAGGATGTCTAGCAACCTTGCAGGGCTCAATAAATCTGATAACTCTTTACCGACCTCTCCTAATCCTAATCTTTTTGCAATGGCATCTTCATCATTCTCCAAACGCCAGGGTGCCCAAAATTCTAATGGACAACGAATTGCACCATAGTACAACTCTTTTCCTTCTGTAGCGAAAGAAAGTATATTTGGTACAAATAATTGAGGAACGGCATTTTCATAAATTTCATGCACTTCATGTGCTCCGTCTAACCAGCTTACAGATGGACGAATAGGTGTTTTGGCTTCTCCGACTACAACTGGAATACCATTGATCATCATTACAATGTCTGGAATCTTAGTTTCTCGGTGATGGATGCGGTATTGGTTGGTGACTATATAGGTATTGTTGGATAAATTTTCAAAGTCTATTAAGCGAATAGGTACATGGCGATTGTTTTCACCAAAAGGCATGGTTTTGTCGCCCGTCATCCATTTGAAAAACTCTTCATTGGCTTTCACTAAACCAACTTGGTTGACGGCAATAAGTACCGCTCTTAGCTTGTAAATAACCTCATCGGCTAAATCTGGATTTGAAGTAATTTCAGGATTTAAGCGAACCAAAGCCTCCTTTAATTCTGATTTTACTAAAACCTCATTAACCGTGCGTTTGATTTGATCAGACGATTTAAACTCCCATTGTGCTCCATAACCCACTTTTGGTTCAGCAGCATTTGAATCGTTTAAGTTTACTCCACTCAATTGATGAATGATGTAATGTTCTACGCTATTTAGTTCGTTAAATCCCATACCTAAAACACTTGATTGATTAAACTTTTTTGAAGGGCTTTTGAGTTATCATTTTTTGATTTAAGCAATTCTACATTATTAGAAACCATCTCAAGTTTTTGACCAATTTTTTCTTGATCTTGCCTCGTTTTAACTGGTATTTTTACTTTACTTAAATCAGAATTGTAGATGTGCATAACAGTTGCTCCCGTTCCATATTTATTCAATTGTTGCCTTACAAATTGACAATTCATTAAATAGCCTAAATAATAACCATCCATATCCTTTGGTCTAAAAATCAAAGTATCCCCTCCTGCATAGGCTTCTATTTCATCGGTAAATGCAGCAGACTTGCCGATTTCTGTTATTGTTTCACCTGACCCAGCGAATATTATGTCGTTTTTCTTTAATAGAAAACTGGTTAGTTTAGTTTCTTCAGTTATAAAGGAATTAAACTTTCTTACGATTCTATGATGCTTGGTATACAGTTCTCCATATCTAATACAAGGTATACCATTACTAACTACTGCTGCTTTTGGGATTCCCTTTCCTTTTAACAATTGACCAATTGAATCAATATTTACTAGCTTATTCGATTTACCATACTCTTCAAGAACTTTCTGGATTGCTTTTCCTGATAATTCTATCCCATGAATTTCTTTTTCAATTAAAGTATCCAGAGATCTTTCAAGTTTAATTATTGCATTATTCTCCTTCTCAATCACTTCATCCATAGCCCAAAGTAATTTGGCTAGTTGGGCTTGTTGGTCTTTGGGTGGGAGGAGAATCTCGTATTCTGCTAAATCACGCCATTTAACTCTTTTAGACATTGTTCCTGCAGCATTTGAATTTGCGTAATCCCACAAAGCGTTAGAATTCATAAAAAAAGCTAAGAATCCAGGCACTACTTTCTCATGGTTCTCTCTTAATACAAAGGCATCTCCTGAGCAACATCCATCAAAATCAACCAAAGAGGCTCTTCTTAAATATGCATTTCTTCGAGCGAAAAGAATATCTCCTGCTTCGAATGCTTTAGTAGATGATGTTAAACTTTCAGTAGGTCCCCAGTTTTTAATTTTTATATCCCCTGAGACAAAATGATTTAAACCAACAAATCGATCATAACCAGACTCACTACGATTATCTACTCTTTTAGAAATGTCTTTTGCCAACTCACCAACTTTAGTCAGTTTCCAGTTTGACTTATCTAGTTTCAACACCTTATTTTCCATCAATACACTATCCATTTGCTAAGGTTTTAAAGAGTTCATCCATTGTAGATTTTAATGCCACCGAACTTTGCTCCCAATCTTCAAGTAATACATCAAAAGGTTCTTCTTCTATTTTGTCTTCTTTGACAAAAAGCTGTACACTTAACCTTGCGTTTTTATCTTTTAAAATTTCTTCCTTATCAACAACAGCAGTAAAAGTATCTTCATCCTTAAAGTTCAAATAAGCGTTATGAATCCTTTCAATATGCTTTGAATCTAAATAGCTCATTGTCTTTTCACTTCTTACCTCATTCACCGCTTGAACAAAAAGCACTTTGTCTTTTCTTTCAGGTGGCTTATTGTTATTGGTAATCAATAAACAAGAAGTCATTGATGAGTTGTAGAATAAATTTGGGCCCAGACTAATTACACATTCGATAATATCATCCTCAATCATATTTCTGCGCATATCACCTTCAGAATCCCTGAACAATACTCCATGAGGCCAAAGTGAGATAGAACGTCCGTTTTTCTCATCCAAACTCTTTTGCATGTGCTGCTGAAAAGCATAATCTGCACAACCTTGCGGAGGTACTCCCCAAAGATTTCTTCCATAAGGGTCATTTGTAAATGATTTTTGGTCCCACGCTTTTATGGAATAAGGAGGATTGGCCAAAATCACATTAAATTTCTTCAACTCATCGTTATGCAAAAATGCAGGATTGGCCAAGGTATCTCCTCTTACAATGCTAAACTCTTCAATACCATGCATAAACATATTCATTCGGGCAATGGCAGAAGTCAATAGGTTAATTTCTTGTCCGTATAATTTAAGAGTGCGGTATTCCTTGCCTTCGTCTTTTAAATGCAAGGCACAGTTCAACAACAAACCACCAGAACCACAGGTAGGATCGTAAACACTTTCTCCTGGTTTGGGGTCCATAATCATGGTCATTAGCTTTACTACCGTTCTGTTGGTGTAAAACTCTGCTGCCGTATGTCCGCTATCGTCCGCAAATTCTTTAATCAGGTATTCGTAAGCGTCCCCTAATTTATCATCAGGTACTGTTGCCAAATTGAGTTTGTGCTGAGAATAGTGTTCAACCAGATTGATCAAAATTTCATCACTCAATCTGTCTTTGTTGGTCCATGAAGCATCTCCAAAAATCCCGTAAAGGGTATCTGGGTTTGCTTTTTCAATTTCACGCATGGCATTTTGCAAGGCCGTACCCACATTAGTAGTGGTTTCTCTTACATCTTGCCAATGAGCTCCTTTAGGCACTATGAAATGATGATGTTCGGTAAAAGAAGCATATTCATTATCGCCATCACTGTCTTTTAAGGCTAACTCAAATTCTTCATCGTACACATCGCATATTCTTTTAAAGAATAGCAATGGAAAGATGTATTGCTTGTAGTCTCCTCCATCAATTAATCCACGTAGTTTTGTGGCTGCTCCCCAAAGGAATTTTTCTAGTTGTTGTTGTGTCATGGTTTTTTCAATTCTTTATCCTTTCCAATATTATTTTTCACAAACTCAGAAGCATTTTCAAATCCAGCTGTAAAAAGATCACCTAAATAATCTCCAATAAATTCACCGGCTTTGTCACCTGCATCATCTGCAATTTTTTTACCCACTTTTTTTAGCACACCAGATATAAGTGATTTTGCTGTTAATTCTTTTGCAGCACCACACTCAATAAGGGCCTTTTTCAAATCTTTTTTTGAAATCTTACTAAATTTTTTATTCAATAATTTCTTGTATGCCTCTGGTGTAAGCTTTACTAAATCAGGAGAAAATGAGCCGTCCGTAATGTGCCTAAGTTCCTTTAAAACATGCTTTAAATGATCTATCAATAAAGGATTATCTATCTCTAAGCACACCTTATCGTTGTCTTTTAGAAGAATCGGATTCTTTAATATTTCAAGTAGCTCTTCTTCTAAATCAACATCTTTTCTTAGGTTGCTTTCATAAAGTAAGGTCCTTGCCTTGCTTCTTGTTACTCGCAAAGAGGCAAGCATACTGTAGAGGTCAGGATTATTGTCAAATATTTCAAGATCTTGCAGAACTTGAAACATAATTATTTCATTCTCCCGTTTTGGCAGAGCTCCGAAAGCTGGATTCAGGTAATTAGTAAATACTTTAACAAGAGCTTCTCTTGCTCTTCCTTCATCTATATTCTGCAACTGCTCTAACAGTTTTTCTTTTGAAGTTGGATTCGCCATTATATAAACTCTTTTAAAATCGTTTTAAACTTCTCTTCAGCTTTTAGACTGTCGTCCCAAGCTAATTTCAAATCAGCCAAAGCCTCCTCAACCGAAGGAAGGTTATTCTCGATTATCTTCTCTACATACAATGGAATATTCAAATTGTAATCGTTCTCTAACAAATCATCTTTGGACGCAACTTTCACGTAATTCTCAACATCTTTATAATCATTGAACCAATCGAAAATTTGATTTACGTTATTTGGCTCCAAGTAATTTTGTGCTCTACCCACCCGAACTTGTTCAGAGGCATCAATAAAAAGTACTTTGCCTTTTTTTGAGGCCTCTTTCTTTTTCTTAAAGACCATTACACAGGCTGCTAACTGAGTGCCATAGAAAATGTTTGGTCCTAATCCAATCACAGCTTCTAACATATCTTGTTTCAATAGCTCTTCGCGTATTTTTCCTTCGGCTCCTTTTCTAAACAAAGCGCCATGTGGCAGAACAACCGTCATTCGTCCTTCCTTATTCATGGATTTAATCATGTGTTGTACCCACGCCATGTCTCCGTTTCCTTGTGGCGGAACACCTGCTATATTTCTTCCGTAGGGATCGTTCGCCCAATTTTCTGCTCCCCATTCTTTTAATGAAAATGGTGGATTTGCAATGACACAATCAAACGCTTTTAAGCCATCGGCTTCAAAAAACGCAGGATTTCGAAGAGTGTCTCCACGAACTATTGAAAAATCTTCAATGCCATGCAGAAACATATTCATTCTGGCAATAGAACTTGATGTCAAATTCTTCTCTTGTCCGAATAGTTTAAGCGTACGATAATCTTCTTTGTTCTCTTTCAAATGATCCACACACTCCAATAACATACCACCTGTACCACATGCTGGGTCATAAATGGTTTCCCCTTCATGAGGATCTAGTATCAGTCCTAATAAATGAACTACTGAACGTGGGGTATAAAACTCACCTGCTTTTTTATTGGTTAAGTCTGCAAAGTGTTTGATTAAGTATTCATAAGAATTACCTAACAGGTCAGAGTCTACGTTACTGTTGTTTAAATCGTATTGAGAGAAGTGCTCTATCAAGTCAATTAAAAGACGATCTGAAAGTTTGTTCTTATTGCTCCATTGGGCGTCTCCAAATATTCCATAAAGAAATTCTTGGTTTGCTTGCTCAATTCCTCGCAGTGCTTTTTCGATAGCCAATCCAACATTGGTAGTTGTTTCACGCACATTTTTCCAATGACACCCTTCGGGTATTATGAATCGGTGAAATTCTGGAAGGTTTGCATATTCCTTATCTCCTTCAGATTCTTCTAAAGCTGTTTGATATTCTTCATCGTATACATTTGATAATCTTTTAAAGAATAAGAGTGGGAAGATATATACTTTAAAATCCGAAGCGTCTACGGGGCCTTTAAGAATCCATGCAGCCTTGGAGAGGTATTGCTCGAGTTGTGATAATGTTATCTTGTCCATAAGATTCAAATTTCTATTCGTTTAACTCTTGTTTTTAATTCTCCACTTCTGTTGTCAGTATAATCTTCAACCTCGACTTGAATCGGCATTTCATCTTGTAAAGAGTGAATGATAACTAAATGTGAGGGGATAAGCACATTATCACCTAATGCATCAGGTTTGAAAAATGCAAATTCCTTCCCTCTACGAGCAAGGTTTTCTTTCTCAATTACTTTCCCATGAATCATTTCATTTGTCACCTGATCGACTTCTCCAGTTACTTCATTTCTTTCCCAGTTTTGAGTAGCAGGATTTGAGTCAACGTATATTTTGAACCAAACTAGCACATCTAAGAGTTGAAATAAAACACTTTTCATAAGAAAATGAGTTTGAACAGATTGTATGTGATCATCAATCTCAGTCCTATGAGCTCCTGGTTGAGTTATTCCAAGGATGTTTCTCATATAAGCTGCTATTTGCTTTGGTAAATGCGTTGAGTCATGATGTCGGTATCCTTTTTCGTCAAAGTACTCTCCTTGATAATTCTTGCCTGCTAAAAACTTACTACTCTCATTTAAAGCAATATGAGGTGTCACAAATTCTGCAGGAATTAAATCAAATTTTTGAAATGCTGTGAAGAGATCTTGAACTACATCCCGAATAGATGTAAGGTTCTTAGCTATTTCCGATTCGTTATCAACCTTTATGAGTCTAAGTATATCCTTACCAGCATGCTCACCTACATACTTTTCAGTGCAAACATCAAAAACACGTTTGTAGGAATGCCTTAGCTGTGTGTCCAGTTGGCTAGCTGCCGCTTCTTTAATATCTATAAAAAGACGATCTATTTCGTCATCACTCCCTTTTTTATAAACTTTAGTGAATGCCTTTTTGAAGGTTTTGTCCTCATAAGCTTCTGCCTGGCCAGTCAGGACAAACACTTCAAATTTCTTCTTTAGGAGCAACAGTTGCTCTTTGGCTCTATGTACATTATAGGTATCCTCCGTTCCCTCTGTATCATCCTCGTTTTCAAAAAACTTGGCATCAAGCAATACTCCATCATAAAACGGGTAGTTGCGTTCTAACTCGCTCATCCCTCCATTCAAGGATTTGAAGGGGAAGAGATTTATTCCATTTCTCTTTGCTCGACCTTTAGTTCCGCCTAAAGTCTCATGCTCATCGTCTATCCAAAGAATATTGTAAAAGATATCTTCCATATTAGTTAATCATTTTTATTGGGAATTGAAATTTGAATTTAACCGGGTAAATAGGATCTGTATCCAGTATTAATTCCCAGTCAGGGTTGCTAAATTCTGCAGCAATACGATGAATGTCGTAACCTCCTAATCCTGACCCTGATTTAGAATCGGCTGTAGAATATTTTGTAACAAACTTATCTCTGTCAAAGTTTTTAGAAAAGGGCTTACCATTATTACGCACCTCAATTGATAAAAAGTCGTCTATTTCCTTTAACTCAAAAACCACTTCATTTTCAGGTGCCTTATCTCCAAACCCATATTTATTAGCATTTGTCAAAAGATTATCAATTAGGGTCTTCAGCAAGGTTTTATTTCCATAAATCCCTCTCTCCTTTAATTTTTCGCCTTTCGTTAAAAGCTTCTTTATCTTGAAATTTAAACCATTACCTGAAAGTTCATTTATTAGACTGTTGATATCCGATAAAGGAATGATAGTTTTATCAAACTCTTCGACTACAAAACCATTTTCTCCTTTTTCAAGAACGTCAGTCATGAAATTAACATCACGTTTCATCTCTTTTAAAGCTGAAAGAATGTCTGTTTCATAAAACTCATGGAAATCTTTATTCAAAGCATCAAAACCTTCTCGATTCGCACTCAAAAAGTGTAGTAGATTATCTGTCCAATCCAAAATGTTTTGTCTTGGTCTTCCTAAAGTGTGCTTTAAAGAGGCAAATTCATTAAACTGACTTGTTGCCTTTCCATGTGCGAGGGCGTTTCGTTCCCGTTGAAGCACTTTAATTTTGTCCGAAAGTTCTAAAAGACCTTGCACTTTTGCTCTTTGTTCTTCTATAGAAGGCAACTTTATGACTACTTCAAGTAAGTCATCCCTTCTAATCATTGGGATGGTGCCACCAAGCCTAAAAGATTCAAGCTGATCTAATACATAATCTGCATGAAGTTCATTTATTAGATAAGCTTTATCTGCTATCGTCTCATTAACTTTGAAGGACAGTATGTCAGGGCTAATAAATATAGAAGTTTCTAAGAATTCAAATAGAGTAGGCTTCAACGTTTTCCATCTTGTGGCGAGCAAAACGCAAGATTCATTTATGCACCTTAACTGAGGTCTTCTTAATTCCGTTTCTTCAACATCTGATGGATCTAGTGTGAAATCTACCTTATCATCTTTTAAATCTCTAATTCGAATTAACTTTCCTTTCTCAGGAAGGTTATCTCTGTGACCTCTAAAGAATTCAAGAATATCTCGAAGTTTTACACCGTCAATGTACTTTTGAAAATATCTAGGAACATTCAGGTTGTAATCAAATTCTCTTATCTGACTATTATCTATAACTCTAACCACATCTAAATTTTGATTCCTCCCACAAACGATGTTATTCAGATCATAGTCGTTTAATACCTTTTCACGCGGACCGTTTGATTCTACAAAATTTTTACCATCAATAAAACGCACTTTTCCAGGACTTTTTTTGTCTTTATCAATAACCAGAACAACTAATGGTATTCCAGTATTTAGAAGCAAGCCACCAGGTAAAGAAATAATAGTATCAATTAAATCTTCTTCTATTAGATGTTTTCTCAAGTGCTGTTCATGCCCTGATCTGAAGAGAAAGCCCTGAGGCAATAATGCAATAAGTTTTCCTTTCGAGTTAAGTGAGCTTACACCTTTTTCTATGAGAAACTGTTCTATTGTTCGAATGCTTGGTTCAAGTTCACGATATTGATTGCTTAATCGCAACCCAAAAGGGGGATTGGCTAAAATCAAATCAAATTTTTCTGACTGACTTGGCCAATTAAGGATGGAGTCTTCACACGTATATTGAGAAGTGTCTGTTCTCGAATAAGCCATAATTCTTAAAGCACCTAAAGCCCACGTTTCCTGGTTTATTTCCTGACCTAAATAATCTTGACCTTGATCAAGATAAATACCAAATGAAGCTAGGCCTGCAAATGGATTGAAAACCTTAGATTTATTAGGTAAGTCCGCTAGTGCACAAATAAACTTTGTCAATTCTACGGGTTGAACGAACTCGCCTCCCCGTCTACCTTGTGACTGTGAAATTCGATATAAGATACTATCGAAAATTTCAGGAAAACTTTCTTTAAGAGATTCTTTGTCGATTTGAAACAACGCATGAATAAGCTCTTGAAGCCCAACGTTTCTAAAATTCAGAAGAGAACTTGAGAAAATTTCAATAATTCTCGAGTAGTCGTGACTAAGCTTCCCTGAAGTTGAGTCCCCCGTATTTAGCCTCTCCTCCAAATTTATTTTGGTGTTTTCTAAGAGGAAATCCTTGGAAATTTGATCATCTTTATAAAGGGAAAGAAATAGCAGGATAATATGATAGTCTTCAGAGCCAATTTTGCCTCTTAGGATATCAAACATTTTCCATACCTGTTGCTCTATTGCCTTTATTGGCGTCATATCTTCTAACTTAAATTCCTTCATACTATTCATTTACCTGATTGAGAAAACAAATATCTGACTCATTTGTGCAGTGGAGGTGCATAGCTTAGTTATATTTTTTAAAAATAGCTTCTGAAATGGTACTAAATCTCTCCCTCAGCACTGTGGGTTTAATAATCTCAAGGGCATCCATGTATGAAAATAGGAGAGCAATAAGTTCATGATTTATTTGAACATCCAATTCGATTTCTATGTATTCATCCGTTTTAGTTTTAATTTTTTGTGATCCATGAAGAGGTTTACTTTCTATATATGGCCAGACTTCATTGACGATTTTGATAAGGATTTTGTCTGTAGTTCCTGATGCGTTTATTGAAACCCCTACTATATCTTCAAAGTACTCCTCAAAGTTTATATCTGTATTTTTAATATAACACTCTTGCGAACTGGAAATTGATACTATTCGGTCAATCGCAAGGTTTGATAATGATTTATAGTCTTCATTAAATCCAAAAAGGAACCATCTGTTATTGTATTGTTTTAAGTACCATGGATGAAAAACTATATTTGAAATGTTTTTTTGTTTGAACCCCTGATATTTAATTGTCAACGTTTGTTGATTTTGAATGGCATTGAATAGTTCTGTAAAATAGTCGAGCCCTTTTAAATATGGGTTTTGTTCAAATCCTACTGTAGAAACTGTATTACCTTTAAGCTTGAACGTGTCTTCCAATCGGATTTGAATTTCTTCTATCCATTCAAATTGAGGCATTCCTTTAAATCGGGTCAGAATAGAGAGTGTTTCTTTTAGTTGTTCTACTTCAGAAGGATTTATACCCTTATTGCCAAGCGAAAATGATTGGTCTGAATATCTATAATATACTTTTCGGCCATCCTTAATCCTTTCCAATGGAATGGACCAGCCCTGATCACTTTCCATAAAAGTGACATCGTCAAATATTTGCCTTCTTTTTACTCCATCTTCAATTCCAGAAAAATCATATACAGCCACACTGCAAGCAACAACAAGATCATCCATGAAGAATTTTCTTCCATGGTTACTAAAGCACCTATCGAGTGCGTGGTATCTTATAGTCGCATGTTTATTGGTCGCCATCTAGTTTTTTTGTACTCTCTATTAATTCTTTAACATCTATATCAAGGATTTCAGCTATTTCAATAAGAACTTCTAGCCTTGGTTGCTGTCTGTTCTGTGCATAGCCGTTCACCATATTATAACTTTTGCCTAGCTTTTCAGCGAGCCAAGTCTGCTTGATTCCCTTTTCTTCCAGTACTTCTTTTATTCGGTTCATTTCCGTCTAAATTTATCCAGCCAAGATAATAATTTAATGCCAAATATCTCGTTTTTCAATATAAAAACCGTTCGTATCATTCTCGTTCTGCGAGCGTGGGGAGATTTCATCTCTTTTGGTTTTTCAGCGTTGGGAAAGAGAATTGAAAAAAACCAAATATGCTAAAATGTGCGTTGGCTTTTCCTTTTTTTCAATGGCATACAACGTAGGGCTAAACGTACTAGTACGCATATATCTACTTTGTTATTACCTACTAATCTAAGGGATTTTTATTGTTTTAAAAGTATTTGTAGCTACATGGGTGTAAATTTCAGTTGTTTTACTAAAGCTATGACCTAATAATAATTGTATTTATCCTAAGGCTTTAACACTCGGCAGATAGCTTATATACCATCTAACGGATAGGACTCCAAAAAGAAAAGTGATTCTATTTTATCAAGTATAAAAAATAATTTTTTCTAAAATTTTTATTTTTTTCATTAACAAGAGAGCGATCTAATACAACAATCAACCCCCACTCTATCAAAGTTTTGCGGGATACCCCCGTGTTAATTTAAAATCTTAAAAATTTAAAGACTATGGTAAAAATTGTAGATTACAAAACGTATC
>Ga0209702_10007138_pt1 | contig 13845 bp, 11 predicted proteins | sample FRY01_FD_187210 | JGI IMG/M metagenome (GOLD analysis project Ga0209702, IMG submission 187210) | Freshwater microbial communities from Lake Fryxell liftoff mats and glacier meltwater in Antarctica - FRY-01 (SPAdes) (version 2) | ecosystem: Environmental > Aquatic > Freshwater > Ice > Glacier... | reverse complement strand
GAATCAATGAAACAGCTCTCGCTCGGAACTCATCAGGATAGGCACGTGGCATAAAACTAGCCTTTCATAAAGGCCAAAAATCAACACCAAAACAGGAAACTTTCTCTGGGGCAGGTCAAAGTGTCAACCAAACCGGGGGCAGACCCCTAAATCTGAGGAGAACGAGCCTTGATACTGTCACGCCCGATGATTTCTCTCAAGCAGATCGCTTACGTTTCATGGCTCTCGATCCACTCGAGTCCTTGCGTGAAATGGGTTGTCGGCATTCTCGTGGCCTTCATACTCAGCCTGATATCGCCGCTGCGCGATATCAGGCTCGGATATCTACACGCCGATTCATTAGGCGGATTGATCACTCAAGCCGACCTTGCCCTAGCCCTTAGGGATAGTTGTCCTGACTTCGGCGTACGCTCTACGAAGGATTTCATTATTTTTCCGGTGCGTAACTCGAATCCGTTTGTGGTTGAGCAATATGTCGGGCTATTTCGACAGTTCCCCGCTACAACAGTGCTTGAAGGACGGAACAACTTAGCTATAAGAGCGACTCGGTTGGCCGCTCTAGGACTTGAGCAGATAGCCGTCCAATATCCGCGTCTGCGAAGGCACTACTGCGGCTCTCCCACCTGGGAAGGGCTAGATGCTGACGGCTTCGAGGAGGACGGGCGACCCAGACTTGTCGTTGAACCGGCCGTGCGAGATAGCGGTTGGGAGAGACTCTCATCCTTGGGAATAGATCGAGAAAAGCCTTATATCTGTCTCGGTAATCGGGACAGCACCTATTGGGGCAGTCAAGCCCATCTCGGTAGTCCAAACGCCGGTGGTGGTTCGACGCAAGACTTCAGGAACACGGCAATTTCGAATTATCTTCCCGGTCTCGAGAGATTAATTGGGGCCGGATTCACAGTAGTGCGAATGGGGGCGGGCGCCACCCCCTGCGACGCTCTGACCGATCTGGGTGTCATTGACTATGCCAATTCGTCGATCCGCTCAGATGAACTGGACGTCCTTCTGTTCGCAGATTGTCGCGCGGCCGTTTTTGGTGGAGCCTACGGGATAGCTCAGCTGGCGCTGGCATTCCACAAACCCATTTGCGTAACCGACTATCGCCCCTTTATTTTTACTGAATGGAGCACACCATACTGCCACCTCACTCCGAGTCTGTTACGAAATAGAGACACAGGGGTTACGCTCCGGCTCGATCAAATGCTGCAGCATCCCTACAACATGCAAGCATTCTACGAGCGCGAGTCCCTTGAGTTCGTCCCAAACTCCACCGGAGATATCGAATCCTCTATTCTCGAATTCATGCGGGCACTTGAAGAACCCGGACTTCTTTCCAACGAAAGTCACCTACAACGAGAGTTCTGGCGTGTCGTGGCTGAAAAACGTCCAGATTATGCCTGGTATCCTCGACCGGATGGTCGAGCCATCAAGCGGCATCATTACTTTAATCCTCAGGACCATAATTTGATACCTAGGAAGTCGCGAGTCTCCGAATCCTTTCTCGTCAATCATTCAACGGAGCTCTTTGAATGATTGATGACCAAAAACCTAGCGCAACTTTGAATTTACTTTCCTTGCTTGGTGAGCTACTCAGGAAACTATGGGCCCCCTTTGGCACCATGTTTCTGTTCATTCGGTACTACCAAAATAGAATCCATGTCCTAGACCATGATGCGTTTGGAACATTTAATACAGACGCTGATTCCCTGTTGCTTAGATCAATGAACAGAGTTAGACCTCGTCGGCGTGGCGAATTAACCGTTGTCATTTTCCCCAAAGAGGTCGCAAACGAAACCTGCCGAGTGCTTTTTCTCCGTGAAATGCTGAGGTGCGATGACCTGATCGTGCTTGATTCTCGAGGGTCTGCCACCGTCTACTTCGCCGAGCGGGTGCTGCGGCGTGTCGTGCGGTCAGAAGGGAGACTACCGCAATTTGGCTTACGTCTGTCGGCCCAAGTCGATGGCGGATCCTTCGAATTTGCTCCAAATTTTGTGGAACCTCGACCATTAATTGGTTTCACGAAAGATGAAGAGGATGCGGGTTGGTGCTCAATTGAGGAACTCGGTATCCCTCGCGGGAGTCCTTATATTTGTTTCAACGTGCGGGACAGCGCTTACGGATCTGAAAAATTTTCATGGAACCTAGAACATAACGCTTTTCACGCTCACCGTAATCCACCATATGAGAACTTTGAGGCCGCGATCAAGTATCTTCTTCAGGATGGATACTACGTAATCCACATGGGTAAAGTGGTGTCAGGACCATTTCCAATCGAGCATCCACACTTTATGCCGTACGCGGGCACGTCACTTCGCTCTGACTTCCTCGACGTATTCCTGTACGCGCACTGTGCACTGGCGGTTCAGGGAGGTGGTTCAGGAATAGATGCCCTAGCTTCAATTTTCAATAAACCGTTGTGTACAACCGACGCCATCCCCATGTGGGCATATCTGCATGTGCCTAGCAACACGGGCCTGCGAGTGACAGTTCCTGCTCTTCTGGAGAACAAAGCGGATGGACGCATCCTCAATGCGAGAGAAATGGCAACCGCTGGATTCGTGGATAGTGAGAAGTACGCTACTGCCGGAATACGAGTGGTCCCTAATACGTCGACCGAGATTCTCTCGGCAGTAAAGTTCACCCTAATTGCGATTAGGCTACATGAGTCTAGTTTACAACCGGTGTCTCGGTACAACGTAGAGTTTTGGAATCAGTACCTCGGCTCCAGAAGTTCGCAAGGGTTTCCCAGGCCTCCCAAAGCCCGGGCGATCGGCAAGTCCGTGTTCATTCCTGAGGATTTCCTTGAGGCCCACTCGAGGGAACTTCTAGAGTAGTTGGGGTCCTATGTAGTCTGCTGAGTAAGAAGAATGGAGCCTACGTGGAAAGTTCCACCAACGGGTGCGGCAGATCTTCTTGGCACCAAAGCAACAGCAAAATTTCTAGCTGACTGGCCCGCCTTGCGGCAAGGGTTGACTTCCTCTAGGACATTCAACTCCCGACTCCGTGTCTAGCTACGTGAGGTTCACCCCAAAAAGTAGACACCTGTCGTGCAAGGTTTAGTCCTTGCCGGAAGGATGTTGTTATGTCTAGTCGTCGGAAGTTTTCGACAGAGTTCAAGGTTGAGGCTGCTCACCGGGTGATTGATTCTGGTCGCCCTGTTGCGCAGGTTGCTCGTGAGCTCACCGTTAGTGAGCTCTCATTAGGTCGCTGGGTTCGTGATGAACGGGCCCGGATAGAAGCTGCGAAAGGAACCGAGTTGGAACCGTTAACTGGTGCGGAGAGAGCTGAACTTCTTCGGTTACGCAAACTTGTTGTCGAGCAGGAAAAGGACATCCTTTTCTTGGGAAAATCAGCGGCGTACTTCGCCAGCAATCCACCAAAGCGGAGCGGTTTGCTTTGATGGAAGCGGAGTGCGCGAATTTTGAAATCACTCGCATGGCCCGGCTACTGGGTGTTTCCCCGGCGGGGTATTACCGCTGGAAGAAGGCAGCTAAACGTGTCGAACTCACACCCCTGCAGCAGCGTAGAGCGTTTCTGGCGGAGCGGATTTTGTTTCATCATGCAGAGTCCGGTGGTACCTATGGCGCGCCGAGGATTGTTGCGGATTTGCGGGATGAAAACATTTTCGTTACTGAGAAGACCGTGGCAAAAGTGATGGTAGAGCTAGGGATTGCCGGTATCAGTCCACGGGCGTTCGTGGTGAAAACAACGATCGCGGACCATGAGGCAGTGTTCCCACCGGATCGGGTGAACAGGCAATTCGATCAGGGTCGGCTTAACGCCGTCTGGACAAGTGACATTACGTATCTGCGTTGCGGTGAGAGCGTCGCGTATTTGTGCGCGATCCGTGATGAGCATTCTGGTCGGGTTGTTGGATACGCTGTCGCTGATCACATGCGTGATGAACTTGTGGTTGCTGCTTTACGTATGGCGTTCTTCACCAGGGCCTGTCAGACGCGCGGAATCGTGTTCCACACGGACCGTGGATCTCAATTCACGGCAAAATCCGTTGTCAAGCAATGCGCACTCATGGGCCTACTCAGATCAATGGGTGCAACTGGTTGCGCCTATGACCATGCGAGCGCGGAATCGTTTTGGAGTATTTTCAAACACGAATATTTTTACCGTCACGCGTTCACATCCCTGGATGAATTACGGGCAGGAATCGACCGGTTCATGCACCGCTACAACACGAAACGTAGGTATTCAAAGATCGGTTACAAAACACCCATCGCCTACGAGTTAGAGTTCCACCAAAGCGCGGCACAAGCCGCATAAACCCGTGTCTACAAAACGGGGGGAACCTCATCCATTTTTCGCCGCCTCGTACAGAAGTGTGGCTGCGAATAAACCCTCATTGATTCTTTTGGTGGATTTTTTGTTAAACATTTGACCTTAACCTCCTTTGCATTTGATTCCCAAGCTACTTTTGGGCTCGTGATTTCTGCTAAAACAGAAACGAATATGGCTGCATGGCATTCTTGAGTTCATCTCGTTTTGCGGCTTCCTGTCCCACATGGCAGCTTTTCAGGTCTTGAACTAATTTGGTAATGTGCTCAGCTGCGTTTGCATCGAGATATGGGATAACGAGTTGTTCAGCTTTCTGAGCTAGTTCAGCCGACTGGGGATCAAGTTCACTATTGGAGTTTGTTAACGAGGGTGATAGTGTCCCGGAGTTGACTGCGTTACGGGCTTTCTGTGCAACTTTGGCCATCTGCTTTTTGTCTGTGGCCATGCCATAGGAGACGTCGTCTTGCAGAATCACGTGACCCGTTGCTTGATCTACGGCCGTCACTGTCAAAATGCCGGATACGTCGTATGCATATGTGAGGTCAAAGCCTCTTTGTCCATCTGAGATAGGTAAGGACACTTCCCACTCCTTCAAAGTCACGAAGTCACCCGTTTGTGGATCCCCTTCCACCACATCAATATTTACGGCTGTTTGAGACTCACTCACGGGGAAATAAGTGCTTGTAGCCTTAGCTGGAAGCTTGTGACTCTTGGGTATTATCTCGGAGAAGCCAATTTCTCCTCTGGAACTGTCAACAGCGAATGTTCCCAAAGAGTGTTCGGTAGAGACAAAAAACTCGTTTTCACTATTTTCGCCAGTTAAAATTGCTGCCGCGATGGCAGCCCCTTCAGCGATGGCCGTAAGTGGATTAACATCTGGGTCAGCGTTTGTTCCCACCAAGTCTTGTACGAAATTGCGAACAGCTGGAATCATTGAGGTTCCGCCTACTAAAACGAGGGCATCAATACTGCCTGGACCCACGTTCAGTTCCCTTAGGCATCTTTCAATCGGTGCGGCGGACTCCTGAATAAGCGGCTCGACAATTTCTTCGAAGCGACGTCGTGTAACAGTGTGTGAGGATCCATCCGGCATCCGTACACTCGCCGACTCGTTGCTCGAAAGGTGAATCTTGGCTCTCTCAACTTCGAGTCGAAAACTACGCTTCTGAGCCGTGCTCCATTCAGATTTTATTCCAGTCGTGTCTGTTATTGCTTTGCTCAGTCGGGCATCGAAATCTAGACCTCCCGACCGGGCTATTCCGGACGAAGCTTGTTCTATGAAGACACCCTCTACTGCTTCAAGCACTGTCACGTCCAATGTTCCACCACCCCAGTCAAATATTAAGTAGCGCCGGGCATCTGGATGTGTCCGAGCGTAAGCCATCGCAGCGGCAGTTGGTTCATTAATCAGGCTGAGGACTTCAAATCCACCCATGCCCGCGCAAATTTTGGTGCGATGCCGTGCCCGCCCTTTAGAGTTTGCCGGAACAGTGATCACTGCCTGCCTAGCTGTGATCCCGGTTCGTGACTGCGTTCGTCTGAGAATTTCTGCAAACAAAAGAGTTGCGGCCTCTTCAACAGCAACTGAACTTCCGTTGTCCCCAAATGCAGAGTCTTCTTGGCTCGCGAATAATCTTTTAATTGCATCAAAACGATTGCCTGAAAATTCGGTGCCGCTCTTAGCTTCCCAGCCAAATGTTAAGCGACCGTCTTCATCGGTCGCAAAAACCGATGGAATGACTTTGGAAAACCCGTATGGAGCCCATTCTGCCGGGACATCATCAAGTTCTAAAACTTCGACTTCCCCATTATTGAACGCAGCGGCCACGCAATTAGTCGTGCCAAAATCTATTCCAATTACCGTCATGATTCATTGCCCTCTCCGCGTTCTTTATGAGTATCTGATGCGGTGATAACTTCTTGTTCCAGATCGTGTTCCAAAACCCCTGTGTCAGTCACAGCGATCGACGCATCGTCTTCTTGGTTGAAGTCCTCATCAACTCTCGAATCAGTTGAACGTGTAACTTGTGGATATTTTCGGATATAGCCCTTTTGCAGAATGTCTGTTTTACCATCGTTAATTCGCATCCATGCTGATCTCTCGTGTGCAGTTTCTCCCACCTCGACGAAAACCTGATCAAGATTCTGACCTACTGCCGCCTGCGCTTCTTCAAACCGGATTTCGCGAACATTCAGCGTGCTAAGAAGATCACCCAATTGACGCCTTAGTGTTTCGGGCGTTGCCCCTTCATCAATCGCATTTGCCAGACTGACAAGATTTTGTTGGTGAATTGTTGATGCACTTGCACCATTCATTATTCCTTTACGCAACGCCTCGTAAGCATCCGCAGCGCGTGAACTATCCGGATATTGGGTGATGATAGCCACATCGAGCCTTTCAAGCTGGCGCTCGATTTCAGCCAATCTTTCCAAAGTGTGCTTCTTTGTTCTCATTAAATACTTCCTAATATGTCGTTTGACATTTGTTGGACTGTTCGTTGGTTTTTTGCAAGATCGGTCACGAAAGTTGACATCTGTTCATCTAAGGCGGGGAGGAGTCGCAATTTTTCCAATTGTCCATTGACCTGGATTGACCAATTACGCAATTCAGTTGCCATTTGACGAGCTTCAGGCTTGTTGAGTCGCCGCTTCGTGCTCCAGCGCTGGGACATAGCGTGGACTGTCGTCAAGGGATTGAAAAACTGCTCTAGCTCCTCCATCCTGGGCCGCAGATATGCCAATGTGTATAGCGTCGACGCTTTCATCAGCATGTCATCTAAAAACTCCCGCAGATCAGGATCCTGGAGCGTCGCATTAAAACGTAAAACATCAATCAGCCAATCGGCGAAGATATCTTTTGGCTCCCCACCATTTTCTCGCATGTATAGACAGATTTCACGAACAGCCAGCACACGTAAAAGCGCATTATTCATAGAATCGCATGGCAAACCGCTTTCAACCAAATTCATCGAAAAAGTCACGACCCAGAGTGCAGACCCCTCTTCCATCATCGACTCAATCATTTCACTGATGAAATTCGATCTTGCTTGAGCTATTTGGGCATCTGCGCTTCGAGCATTTTTCGTCAGAAAACTAATGAACTCCTCCACGCCTTCCGCTCGGGCACTAATCATTCCCGTCACTTCCGTATGAAAATTTGGGGAACTATCCCAGTTACTCTGCTTTGAGATCCATTCACTGTCTTGTCGGGCGAGAAACATTCCCAGCATTGAAAAAGTATTAACTGAGAGATCTTGCCTTACAGCCATTCTAAACGAATCGCGAATGCGAATTGGTAGTTCAAATTCGGAGTCGTTTTCCCAACTGGACCACATTTTGAGAACAAAAAATATCGCGCTTTGTCTATCCTCAGCGCTTTCGGCGGAATCGAGCCAATATGTGCTTTGGTTTGCGGCCAATTCAGGATCAACGCGCAAGGCCAAGATGCCTAAGTTCTGTTGGAGTGAAAAATTCCATTCTCCCTCAGCAGCCTTTTTGAGGGCTGCGATACCAGCATCTACATCTCCTGAAAGCGCCAGGCCCGCAGCCATAACATTGAGCGCTTCATCTCGAATTGATTCAGTCTCAGTCTTTAGTAGAGTCTGTTTCGATAACGCAATTGCCTCAAACCATTTCCATTCAAGCAAACAATTAATGGACTCCAAAAGAATCGCAAACGCTTCTTCGTCTCCCTCATTCACTCGAACATCTGATGCAAATAATAATTCGTTCGCGGGGACTTTGAATTCAAATCTAATTTCGTCTTCCGCGTGACCTTGAATTTGCGAAAGTGCCGCCGTCAAATCACTCACTTCAAATGGGGCGTCTGGCATGGATTTTGAACGCCGAGCGGCTTTAGCAAAAAATACCGTCGCATCATCTGGAGCAGCCGTGCTCCACATGCCGAGAACGAGTCGGGGAGCATTCTCAAGCGAAAGCACAAGAAAAACCTAACCTGCAATGAATTAGGGTGTCAAAGAACCGTAGGTTGGCAAATCGCCTCACAAAGCCAACATCGATTTTGTTGCAGCTTCCATGAGGTAAATCACTTATCTGGAATAATTTGTAACGTGCAACACTGCTGTACATATTGAAACCCCCGAATTCTAACTGTCGGTTAAGTTTAGCAAGGGTCAAATTGGTTGGATACCCGTTTCAGAAAAATAATGATTCGAGTCAAAGCAAGTAAGCCCTCTTCTCAGCGGGTAATCCAAGCCTTAGTCCGCTCCATGGCATCTGTTGTACAGGCGGATGATGCTCTTCTCCCTTAGAAATCAACGAGAAAACTACCGATAGAAAGGTACTTAAAGCCTCGAAGCTACTGGAAGGACCCCCCTTATTCTGTCCAGGTGATGTAAACCTCCACAACGGGTCATGTCACCTCGTACGCCTGTTCATTCACTTTCAAAGCTTTCTTCTTTATCTTCATCTATTGCTAATCCTTGCTGGTCAAGGTAGTCGCGGCGCAGGTCACTCATGCTGATCATATTTTCTTCGTCTACCAGCCAAAACCACCATCCCGCTTCAGATTGTGTTTTTGTCACGGCCTTGGCAACGCCACTAAGCGATGAGTACGCCTTGTCTCCAATGTAGAGGCGCCCATCTGCAGCTATTTCACATGTTTTCCCCCGATAGCCGTTCACTCGTGCATAGAGTGTTTGCCCGACGCTCACCAGGTCGCTGTTGAGTAAGTCCAGAACGTTGACCTTGTTGGCTACGCGTTTGCGTTCATTAGTAACTACGCCGATGTGACCTTGTGGGACTGGCCAAATGTGCGTGATGTCCGCGATCATCGTCTCCGTTCTCTCACGAATGATCGTTTCATTCCAGTCTTTTTCACCCAGTCGTTTTATTTCAGCAGTAAGTAGCGTGGTGGTTTTGGAATCAAACTGTTCCCGTTTCCCAAGTTTTCCAGCTTTACCCAGCCACGGGTCGTTGGAGACTCCTGCGTTAAGTGACTGTGTAAGTAAGGTCAAGTTGCCTAACATGTTGATGTGTTCTGAGCGGATGATTTCCATTTCTGGTGTTTCCACCGGCCAGTTCGTCATCCATTTTTGTGGCATAACATGTTCGATATTGCACTTCCCGCGGATGATCGGTGCCTCGTGGTGGGCATTCTTAGAAGGGTACCCGCGTTTATAGTCTTCAATGGCTTCCAGCACTACTCGTAGTCTGGCGCGAGAAAGATTTGTGTAAATCGGAGCGCCTTCTAATGATCTGCGCAGTTCGGCATCCCCTGGCCAGTACCCAGGTTCTGAAGTTTGTTCTCGGAGGAAATTTTCTACATTGTCACCAGCGTTAGCCCGTGATCGAGCTGCAATAGTTTGGAGAAGGTCAACAGCTAGCCTGTTTGTTCCTTGACTTGGTGCTCTCACGAGCATCCTGCGTATCAACCAACTCTCAATTGTGCTAATTGCTTTGTTTATCTGCTCGATGTCAATTTTTTCTTGAGCTTCGTCGAGTAACCAAATGATGACTGGTTTGAAGATCTCTGATTGCAGGGCATTGATGCGGTAGAAAAATGTTTCTTCCACCGTAAGGACTGCTGTCGGGTTTTGTGCTTGTTCGGTGAGTCTGCGATAAATAATGGCGTTGTTCTTAATGTTGTCCAGAGTCTCGAGAACTGGCGTGTCACTATCGAGAATGTGGCGTTTGAACGAGCCAAACACTTCGCGAGCGGTGACGTCTGCCTGGAGTTGACTGGTCAACCATTGGGTGAGGAAGAGTGAGCTGCGGGTGTAGAGCACACGTCCGCTGGAGACTTCAGTTTCCCAAAAAGGGGTTTCGAATCGTTCCCATTTTTCGTGATAAATCTTTTCCTGCTCAATCGGTGAAACTTCGAGTCGTTGAAAAACAAAATTCTTGATGAGATCTGCTGCGCTTAACGGGGTTCCCCGGGCGTTAAGTGTTTCGAATATTTCTTGGGCATCTTCATTGACGTCTAATTCAATAACCACGATTTGTAGGCGGCGGGAGATCCCTTGCACCAATGCGTTTGCATACTCGTGTGCTCTATCCCCCGCCTCATCAAGATATTCATTACAACTGGTACGGAAATAATGGTGGGCTTGCGCCATTTTCGAGCCCGAGTGTTGAAGTGTCATTTCGTCATCTACTACTGCGGAGATTACTTCCGCGAATGCGGCTCTGTCCCGGTTGGTGGGCCACACTTTAAATTCGTCGTTAGGACTGGATCCGTGACGATTTCGCACCAGGTCGTTGAGTTGATCTGCCAGACTCTCGAATCCTCGTAGTTTGAGGGAGTCGTGGGCAGCGTCGATGAGTAGTTGAAGTGTTGTGAGTCGTTGTTGGCCGTCAATAATGGCCCGGGTGGTGAGTTGGCCAATGTCTGCGTGTTCTTGCTGAATGACCACGGCGCCCAGGAAGTGTGTCGTGGTGCCATCCCCTGCAACGATTCGATCTGCAAGTCGAGTGACGTCATCCCACAGTGGTTGCCACTGTAATTCCAATGACCACACGTACGGACGTTGAAATAGTGGAACGATGAGTCGTTGGGGCAGAAAGAAAATATCTTGAGCTGACTTCACCTGTGTGTGCACGCACTCCCCCTATTTCGTCAAGCCAAGGCTACCCCTCATCCCTGTGGGGGCCGCCTGCCCACCTTTCGGATTAACCTCCCCGTTCTTCGCATTCCTCACGAGTTATTTACTACTGTTTATTGACGCGTAAATAACCGACGCCTCACCGCCAAAGATTCCACCAGTAGAAACAACAGCAGCCGACAACCGGGCACGCTTTACTGGGGCGTAAAAATATGGGATGAAACAGTCACCGCTCCTACTCACCCATATGATTTTGAAGGGTGATCAATGTGGGGAATATCTTGGAATTTTGGACATGTGGAGCATCTCACTTTCCGATGTGTGCGCGCCAAATTTCAATACAGCTCGACACAGGCCGCGAAGTTCGCTGAAAGATTGACGAACGACGCGCACTCGTTGTTTATGCGTTCATCCGAGCCAAGACGCAAGGTCAACCTGTGGGGTGCTGTCACGCCACCAAACCATGCCAGGCAGGTAGACAGGGCCATTGGCTGTAGCTTCTGCTGCGGCTTTACTCCCGGCTTTATTGATGTAACCGACTTGAGAACTTGCATCTCGGGCATCGTTAAGTGGCGCGTACACGGGATGTAGACCAGAGGAGTCTGCCGGGGCAATGATGAAGAACCCTGGTGAGGCGTTCATCTGGCGAGAAATGCGCATTATGTGGGCCTTGAACTTATTTTCGTCCTTGACTTCGAAGTCGACACGGCCTGCACGGGGCAAATCCTTAGGGGGCTGGTTAAATGGGATACAGGGGCGTTGGGGTGAAGCGAGGTCTAGGGAAGCGGCTCCCCCTGATTTCCAATCAATGGGTTCGATGCGCGCGTCCACGATTCCGTGACGCTTGCTGCGTTCGAGGGCGTTGAAGGCTGAGGCGTAAGCGTTTGAATCCGCCGGAGATAAAGAGCCAACTTGTGCACCTCCATACCAGACGTTGACTCTTTCGGTCTTGTCACGCCGAAGTTCAACTGTGACTTCATGACCCACGCGTGCAATCTTGGGCTGAGTCGATCGGATCTTGCCAGCCCATGTTGGGTCCGCATCAAAAGTGACTCCACTGCCACCTCTGAGCACCCAACCAACCGTCGTGCTGCTGCCCGACGCTGTAACTATTGGTTTTGTTTCGTTCTTTGGCTTTCGATTGAACAATCCCATGATTACATTCCCCTTTGCGATTATGCTGATGACAATGTGACGACGTGTAGGCCCTCATTGGTTATTTCAAGGCTATCTGCCGCCCCTGACATTTCCCTCTGTTTTTCTCAAACCCTTCCCATTTCTCGCATTCTTTACGCCTTATTTCCCTGTTTCTCGCAATCGTTGCGGGTATGCTTTCCTTAGCAGCGTTTTTCGTAGCGGTCGCGAGTTACTTGCTGGATTCGCGTTTTTGATGCGAATTACATGCGTGTCACTCCCTGTTTTCCCTCACGAAACCGACAGACTTCATCCATGGCGCGCCCCATGGATCCTCGTTCACGCTCGGCTGCTGCCCGCCTGCTCGATGTTCCTGAGGCGACACTGCGTTCCCTTGAGTCCCGAAAAATCGTTGAACCTGTCTCCGAGTGGGGTCCCACCGATGTGGCGTGGGCGAAAGCCGCCACCACCCTGGGTGTGGACGCCGCCACTCTCCCCCCAGTCCCCAAACGGGTCACATCCGATGCGTGGCTGATTCTGCCCAATGGTTCTGGTCGTGGATCCGTCGTTGTCCCAGCTAGTGACATAGCCGAGGTAATCGCGGGCTTTAGTAGTGCAACCGGCGGCGCTGCACCCGTGATCTGCCTACCGGTGGGCGCATGGGCGCACGAACTCGGGGCGTTATGGGTGTCGTAGCAATCCGGGTGGGCACAATGCCCGGATTCACCGAGCTCGCCCTGGACGCGCCCCTGGCGCAACTATTGGGTACGGAGAATTTTGGCGCCCTGTTGCGCTTGTGCCATTTGGCCCAGCCCAGTGGTGATGTCCCCGGGTCATGGGTCTTCGCCCACAATCAAGTTGAACTCGCCGAATATTTGGGGTGCTCAAAAAATAAGGCCGCCACGATCTTGCGACTCCTGTGTGAGTCGGGGGCGTTGGCTCGTGATCGCGGTATCCGTTTGGGTCGCTCGATGGGCGCGACGACGGACAGGTATTTCATTACCGCCATCCCAGGACTCACCTCACCGGATACTGCCACTCCCCCGAAACTTCCGCCCGATAACTTTCCACGGGATCGTTCACCACAACCAGTAACTGAACTTTCATCTCCCTCTTTATCAAAGTTGAAAAATACAACCGTGAAAACAACACCTGTGAAAACCGAACCCGAACTGGCCCCTGTCGCCTCACACACCAGTGATGGTTCAGTGCCGGATTTGGGCCATCTAATTAATGTAATAAATAAAGATTTATTAGATGAGGAAATACAACAACCTAAAACCCACCAATTGTTGAAAACGGCTTTGGCGCGGATTGGGTGGGATCGGGACCTCCCCCAACATCCCGACCCTCTACGGGTGGCCCAAGTAGCGACCTGGCTGGCGAGCAATAGTGTCATGGAAAACCGCGCCGGGTATTTGAACACGATCCTGCGTAACGGTGATCTGGAAACTTTCGCCCAGTCCAAAGGACTTGTCGGCAACACTCGCGTAAATCTTGACCGCCCAGGTTTCACCAGCGCGCAGTACGTGCAACTACGTACCCAATTCCCGCAGTGGGAAGAACACGTACAACAAACTGCGGCCCTTCTGGCCACCGAGCGTGGTGTGCCGGTGCGGATGGCGTTGCTATGCGAAGTCGCAGCAACCATCAAACTACCTGAGCAAGTGGATACCCAAGTGATAACAGGTGAGGTGGGGGCATGACCAATAGTGAGCGTGCATTCGTCGGTGGAGTAATCCTCTCCCCCGCCATCACCGACACGTTCAGCGAAACCGTGCCCACGCACGCGTTCACTGATTTGCGGTTGGGCAGCATGTACGAGGCGACCCTTGCGGTGTATCACCGCAGCCCC
>Ga0209702_10007136_pt1 | contig 13846 bp, 18 predicted proteins | sample FRY01_FD_187210 | JGI IMG/M metagenome (GOLD analysis project Ga0209702, IMG submission 187210) | Freshwater microbial communities from Lake Fryxell liftoff mats and glacier meltwater in Antarctica - FRY-01 (SPAdes) (version 2) | ecosystem: Environmental > Aquatic > Freshwater > Ice > Glacier... | reverse complement strand
AAAACCTTTTTAATATGCAGGTCATATAAAGGCTCCAGAAATTCACAGTTGTTTTTGATCAGGCCGTTAACAGAAGATTTGGCCAGAGTGATTCCCATCCTTGCAAAACGACTAAGCTGGCGCGTGATGGGAAGGCTATCCACAAATTTCGATACCAGGATATCGGCAGTCAGTGCAGGTCCTGCCATTCCCTTAAAAACAGCGCGTTGGGGTAATGGCAGGGTAATGATTTTTTGGGTAGCGGTATCCTTGTATTTATAGCGTATCTCCTGAAGGACTTTAAAACTTGCCGGGGTGATCTCCAGACGCTCGGTAACCTGTTTGCCGATCATAACCATACCGGTCAGATCACCTTCAGGGTGGATTTCTACCACTTCTCTGACCAAATGATCAGGAAGGATCATGCGGCCTGGTTTTTTGTTTAGCTCCGGGCAGGCTTGTCTGCGGATGTATTCCACTTTAATGATCTCAGGAGCTTCCCCCTCAGCCAGGGCTGGAAGTTCGAGTTCTAACACCAGTTGATCGGCATAAGAGGGAACAAAGCGCTCGCTTTTAGAGCCGAAGAAACGCTTTTTGAAATGCTCTAATTTGTAGTTTGATTCAAAGAGAAGGTACTTGAGTTTTTCTATCTCTTTTTCGCCCTTATGCCACTTTTCTGTCGTGGCATCAAGAGCCTGTTGTTGTTCTTGCAGTTGTTGCTTTAAGACTTGGTTCTCTTTTTCCAGCAAGGCTGCCTTACGGGCTTGTTCACGCAGTAATTCAAGCTCTTTTAAAAGCTCGTTTTCTGTGTTTTTGCTACCCGGTTTGCCTTGTTTCATTGCATGAAAATACGAATTTTACTCCGGATTTTCAGCATATTTTTCAAGAAAAAAGCATATTTATTTCCTAAAATATAGGGCCCGGTGAGCTTCGTAAAGTACCTTTATACGATCTGCTGGTAGCGTTTTCTGCGCTGGATATTTTTTAAGGAAATGCCGCCCAGGATCAGTTGCAACTCATCGGTGCGCATCTGGCAGGTTGTGCTATTATCCAGCAAAACTGGAAGCTCATACGTGCCTTGTTCGAGCCTTTTGTAATAGATGGCCCAGCCATCGCCCTCCCAGCTGAGCAGCTTTACCTGGTTACGTTTCCGGTTTAAAAAAATGAATACATCACCCGAATGCACAGGCTCCATACCCATATCCCTGCGGACGATCCCTGCCAGCGAATCGAAACTTTTTCGCATGTCTGCTGTGCCCCGGTAAAGCAAGTAACGCTGCAGGTTGGTTAAACTCAGCAAAACTAATACAGGATACGTTTTAAATATTCTGGATCTACCGGTTGATGAAAATTCAGGCGGGTGCCATTGGGCAGAACCAGTTCTATTATGGGTGGTAAACTTGCAGCCTGCTGCTGTTTTTCCAGCTTAATGGTAACAAAACCGCCCGGTGATACTGAAGATGGCCTGAGTTTGCGTACCCAATAATTGAACTTACAAAAAGTTATGCCCGCCTGCTGGCAGTACGCGATCTGACTTAAGCCGCTCATTTGCCAGTCTCTGACGTGGCGCGACATGGATGTGTGTAATTCCTGTTTGATTTGCATGAGTATATTTTTCCTGCGACTAAAATAGTTCGCTGAAAAAATATTTAGACAACGCTTTTTACCGAACCCTTACGAAAGTCTGACGTTTTGCAGCTACAAGAAGTTGTTCGACTTTTGAATTATCGTCTAAGCGAAAGCAAGATGCAAGCATATCAGTCGTAGCAATTTTATTTTCTCTGCAAAATTGTTTTCTGTTCTCCTCGTTTTGAATTTTTATGTCCTCATTGTCTTTAAGTGAAACTTGCAAGTTCAATTTTATTTTACTGTTTGTAAAAACTTCACTCATCACTTTCCAAAATTTGTTGTTTGCATTTGGATAAAAGAAATTGAAGGACATCTTCTTGACAGTTGTCGGGAATGAACCAATTACAAGATATTTAGGATCGCCTTCGGCAAATACTAATTTAAAGGGGTGTGGGGTTCTGTTTTTGTTGTTGTAATGCTTCATATTTCTTATTCGCTTTTTTATTTTTAGCTTTAATCGACTTACTTGCTGTCCAGATGCAATATGGTCTGTATGTTTTTGGTCACTTGTCAAAATGGTTTGTTTTTGTTTTAATGTTTAAATTTTAGGTCGATAATTTGTCGTTGAAATGGTCGTCCTAACATTGGCTACGGTTACGGGCTTGGCGAAGGTGGCGATTTTAACCACAAATGTTGATGCGGAGAACCAGTGTTTGATTAACCAAAAATGTGTCTTCGGAGCACTGAACCGCCACTTTTGCCCTAGCTGTTGTGAGTAGTTTTTTATTTTATTCTTTTGGTTTGTACAAAATAATTACTTGAATCAGTACTGCCATTAGAATTAAGAAGATAATTTCACCTTGTGTGTAAAGATTGATAGTGTCTTTGGCACTGTTGCTAATAAACACTTGCTGCTTACCTTCTTCTAACTGAATTTTAGACAACTCGTATAAATGTTGGTCTATCTTTTCGATGCTTTTGAGTACGTCACCTTTTGATAAATTGTTAGACGACTTTTCTTTCTGTTTAAGAGATTTCAGTTCTTCTTGAAGCTGATTGAATGCAAGCTCTTCTTTTCCAGTTAATTTAGTAAGCCTATAGTTATCTACTAATTGGTCGATTTCCCTATTGTATTTGTCGTTTTCGCTATCAAAAAATATCGTATCAGAAGTCAGGACAGCAATTTGCTTTTCTTTAATTATTCTTGACATTTCAAACAAAAGGTCGCTTGCAACAATTCTGTCTTCATACATAGTAGTCACAGAATCGCTAAGTCGGTTGAAGTTGTCTCGGTCAATCAGGTTAGTTATGAGGACAATAAAAAATACCAAAAGAATACTTGCAACCCATCTTATCTTAGCGAAAATTTTCATACGATTCATTTTAATTTAAAGATACTATTCAATCCGATACTGCGAAATGAAGCCTTTCGATTTAACTTGTTTTAATTACTGACAACGGCAGTTAGTCTAAAAACCTCCAATGAGTTTTAAAACGATGTTCGTAATTTAAATATAAGCGATTAGAAGGGATAATAGAAACGGATATTTTTAGATTTAGTATAGTTGCTCTTTGTTGAGCTCAATCCGTTGTTTGTTGGCCTCAATCAGTTCGGTATGTTTGGTACACTCAATCAATCTACTCACTTTATTTTTGGTGCAGCGCTCCAATAAACTGCAAGACTTGCAAGCAGCAGTTTTGTAATGCTTCATCCTGTTGGTAGTTTTACCCTGTTTCTTAAAGTACCAGGCACCATTGGTTTGCAACTGCCGCCTGGCAGGGCAAAGGTATAAATCGAGTTTATTGTCGTAAACAAAGTTAGCCACATCAAAAGCGATATCAGGAGCATGGGAGGCAACATCGGGTACAGCTACCATTACCTTAACACCTTGTTTATATGCATAATCAAACTCGGTACCGGTATGGTAACCTTTATCGTAAAGTAAGGTAAAATTAGATTTCCCGATGATAGACTTAGCTCTTCTAACCATAGCTCCCATATCCTTACTATCGTTTTGGTTGGTGACCTTAAAATCAACAGGGATGTTATGCTTAGCATCTACAGTAGCCTGAATGTTGTAAGCTACTTCGGTAATGTTGTTACGGGTGATCAGTTGTCTGCTATCAGGGTTAGAAGTAGATATTTGAGTGTCTCCAGTCTCCTGTAATCTTTTTTAAATGTCAGGTACTTGTTCCTCTGCTTTTGATGTTTGCTGATTTTCTCAGCAATCTGCTGTTTCTCTGTAACTGCAACGTCTACCACCACGAAACTTGATACGAAGAACAAAGCTTAAATTAACCACAGAACCCCCAATTTATTGTCGGTGCTGTTATAGGGCGTTTTTCTTTTCAGTCCTATGATATTGTCAGTGTAATTTTACGGCCAAGTCCATACTCCAAGAGTTTGTAAAGTGTCGAAAGTTGTATGTCACTGTGTCCATTTTCAATTCTTGATATAAAGCTTTTTTTAGTTCCTGTCTTTTCGGCTAATTGCTCCTGTGTCATTGAAGCAAGTCGTCTTTCTTCCTTTATAACTTCTCCAATAGCAAACGCTTTAGCTTTTATTTCAAAGTCAGTCCGCTTAGCTGTTCCAACTTCTCCATAACGACTGTCAAGGTGTTCGTCAAAAGTGGTTATTGTCTTACTTTTTTGATTTTTTGTTTTCATTTTTTGTTTGTTTTAATTTCTTATCAAAATATTCATTCATTATTTTTACTGCTTTGTCAAGTTCTCCATAAGGTGTCTTTTGAGATTTTTTCTGAAAACCGTTAAACAAAACAACCATTTGTCCCTCGTCAAAGCAGCAGAAAATGCGGTAAATGTTCCCTTGAAATTCTACTCTTATTTCGTAAAGTCCATTTGTCCCTTCTAAATGTTGAAAAAATTTCTGAGGAATTCTGTCTGCAACTGTAACTACAAACAAAACATGGTCAATTTTTTCTTTTACTTTTTCGGTTTGCTGGTCGAAGAAGTCTAGAAAGTAGTCTTTAAAATATATAATTTGTCGTTGTCGTTCCATTTTTTGTCTCCACAAAGTTAACTAATAATGGAACATTGTTAAAATAAAAGTTTCGAAATTTATTGTCGTTTGTGTCGTCCTTAAATGCACTATAGTCGAGTCACGCAAGGGAGTTTCATAACTAATGTATTTAGGCATGTCCCTAATCTATCCGTTTATAAACGAATATACCCGTTTAAATTACCACTTGATAAAATAATTTTGAATACAGAATGATAGAAACCCAATCCCGAAAAGGATATGAATTTGATTCAGAGATTGAAACAATACTAAAAGAAAAAGAAAAAACTAATCCCTCTGATTCCCTCTACTCAAAAACAGAGTCGCAACAAATGAAAGCAAGAATAACATTCCCACAAATTGATGTAGAATCGCATAAATTAAAGGAATTTCAGCTCTTGTATTAATCACTGTGAATATCCCTAACAAAATCTGGACAAATAATAATATTAGCGGTATAAAGCGAATTTTACGAAACAGGCTATTCGTAGGAAGCCCCTTTGTTTTCATTGTCCATATAATTACAGGAATACAGATGATATAAGCGAGTCCTCGGTGGATAAAATGTACAGTAGTCGGGTTATGTGTGATATCTTCCCAAAAACCTCCCTGCTTGAGCATTGCATCAGGAATCCATTGCCCGTTCATATCAGGCCAAGTGATACCTGCATAAGCAGCATGTAAACCTGCCATGAGTGCAGCGTAAATTAACTGCAAAGTAATTAATACCAGCAGCAAGATATTTAACTTTTTAAGATTTGGAAAATATAAAATCTGATCCTTAGGGATGCTCACCTTCATAGCAAACCAAAGGGTATAGCTCAGTAAGATCATAGCCGAAATAAAATGAACAGCGAGACGAATATGGCTGACATACAGATTCTCGGCATTAAGTCCGCTTTGTACCATAATCCAGCCAATAGCACCCTGCAATCCACCAAGAAGGAATAAAACAATCAACGGAATAACCATATCTCGGTTAATCATCTTCTTAATAAGGAAATATATAAAGGGGAAAATGAAAACCAGGCCCATAAACCTGGCCCAGTCGCGGTGAAACCATTCCCAGAAATAAATAAACTTAAAATCAACCAGACTGAAATGGCTGTTCAGATGTTTAAACTGTGCAATCTCCTTGTATTGATCAAAAGCCAAGTTCCAGGCCTGCTCATTCATTGGGGGGAATGCACCCAAAATTGGCTTCCACTCTGTAATCGATAATCCCGAACCGGTTAGCCTTGTGAGCCCGCCAATTAAAACCTGAATCATGATCATTCCAACACCGATATATAACCAGATTGCTACTGCACGATGGTTTTTTGATGAGTTGTTATTCATTTAAAATACAATTTGAATTCTGTTAGGTAATACAGCCTTAATACGTTCCGGGTTAATTAGCCGGAATAAATACTTTTGAATGATGTTTTGAAGTTCCTCTTGCTTTTGGGTTCCGATAACAAATTTTTGTCCATGCCCCGTCATAATTGCAAGTCCAATATCTCCTTTGGTATTATAAACTGTACCATACTTATTGCCAATTCTGATTCTATAGCCTACAAATTCATACCTGACAATTTTTATACTTTTTAAATTCGATCATTTTAAATTCAGATATGTGGGTCTTGTTTTGAAAACCACTTTCTATCAGCATAGAATGTTCCAAAAGGAATTAAAGATGCCAAAAAACCTAAACTCAACTTCCAAAAAGACCATTTGTAAAGGTAAGTTACCTGAAGAAGCAATAGAATATAAATAATAAAAAGTACACCATGCACCATCCCTACCACATAATTTGGTCCGGGCATATCATACCTGTACTTTAATATCATAGTGAAACCGATTAGTAGAAAAGAACAACCTTCTACAAATGCGATAAAGCGAAAACGACCCAGTGGAGAATTAAACATTTTGATTGATTTATTTAATTAATGTATCAAAATTAGAAAATATCCTAATCAGAAAAATCACTGCAAAGTAAAGCCTGAAATAATATTTTAAAACCAAGCTCTTTCTCTAAGCCAATTCCATTCATGCTCAGGTGATCCATGCTTTATGTAACATTTTTAGTCAGGTGAGTTAATTTTCTGTCATATATTTCCAATCCCACTAAACACCTAAAATAATTGTATTTAAAATTGATTTAGCAACATGTTATAAATCAGTATATTATAAATTATAATTTTACCACTAAACCATAATAATGTTTAAATTAGAATTGAATTCAACAAGAAATACCTGTGCTTGGAAATGGATGGTATTAGTCATTGTATCAAATACGGCTTTCCCTGCTTAAATTTGTATTACCAATTATAAAAAGAAAATAGTTTAATCATTTCTTATGAAAACACAGAACCGTACCATCTTCAGAGGATTACTGACAGGTTCAATACTATCTTTGATCATTGCCACATCCTCTACGAATTCTTTCGCTTCCACATTTGCATCAATTCAAAGAGATACAAGCGCTTTTAAACAATTTAAGGGACTTATTCTTGATAGCAAGAGTAAAAAGGAACTTGCTTTTGCCACCATATCTGTCCTTAGAACAAACATATCTGGAGTGAGCAACAGCGAAGGCGAGTTTTCCATAAAAATACCTAAAGAAAACTCAAATGCAGATTTAATGGTCTCATTTCTGGGATACAAGAATAAGATAATCAGTCTTAAGGAATTACAACCTGAAAAAAATCAGATTCTGCTTGAGTCCTTCAATATTACCCTAGGAGAGATTATTGTCTCCACCAACGACGCAGAAAAACTCTTCAATCAGGTGATTAGTAAAAGGGAGCAGAATTACGGCAGCGATCTTAATCTAATGACCGGATTTTATCGTGAGACCATCAGAAAACGCAAGACCTATCTATCGCTTTCAGAATCAGTAGTTGAAATCCAAAAGCAGCCTTATCTGAGTAATGTAGATGATTTTATCGATCTATTCAAAGGAAGAAAAAATACAGATTACTCTAGACTAGACACGCTGAGTTTCAAATTACAAGGAGGTCCTTACACCACCATGTTCTTAGATGTTATGAAGTATCCGGACTTTATTTTCACTAATGATGCTTTGAAAGTCTATGATTTCTCTCTGGAAAACAACACCCAAATCGATGAGAAAAAAGTACATGTGCTGGCCTTCAAACAAAAACCAACGATTAGCATTCCACTCTATTATGGTAAATTATACATCGATACTGAGAGTATGGCCATCATTAGTGCCACTTTTAACTTGAATGTTGAGGACAAAAAAGCAGCAGGCCTATTATTTACTCAAAAGAAGCCTGCCGGAGCTGAAGTATATCCACTTATAGCTAGCTACCAAATCAATTATCGAGAACAAAACGGAAAGTGGCTTTTTGCCTATTCCCGCGGTGACATTACTTACAAAGTAAATTGGGACAAAAAGCTATTCAACTCCACTTATGAATCATCGATTGAAATGGCTGTTACAGATTGGCGAAAGAAGGACAATGATTCCCAAAAGCCAACTCAGAAATTAAGACAAAACGTGATCATGATGGATAAAGTATCAAATTTTGCTGATGCTGAATTCTGGGGTGAATACAATATTATTGAACCTGAAAAATCAATCGAAACTGCTATCAGGAAAATTCAGCGGAAGATGTAGGAAATTCTTTTTCTCTTAACATTCTCATAGAATTTATTGGTACTTATTAAATATTTCATAGGTATAAACAAAGAGTACAAAATATCGATTTATTCCTTATCAATCTTTTGTTATAATCTGGACTTCGATTAATATTTCAAACTTAAATCAAGCATTTCAGATATTTAATACTGTGGCTGCGTTAACGATGGGAGCGGCATCCCTGTCTGCCGACAGGCAGGCTTTTTGGCCTTTTGGGGCCAAAAAGATATAGCGGACAGTCCCAAAGGGATGGCTTTGCCACGTGTTAAAACGCCAAAATTCCAGTTTTAAAACACTAGAGTATTTCTAATTCCGAATTCCGTGAAATAGCTGATCATATTCTCCTCCCCATCTCTCATTAGGTTTAATTTCTGCTGCAAGAACCTCCCGAATGGAAACTTGAATGAAAATGAAAAATTGAAAATTAATAGAATTTACCCGAACACTAATTGTGTTTACCAATAAACCTCAGAATAATATCATACATCTGATTATTTTTAAAAACCATTTGAGAGATCATTCCCACATGTTTTTTTCGCTTAATTGTGTTAAGCTCGCTTGGCTTATTTGCTCCGATTAGTTCATCGTATAAACGCTTTGACTGCAATTTTATCGACGGATAGGTTCTTTCTCCAACAAAAATCAGGAATGGCTTGTTTACATATTTCAGATAATACATCGGCGAACCTACTTTCCATATTTCCTGATCTTCGGTAAATGCATCCATAAAACCTTTTGTTTGTTTGTTTTGCTTAGCAATCGTTAGATATTCGAACATATCCAGGCCAAAACCATCATTCAGTATCACCCCACTTATTGGGTTAGGAATACCTGCCTCGGCAAAAAACCTTGGGTCATTATTGATTAATGCTGCCAGATGCCCGCCGGCTGAATGACCCATGACAAAAATCCGGTCTACACGACCTCCATACCCGGAGATACTATCCTTAACCCATTTTAATGCTGCTACACAATCTGAAGCCATCTTTTCGTACTGCGATTTAGGGCTCAGGCTATAATTAATGATTACAGTAACCACATTTTTATTAGCCATGTTTTTACCCAGCCACCAATAGGTTTCCTTTTTTCCACTATTCCAAGAGCCTCCATGAATAAAAACCAAAACATCTTTTGCCTCTGCAGTGTTTTCAGGGTAATAAACATCCAAAAGGTTGCGTATTTCAGTTGAATTCTTGCGATAAGCAATGTCTTTCTTGATTATAACCTCAGCGGTAAGCTCAAAAAAAGGAGTTAGTAATAGAATTAGGAGGTAGTATTTTAGATTCATTTTTTATTTCATTTTAAGCGGGTGGTGATAATACCAAGCGCAGGACATACTTCATGTTCATTTAATCAATGGGTCTTTTTCTTTTGTAAAATGATTGTAGACAAGTCCGTCTAACCATGCCGGTAATACCTTATTCAAAAATACAGTTAGTTTCCCTTGGGCAGTCATGATTAGCGAACGTTTACGCTGTTCTATTCCTTTCACAATGATTCGGGCAACCTCCCCTGAACTCATCATTTTATCTTCATCCATACTGGTTTCGCCCTGTGCTGTACCATCTTTAACCAATGCAACTTTACGGATATTGGATGAGGTGAATCCTGGAGATGCGATCATCACATGTAATCCGGTTTTTAAATTTTCAACTCTCAGTGCCTCCAAAAAGCCATTCAATGCAAATTTAGAGGCAGAATAGCCGGTTCTACCAGGCAATCCGCGATAACCTGCAATGGAAGAAACCCCAACAACTGAGCCCTGATGTTTCAGCAGTTCCGGGATTGCATATTTTGTACAATAAACAGCACCCCAGAAATTGACATCCATCAGGTTACGCAACACCTGCAAATCAAGGTCTTTGAACAATGCACGCATAGAAACACCCGCGTTATTCACCAGAATATCGATACGATTAAAGGTAGATATTGCCTGATCGATCAGCATCTGACAATCTGATTCTTTCGAAACATCACATTGAACTGCCAAAGCCTTGATTCCGTACTTTTCCTCAAGCTCCTGAGCTATTTCACATAAAGTAACATACTGTCTTGCTCCCAAAACAAGGTTTGAACCTTTTTTTGCAAACTCCTCGGCACATGACCTTCCAATTCCGGATGAAGCACCAGTAATGATTACCGTTTTATTTTTGAGGTTCATTTTTTGAATTTATTCAGCTTAAAATTAATTGATCAGATTCATTTAGCTAAAGAGTTTTCGTAGGGTACCCGCGTAGCAATAGACCTTCCTAACGTAATTTCATCAACATACTCTAACTCACCTCCAAATGCTATACCACGTGCTATTGTACTGATAGAAACCCCTGCATCTTTAAGTTTTTTATAGATGTAAAAAATGGTAGTATCTCCTTCCATTGTGGCACTTAAAGCTAATATCACCTCTTTAATCCCACCGGCATGAACACGTTTTACAAGACTCTCAATATTCAAATCCGAAGGACCGATACCATCCATAGGAGATATTAAGCCCCCCATCACATGATATCCACCTAAGTACTGACCTGTATTTTCGATCGCCATCACGTCACGGGTGTCTTCTACCACGCAAATCAGCGACTTATCGCGTTTTACTGAACTACAAATCTGGCAAAGCTCATGATCAGAAATATTATGACATTCAATACAATACCTGATATCTCTTTTTAAAATTAAAAGTGTATTACTGAACTTTTCGACCTCAGCCTGAGGCTGATTGAGTAGGTGCAAAACCAAACGCAAGGCCGTTTTCTGGCCTATTCCGGGTAAACTTGAAAATTCATTGACTGTATTTTCCAGCAGCTTTGAAGAAAAATTCATTTTGCAAATTTAGGATTAATATAGTTTTTTTTGGATTGCTATCTTAGAAAATTACGAATAAGGGAAGCAGATGGTTTCGATAGTGTTGAGTATACTGTCGTTACGAGGAGGCAATTTATTTCATAAAAGTCAATATATTGACAATTGAAGTATTTTAAAAATAGTCTTGCAAAGACGCAGAAACGCAATTATACCACCTAAAACAACTAATCATAAATATTCTGTAAACCTTTGCTTCTTAGCGTCTTTGCGAGAGATAATTATTTTAAAAATATCAATATTTAAAAGGCAAATTTTAAAAATGCCAATTGTAGTTCGCCTGACCGGACTGGCTGGCACAACGAAACGCGCCACCCGGAGGACAAGCAATCACAGAACATTAGTAATTATTAGTAAAGAGAATATTCAGAACTTAATTATTAATTTGCGCAGATATCAATTATAAAAATCTTATGGCTCCGGGAATTTTACTTAGTTTTCTGATTGGATATTTTTTGATGCTATTGGGCATATCCTACTTCACCTCAAAAAAATCTTCCGACAATTCAACCTTTTTTACCGCCAACCGCAATTCAAAATGGTATCTGGTAGCTTTCGGTATGATTGGTACTGCATTATCAGGGGTAACCTTTATCTCAGTCCCCGGCGAAGTTGGTAACCCTGCAGGTAACGAATTTAAATATTTTCAATTCGTTCTTGGCAATGCCATAGGTTTCATTATAATCGCTACTGTGCTGCTCCCATTATATTATCGAATGAATCTAACTTCAATCTATACTTATATTGAGGAGCGTTTAGGAACCTACAGCTATAAAACTGCCGCCAGCATATTTCTTTTGAGTCGTACAATCGGTTCATCCTTCCGCTTATATCTGGTAGTGATTGTCTTGCAACGCTTTATTTTCGATTCTTATGGTGTTCCATTCTGGGCAACCGTACTCATTTCACTCGGATTAATTTGGTCATATACCTTTAAGGGCGGTTTAAAAACCATTATTATTACCGACACACTTCAAACCTTATTCTTGGTTTCATCAGTAATATTGACCATTTACTTTATTTGCGATAGTCTGGGACTTAATTTAGTACAGGCTTTTGAGACCATTAAGAATAGCGGTTATTCAAAGGTATTCTTCTACGAAGATTTCATGACCAGCAAGTTTCATGTTAGTAAGCAACTGCTTGGAGGTATTTTCGTGACCATCGCCATGACAGGCTTGGATCAGGATATGATGCAGAAGAATTTGAGTTGCAATAATATCAAGGAAGCCCAGAAAAATATGTTCACATTCACTACGGTCTTTGTGATCATCAATATGTTCTTCTTGAGTGTGGGAGCATTACTCTATGTATACGCAAGTAAAAATGGAATTGAACTTCCGCTCGACCAGATTACCGGCAAACCAAGAACCGATTTTCTTTTCCCGGAGATCGCTTTCAATCATTTATCTCTTATTCCGGCGATAGTGTTTATGCTTGGATTAACAGCTGCTACATTCGCTACGACGGATTCCGCATTAACCGCTCTTACCACATCGTTTTGTGTGGACTTCCTAGGTTTCTCAAAAAGAAAGGATTTAAATTCAGTGGCAGCAATAAGAACTAGGCATATTGTTCATATTGGCATTTCCCTGTTAATGTTCATGGTGATTGTATTGTTTAATGTTGTAAATAATGCAGCAGTGGTAAGTGCAATATTTACAGTTGCATCTTATACCTATGGTCCATTATTGGGACTTTATGGTTTCGGACTATTTATGAAAAATAGAGGGGTAAAGGATAAACTAGTACCTGTCATTTGTTTACTATCTCCTGCAATTTGTTTTTTTATGAATGCAAATTCAAAGACTTTAATGGCTGGCTATGTTTTTGATAATGAATTGATCGTAGTGAATGGCTTGATCACATTTATTGGTTTATTATTGATCAGCAAACCCGCCACCAGCAAAACTCAATTTTAACATATTTGATTCTAATTATGAGTAATGACGATAAAATAAGGAATGCATTCGAAAATAAGAACTGGCAGGAAATTAAAGTCACAGATTCCTGGCAGATCTTTAAAATCATGGCTGAATTTGTAGATGGTTTTGAAAAATTGGCTAAAATAGGACCTTGTGTTTCTATTTTTGGCTCTGCAAGAACATCCCAAGAAAATAAATATTATAAACTAGCAGAGGATTGCGCCAGAATGCTGACCGAACGGGGTTATGGTGTTATATCCGGCGGTGGCCCCGGCATTATGGAAGCTGCGAATAAAGGTGCATTCGAAGCCGGAGGTAAGTCTGTAGGCTTAAATATTGACCTACCTTTCGAACAGTTCCACAATAAATTCATCGACCGGGATAAAAATCTTGGATTCGATTATTTCTTCGTTCGTAAGGTAATGTTCATGAAATATTCACAGGGGTTTATTGTTCTACCGGGTGGATTTGGAACTTTGGATGAGATGTTTGAGGCATTAACCCTTATTCAAACAGGAAAAGTGGCCCGTTTTCCCATTGTACTGATTGGGGTCGATTACTGGTCAGGATTGATGGAATGGGTAAAAACCAATATGCTGGGGCAGGAAAATAATATCAACGAAGATGACCTGAATTTATACCGTTTGGTAGATACTGCAGAAGAAGCTACAGAACATATTTTTAGGTTCTACGAAAAATATGTTTTAAAACCGAATTTTTAGTTAGTTGGTTGGTTAGTTGGTTGGTTGGTTAAAAGGGCATGGTTCATTGGAAAATGCTACCTAAACTGTCACAGTCCATTATCAACCATTAGTGTCCGGTAAAAGTATTAAAAAAAAATAGGGAGGAACG
>Ga0209702_10007126_pt1 | contig 13857 bp, 8 predicted proteins | sample FRY01_FD_187210 | JGI IMG/M metagenome (GOLD analysis project Ga0209702, IMG submission 187210) | Freshwater microbial communities from Lake Fryxell liftoff mats and glacier meltwater in Antarctica - FRY-01 (SPAdes) (version 2) | ecosystem: Environmental > Aquatic > Freshwater > Ice > Glacier... | reverse complement strand
TTTTTTATCCGTGATATTATGTTCAATGCAAAATTCAGCCACATTTTTTACGTAACCCGCCTTTGCATTACTCAAGCCAATTGATCTCAGACTTTCAAGAGGAGTATCAATTACTTGTTGAGGCTTGGGTTCTTTTCCATTGTAAAGTTCAAGGAAACGTTTAAAAAATACGGCAGCAACTTTAGTACTAAGTTGTTGACTCATAACACTTGCCATCAATCGTAGTGGAATATTTTTACGCATTTGTAATTCATGAAAGTCTTTTCCGATGACTTTACTCAATTTCTTGTCTTTTGAAAGATGTTTAACATAATTCATAAGTATAAGTTAACTAATTTATTAAAAAAACAGTACCTTTCGATGCGATATTCTTACTGTAAATTAACTATTGATTTGTAATATTTAATCCAATTCTACTACTCATATAATAATAATCTTTTTATGGTACTTATTTTTTTAGGCTTAATCGTTTTAATAGTTTCGTTCTTTTTAAATAAACAAAGGGAAGAATTTCTTAAACTAGCAAAAGGAATGCGATTTGCAGGTTTGGCCATAATTGTATTGGGCTTTTTAACTTCTTGCATTAAGCAAATAGATGCTGGTCAAATTGGTGTAAAGTCTCTTTTTGGCAAGATCGATAATGATATTTTAACAAGTGGTTTAAATTTAATTAACCCGTTAGTAGATGTAAAAACTGTGGATGTAAAAACCCTAAATTACACTATGAGTGGAGTTCGTGATGAAGGTGACAAGGAAGGCGATGATGCTATAAGGGTTTTAACGGCAGATGGCTTAGAAGTAGTTATAGACCTTACTGTTTTATATAGAGTTACTAGTGATCAGGCTCCTCGTTTAATACGTGAAACCGGATTAGATTATAGAGATAAAATTGTTCGCCCACTTACTAGAACAAAAATTAGAGACAACGCCGTATACTTTACTGCTATTGATTTGTATTCCACTAAAAGAGATCTTTTTCAGGGAAGAATTTTTAAAAGTATAGATGAAGATTTTAAGAAAAGGGGATTGATTTTAGAGCAATTATTAGTGAGAAATATTACGTTACCTGCTAATATAAAAACTTCTATTGAAGATAAAATAAAAGCAGAACAAGATGCTCAAAAAATGGAATTTGTTTTACAAAAAGAAAAGCAAGAGGCAGAGCGCAAACGTGTTGAAGCCCAAGGTATTGCCGACTATCAAAAAATTATTAGTGCAGGATTAGGAGATAAACAATTACAATACGAACAAATACAAGTAATGAAAGCTTTGGTAACATCGCCTAATGCCAAAGTAATCGTTTTAGGAAAAGGTAATACTCCAATAATATTAGATGCTAAAGACGGAAAAAATTAGTCCTCATTAAAATTAATTGGCTTACTCCATAATCTAATAATCCACCAAAGAAATAACGACAGGCTACTTAGAAACCAAATATAAAAAATGATATTGCCAGTGGTAATATGGTCATGTATAAATGCATAATCGTACATAATACCCATGGTAGAATTTATGGCAAGAAATAACATACCAACTGATATAGTATTTAAAATTCGGACCAAATATTCTCGTACGCCAGGCTCCAATTAGTAGTTTTTAATCAAAATAATTACAAAAAGAACTTGATATTGTTTACTCAAATCAATATTAATCGAAGCTTTGATTACTAGCTGCTGCTAATTTTAAGATTCTATCGAACTGAGCAGGAGTTAGATCATTATAAAAATAATAAATAGGATCTACTGCAATGCCGTTTCTATGCACTTCATAATGTAAATGCGGACCTGTGCTTTTGCCAGTACTTCCAATATATCCTATTACTTCTCCCCTTTTAATTTTTTCACCTACGCGTGCTTTAATTCGATACATATGCGAGTAGCTAGTTTCATACCCAAACCCATGATAAATAACTACCCTATTTCCATACCCACCTGTATTAAATCCTGCATCTCTTACCATACCATCAGCAGTTGCATAAATAGGTGTGCCAGATGGAGCAGTAAAATCAAGGCCAGCATGCAATCTTCTGTCTTTATAAATGGGATCAATTCTGTAACCAAAACCCGAAGCCACCCTGTTTAAGTTTTTATTACTTACTGGCTGAATAGAAGGAATTGCAGCCAATAATTTTTCTTTGTTTTTAACCAAATCTGCAATTTCGTTAAACGATTTTGACTGGAAAGCAATTCGCAATGAAAGATTATTTAACTGTTTGGCCATGCTATTGATGAGTTCGGTTTCACCCAAACTCTGCACCAACTTTACTTCTTTTTTAGTTTCAATGTCTTCTATCCTTGCACTGTCGGGTATTGGAGCCGATTCAAAAATGGAGCGATAAACATTATTGTCTCTATTCTCAATTTCATCCATTTGTAATTCTAATTGTTTAACCCTTTCAGTGAGTAAGCTGTAATTCTGTTTGAGGTCATAATTCTGCTGTTGAAGCAGCTTTTCTTTTGGAGAGTCGATATAATTAAAAGTAATAACAAAAATAATAATACCCGTTACAATTGATGCAGCTATGTAGCCAATTACCTGCAATAAACGTACCCTAAGAGGAGTGGCTAGCTTCTCGTAGCGTAATGTGTGTGTATTAAAAAAATATTTTACCTTTTTCATTAAGCATCAATCATGGGTCAAAGTCAGCTAAATCCTTACCTTTGCTCACCTTTAAAATACCAACAAATATAGTTTCTACGCCCTATATGGGCTATAAAAAGTAATAGAAGATGACGAGTGCCGAAATTCGCCAACAATTTTTAGCCTTTTTTGTCTCAAAAAAGCACCAAATCGTGGCATCCGCTCCAATAGTGGTAAAAAACGATCCAACACTGCTATTTACCAATGCGGGGATGAACCAGTTTAAAGATTATTTTTTGGGAAATCGCAAACCAGAATTTACACGGATAGCAGATACTCAAAAATGCTTGCGAGTAAGTGGAAAACACAACGACCTCGAAGAAGTGGGTGTAGATACATACCATCATACTATGTTTGAAATGTTGGGCAATTGGAGTTTTGGAGATTATTTTAAATCGGAAGCTATTGCTTGGAGTTGGGAACTTTTAACTGAAGTGTATAAGCTAGATAAAGATCGAATTTATGTAACCATTTTTGAGGGAGACGAAAAAGAACGATTACCAAAAGACCAAGAAGCCTTTAATGAATGGAAAAAAGTGATTGCAGAAGACAGCATATTATTGGGAAATAAAAAAGATAATTTTTGGGAGATGGGAGATACGGGTCCATGTGGACCGTGTACAGAAATTCATGTTGATTGCAGATCAAATGAAGAAAGAAAATTAATTGACGGGAGAACTTTAGTAAATAACGACCATCCTCAAGTAATTGAAATTTGGAATAATGTATTCATGCAATTCAATCGATTAAAAGATGGAAGTCTTCAACCACTTCCAGCACAGCATGTAGATACGGGTATGGGCTTTGAAAGACTTGTAAGGGTTATACAAGGAAAACAAAGTAATTACGATACTGATGTATTTACTGGCACCATAGCAGCTACAGAAAAAATTTCTGGAAAAAAATACGATTATAGCGATAGTAAAGAAGCTATTGCATTTCGTGTAATCGCAGATCATATTAGAGCAATAGCATTTACAATAGCTGATGGGCAATTACCTGCCAATACCGGTGCCGGCTATGTTATTAGACGAATTTTAAGAAGAGCAGTTAGGTATTATTATTCTTACTTAGATTATAAGCAACCATTATTGCATCAATTAATACCATTGCTTGCAACACAATTCGAAACTGTTTTTCCAGAATTAATTAAGCAACAAAACTTTGTTGCCAAAGTAGTTAAAGAAGAAGAAGATGCATTTTTGAGAACGCTTGATAAAGGACTTAAAAGAATTGATGACATAATTAAAACATCAAGTAATAAAAAGATTGAAGGCAAACCAGCTTTTGAATTATTCGACACTTTTGGATTTCCGTTAGACTTAACAAAATTAATTGCATCGGAAAATAATTTCACAATTGATGAGGCTGGATTTGAAGCCGAAATGCAACAACAAAAAAACAGAAGCAGAGCAGCATCTATTTTAGATACCGAAGATTGGGTAATTGTATCTGAAGAACAAGGTGATGGATTTGTAGGCTATAGAGATATTTTAGTTCCGAGCAAGATTAACAAGTACAGAAAAATTAGTTCAAAAGGAAATACTCAATACCAATTAGTTTTAAATACAACTCCTTTTTATGCGGAGAGTGGCGGTCAAGTTGGCGATTGTGGCTGGTTAGAATTTGGCGATTCTATTATTGAAGTAACTGATACAAAAAAAGAAAACGAGCTGATTGTTCATTTTGTAAATGAATTGCCAAACGATATTGCTGCAATATGTACTGCAAGAATTAACATTGAAAAGCGTTTATACACTTGTTACAATCATACTGCTACTCATCTTTTGCATGCTGCATTAAGAACAGTATTAGGCACACATGTTTCTCAAAAGGGCTCCTTAGTAAATGAAGATGCACTTCGTTTCGATTTTTCTCATTTTGCTAAAGTTACCGAAGAGGAAATTCGACTGATCGAAAAAATGGTTAATGATAAAATCAGGGAGAATATTCCTGTAGTAATTACAGAAATGCCCAAGGAGGAAGCGCTTAAATTGGGAGCTATGGCTTTATTTGGAGAGAAATATGGAAATATTGTTCGTGTTGTGGTTATAGATCCTAATTACTCTGTTGAATTATGCGGAGGAACCCATGTAATGCATACTGGCATGATAGGCTTGCTAAAAATAACAGCTGAATCTGCCGTTGCTGCTGGTGTTAGAAGAATTGAAGCAATCACTGGAAGTAATGCATACAACTTTATATATGAACAATTTACAAGTTTAAAAGAAATTGGAAATTTGCTTAAAACACAAGATCCATATAAGGCTGTAGAAAAAATTATTTTAGAAAAACAGGAACTAGAGAAAAAACTAGAAAGCTTAGAAGCCAAACAGTTAGCTTCTATTAAAGAAAGTTTATTGGGAGAAAGAGTTCCTTTCCAATTCTCTGCAACTGAAGAAGGATTTTTTATAGGAAAAATAGTAGACGTAAGCAATGCAGATCACTTAAAAAAATTATCATTCGATTTAAAGGAAGGGTTAGGAAATAACTATGTAGTAGTGCTGTGTGCTAATATTGGTGGCAAAGCTGCAGTAAGTGTTCTTTTATCTGATAGTATTGCAACTCAAAAAGGATTAGAAGCACCAAAAATTATTAAAGAGCAAGTTGCCCCTTTAATAAAAGGTGGTGGAGGTGGACAAAAAACATTGGCAACTGCTGGCGGACAAGACGCATCTAATTTAGAAGCGGTAATTGCTAAAGTGAAGGAATTGATTTATGATTAATGCGGATAAATATGAAGCGGTAATTGGCCTAGAAGTGCATGCTCAACTTTCTACAAAAAGCAAGTTGTTTTGTGGAGATAGTATTGCTTTTGGAGCAGAACCAAATACGCATGTGAGTCCAATTACTTTGGGGCATCCCGGCACTTTACCAAAAACAAATAAAACCGCAATAGAATACGCTATCAAAATGGGCTTAGCATGCGGTTGCGAAATTGTGCAAACAAATTATTTTGCTAGAAAAAATTATTTCTATCCCGATCTTCCTAAAGGTTATCAAATATCTCAACATACAACCCCTATTTGCAAAGGCGGAAAAGTTAAAATTAAAACAAGTGATGGTGAAAGATATATTCAATTAAACAGAATACATTTAGAAGAAGATGCTGGCAAAAGCATTCATGATATAGATGATGAAAATACCTGCATCGATTTAAATCGTGCCGGAACTCCATTAATTGAAATTGTAACCGAGCCAGATCTTTTTTCTGCGGATGAAGCATGGCAGTTTGTTACAGAAATTCGTAAGTTGGTAAGATGGCTCGATATATGTGATGGCAATATGGAAGAAGGAAGTTTGAGGTGTGATGCCAATGTTTCAATTCGTGTAAAAGGAGAAAAGGCTTTAGGAACTAAAGTTGAAGTAAAGAATTTGAACTCAATTAGAAATGTAAAAAAAGCCATTGAAGTTGAAATCAAACGAATGATTGAAGAAGTAGAAAAAGGAAATACCATAAAACAACAGACCAGAAGTTTTGATGCAACAAATGATACTACATTTTCTTTAAGAGATAAAGAAGAAGCCAATGATTATAGGTATTTCCCAGACCCCGATTTGCCCGCATTTGTATTAACCAATGAATACATAAAAAATATTGAATTATCACTTCCTACATTGCCCGAAAACTTATTTATCCGATACCAGCAAGAATATGGGTTGAGCAATTATGATGCTGCTCAATTAAGTGACGATAAAGCTACTGCCAATTATTTTGAACAGATAATTCAACACACTGTATTATATAAAACAGCTGCCAATTGGATGCTTGGTCCTATTCGTCAATTTTTAAATGCCCAACAAAAAGACTTTAGTGATTTTCATTTACAACCAGTTTTATTAGTTGAATTAATGCAACTAGTAGAAGAAGGAAAAGTTAATTTTTCTATTGCAGCTGCAAAAATTTTACCTGCTTTAATTGAAAGGAATGAAAGTCCCTTGCGTATAGCTGAAGAACTGCAATTAATGCAGGTAAGCGATTCAGGAGAATTATCAGTTTGGATAGCAGAAGCTTTAGAAGCTATGCCCGATAAAGTTGCCGAATACAAAAAAGGCAAAAAAGGATTAATTGGTTTATTTGTTGGAGAAGTTAAAAAAAGAAGCAAGGGTAAAGCAGATCCTAAAATAGTAACTCAATTATTAGAAGAAAAATTAAAATAATAATATGCAAAAAATAACAGTTTTATTGATTGGAGTAGTAGTGTTTTTAACTGCTTGCCAGCAAAAAAAATACGGCGGATTTACAGTTACAGGCACAATAAAAAATGCTGTTTCAGCAAAAGTATTTTTGGAGGAGCTTCCATTTGGGGGCGAAAATCCAATTGTTTTAGACTCTGGCAGCATTGAAAAAAATGGCAACTTTTCTTTAAAAGGAATTGCTAGAGAAGAGGGATTGTATAGATTGGTATTAGAAGACGGTCCAGATGTATTAATTGTGAACGACAATGATGTAGTTGAAGTTGCCTTAGATGTGAATAAATTCACAGAGTATAAAATTACTGGATCTAAAGCATCTGAAAGTTTACACACTTTATTTGAAAATTATAAAAAGCAAGATGCTGCACTGTATGCCATTTTTAAGCAAATAGACACACTACAAAAAGCACCTGGTAATGATAGTTTATTAACCATTGCTAAATCGGAAAGAGAGTTGCAGATTAAAAACATGAATACTACTATTCGTAGTTTTATAAAGGAAAGTAAAAGTCCGGCTGCAAAATATTATGCAATAGGCATGGCATCTCGCACATTAAATGCCGATGAACTTAAAGTTCTGGTAAATGAATCATCCGATCAGTTTAAAGAGCACACAGGATTACAAAAAATTAAATCACTACTAAATACTAAAGCAAAAACCAATGCTTTGCCAGAGGCTTCAGGATTTACATTGCTCAATAAAAATGCGCCTGAAATTAGTTTGCCTGATGTAAACGGTAAACCATTTTTATTAAGCAGTTTAAAAGGCAAATATGTGTTGGTAGATTTTTGGGCAAGTTGGTGTGGACCATGTAGAAGAGAAAACCCAAATGTAGTTGCAGCTTACAATCAATTCAAGAATAAAAATTTTACTATAGTAGGTGTATCATTAGACAATGATAAAGACGCATGGTTAAAAGCTATTAAAGACGATCAATTAAACTGGATACAGGTTAGTGATTTAAAGCAATGGGAAAGCAGTATGGTAGGATTATATCAGTTAACTGCAATTCCATTTAATGTGTTGATTGATCCACAAGGAAAAATAATTGCTTCAGATTTAAGGGGAAGAGATTTAGTAAATAAATTGAATGAAGTGCTTAAATAAATAATAAAGTTTAAAATTGAAAAGGGGCTGTTTCATAGAAACAGCCCCTTTTCAATTTTAGTTTTGCACATCTACTTTACAAAATTACCATCCTGGGTTTTGTACAATATTTGGATTAACTGTTTTATCATTAGTTGGAACACCCCATGTAAACTGGTTATCATCAGCTACAATAGAAAGTGTATTATAATTAGCTCCAACATTTATTGCATTAATATTTTGTGGACTTCTTCTTGTAAATCCCAAATGCCAACGTTTTAAATCCCAAAGTCTGAATCCTTCAAATGCCAATTCTCTTGTACGCTCATCTCTAACTTCTTGAATAAGCGTTGTGCCACTAACTGTAATAGAAGCCAAACCTCTAGCATTCCTTAATTGATTTAAAACCGTATTTGCTTGTGTTGCAGATGCTCCACCAGCTATAGAACCTGCTTCTGCAAGAATTAAGTATAATTCAGCAACACGAAAAACAATAGGAGAATGTTGATAGTTAGTAGCAGCTGTTGTAAATAGTAATGGATTACCAGGGAATTTATCAACTAAAGTCATAGCTGGATAATTAATTCCTTGAATAATTACAGGCTTTACTCCAAAATAAACTGCTTTACGTAGATCAGTTGCATCATAAGAATCAATAACCCACTGACTTGGAATAAAATCGGGTGTGAACTTTGCATTTGCAGCATTAAAGCCCAAGTATACAGCATTAGTATTTGGTTGTTCAGTTTGTTTAACAACTGCACATCTAAAAATTACTTCTTTAGAAAAATCATTTACCCACATACTTCTTAATTCAGTTGAAGATGTAATTAATGGATAACGATTAGAAGAGATCACTGTATTTGCAGCAGCTATTGCTCCAGCCCAATCTTGCATATCCAATTTAACTCTAGCTTCAAGCGCACTTGCTGCATCAGTAGTAAATTTTACAGCACCTTGAGTACCAGAAACAGTAGAAAGCAGACTTTTTGCTAAAGTGATATCACTCATTATTTGATCGTAAACTTGCTTTACAGTAGCCCTTGCAGGTTGTGCATTAAGCTCGTATTTTAATACCAATGGCACACCTAAATCAGCAGCGGCTGTTGCTGGCTCAAATGGCTTTGCAAAACGCTTAATTAACTGGTGATAATAATGAGCTCTTGCAAGGTAATTGTCACCTTTGTACCTATTCATTGCAGTTACTTCTGCAGGTGTTGTTGTAGGAATAGTTTCAAATCCAGCAATTGCAGAATTTAAATTACGTAGCGCAAAATAATAACCAGACCAAGTACCACTTAAAACACCATCATCTGCAAGAAAACTTTGACCCCAACGATGTGGGTTACCGCTTCTATTACCAAAATCTAAAGAAGCGTTTAATTGATCTGCTTGAACATCTTGTGCAATATCATAAGTTCCATAAGTTCTTCCACGCAAATCATTGTATAAACCGTTATTCCATGTAGCAGCATCTTGTACCGATTTAAAAGATTGCGATAATTCGATACTATTAAATGGATATAGATCTAAACTTTTTTGGCAAGAGCTCAATGCAAATAAAGCAATTAGAGCAATTGCACTTTTTATTTTTATTTTTTTCATTTTTTTTCTTTTCGAGTTAATGAATACAATTACTAAAACGTTACATTCAATCCTACAGCTACTTGCCTAGTATTTGGGTTTGCACCTAAACTTACGTTAGTATCTACCTCAGGATCAGGACCAGAATAATTAGTTAAAGTCCATATATTTCTGAATACTACATAAAATCTAATTCCAGAAATAGTTTTAGTTTTTGCAAGTAAGTTTTTAGCTACATCATATGCAACAGTTAAATTTTTCAACCTCATGAATGAAGCATCTTCAATTAACCTGCTATCAAATTGTGTAAATTGAACTCCATATCTTGGGAACCTAGCAACATCTCCAGCTTGCTTCCAATAATTCAACACATTAGCAGATTGATTAAATCCTGGGAATTGATTAGGATTTTCAAAGAAGTAACGATCATTATTAATCATATACTTTCCTGAAGCATAAGAAAAATCAGCTACAAAAGAAAATTGCTTATAAGAACCGCTCAATCCAAATCCACCAGTAAGTGGAGCATAACGCTTAATTCCTGTATTTTGCTGTAAACCAGCTGTGTTAAAAGTAGAAGTTACATCTTTTGGATCTCTATTAGAGTTCACAATTAAATCAGGATTAGTATTTGGCTTAAACCATTCTGGTAGTCCAGTTTGTGAATTAACTTGAGAAAAAATTGGATAGAAAAAAGATACTGGTTGACCTACAGCCCAGCTTACACCTGTATTAGGAATAATCCAGTATTGCTTTCCCTGAAATAACTCTGTAATTTTTTGATTAGTATAACCAACATTTACATAAGCATTCAAACTAGATTCTTTTTTCTTAATTATAGCATAGGTTAAGTTTCCGTTTATACCTGTATTTTTTAAACTTCCAACGTTAGAAGTAACACTTGTAAAACCTGATGTGAATGGAAATGGAACACCTACCAACATATTAGATGTTTTTCTATCATAGTATTCAACATCAAAACTTAATTTTTTGAAAATGGTTCCCTGAATGCCGAAATTAATTTGACGTTGAGTTTCCCACGACAACAATGGATTACCTGCAGCAGATATTCCATAAGTAGTTCCAGAATTATACAATGATGTACCTACAGTAGCCAAAGATTGGTAGTTTCCAATAGAAGAGTTACCACTTGTACCTATTGTAGCTTTTACATTAAGATCGTTTAACCAAGAAACATTAGCTAAGAATTTTTCTTTCTTAGCATGCCACAATCCACCAACTGAATAAAAAGTTGCTCCACGTAAATCTCTACCAAAACGAGACGATTGGTCGTTTCGAACTGATACATCAATAAAGTATTTAGAATCAAAATTGTAATTCAGTCTTCCAAAATAAGATAAATAAGCATATTCAGTTTTACCAGAAGAAGCAGTAAAACCTGTTGGACCAGCTGAAACTGTTATTAAACGATCATCAGTTTGACCTGTTGAACCTCCTGCAAAATCAGTTGTGGCACTTGTAATAGACTCTTGGCCTGCAAGTGCAGTAAAATTATGCTTATCAGCAAATGAAAATTTATACTCTAATGTATTTGTAAAAGTTTTTGCACTTCCTCTAGAAAAACTTTCATTGGTTGCACCATTATTTAATGACCCAACAAAAGATGGTAATCTAGTTGTTGTAGCTCTGAAATCATAAAATTCTAATGCACCTTGAGCTTTAAAAGTTAATCCTTTTACTGGGCTCAATTGTATGTATGCATTTGGGTTAAATTGAAGATTATTTGAATTTCCCTGATTGGTATTTGCCAAATATTCTGGATTATACCTATTCCATCCTGGAATAAGATTTGGGTACGGAACTCCATTTGCATCATTTGGTGAATAAAAAGGAGCTGCTAATAATGACAACCCTCTATTGGTACTATTAGAACCATAAGGGTTAGTTTGTCTTTCATCATATCCGCCAAATAAATTCATACCCATTTGCATCCAATTATTAACTACTGTAGTTAAGTTAGATCGTAAAGTATATCTTTTATATCCAGATCTATAAGCTAAACCATCTTGATTAAAATAACTTCCAGAAATATAATAAGTAGTTTTACCACCACCACCAGATACGTTTAAATCTGTTTGAAAAGATGGTGCATTTTCTCTATAATAAGTCTTATACCACTTTGTATCAGCATTGTAAGTGTTTAATAAAGAACTAACCTGAGCTTGAGTTCGATAACCTGTTGCTATCCAAAAATCTGTTAACTGCTTCGTATTCATAAAGCTGTTAAACATATCTTCTGTTGGTTTAACTAAATTTGAAAATCCATATTGAGTTTGCAAAGAAATTTGAGACTTATTCGCTTTACCTTTTTTAGTTGTAAATAAAATAACTCCGTTTGCAGCTCTTGATCCATAAATTGAAGTTGCAGATGCATCTCTTAATACTGCAACAGATTCAAAATCTTCTGGATTTAAACTTAAAACAGTACCAGGATCTATAGGTGCTCCATCCAAAATATATAATGGAGTAGAACTTGCGCCTAATGAACCTACTCCGTTTAAACGAACTGATGGTGTATTAGAAGGTTCTCCAGAAGAGTTATAAATTTGTAATCCTGGAACTTGACCTTGCAAAGCATCTAAAATATTTGCAGCAGGGCGATCTTGTACTTTTTCGCCACTGATTTGTACTACCGATCCAGCAACTTCTGATTTCTTTTTAGCTGTACCGTATCCTACTACTACAACCTCATCTAAATTAGAACTTTTGTCTTTTAGAGTAACGGCGTAATTGCTTTCTTTTCCAATTGAAATTGATTGTTGATCAAATCCAATAAAAGATACTTGTAATGTTTTTGTAGTAGGTGATACAGAAATTGTAAATGATCCACTTTCATTAGTAAGTGTTTTTGCTGTAGATCCAACGGCTAGAATAGTGGCACCCGAAAGTGGTGATCCATTATCGCCAAGAACTTTACCTGTAATGGTCCTGTTTTGCGCATTAAGCTGCAATGCAGTTAGTACCATGCACAAGAATATTGTGACTAGTTTTCTCATTTTAAGTTTTTTTTAATTTTTGGAAGGTAAAAGTAGTTAAATAATTCACAAATAACTCTAAAAGTATTTGAATTGTTTAAAAAAGAGAAGTTATTCGCCGATTTTTTTGGCTGATACAAAAACGAGCCCCAATTTATTGGGGCTCGTTTTTGTATTATAATTTTCTAAACTACTAAGGGTTATGCAACAATAAAGAAGCACCTAAAGCCTGACCCGCAGGAATTGAAGCTCTTGAGGATGCAAAACCACGAGCCACAATACTATAATTTTTGCTTTCTCTCAATGTAACTGGAAGTGATAGTACTGAAGTAGTTCCAGAAAGAACTGTAACAGTATAAGTACCAGCAGGAATATTGGTGAAAGCAGATAAAGTAGCTTCATTAGGTGCAGCACTCACTCCAATGTATGGAACATTACTTAAAGTAATAGTTCCTGTAGCAGCAAGACCAAACTGATCTAAAGTTCTAACTAATGTTACGTTAACAGGACCCGCATTAGGAGAAAGATGCAAAAAACGAATATTAGTTGTTCCTCTTGCAGCAGCAACCATATTATTATTCAATACCAACATTCTGGCTGTACCAGCAGCTGTTAAAGTATCAAAAGCAAAAAATGAATTAGCTGAGGTCTTTGCTAAATTAACAGTGCGTGTAGCATAGTTGGCAGAACCAGTTGAAGTTCTTAAGCCCACAGATACATCCCCAGGATTAACTCCAATGTAGTTGCCCAGTAAACTTCCGCCTACTGTTAATGCAACGTTTGAACCGCCCAAAGCTAGTTGACTGTTGTTTAAAAAAACAGAAGAAGATGTTCCTGCAAGTAGCGCAAAGTTATGAACCGCTACATATGCTTCAGGTGTATCGTCTATTGTAGCAGCAGGCAATTCTTTTTTACAAGAAGTAGAAAATGCAACCGCGCCAATAAGTAAGCTATACAAACCTGTTCTATTGAAAATAGTATTTTTCATGCTAGTTTAAATTTATTTTTTAGTAACCTGGATTTTGAACAACAATTGGATTCTGGGTAACTTCCCCAACCGGCAAAGGCCAAATAAAACGGAAATCAGCATAAGGAATAGCAGGTTGGCCAGCTGTAACAGCTAATCCAAATCCATAAATTCCCATTCCGCTAGTTCCATTAACTACTTTTGCTGGAATACCTACAGGTCGTAAAGAAACAATTGGATCCAACACTGTTCTGTGAATGTCGGCCCATCGCTTACCTTCTGCCAACAACTCAATTCTACGTTCCAATAAAATGGCACCAACCTCTGCCGCATCATTAGCAAAATTAGCTACTGTAAATTGAGTGGCTGCCGGAGATGCACTAGAA
>Ga0209702_10007125_pt1 | contig 13858 bp, 14 predicted proteins | sample FRY01_FD_187210 | JGI IMG/M metagenome (GOLD analysis project Ga0209702, IMG submission 187210) | Freshwater microbial communities from Lake Fryxell liftoff mats and glacier meltwater in Antarctica - FRY-01 (SPAdes) (version 2) | ecosystem: Environmental > Aquatic > Freshwater > Ice > Glacier... | reverse complement strand
CACACACAGACACACACCAACACACACACACACACACACACACACACAAACATACACACATACAAACACACACACACACACACACAGAACGTACCATACCCCATCACACACAACACACACTCACACAAACACACACAGACACACACATATACACGCACACACACACACACACACACACGCAAACACACACACACACACACACAGAGAGTAGAGTTTTATTGCAATCTGATGGTAGGTATTCTAATGCCAGTGGGGTTACTTTATTCACGTTGGCAACCCCTGGGAGGTTTGTTTTTACATTTTCTGTCAGGGCTGTAACGATTGTGCGACGCTTTGACGATTGTGCGACGCTACATCCCACTGGCATATCCAGATTTTAAACGGTGAATATGCGCTTGAGCTATAAGTAGGTCGTCATGGTTGACTTGTTAAGTTAACTCTTGGCCTTAAAATCCAGGAAAACAAAATTTCAGGTATTTTCCCGCTGTAGATAAAGAAAATATTCCCAGTTTTTGACTTGTGGAATAGGATTCTCAGCTCAAATTCAACCACAAACAATGTAAGTGGTTTCTTGGATGTTGTGAATGTGTGTTTGTGGTTTGATGGTAGCTTGCGAGAAGGTGCAGGCACTCTGAGCCAGATCCGCTATGCGCCTCTCTGAAGGTATGACAAGCGACATCCCATATGGACATTCTCCATTTTCATTAAGCACTTTCAAAGCTCAAAGCTCAAAGCTAGCATATGTCTTTTCAGCGAAGCATGACAACAGGGGTTTTGAAGATTTAAGCTTTGGAACAGCACAATGATTCGAAATCGTCACGGCATTTGAAAAAAAAACCATGGCAGGATAGGAGCGTTTGGATTTGGTTTACAGTTATGTATGTTGTTCATGCACAGGCATCCATGATTTGAGATCGTGTATTGTTGTATTTGTATTATTTTGTTGAAAATCAGAAATCTGGTGTTTCAGTTCACGCGAGTCAGAAATGTATTGAAGTTCAATCATCAAAATTTTACAGTCACAGGTCTGAATGTTGCTGACAAAGAATAGCGTGTATTGAATCAACGAATTGTCTCCTCCAAGGCCATTTGCACGACCTTTCGCGTCGAACGCCATGTGCACGGCAGTCCCGCGACAATTATTGGTGCACTTGGAATTGCTTCGCAGGTCATCCGGACTTGCACAATGCCCTTAGATAAATAGTAGTAAGGTTATCATATGAATACACCTCAATATAAAGTATGTATACCTATCTATGCATACATATTTAAATCATGCATATATATGCATAAACATGTAAGAATGTATAAATATACACATACATATACATGTACTTAAATACATATGTCTGCATATATGTATGTAGAAATTCACATACATAAGTACATATTTGATAAATACATGCAGATACCTTTTGTACCTTTACAAAATTATATGGTGATGAAGATTGCGTTCAATACCAAAAATGTGGGTTTATACCCTTGATTGAGGGTCTATGCACTCAAGTCTGATTTGAGACTTCGACTTAGATTCTGGTCTGTAGAATGCAACCGGCTACCCAACCAACTAGAGGATCTCCACGAACTTGGCTTGTCCGAAGTTTGATCCTATCGCTTGCTCGCGTTTGCTGTTTCCCCCCCACCCCACCATCAACCCCCCCCGTCCTTCCCATTTTCAATCAACGAATTGTCTCCTCCAAAGCCATTTGCACGACCTTTCGCGTCGAACGCCATGTGCACAGCAGTCCCGCGACAATTCTTGGTGCACCTGGAATTGCTTCGCAGGTCGTCCGGACTTGCACAATGCCCTTAGATAAATAGTAGTAAGGTTATCATATGAATACACCTCAATATAAAGTATGTATACCTATGCATACATATTTAAATCATGCATATATATGCATAAACATGTAAGAATGTATAAATATACATATACATATACATGTACTTAAATACATATGTCTGCATATATGTATGTAGAAATTCACATACATGAGTACATATTTGATAAATACATGCAGATACCTTTTGTACCTTTACAAAATTATATGGTGATGAAGATTGCGTTCAATACCAAAAATGTGCGTTTATACCCTTGATTGAGGGTCTATGCACTCAAGTCTGATTTGAGACTTCAACTTAGCTTCTGCTGTGCCAGAATGCAATCGGCTACCCAGCTAAGCGGAGGATCTGCACGAACTTGGCTCCTAGTCCGAACACTCGTTTTTACATTTTCCGAAGTTTCAGCTGGTTGATCATTTTGCTTGCTTGCGTTTGCTGTTTCCCCCCCCCCCCACCATCAACCCCCCCCGTCCTTCTCATTTTCGCCTGCTGAGTAGGTCCAGGTAACCATTGGATTGTTGGTTGTACCTGCACTGCGGGCTGTTGTTCGGACAGCAGTCGTTGTTCAAGTTTTTGCACCAATTCTTTTGACTTTTCCAATTCCTGACGAAGTTGTTGGACCTGGTCATCTGAATGTGGCCCAGATTGCACATGGATGACTCTGGGTGCTTCCAATGCCTTTGTCGCTGGCAGTTGCCAATGGCAGTTGGAGCTTTTCAGTGCTGCATCTCGAAGTCGTCGGCAGTATGTTTGCCACTGTGCAAGTAAATCGTCGTATGAGAACCCCTCCACTAATGAATCATCCGGATTGCGCTTTGCCGTCAGATTTCCTTCCATTGCCTTTTTGAAACAACCAATCCTCTGCTCTAGCGTAATAGGGGCATGACATGCGGCACCAGAGTCAAATGTCGTCACACATTCAATGTTCATATGCATCTGTTGGAGCTGATCGCAATCAACAATACGAAACCCCCTCACATCTGTGAACTGGCATTGGCGGACACGTCCAATCGAAATATCCGAGTAGCTTTCAGATGCACAGGGTTTCTTTGCCACCTTCTGCTTTTTGGCAACCTTCACAAAACAATCCAGCATCTGATGGTGCCAAGAATTGGGATCTGTGGCACACTTCAATTGCGAAAGTGCTTTCAAAAGATACATCGGAGCAATGTTCTCTCCCGTCAATTCATACCAGACAAGGCCTATTGTGCACTCTGCAAGATCTGTCGCCGTCTCCTGCACATTGGGTCCCGCATTTGTGTGTGGATAGGCCGACCAGGAAAATTCCAAACTACCTTCAGGGCAGAACTCAATAAGAGATGCCATCAACCAATATTTGGCCATTGATTTGCGGTGTTGGTGATGGGCGTGTGCACTCTTGATGCGTTTGCTGGGGGGTCCAACATCAAAGGCAGTAAGATGCGTCTGCTGCAGGGAATTGTGCGCATAATAGCGAGAAATGTCGGGAAATTGTGATGACTGCTGCCGTTCGTGCTGTTGTTGTAAAGTCTGGTGCTGCAGGAGGTTCTGTAATTGTTTCTCCTGAGACTCCAAAAACGGTTTAACTCGCGATGTGGTCTGGTGGTGAAAACCAGGATGCGGCCACTGCAGGTAATTTGAGGGCGCTTGAAATTGCTGCCAATACTGCATGTGACCTGGCCAAGAACCATTGTACATGGTGTGAGTAATTACACATGGAGTGAATATGTGTACAACAATGTTGCTAGTTTCATGTGTGTGCACAAGCATTGAGTCATGTGTTTTTCAAATTTCAGAAGGATTTTCTGTATTGGGGCAGTAAAAACTATGACGTCGAGTCGGACGATTTTGCTCCTAGACCAACTGCGCGTGTGCACAGGATGCCTAGATCGAGAGCGCTCGTTTGGTATGTCTTTGAGTGTGACCACACTAGCTTCAATACCATGGTCGTCGCCATGGTACGAGGCCTCCTGGGGTAGTGATTGTTAACAACCAAAATCATCCCTGAGGAAGTGAGGGGATTGGTTGTTTACCTTGCATTTCTCTTGCTTCTTGTTCGATCAGCTGTCGTAGCACTGCCGACTCCATTTCGCAGATGTGTACCCTCTCAACGTAATGACGTCCAAGTTGTCTTCGTTGCCCGTTTTTTGCAGGAATGTGTTCTCCGAGCACAAATTCCAACCTCAGTGTCTACTGAAGAATAAAAGAAGCTGTTCTAAGAATCATTGATGACTCTTTCTTAGAAGACATTTGATTTCTTGTAGAAATAGAGCTCGCAACTCGGTAGTAAAATGAGCATACATGATTCAAAAAAATTTGTGATAATTTCTTGTTGAAATTGAAGATTTCATTACAAGAATGTATTCTTATAGTTCTCAGATATGTATCAGAATGTTCTCGAAGAATCATTGCTGACTCTTTCTGGGATGATATGATCTTCTCGAATCTTACCGAAAAGAGGGCACAACAATCCGAAACGTTGGTAATTTCTCGTCACAAACCACTGTCATAGAAGATTGACACTCTTCTGGTAACAATGCAACTCAGAATACTGTAGTAATCAGAATGCAGTTTTGTACACATTTGGTAATATCTTCATGATGTTTCGAAGATATGATATCAACTAACCTGACTGGTAGTGACCAAAGTCAATACCATGCGGTATTTTCCCTCGCCAACTTAGACAAATACCCCCGCACAAACAGCCAACTTTCAGACACATCGATGATTTTTGTACAAAAATATAATTTACTAATAAAATACAATTTTCTACACCTCAGTACCGGCAAATATGGAAACCTTTTCATTCTAGAAACACCTTTTTGCCAAAAATAATCCATAGAAACACCTTGTGTCCAAGAATAATCCAAAAGTACCCAGGTTCGTTGTTTTGTGACACCCGCGGCCGGTCACTGAGCGCAGGTATGTCCGCCTGGGTTGGGTCGCCTGTGCGACCTTGTGTTACGTTCACCTTTTTGCTTTTGCTTGTGCTTTTGCGTTTGCGTGTGCGTTTGCTTTTGCTTTGCTTTTGCTTTTGCTTTTGCTGTTGCTGTTGCTTGGGACGCCTGTGCGGCCTTGTGGTAGGTTCACCTTTTTGCTTTTGCTTGTGCTTTTGCGTTTGCAAGTGCGTTTGCTCTTGCTTTTTCTTTTTTCTTTTGCTTTTGTTTTTGCGTTGAGTTTTGCTTTTGCTTTTGCTTTTATTATTGCTTTCGCTCTTGCTTGTGATGTTGCTTTTGCTTTTTGCTTTTGCTTGTGCTTTTGCGTTTGCGTGTGCGTTTGCTCATCCTGCTTTTGCTTTGCTTTTGCTTTTGCTTTTGCTTTTGCTGTTGCTTGGGTCGCCTGTGCGGCCTTGTGGTACGTTCACCTTTTTGCTTTTGCTTGTGCTATATCATCCCAGAAAGAGTAAGTATCAAATCATGGAATACTGTAATAAGCAGGATGTAGTTTGGTACACATTTGGTGATATCTTCATGATATCTCGAAGATATGATGTCCACTAACCTGACTGGTAGTGACCAAAGTCAATACGAACCTTGTGTCAAAATAATATCCAGGTTCGTTGCTTGAATATTTTGGTGACACGCTTGTGACCCGGTCATTGGGGGCCGCCATGTCCGCCTTCGGCAGACTGTCAAAATTAGATGTTATGATTTTTGAGATGCAGAGACAACAGGCCACACAAGCAGAAGATCGTCGCGAGCTGGAGTGCGGTGCCAAGTTGGCAAAGCAGAAAGAAGATGAAGCGCGCAAGGAAAAACAAACCGCGGCCGCGAACGCAGCGCCTGTTTTCAAATGCGCTGCCTGTGCTGGCACCGGTGCAGGCGACCAGGAGTACACCGAGCAGGTCTTGCGTATGCATTTTATGCACGCACATGCGCCTATACAGCGTTATCATATACAACCAGTAGAGCAAGATCACATGCAACGAAAAAAAGGAACTGCAACGGAAGCCGAGGACACAAAATTCAACCGCAGGCAACTTCTTTTGCAACCTTTGGTAATGGCAAAGGTTGCTGATATCGATTTGGCCGGTTCAACGGGGTCTGCTGATATTGATCCTGCCGGTGCTACGACAGCTTCGGATATTTTTTCGGACCGTGCTGCGGCGCCTGCTGGTATGATTTCGACTGGTTCTCTGGCATACACGCGCGCAACTGACATGATATCAACTGGTTCTCTCGACCAAGCAGACTGTCTTCACGTACCACAGGTTGCATTGGCAATGCGAGATGGGTTTGATTTACAATTTTATGAGTGTAAGATGTGTCGAGATTTTTACCAGAGACGTGAAGTTGATGACGAGAAAGGCGCCTATAAGCAGTATCGTTTTTGCCAATATGATGAGCTCGTCGCACATTGTGAGGATAGTAGACATTCAAAATATGACGACATTGCAGAAATGCTGGAGGACGCCAGGAAGCCGCAGAATGCGCGATTCGAAGGTCTTGGTCAGAAAAATCGCCGTGTGCTAAATTCAGCACCATTCAATTATCCAGTCCAGGCCCCCCAGACTGGTGTTGCAAAAACAGACCCCAAGCTTCACCAAGACAAAGTCGACAACATACAGAACATGAATACATTCAGGGTCAACAAAATGGATGTGTCAGTGTTTACCGGAGCACACAAGGGACTCGCTGCCTTGGCTGCCAGCGCACTTCAGCTCGTTAAAATGGCTATCATAGACAAGCACTCGGTATGTACCCGTGAACGACTCAGTTATCGCATATGGTTGTTGTAACATGCACTTTCCTAACTTCTGTGCTCCTTATGGATGTGCAGGCTGAATACCTGAAGGAGGTCACTGTATTGTTGGACATGTTTGATTTTTTATACCAAACGCAGGGCGATTTCGTCACTTTCCCGACGCACACAGACAACAGTATCTATTTTGGATGTAACTGTTTCCATGCACTCTCGTTTTTGTGTGGTGGATTTGTTTAATATGCACGCACCAGCCAGCAGCACAGACGACACACAACCAACTTATAAATATTTTTTTGTGTTTGTATTTACCCAGATATAGAAGAGGGTGGATATCCTGGAGAGAGTGCTCAAACCGCACAAAACAGAGTAAACAAAGGGGAGGGAATTGGTCACACGATTATCCTCAAACTCAGTGTAGGTCAGTAATTCATAAAATTGATAATTTCATTTAACATGTACACATATACACCCATCATCACCCGGTATACATATGTTCTGCTTGTATGCGCACAAATCACAGTGTATGCTATTCCACTGTGCCGATTGACGTTAGTTATGTGTGAGAATTCATGTGTTTTTTGTTTGGTTTTTGGCATCGATGTGAACACAGGGGCAAGTGGAATGCATGTTTCTGGGGCATGGCATAAGGAAGGTAGCATGAAATATGGTAATAATGCTGGCACATACTCTTCGTTTCCAGCAGACCTCCGACATAGATCGGTTAAACTTGGCCACCAGGCAGGGATTCTGAAAATTGCCTTTTTTTTCACCATCATTCGAAATAAGCCCAAAGCGACCCCGAAAACAAAAACCAAAACAACATCAAAGCTTGGTGTGCGTAGAAGCACTCGTGTGTTCAAATCTTAAACCACCGGAATAATTGGTTGGGAATTGTACTTGGCTTGTTGTTCTGTTGTCGTGTGATCAGGAATCTGTGTTAAGTTGAATAAAAATCGTCATGCACCTGGACTGGAAATAATGTGACAGGTGCCTAACCCACATCTGAGACGCCGCGCTCAGCGAGTGTTTCCAATGTTTTTGAGAAATAATTGTTTATTAACTTAAAAATATATATGTAGGTGCTGAGAGTTCGACACATATACATGTTACCTACTATTTGAATCTTACGCATAGTGTAATGTTAAACCCATGTCACATACCAAGTTATTTGCGTGTATGATTGTTAATTGATATATAAAAGCTTACGACACCACTCCGTGTCAATTCTAACTATTGGCGAGCACAGCGATTACACTGTGTTCTGTCGGAATATTTACCAGTTTGGTTGTGTCAAGGTGTTGGATGGCATGATTATAATGCGGGTAATACAAGGTGGTTCCGGGAGATGGAAACCACTGTTTTCGACCCAGCTGGAGTTGTTTTAAACACACAATGATGAAGTCAGAAACCCAGCCTGCCAGTGTTGTTTCTATGAACCATTAAGAAACTGCCTCTCCAGCCAGCGACTCACACCCTCTAGAAACCAAAGAAAATCATACAAATCAGAAAAATCATATTATTTTCCCTGATGATTTTTTGTGAGATTTTTCAATGATTTTTCCAATCTACATCATTTTTCAGAATTTTTGTGATGACTTCTATAGAATCAAACAGAAATCATACAAGAATGATTCAAAAATCCTGAAAAATCTTAAAAAAATCATAGATATCATAGAAAAATCCGACCGAGTCATAGAAAAATCCTAGAAAGGCAGCCAGCCAGTTTCTAAACCCAGTTTCTATAAATCTTAAGAAACTGCCCCAAATGCCTGCCAGCAGGTTTCTGAAAATAGTGAAGAAACCGACCAAATTTCAGTCTGCAGTTTCTACGTGCCAGTTTCTATCTCCCGTAACCATCCTGTAAGTCAAGCCAATATAAGTCATACACATTTGCTAAAGTACACACAGCATGCGGTCTGTCCATACGTCTCTGTATGTTCGAATTGCGTGAGTCTGGTGACTGGGACATCTTCTTAGATCCCCCGGAACGGGCGGGGGCGGAGACTGGTGGAGCTGACCAATGGGTGTTAAAACTGAGGGAACTTGAATACTCATGGTTTGTCCGGGTGAATCAAGTAATTTCCGCATCCCTCGGATACCCACTTTCAGTTTTCAATAAAAACTCTACTCTCAAAAGGGCATGACGGTTGGATGCGTTTTGCAAGAAGACTTGGAGACCACTAGATTGCTCCAGGGGGTGGTCATGGAAGAGTAGTTAGGGCGGGTTCTTAGCTAAGGTACTGTTTGGGTAAGACTTACAAGTCGCGCATGAATAGAAACTCTACTCTGAAACCGGGTGACAGGGTTGTGGATTGTCACGTCAAATAAAAGCCAGCGTTAGCTTGGCTGGGAGTTGTTCGGAGACCGGTGTATAGGCACTTGAACCTCAATTGGGTTGTCACGGTAAATTTCTTAAGTTAACCTTGGTCTAATAAGATCCGACGAACAAGTAGACACTCCAGCATTGTTTTGTTATGGTCGTGTACAAACCGAGTTGGAAGTGGTTTGTGAATGCTAACATCAAATAAAAGCCAGTTTGAGCTTGGCTGGGAGTTGTCGCCGGCGGAGACTGCTGTATAGGCGCTTGAGCCCCAAGTCCATAAGAAACAGTCAAAGAAGTTTCGTGCCTTCAACGCCAACTCTTTCTTTTTTTTTCAAGTTCAACATTTAAGGAAGTCAGGTTGACAAAAGAAAGAAAAAACAAAAAGTGTGTGAGAAAAGTGGAGGGGGCAATCCATGAACGATTCCATGCTTTAAACAAGGGCCTACCGACAACGAAGCCAAACCAAAACCTAGACCCAATGGAAGCATGTGCCGGATTCTGGGAAATCGTGGATACATCATCATCATATTTTCGGCAAACCTTTGAAACAGACACAACATGTGCACACAGGAAGCCATGCATGGAAGCGTACCAGGGTGGTGTCCACACTGTCTGTGTATGCATTGTCATCATTCTTGTATGTGACACAAATATTGAGGCAAACATAAAACTAGACAATGCAACCATTACTTTGAATAGTTGCGTCTCCAAACGCAAGTACTAATGTTGTTCATAACCCTATATTGCAGTCTCCTCTATATTTTCATATTTGAAATATATAGCAAATTCGCTTGGAAAAACAATTTCTTAGCGCTCGGCGTTTGCTTTCTGCATCTGTGCTGGAGCGCTGGTTGCAGGTTTGCCGTGTCAAGATCACATGTACAAAACTACCGTCGAATCTTTTACCTATGGGTGTCAAAGCGGAGGGAATACTGAAGGTTTGCCCGGGTGAATCAAGTAATTTCCGCATCCCTTAGATACCCACTTTCAGTTTTCAATAAAAATTCTACTCTCAAAGAGGCGCCAACCTGTGCGGTGTTTGTGCACGCCCCAGTAACGAACGGTTTTGGTGAGGAGAGGAGTGGGGTACAACCAATGTCTTTTATATACTTTGTCAAAGGGTATGGGGATTGGGTGTTTGTGATTGTGGATTGAGTGTTTTGAATGAATGTGAAGGATTGCTCTTTCCTTGGCGACTGTTGAGACGAAGCCCAGTGGTGCACATGAAACAGGCTGTTTTATAGTCAAAACAGAGATGGCTATGGGGTGACGGTTGTGGAAGGGGACAAGGAGGGAGTAAAGTGAGTGTGTGGTGGAGGCGGGGGGGAAGTGTCATATCTTGGTGGACGTGCACAGCATCAAAAAACCAGTTGGCACTGCTGCGTGCAAATTTTCGAGGTGGCTGCCGCGCGCCCATGGTCATGAGCAGGAATTCCCCCCCCAATTGTCGTGGCCTGGTGAAGAGGACACCTGAGTTTTTGGGTCTGAGGGTAGTAGACCTTGTAATCCTGCTTGAAGTAAGGACAATCGTCCAGCTCTGTGCCAAGTCTGCACCTGTCACGGAATGTTACCCCTCAGCCAAAATCTGTCCCCACTCATGGATTCCCATTCTCCCAGCCATCCAGACACCCGTACTGCCCATTTGACGTCTATTCAAGCCTACATATGCGACTCTTGGAGCTGGTATGTCCATTGATATGAATCTTCAAAAAATAATTTCTTGTGAACACTTTTTCCCACCAAAATATTCACAGTTTAGTTCCTGTGTTGGTCATACGAAGTGTGTTTCTTTGCCCCTCCTATTCGAATACCATGTCTGTGGTTAGACCTGGTGAGAGTAGAACTATTTTGGTATGCCAACCCCTGTCGTCTGCAGGGCAACACCGTACTTCCATAATACGCGTTGCCGTCTCACCGCGCATTTCGCTGCAGAAGCGCTGTACGTTGGTTGCATTGACAGCAATATGTGTGTATGGGCCACTACTTCTTCCAAATTGTTTTCAATCCAAGGGGGACATCTGCATATGTCACGGCGCTGGAAATGCCTTGCACAGAGATCCTCTCCTCCTCCAACAACTGCAGGATCCAGTTTGCATTGCCAACAGCGCTTGATCATTCTTGGGCGTCCTGTTCGTTTTGAAATGTGCTGGCAGCTCGGGCTTGAACGTTGCATATTCTCGCAAACTGCAGGTTTTTCTGGTGCAGGCGATGCCAGTGTATGCTTCCCATTTTCCTGACAGAATGGTATGTTCTGCAAGGTATGTTTATCTTTTTTGGTTTGTTTTTGTTTTGTGGTGGCTGTCCTACGGACTAGCAATCTATTCGTGTTGGCACTCCCAGGACATTGTTTTGAGCTCGCGAAATTGTGATCGCTGCACTTGCATCGATCAAGACGTGTACAACACAGCATACAAATATAGCTTCCGCCCCCCACCACCTTTGGATCTATTTTGCATTGCCAACATTTTCGTTTTTGTTGCTTATTGCCAGTACGTGTGAAGTGCTCGCAAGTCGCATGCCCCATACTCCCAACTTCCACCACCACACATCAGCATGCTTGATTTGTTGGTATCCTCAGCATTTTTCTGCTCGTGCTCAGTTTGTTCCAACTTGTTCTTGAGCTTTCACATTGCCCAACACACGTTGTTTGACGCAAGTGCATGCATGGAAAGGCGATGGTCCTGGCATTGGCAAGCCATTGCCATTGAATGCACCAATCGATGTTTGTTGCCCAGACTGTGGGCAACACGTGGCCTCTTCCAAAGGTCTCATCACATCATCGTCAACACATGACATGTCCAATGGCAATGATGATGATTTTGAAAATACTACCAAAAAGTACTTTTTGGTAGTAATAAACTTTTTTGTTTTCAACTGCAATTGGAACTGGAAATGTTTAGGTGAGAAATCACCAAAACATTTGTTTTTTGGAAAAAAATGGAACTTTTTTTGGAGCCACTCCACACGTTTGGAGGTTTTGCAAAAACGGGGCGTGTGGTCGAAGAGCAACGGGAGGCCTCTTGCTTGGTCTGTCCGAAGAGCAACAGGGAGGCCTCTTGCTGCCAGGGCTTGCCCCTGGAAGGATCTATTCAGTTTGCAACGTAGGGCTTGGTCTGTCCGAAGAGCAACAGGGAGGCCTCTTGCTGCCAGGGCTTGCCCCTGGAAGGATCTATTCAGTTTGCAACGTAGGGTGCTGGCGGACGATCCGAAGTGAAGCGTTCGATGAGTTTGGAACTACTTGCACTTTACAATCACTTACGAACAACGAATGTTCAGTTGCAACTGGCCCGGGAGGCGACGCCACGTCATAACATGATGCCGCATAACATGTCGCAATTTTGGAACGGTCAATCACTGCAGTTATTTCCATTCCAGCAGCAGCCTTCAAGTTTCCATTCTCCGTTTTTTCATCCTGTGAACGGTCACTCACACCAGCCATTTTCTGTTCAGCAGCAGCTTCTCCAGCATTCGTTTCGTCATCTTTCGCACATGCAAGGTATAGGTATGATACTTTCGATGTCAATTGTTGCCATGTCTTCCCGCTCTTGATCGGCGAAGTTTTCGAGCGGGAAAAACTTAGTATCAAAATTTCTCTCGCTTTCTCTCGCACACTTTTTTTCCTTACCATCTCGCATGCACTCATTACTGGTATTTTTGTGGGTACAACTGCTTGACATTTGCTGTTGTGTAGCTGACTTGACATTTCCTGTACCACAGATCACGCAATTTCACCAACTCAGCCGCAGCTCTTCCCGCCGCAGCCTGCACAGCTTTCACAACACACATCACCAGGCAGTTGTTATCGGGACAAGTTCACTACAGAATTTAAAGAGCGTTATGGAGGTGTGATTGTGAGATGTCATGTACGTGTATCATTTCATATTTTTCTGTGCGTGTTTGTGAGTTGAAACATTGAATCCTTTTTTCTTTCTCTCGTCAGGTGATGAAAAGTGTGAGCTTATGCTTGTTGCATTAGTGCAACACGTGGATAAATCTGTTTGCCTAAGCACAGTCATAGTCAGCGAAGGTGAAGTGATTTGTGATATGTGCTCAGCGGCGTCCTGGCAATCAGGAATTGTGTGTCTCGACAATCATCGCGGGTGGCGACAACTCTTATGCCAAGTTCGTAGCTTCGGAGCAATCGAAAAGATCAGCCGAAAACAAGTGGCGACAATGTACATGATAGCAAAACTGCCAACAACCATATGGTTCGACAACAGCCAGACATCTGAAGATAAGTGCAATGTAATCTGTTGCGAGTTGGGCATCACGAGCGCGCAAGCACTGTTCAAAGATTTTAAGAGCATTGCTCTTGAACTTTTGCAATCGCTCAACATACCGCAGGGATTGCCGAATTTTCCATTCACGAAGAAGCGCCCAAAGAAGGTACGAAAAAACTAAACACAAATTTGCGAGCTGTGTTGAAAGAAGCCGGTCAGAATAGAACAAAAATCAATGAGCATGTACAGGCCCACCCCACTCCTACCATAAATCGCAAGTGCACATGTGTGTAATCACGGGACTTGAATGCCAACAAATTCAACAAAAATGTGCGAGTTGTGTTGAAACGGGACTTGAATGCCAAAATTGAACACGGCTTTCACGTGCGTGGGTAGGGGGGGCCACTGCACACGGGGGTGGCCTTAGAGAGAGACATAGACCAGCATATGGACGCTGAGGGAGAGATTGCTAGGGAACAAGTCCGGGGCGAGACGTGACCTATGTTCTGATGGCATTCTCCTCAGCGTCTTGCATGTCGTGAGGTGTGAGCATATGTTGTGCGTACATAAACATATTCAGATAGTCGAACTAAGACAAGAAAGGAGGGAGTTGAGATCTACACGCTAGGGTGTGGATACATTTATATAGGAAGTACACATACTCTCGAGGTTGAACTATAGGTTTCACTTGAAGGGTTGTATCTGCCTTCGGAGAGATAGGACACAGGAAAAACCAAACCAAAAACAAAAATATACATGAATGCCCCCCCCCCTCCCCCCCCCCCCCCCC
>Ga0209702_10007123_pt1 | contig 13861 bp, 13 predicted proteins | sample FRY01_FD_187210 | JGI IMG/M metagenome (GOLD analysis project Ga0209702, IMG submission 187210) | Freshwater microbial communities from Lake Fryxell liftoff mats and glacier meltwater in Antarctica - FRY-01 (SPAdes) (version 2) | ecosystem: Environmental > Aquatic > Freshwater > Ice > Glacier... | reverse complement strand
GTTTTTCATGCTCCAAAACGACCGATGGGACATCATTTGCCCGACGTCAATGAACCTCAATTTCAATCCGCGTTTCGAAAATTTCATGTTGCGTAACGATCCGGATATGTGCCAATTCCACCAATCGATTTTCGATGAAATATGGGCAAACCAAAAAGCAAGCCTGGCGACGCAAAAAGCGGGAGTAATCGAACGACACTTTGCAGCAGAGATGTAATTTCTGCCACAAACAGTGTCGTCGATTGGATGCTGCAGGGAGCCAGCGGCGCGCAGATTCTTGAGGCGATCACAGAAAAATTTCCAAGCCTTGACGCCGCCACCCTTCTGATAGGCGCGGGAAACCACTTCGAGCAAATCGCAAACGCAGACACGAACCTCATTCGCGGATGGTGTTTTGAGGCGACGCGAGACCTCTATAGACGCATGGTGGAAATCGGCGACTACGCAAACGCCTTAAGGGCCGTGAAGCAGCTTCGCGATTTGGCGGAGTAATCTATGTTTTTCCCATCAAAGGAAAAGCCAGCTAACTCGAATCGATCCAAGCAGTCGCCAGATGAGACACTACAGCGGAGCCGGCTAAAAAACCGCGAAAAGGTCGCAAAGCATCGAGCAGCCCTGCGCGAAATCGGCGAGATACCAGCGGTGAGTGATCCAATTCTTCGGGCCGAATGTGACGCTCACCTATCGGTGTTTTTACTCAAATGTTTTCCTGAAATCTTCACTCTAACATTCTCACGATCACACAATGATTTGATTGAGAGCATCGAGCGAGTCATTACGAACGGAGGCAATGAGGCTTTCGCGTGCGAGCGTGGCTTTGGGAAAACGCAACTCTCTGTCGGTGCAATTAACTGGGGAGCACTCACAGGCCGCTCGAAGTATTCGCTGATAATCGGGGCCAATGCAGAGATGGCCACCGCACAACGCGACGGCATTAAGCGGCGATTGGAAACCAGTGAGACGCTGTTCCGTCTGTATCCAGAAATCTGCTATCCGATGCGAGTGCTGGCTGGCTCACTCAAAATGTCAGCGACATATCGCGGCCGGCTGCTGCGAATCAAGTCGCGCCCGGATCTCGTGTTGCCCTGCGTCGACGGAGCCCCCGGTTCTGAAGCTGTCATCAGTTGCACAGGTATCGACAGCGGATCGATTCGCGGCCGGTACTATGACCGGGCGGACGGCACGACCGTCAGGCCTGACACCGTCATGCTGGACGATCCGCAGGATGACACGACAGCAAAGCAACCAAAGGAGGTTGAAAATCGCTCAAAGAAAATCCGTCAGGCGGTCATGGGATTGGCGGGGCCAGGCAAGAAGATCGCAATCATGATGCCCTGCACTGTGATTGCAAAAAATGATCTGGCCTATGAATTCACTGACAGAAACCTGCGTCCGGAGTGGAGCGGCAAACGAGTCCGGGCCATGCCTCGAATGCCGGATGATCTGGAAATCGAGTTTCCGAAGTGGCACGTGTACGACGAACTGCGCCGTGAGGATCTCGCCAGCGGTGACAAAACGAGAGCCAGGGCGACCGAATACTATCTGGCGAACCGTGAGGCAATGTCGGCCGGCTGTGAAATCACATGGCCAGAGCGAGTCGAAAAAAACTGTGTCGATGCTCTTCAGTCCCTCATGGATAAATTCTTGAGCGACCGCCTGTCATTCATGGCCGAGCAGCAGCAAGACCCGGTCGGGGATGAGGATCTGAGCACCTACCTGAGCACGTCTCAAATCGCGCAGCGGTTCAACGGACTGAGACGCCAGCAGATTCCGCCATCAGCATCGCTAATAGTTTCGGGCATCGACGTCCAAGAGCATCTGCTTTACTGGACTCAGGTCGCGTGGTCGGAATCGTTAACAGGCTGGATCGTAGACCGTGGCACGTTTCCAAAGCAGCCGATCGCAGACTTTCACCACCTCACGCCGCCGCGAACTATTACGCAGTGGGTAAAAAAACAATTTCCAGGCCAGTCATTTACCTGGGAGGAACAGCATCAGCTCGCCATTCGGGCCTGCGTCGACTCGCTGCCGGAATATCGGGATCTTGAATCAGGCCCAATCGTCATAGACAACCGATGGCACAAGGCACAGTCCGCAGTTGAGCAGGTAGCAAGTGAATCGGCGTACTCGGGAACGCTCATTCCGGCAGGGGGAATCAGCGTCGGCGGCAACGACATACCGATCAGCGCCCGCAAAATGCGCGACGGAAACAAGCGGATCTCAGCAGGCGTAGAATGGTACATCAAGAGAGTTGACCGGCAGACTCGTATCGTTCTGTTCGATGCCAACTACTACCGCTCGCAGTTTCAAAAAGGCCTCGCATTCGAGCCCGGGAAATCAGGATCGATCACCTACAACGGAACAGTCTCCGACGCTGTGTTTGCTGCTCACCTTGGCTCCAAGGCCATGCTGAAGCCAGTCGATATGAAACGAGAAGTCGAAGCCTGGAAGAACAAGCCCGGACAGGACCAGGACCACTGGCTCGACTGCTGCGTGATGGCTCGTGTGGGGGCGGAGATCGCTGGCTACCGCGCGGCCGGAGTGCGACACGTCAAGAAGACCCACGTCAAAAAGCCGCTCACTCAGGCCGATATCGACGCACGCAAGAAAGCAGAATCCTGATGCAGCATGGACTGAACGAGCCTGAAGGCTGTGACCGATGCGGATGCCCGCGTTTCACCATCGAAAGACAATGGAAGACGCGCGGTTTTATACAAGCGGTCTGGATTTGTACCCACTGCCACGCTAGGAATCGATCGACGACGCCTAACGAGTTCATCAAAACGATACTCGCAGAAGAGAAGAAAAATGGACGTAAACGAAGCCGCGGAGGCCCCAAAGCGAAGCGTGATTGGTGGGGAGACGATCGAGGAACATAGCCTGCCCGATCGCATCGCTTACGAGCGATATAAGGCACAGCAAGCAGCCGGAGCCGCCTTGGCTTCAAATCAATCCCTCGTCCGTCGCACTCGCCTGATTCATCCAAGGCCATAATCATGATTCCAAGTGCTCTCACTCAGTCCGATGTTCGCCGCAAGCGACTGGCAATCCGCCGCAAATCCGTGGCGAATCGCAAAACTCAGGCCGTGCAGGTCCAACTAGACTCTGCCTTCGATTCAGCTGAAATGTCGGTCGAATTAAATGAGCTGTTTGCACGCGCTCATCATGAGTCCGGGCTGTCGGCTGTCGATCCACAGGCCCGCAGAACGCTGATTGATCGCTCACGTTACGAGATTCTGCAGGCAAATGCGTGGTTCAAGGGGGCCGCACGATCAGCCGTCAATTGGGTAATTGGCCGAGGCCCATTTCTCGAATGCAAAATCAACGGGAACCCCGAAGCCGCCCGCGTGATTGAATCAAAATTCAACGCTTGGTTTAAGAGCGTTCGAGGACCACGCAAGCTCCGCGTAATGTCTTACGCAAAAATCACGGACGGCCCCGGATTGGCGATGGTAACGACTCGCAACATGGCGGATCCTCGCAAGGTTTCGCTCAACTTCGTGCCATTCGAAGATGAACAGATTCGGCAGCCGTTTGGCCGATTGTCGGGCGAAGATTGGCAGAAAAACTACTATCTGGACGGCAAAGAAGTGGACGAGAACGGCGATGCCGTGCGCTACTGGATTCTGCCAAATCATCCTGTCGAAGATCCTATGGTTCAGCCTGGGCCGGTCTCTGCAAACTTTGTGATTGACGTGTTCAATTGGGAACGTCCTTCGCAGAGTCGAGGCATTCCGGAAATGGCAACATCAATCGCCAAAGGGCCGATGATGCGGATCTACGAGAAAGCGGTTCTCGATGCAGCAGCGACGGCAGCAAAGCATACTGTCCTAATCGAAACGAACATTGATAAGTTCGAACCAGAGGTGCTGGAGGGGTTTTATCAGCCAGTTGAAGCCGGAGTCCAGGAGCCGATTCACTACGGCACGCAGACTCACCTTCCATTTGGAGCGAAGGTCTCGCAGCTAAAGGCAGAACAGCCCACATCGACCTACTCGGATTTCACACGCGCGAACGTCGCCGGTGCCGTCCGTCCGCTGGGTCAGCCTGCACAAATCGGCACGGGAGACGCTGCGGGTGTGAACTTCGCGGGCGGTCAGTTGGGCCGTCAGGATTATGAGGTCGATGTTGATGTCCAGCGACAGGATTGGGAAACGGAATGTCTCGACAAACTGCTGGCTCACTGGCTTTTGGAAGCAGTCTTGCTCGGTGAAGTGCCGGAGGAATTCGCCGACATCGAGTTGCTGTCGCACGAATGGCGATGGACTCGCCGCCGTCATCAGGACACAAATCGCGAATACTCCGGACGAGCCAAGGCATGCGGATCCGGGCTCACGTCTCCTGCATTTTGGCAGGAAGATGACGGTGTTGACCCCGAAGAAGAAGACATGGCCTCCGCGCGAAGTCATGGGATCACTCTTGAGCAATTCAGAGAAGCACGATTCCGCCAGATGTTTCCGGATGCAGCCGTCGCCATTCTCGGCCCGGGCATGACTCCGCCAAAAGTCGCACCGCAGAGATCACCACCACCAGCGAAGGAATCCAATGTCCAGCAGAACTAAACTCAATGCCTCAGGCCCTTTGGTGTTTCCTATCAATGGCGGCAAAGCGGTCCTCGAAGCAGCGGCCGGAGAGTCTAAGGTTCGGCGGTTCAAGCTTCTGGCATACACGGGCGGCAAAGCATATCTGCCAGGCTTCCCGATGCCCGTTGTGTTCGAACTTTCGTCGATGAAAATGGCTGAAGGAATGCCAATTCCAGCCCTGCTGGAACACTCGAATGAAAACGCAGTCGGTCACACCGAGGACATAAAGATCGGGCCCGATCGAATCACGGGATACGCCATTACATCAGTCGAATCTCAAGCTCGCGACAAAGTTGTCTTGTCCGCAGCCAATGGTTTTTCGTGGCAGTTGTCCGTCGGTGCTGTGGCTGATCGCGAAAATCTAATTCCTATCCCCGCGGGCGAATCAAGAAAAATAAATGGTCAGGTATTGCAAGGACCGTTTTTGCTCGCTAGGCATTCGGAACTACGCGAAATCACATTCACTGCCACTGGTGCCGACGCCGGCGGGGCAGTTGCAAAACTAGCGGCCTCACTTGGCTTGTCTCCTGGAGAGAACACAATGAAGTTTTCGGATTACATCAAGAGCCTCGGACTGAAGATTGATGCCCTTTCGGCTGAGCAGATGGCCGGGCTTCGAACCGTCTGGGGCAAACTGGAAAACAAGTCCGAAGACGATGTAAAAGAACCGGAAGTGAAGCCGGTCGTGGAAAAGGCCGAAGAGCGAAAGCCAGAGCCCGTAAAGACTCCGGACGTTTCCGGCGGATTGACGGACTTCGAAAAGCAGGCAGCCGAGGCTGTTGAACGAGTCGAGTCTTTAACCTCGCTGAATGCCTCGTACGAGCCCGACAAAATTGATCAAGACGGCGAACAAGTGAGCCTGCTGGCTCATGCGATCACAAATAAGTGGACAGCTCAGAAGTTTGAACTGCACTGTCTTCGCGCCAAACGTCCGACCGCTCCAAGGCCAGCACAGATGGATGAATCTGACCGCGAGGTCTTGCGTGCGTCCCTGACCGGTGCTTTCATGACTCGACTGAACGTCGCACTTGACCACAAGTGCTTCGCAGATCGTGCCAGCAAAGTCACTCTGAAGGCATCGCTGACGAGCGGAATCAATGATCCGTTTCGCCAGAAGTGGATGGAAAAAGCAGACGGCATGCGTCACCAGAGCATGGTGGATCTGTTTGCCTCAGCAGCGCGGCTTGACGGAATCGACCTGAACAAGCACGGCCACTACAAGTCTGAGGAATGGCTGCGGGCTGCGTTTTCCAGCACAGCAATTACGGACATGTTCACGCAGGCCGTAAACGCTCGCGTCATGGCGTCCTGGACCGAGCAGCTGTCAGACCTGACGAAGCTCGTCATGGAATCGGATGTGCCGAACTTCATGGCAAACGAACGCAAGCAGCTGGAGCTGACCGGCGGGGCTCCGAGACCGCTGCCGAATCAGGGCGTTGCGAAGGACATTTATCTGTCCGCAACCGGCGAAACGATTCGAGCGAAAATGTACGCGGATCGCTTCCAGTATTCAGAGCAGGACGTCATCGACGAGCGATTCGACACGCTTCGCTCGGCTGGTAGCGTCATGGGCCAGCGAGCCCGCCGATTGCTGTACGATCTGATCGCCTACGTCTTGGTTGCCAATCCAACAATGGCAAACACTCGTGCATTCCAGAACACGACTGACGTGAATCTGCGAACTGGGTCGGCATTGACGCGGGAAACGTTGATCACCGGCTTGACAGCGTTCGAAACTCAGCAGGAAAATGGGGTCAATGTCGATGTTCAGGCCACTCACCTGATCACGTCGAAGGCCGCTCGATTCAATGCTGCTGAATTGATCGCCCCAAGTAAGCTGATCACGGGCGAAAATCTGACCCGCGGCGACTTCAACTCCATTGCCGGCTCGATCGGTGAGATCCTGTCAGATGCACGCATCGACAACGGATTTACTGACCCGACTGACGTCGCCGATATTCCAGCGACTGTTGCCGGAGTGCCCACTTCGTGGTGGTTGGCCGATGCAAATCAGCCAGCCATTGAACTCTGTTATGTGCAGGGACACGGACGAGCCCCGCGACTCCGTTCTGGCGTGCTCGGAAACGGTCAATACGGATTCTGGTACGACTGTTCGATGGCAGCTGGCGTGGCTCCAGTCAAACGCAAATCAGTTCAAAGGAACAACGCATAATGGTAACCGCAACTGTCAGTCGTAAGTTCATTGACGATGGTGTCCATGAACCCGGCGACAAAATCGACGTTTCGGAAGTGCGATACGCAGAACTGTGTCGCATGAGTTTGGTGGTAAAACCCGACGATCAGACAAGTGAGCCGGCGATTAAGTCCGCGCAGAAAGGCAAATCATAAACATGCCAATTCCACAATGTACGCCCTGGGGCGCAGTCAGCACGGTCGAGAACGTTACCGCATTGCGGGCAGTCTCTTCTGGCCACCTGCATGAATGCCCCGACGGTCGAATCGGTTACTACGGCGGCGCTCAGTCGGTCGGTTCGGGTGCCGTAATTCCTTCGCTCGAAACGGAGGGAGTGTTCAAAATTGCGGCTGGAGCTTTTGCGGCCATTGCGGCCGGACAAAACGCCAACTTCAATCTGACCACTCAGGCACTCGTGTTGTCGGGACAGCGGAACGTCGGCATTTACGTCAAGGCGAAAGCCCTGAACGCTACTGAAGCTATCGTTGTTCTTAACAACGGAGGCCATCCACTTAACACGTCGCAAATCCCAACCACGACCACGGTGTGATCTTTGCGGCTGCTCGGAACCCGTGCAGGTCGTGGGCGTAAGCACACGACCTGTTTTTCTAAGGCCTCTCAATGTCTCGCAGAACCGAAGCTGCCTTGCACGTGAGAAATCGCGTGCGGTTAGTTGCTGGTCAGACTGCGACGATCACGAGAGGCTCAGAAACAGTCGTAGCGGCAATCACAGTTGTCAAACTGTCTGCTGAGAAGTTGATACAAAGACTTGGCGGTGAGTACATCCTTGAGTCTGATGAACACGCATGGCTGATCGGCGTGGATGTATGCGGTGAGGATCTTGAAATCGGCGATCTACTGACGGCCGACGAAATCGAATACAGAATTTGCGAGTCGTCAGTAACGCAGCGACACTGGCAGTGGTGGGACGTCGAGCAGACGCAGAAAATCTACAATACAAAGGTTTGGCAGTCATGATCGGACAGGGCGAAAATGTTGGCGTGCGGATGACGATGAAGGCGGCAAAGTCGCTCTTCCTCGATCGCGCAGCCGTCATCTCTCGTCTTGATCGAATCGCCCGCCGCCGGCTAGCGATTTTCGGCGGATATGCGATGCGCACGGCTCGCAATCTCATCAAGCCGAAAAAAGACATGACCGCCGATCAGTTGCCGGATGAATTGAAGGCATTGCTCGGGGCGAGTCGCTTGGAAATTCCACGCGGCCCGAACGGCAGGCCCGTAAAAGGCGGAAAGAAATCACGCGACAACAGCCTAAAAAGTGACATCTTTCCATGGCCGCAAACGACCGGACGGCCAGGAGCCGCTCCGCAGTACACGGTCGACTTCACGAACAACGGGAAGAAGTTCAATCGGTTCAAAGACCTGATCGTCTTTGTGGTTGAGCAGAGCCTTCAGTCTGTCGTCATCGGCCCAATCATTTTTAACAGCGATGACACTCCAGGACTACTGGAAAACGGCAGGGCCGCAAGTCGTTATTCCCCGCAATACTACCGCCGCTCTGACGGCAGCATCGGAACGAGCTTCGTTAAGAAGTCAGTCGTTATTAAGCCGCATCCCTACATGGGCACGGCGTTTGATCGAGCCTTAGACGCTCAGGTTCCTCGCATCTTCCGGGAGATTTTCTAATGGCTTACCGCCACGGGCTCAGAAATAAATTCTACGTTTCCGCCACCGCATTCAAAACCGCCGGAACGCCGACGTGGGTTGAATTGGACATGGCTGAATCTATGGGCCATGAAGATTCCCGAGAAGAGGCGGAAGTCAAGAATCGCAAGGGCGACTTCGTTCTGTACGGAAGCGGCAAGCGAACAATGTCCTTCACTCTGCCTTGCACCTTTGACGAGGCTGATCCGGCGCAGGCAATCATCCTAGCGGCCTACCGCAACAACACAGTGATCGCAATTGCCGACATGGAAAGCGCAATCACGAACACCGGATCGAAAGGAATGCAGATGGACGTCGTTGTTCTGCAGGCTCCAAAGCCTTCAGACCTGGCGGCCTACGACTCGATGGAATACATGTTCAAGCCAGCCGCCGAAACTGCGAAAGTGCCGACGTTCGTCACTGTCGCAGGTGGCACAAGCACGACTACTTAACGGGGTGTGAAGTGCAACAAAAAGTCCAGAACAAAGATGGCTCAGTCACCATCATTAACGTGGTTGACGTCATGACGATCGACCAAATGCGTGAGGCTGGGGCGTCCAAGATGGCTGACCCGGCGTTCATTACTTCCAATGTCGAAGCGGCGATGAAAAGAGAAAAATCCTAATGTCAAAGGTGACTGTTGCGGGGCAGTCGTTTGAGGTTATCGCAACGCTTGGATTGCTCCGAAGAATTAAGACGGTTCACGGGATCGATTTACTGTCTCGTGACTCTAAAGGCCTGGCAGGGTTCCTCAGTTCGTCCGACGACTGCTGGATTGTTGGGTGCGAGTTTCTCGGACTCGCAACCACTGAACAACAAGACGAATTAGCGGACAAGGCCACCGGAAGAGACGTCGCCACAGTCATCGGCGCAGTCACGGAGGCTCTCAAGGATTTTTTCCACGGCCGCGGCGAACCGGAGATGGTAGCCGCGATAGAGAAGCAAGTTTCGACGATTCAAGCGAGCCGGAAAGCACTGGCGGAACGGATCGAGGGCACCGACCTGGCAACTCCGATAGTAACCGAGATCCTGAATATGAATCTGACGCTTGGTGCGATATCTGGACTCTCGCCGGTCGCCTAAGAATTAACCCGCTGCCGTTTACGTGGCGGGAATTGGAAGAAATGGAGTTCGCAAACGGGGAATGCGAATGGCAGCGGTTGTCGTCACTGATGGCCACTGTCATCAATTCCCAACGAACGAAAAATCCAGTGAACCCAGACGACTTGAATCCGATGACAAAAGCGGCTCGAAAGAGAAAACCACGGCCCGAAGTTTCACCTCTTTTGAGATACCTGTGAGGGGCTGATGGCATCGAGTCGAAGCGTTCGCGCAGGATCAGCGTTTGTCGAATTCTTTCTGAACGATAGTCCGCTGAAACGTGGCCTCTCAATCGCCGAACGCCGGATGAGGCAGTTCGGGGCAAACGTCCAGAACATCGGCCGTAATGCGTTTCTGGTTGGCGCTGCCGGAATCGGGGCTAGTGTCCTGCCGGTCAAGCAGATGATGGCGTTTGATGATGCCATTCGCATGACCGGAGCGGTGTCTCAGTCATCTGCCGCGCAGTTGGAGCAACTCCGACAGCGAGCACTGGAACTTGGTCGCACAACCAGCTTCACGGCCGTTGAAGTCGCCTCGCTGATGGGCGAGCTTGGCAGGGCCGGATTTAAGACAGATGAAATCAACGCGATGACAGACGCGGTTTTGAATCTGTCTCGCGCATCTGGCACTGACGCCGTCCTTGCTTCCGGAATCATGGCCGCGACACTCCGCCAGTTCACGCTCGGCGCTGGAGATGCGGCAAGAGTTTCTGACGTGCTCACGCTGGCTGCAAACTCGACATTTAACAGCGTGGAAAGTCTCGGCGAGTCCCTGAGTTACGCGGGGCCGGTCGCTGCTCAGTTGGGAATGTCCCTTGAAGATACGGTGGCAATTCTTGGAACTCTTGGGAACGTCGGAATCCAGGGCAGCAACGCAGGAACAGCCCTTCGCCGAATGTTTACCATCACGGCAGCCGAGGCCGGAAAGATGCGGGAAATCTTCGGCGTGGAATTTCTTGACGCTGCTGGAAATGTCAGGCCGATCATCACTGTTCTGGGCGAATTGTCAGCGTCGATGAACGGTCTTCCATCCGGGGAGAAAATCTCCAAAATGAACGAGGCCTTTGGCTTGCTTGGGATCACTGGGGCCACCGTGATTTCAGAGTCGGCAGCCAACACGCAGGAGCTGGCCAACCAACTACTGAACGCTGCTGGTGTGGCAGCCACCACCGCGACCACGATGGACGCAGGCCCGGGCGGCGCGTTCAGGAGACTGACCTCCGCAATCGAGGGGGCATCAATCGCAATCGGTTACGCTCTCGCGCCTCAGTTTGAAAAACTGGCAGCATGGATCACTGACACGGCCACCGTCTTGACAGACTGGATTGCGAAAAATGAAAACTTGATCGTCTCTGCAGTGAAAGGCGCTGGAGCCTTGGCGGCTACAGGCCTGATTCTCATCATTGTCGGCAAGGCCTTACAAGCCGCCGCGGTAATGACCACGATTCTCTCAGGCGGAATCAGTGTCGTTACGTTTGCCCTGTCGGCACTTGCAACGGTGATTGCAGCCACGTCAGCGATTGCGACCGTCGTGGCGTCAATCTTCTCTGCGGCGACTGTGGCTGCAACCACATTGGCGGCTGGAATCAGTCTCGCGACAGTTGCGTCAGTGGCGTTAAACGTGGCTACAATGGCAGTAGCGTCAATCGTCGCGATATGCTCCCTTGCCTATAGCACAGCCGCTACAGCAATCGCTGCCTTTAATGTGGCACAAATCGCTTCGTCAGTCGCAACCTACGCCTCAGCCGCCGCTCACGGAATCGCCAACGCTCTGCTGTTGATCAGCAGCACGGGATACGCGGTCGCCACGTGGGCCGCATCGATGTTTACCATTGCAGTCGCATCTCTGGCAACGACAGAAGGCCTCGCCGCAGCAGCGACGATGGCCATGAATGCCGCCATCGCAGTCACGGGCACAATCTTCGCGGCTCTCACAAGTCCGATCGGGCTCGTGGTCGCTGCATTGGCTGGCATCGCGTTTGCAATGACCAGTTTCGGAAACCCGATCACGATAGTGACATCACTTTTTGGATCGCTTAGTTCCACACTCAGTGGATTTGCTGGTGAAGTCATGGGCATCGCCAGCACGCTGCTGGAGACATTCGCGCCCGCATGGGATGTAATCGTTGCGAAGATTGGCTCCGGCGATCTGGCTGGGGCTATGCGATTCGCGTGGGAGTTGACGAGAGCCGCGTGGGAGCTTGGAACGGCCTACATCATGCAGGGCTGGGGCGCATTCTCCGACTGGCTTGCAACCAGCGTTCAGGCTACCGGAGCTATCGTCTCGGAAATCTGGGGCGCACTGTGGGACGGAATTATGAACATCGCCGCCTATGCGTGGGCAGCGATCAAAGACACGCTTCGAGCGATCACAAATTTCGGCCATCGAATGATGGGGCGGACTCCGATCGAGCAGCAATCGAACGTTTCGAAAGTCTCTGAAGACGCAGCCAAGCGAGCAGAAGAACGTGCGCAATCGAATATGGATTCCAAAGCAACTTTGGATGAAATGCTTCAAGCAGGCCAGGCGGAGCGTCAGTCGGCCGTTGACTCGCAGCTTGCAAAGATTGACGACCTGATCAGCACGGAGAAAGCCAGGACTGAGCAGGCAGCACAGCAAACACTGGCAGAACAGCAGGCGGCCCCAACTCCTCAGGCTCAGCAGTTGCAAAACACGCTCGCGCAGGGCACACGGGAGGCCATGCAGGCTCGATCAACTGCCGTCGATGCCGTCGACAAAAACACGGTTGAAGGCCAGAAGCTCATTTACGAATTACTCAATCAGAGCTCTGACAAGGAAGACACCGTCGGGGCGATCGCATCACTGGAAACGACTCTGGTCGATGAGTCTGAGCGGACGCGACGCGAAAACGCACAGGCCCCGCGATTGTCTGGGAGTCGCAAATCATGACGATCTGGCGCAAAGAATTGGCTCACGGAACGGACGCGGAGTTGTCAGCTCCGGAGTCTGCACAGCCACAGGCGCGACGGAAAGAACTGTGGAATCTAATTTGCCTCGTACGCGAAGCGGACATGAACGAGACCATCGCCGCAAACCTGTGGCCCGACATCGCGCCCGGGAGACTGCGTTCGGATGGATGGTACGTCGAGCGACTGTCGATCAAATCAAATTCATCATCTGAACATTGCATCGCCACTGTTGACATCGTCGCACTCGGAAAAAGCGGAGGCCGGCGAGATCCAAACCCGCTCCGGCGTCCGCTGTCCTGGAGCATGACAACCGACTATATCGAGGTGCCTGCGGAGGTAGACCGCGACCAAAAGCCTCTTGTGAATGCAGCGTTTGACCCGCTGATCGGTGTCATCAATTACGAATCCATTTTGGTCTGGTCAACAACGCGATTCATCACGAAGACGCCAAGCTGGCTGAAGGACTTCGCAGAGAAGTGTACAAACGAAACAGCGTTCGTGATTGACGGCTTCGAATGCGAGCCTGAAACGCTCAAGATGGAAGGCCTGGAACTCGGAGAGATCGACTACACTACGATTGACGAAAAAGAAATCGCGTTTCGCCCGATGCCGCTCAAACTGTCATATCGTAAAAAAGGCTGGATTGAAAAGAAAATCAATCAGGGGGTCACTGAATACATACCGCCGCAGAATCAGATTTTTGCGACCAATCTTTATCAGATTCCAGCATCTCGCAGGCCTTGCGTGGACTCCTCTGGAAAGCCAGTCGCAAAGCCGGTACCGCTCACGAAAGAAGGGCGGCAAATTCGCGAGACAGTGAACGTCGGAACCAAAGAAAGCCCGCTTTTAGAATCGCGAATCAAAGAAAAGCTCGATATCAAAGACATCAATTTCATTGACGTCAAACTGCTAAAAAAACTTGACTTCAATCTGCTGCTGACATAGGTGCAAAAATGACAATCAATCGCTTTCGTGGGGACGCAATCGCCGCCCAGAAAATCATCCGGCTTATTGGCCCGGGAGGATCCGGTATTGTGCAGGCGGAAATCACCTGCGGCAATCGGCTCTACACATTTGCCCAATGGAATCCTGCGACGATTGCGACGGCCCTGAACAACTCGGGTGCTCCTGAATTCGCCGATGTTCTGTTTGCGCCCTTGGGGCAGGACGTCATCGCAACCGGTCCTCTCGATGACGATTTCATCATCGGGCTGAGCTATCGCCCGACGATCACGATCACCAATGATTTTGGGATCACGCAAGCAAATCAGATTACTTCCATTGGCTTCAACGGGGCTCGCGCCGGAACGTACAAACTAACGATCAACGGCAAGCAAACCGGAACGATCACCTACGGGGATCAGGCAGACCTGATTGCTGAAATCGAAC
>Ga0209702_10007121_pt1 | contig 13864 bp, 8 predicted proteins | sample FRY01_FD_187210 | JGI IMG/M metagenome (GOLD analysis project Ga0209702, IMG submission 187210) | Freshwater microbial communities from Lake Fryxell liftoff mats and glacier meltwater in Antarctica - FRY-01 (SPAdes) (version 2) | ecosystem: Environmental > Aquatic > Freshwater > Ice > Glacier... | reverse complement strand
ATTTACATCGGTACCCGATGTAGAATTTCCGCTTGATTGATCGTCCAAAAGATCCTCAATTTTCGACAATTGATCGTCAATCATGACACGAATGAAGCCTTTCTGTAACAGTACGGCCAATTCTTCCTTGAGTGAACGATTATTATGTGGATGAAGCGGACATAAAATTGTAACTGAAGTCTCAGGATCGAGGCCGGAAATAAAATTGATTACATCAGTAACTGTATCCTTTTTAACCTCTTTGAGAGATATCGGAGAAATTGTGAGGCCAATACGTGAAAATAGAAGTTTCAGGTAATCGTATATCTCGGTAGAGGTTCCAACAGTTGATCTTGGATTACTAGTTATAACTTTTTGCTCAATAGCTATTGCAGGAGCAATCCCTTTTATATAATCTACATCGGGCTTATTCATACGCCCCATAAACTGTCTGGCATAGGAGGAGAGGCTCTCTACATATCTCCGTTGACCTTCGGCATAAAGCGTATCAAAAGCCAGTGATGATTTACCCGATCCCGACATCCCGGTGATGACCACTAATTTATTTTTTGGGATGGCCACATCAATATTCTTGAGATTGTGGACACGTGCCCCTTTTATGATGATGTATTTTTTGGGATCTTTTTCCGCTTCTTTATTCATTCTTAAACTTAAGGCTGCTCTTTTTCCGTATATTCAATAAAGTACTGTATATTTCGGATTGCAAAAATACGGCTATATGTGCTTATTTACGAGTGCAGATTGAATATTCTTTGATTTTGGCAAAATTTTTGCTTCTTTTGAATTAATTAACCAATACATCTTTAAATAAAATAGGAGACCTGTTATCGAATAAACTCTACTTCAATATCTTTTGGGAATTTACATTAAGGAGAATTAAAAGTATGAGTGCTATAAATATTAAATCGATTAGCGATCAGGAGCTGGTAAATCAATACATCCATGGCCATGAGCCAAGTCTGGAAGAGCTCATTCGCAGGCATAAAAGCAAAGTATATACCTCTATTTATTTGCTCGTCAAAGATTCTTATCTGGCAGAGGATATTTTTCAGGACACTTTCATTAAAGTAATTAATACGCTGAAAGCCGGAAGGTATAATGAGGAAGGAAAATTTCTGCCCTGGGTAGTCAGGATAGCCCATAATCTGGTGATTGATCATTTCCGGAAAATAAAACGTGCTCCGGTGGTTACTACGGTAGAGGGCTTCGATATTTTTGAGGTAATTAAGTTTTATGATGAGAGTACTGAAGACAAGATTATCCGTGAACAAACCTATATGGATCTCCGGGAGCTTATTCACCATTTACCCTCAGAGCAAAAAGAAGTACTCATCATGCGCCATTATGGTGATCTAAGTTTCAAGGAAATTTCAGACATTACCGGGGTGAGTATTAATACAGCATTGGGTCGTATGAGATATGCTCTGAATAATTTGCGCAAAATGATGCTAACCAGAGAATTAAGTTTGAAGAATACTTAAAATTATTTTCAGTTTGACAAAACATTTCTGTGACACTTGCGTTTAATTCTAAAAAAATATTCGCTTATGATAGAAACTTCTACCCCTGCAACAAATTCATTAACCAACACAAAAGCTGAAAGCAGCTTTTTCGCTGACGATCTTGGAGAAGATGAGCAAGCTTTTTATTGCTCTATTAAATCAGATTTAAATGCCTTAGCCAATAATCCGGCTGAAAAAACGATCAGCAGCATTTTGAATTATTCAAAATCGCTTTAAGAATTTGAACAAAAAAACCGGTCCGAGGGATCGGTTTTTTTGTTTTTTTAATGAAGCAAGATCAGCCAATCCCTCTATATTTGTTCTGTGCTAATAAAAGACAGATACAAAGCCTTTGTAGAATATTTTTCAACTCATCAGCCTGAGGCAGAAACTGAACTGCAATATGAAAACCCCTTTCAATTACTGGTTGCGGTCATTTTATCTGCTCAATGTACCGATAAACGAATAAACCAGATTACACCCGGATTATTTGAGAAATATCCAGATGCAAAAAGTTTGTCTGAAGCCACACCTGAAGAAGTATTTAATTACATAAGGAGTGTCAGTTATCCAAACAATAAGTCCAAACATTTGGTGGGTATGGCTCAAAAACTCATCTCTGAGTTTAATAGCATTGTTCCATCGGATATTGATGAACTCCAAAAGATGCCGGGTGTTGGAAGGAAAACTGCAAATGTAATTGCTTCAGTTATATTCAACGCGCCGGCTATGGCGGTGGACACGCATGTATTCAGGGTTTCTAATCGTATAGGCTTAACAAGAAATGCAAAGACTCCGCTGGCAGTAGAAAAACAATTGGTAAAATATCTCCCCAAAGAGAAGATTCATATTGCCCATCACTGGCTCATTTTGCATGGCCGGTATGTATGTGTTGCAAGAAATCCAAAATGCCAAAGCTGCCCTCTGACAGAAATCTGCAAATATTACCAGCATAGCCAGACAGAAACCGCGCTCAATAAAGCTGAGAAAGACCGGGTAAAAAAGGCAAAAGAATTGAAAAGGAAGAAACTGGCAGTTAAGACTGCCAAAGCCCTCAAAAAATTTAAAGTGTTTTAATTCCTTACTATAATTTTTTGAGAGTTTAAATCAATAACTTGAAGGTTTAAAGATAAAGAATTAAATATTTTGATAATATTTTTAGTATTTTAAAATATTTACTATAAATTTGGAGACATAAAACTAAAATAATGAGCAACGCAGATAAATTAAAAGCTTTACAGCTAACGCTGGATAAACTTGAGAAATCATACGGGAAAGGAACCGTTATGAAATTAGGCGATAATGCGGTAGAAGCAATAGAAACTATTTCAACCGGTTCAATCAGCTTAGATATTGCCCTGGGCATCGGGGGATTACCAAAAGGTCGGGTGATTGAAATTTATGGTCCTGAATCTTCAGGCAAAACCACCCTGGCTATTCATGCCATTGCAGAGGCTCAGAAAAAAGGCGGCATAGCAGCATTTATCGATGCTGAGCATGCTTTTGATAAGTTTTATGCAAGTAAGCTGGGTGTAGATATTGAGAATCTTTTGATATCGCAACCCGACAATGGTGAGCAGGCACTTGAGATTGCCGATAATCTGATTCGTTCTGGAGCCATAGATATTATCGTAATTGACTCTGTTGCGGCACTTGTTCCAAAGGCAGAGATCGAAGGTGAAATGGGTGATTCCAAAATGGGCTTGCATGCACGTTTAATGTCACAAGCATTACGAAAATTAACAGGCACCATTTCCAAAACAGGATGTTGCTGTATTTTCATCAACCAGTTAAGAGATAAGATAGGAGTAATGTTTGGAAGTCCTGAGACAACTACCGGTGGAAATGCCCTTAAGTTCTATGCTTCAGTACGTTTAGACATCCGCAGAATTTCTCAGATAAAAGATACCGACGAGGTTTCAGGAAACAGAGTAAAAGTTAAGGTTGTAAAAAACAAGCTTGCTCCTCCATTCCGAATTGCAGAGTTTGATGTGATGTTTGGAGAAGGGATTTCCAAAGCTGGCGAAATCATTGACTTGGGTGTTGATTTCGAAATCATCAAAAAAGCAGGATCATGGTTTAGTTATGGTGACACAAAGCTGGGTCAGGGTCGCGATGGCGTTAAGCAATTATTGCTTGACAATCCGGATCTTATGGACGAGCTCGAAGCCAAAATCAAGGGTACAGTAACTGCCACCCACCTCGAAGAAAAATAATAAACTAAAAACCCGCTCAAATTAAGCGGGTTTTTTTATGTTAAAAAAGAATTATAAGATTAGGAAATCAGTTCACCTTCAACTGCTTTTGCAACCAATTTTCCATATTTTCTCGCTGCTCAGGATACATCCAGTGTCCTGTTTCCAATGCGAGGAACAATGATTTAGGTGCAGTGATAACATTGTATGATGCATACATGGAGGTTGGGGGACAAGTAACATCGTTAAAACCCCAGCTATACATTCCCGGCACTTTGAGGAGTCTTGCAAAGTTCACCACATCATAATATCCTGTAGTTTTAACTTTATCAGGCGTACTGCCGGTATTCACATTATCCTTATTGAACAAATGCGGCCATCCCCCGGCTCTGCCGATCATGAATCCTGTTAGATCACTAAGTGCAGGATAATAGGCACCTAAAAATTTAACTCTTGAATCAAGTGCAGCAGTAATAATTGATAAAGCGCCGCCTTGGCTTCCACCGGTCACACCCAATGTACTGCCATCAAACTCAGGCAGGGAAGTTAAAAAATCATTCGCCCTTACACATCCCATATACACTCTCTTATAGTAATATCGATCACGATCTTCCAGATTAAAAGCCTGATACCCGGATAAAGCACCTACCCCAAGATTAGCATAAACATTAGGATCCATTGTTACCGGAACACCGTGAATGCCAATTTCGAGAGTGATTACCCCCTTTTCTGCTGTCGCTACATCCCCATTGTATGGTCTGACTCCGGCACCGGGAACCCGAAGTAAGGCAGGATATTTCCCGGGCTTTTTAGGAACACATAATATCCCGTATAACCTGCTTCCCAAGCGGAAATTCTGAATGTTTAAATGGTAAACATTCACCTTTTCAGTTGAGCGTTCAGGCAATAAAGTCATCCTTGCATCCATTGGGATCTTAGCCAAATCGACTTTTGCATTGTTCCAGAACTGGACAAAATCATCCGGGTTTACTGCAGCAGGCTTAATCTGTCCGGGATCAAAACCTACAGTAGCTAGTCCGCTATATTTTTTACCATTTACTTCCGCAGTAACGGTGCAGCGATAAAATCCTGGCATTTTCATGGTTCCTGCTTCAATTGTTGTTAGTCCATTCGATAGCTGCATTGAATCGCGCTTCTCAGGGCTCATTTTTTCAGGCCCTAGTTCATAAACCACTTTTACATTTTTTAAAGGATTACCATATTGAAGCACCGAGACATTAAACTTTACCATTTCTCCGACTTTGTAAACCCAGTTCGGATGATCTGGGCCTATAATAACCTTTACGTTTTGCTCAACAGGCTGAGCCATAACTGCTCCGGCAAAGAGCAAAAGAAATAACAGGAAAAAAGCTGATTTTGAGTTTTTCATTTGTTTTTGATTGTTGATTAATGGTAATAAAAGCGAATCAAAGATTAAGCTCCTGAATACTTTAATTTATCCGGTTTACGAGAAAAAATTTCAATCAAATTCGGCAATAATAGAGTCTAAAGCAAATTTTTTTTAAGCTGCAAAATGGATAGAAATATTGACATATCGATGTTGGAAAATCTAAGCTAATCACTCGTGGAAAGGAATGGGAAATCTGGACTATTTCCCCTTGGTCATAAGGTACATAAACCATACCCCTACTATAACAATAAAACCAAGTATAAACATACCGACCTTACCTTTTCGCTTGTCCTGACGCATAACCCAGATCAGGAATCCGGTTAGTGGTATTAAAAAAATCAAAAAGAAAATAATACTTGATGCGTTCATAATGATAATAAGTAAATCTCGTGTTTAATATTTAAAACCGCTTAATAAAATAATTAAAACTTCAATCTGGCCAATGGTGCGATATCCTGTCCGACGAAATCATTATTCAGATATTTATGATATCCGGCAATAGCAATCATTGCGGCATTATCTGTACAATATTCAAACTTAGGGATATAAACATCCCAGTTCAATAAATCAGCAGTCTCATGCAATGCTGCCCTGAGTCTGGAATTTGCAGAAACACCACCTGCAATAGCAATTGTTTTGATCTGATATTGAACCGATGCTTTTTTCATTTTATTGAGCAGGATTGAAATAATTCTATCCTGAACCGAAGCACAAACGTCATTCAGGTTTTCTTTTAAAAAATCCGGATTTTCTTTTAACCTGTCACGAACAAAATACATGATAGATGTTTTGAGTCCGCTGAAGCTGAAATCAAGTCCACTAATTTGAGGCTCAGGAAATTTGAATGCCTCCTTGTTACCTAACTTTGCATATTTATCAATAAGTGGACCACCGGGATATGGCAAACCAAGCAATTTAGCTGTTTTATCAAAGGCTTCACCGGCGGCATCATCTGTTGTCTGCCCAACAATTTCCATATCAAAATAGTCCCTAACCAACACAATCTGCGTATGTCCTCCGGAAACGGTCAGACATAAAAAAGGAAATTCAGGCTTATTTTCCTCAATAAAATGTGCGAGAATATGTGCCTGCATATGATTTACTTCAATCAGTGGCAGGCCATTTGCCAGTGCAAATGCCTTTGCAAATGAAGTCCCAACCAGAAGCGACCCTAATAATCCAGGACCTCGGGTAAAAGCTACGGCATCGATGTCATTTTTATGTATTTTTGCAACAGAGATGGCCTCATGTACAGCAGGTATTATATTTTGCTGATGAACTCTTGAAGCCAGTTCAGGGATCACTCCTCCATAATTTTGGTGGACAAGCTGTCCGGCGATTATATTGGAACAGATTTTGCCATCAATACAGATTGATGCGGATGTGTCGTCGCAGGAAGATTCTATGCCGAGGATGATTGCCAAAACGTATATTAAAATTAAACTTAATAATTAAAATACAAATTTATCAAAAAAGCGCTAAAAATAACCCTTTGGATACTGGCAACTTTTATTTTGCTTCTTACGCTATTTGTATTTTCACTACAGTTTAAGACTGTACAAACTTACTTTGCTAAAAAGGCTGCAAACTATCTATCAAAGGAGTTGGACACTCGGGTTGAGGTCGGATCTCTATTCATTAAGCCATTTAAATCATTGGTTCTGGATAGCCTGTATATTCAAGATCTTGAAAAAGACACGCTCTTATTTTCACCAAAATTCACTGTAGATCTAGACTATTTTTCATTGAAAGAACGCAAGATTACCGTTAAGCTCTTACAAATGGAAAACGCAAAGTTCTTTGTAAAGAAATATAAAGACCAGTCAACAAACCTGACTTTTATCCTGAACTATTTCAGCAGTGGTAAAACCACAAAAAAAAAGGTATCAAAACCATATGATATTACCCTCGGTAAAGTTGTTTTAAATAATATTGCATTTAAATATAAAAACTTCAATAATACCAACCCTGTGAAAGGGATTAACTTCAATGATATTCAACTAAGCGGGCTGAGTACAACGATTCTAGATCTCGATACAAAATCTTATTTATTGAAAGCCGGGCTGAGAAATATGACCTTCAGAGAGAAAAGCGGTTTTTATATAAAGAATCTCACTACTGATGCGGCGATCGACACGAACCAGATGGAGTTTAAAAAACTTCTACTCGAAACTCCGGATAGTAGAATAAGTGATTATCTCTTATTCAAGTATTCAAGCTTTAAAGATTTCAATAATTTTATCAGCAAAGTTTTTCTCAATTCAAACTTTCAAAACTCCAGGATCAATAGTTCAGACATTGCGTATTTTTCTCCTAAGCTCGCTGAATCATCTATAATTCTTCAGGTTAACGGACAGGTTACAGGATATATAAATGACCTGAAAGCCAAAAGTCTGATTATACAAAGTGGGCAGGCGACTTATGTTAAAGGAGACTTCAGGATTAAGGGACTTCCCAGCATAAAACAAACTATGCTCGACCTGAACTTTGATCAGATATCAACGAACAAGAAAGATCTTGATCTCATTATTGGGAAAGCTACCGGGAAAAAGAATTCGATGATTCCTGAAATAATCGAAAAATTCGGAACTGTTAATTTCAAAGGCAGATTCACAGGTTTAATGAATGATTTTATAGCCTATGGAGAATTTAAAACGCGATTAGGACGTGTGGTAACAGATCTGAACATGAAGATCAATAATGCTTCAGTACCAACATACAGCGGGAATATTAAGGCTTACGACTTCAATTTGGGCGAATTGCTTGACAAAAAAGATTTGGGAAGAACCACTTTGACAGCCGATATCAATGGTAAAGGCATCAAAACAAACAGCTTACAGGAACAAATAAAGGCAAACATAAACTATTTTGATTTTAAGGATTACAGATATAAGAACATAAAAGTTGACAGTCGGTTTGTAAACAAAGTGTTCAATGGAAAGATCATCGTGGATGATCCGAATTTGAAGCTGGATTTTGACGGAAAAGTAGATTTAAATAAAAATCTTCCTGTTTTCAATTTCAATGCTTCGATAAAAGGTGCAAACCTGCATAATCTCAAACTAATCAAAGACAGCGTTCAATTCGACGCGGAACTAAAGACCAATTTTACAGGTTCTAATCTGGAAAATATTGAAGGACTTGTTGAGCTAACAAAAATTCATCTGACTAATCCTGAGAACTCTTTTGATATTGATTCAGTGAATCTGAAGGCAATTGGAATCGGACTTAGCCGTTCACTGAATATTGAATCTGATATATTTGATGCGAGTATAAAAGGTCAATACGATCTTAAAACGTTGCCATCATACTTTAAATCTGTTGCCGATAAATACATCCCTTCGCTTGGTCTGACTTATGTTCAACCCGAAAAACAGAATTTTGAATTTAACCTTAAAATCAAATATTTTGAGCCACTGAGTATCCTTTTTGCCCCTAAATTAAAAATCCCGGAGCAGGCTAACTTTAACGGAAAATTTGTGTCAGATTCGAATACTGCGAATCTGAATGGATTCGTCAAGCTTATTCAATACAATAAAATTAAAGTCAACAATTTGATTATTGACGAAAGTACCTCAAAAGATGCGATGAACGTATTCATTACATCCGACAGGGTTGATATTACTGATAGTCTGTACATCAAAAATGTCAATATTGCGAATATCTTAAAGAATGACAGCCTGAGCCTCAACATTAAACTATCGGATAAAGATGCAATAAATCAGCTCGATTTAAACTCCTTGGTAGAATTTACACCCAATGGAGATCAGCGAATACAGCTAAGCATTCTGCCTTCGGATGTGATCATTAATAACCAGACCTGGAAAATTCAGGAGAAAGTTAATTTCAGCTTTGATGATGGACGTACAAAAGACCAAGAATTTAGCCTTTTAAGGCGCACAAAAATTACCGGCTTTGAATTATTCAGAGATAATCAGATGCTGACCATCAACGGCTATATTTCTAAAGATCCTGCCGATGAACTCCTGATTGGCTTCAATAACTTTAAGCTGACCACCTTTAACCCACTTACCACTCCCCTGGGAATTACCTTGAAAGGTACACTTAACGGCAATGCCAAACTTGCCGGCCTTGGTCCAAGCCCAAATATTGAAGCTGCGATTAAAATAGACAGTCTGAATTATAATAAACTGGCTGTCGGTAATCTGACGCTGAGTGCCGGGCTTGACAATTCGACCAAGTTGATCAATGTTAAAATGAATGTTGAGAATAATGGCGAAACCACCATGGATATTGTGGGAACCTATAACGCAAACGATGATCAGAACAACCTAGACATGAAGCTCATCATGCGAGACAATGAAGTGGCTCTTTTTCAACCTTTTCTGAAGAATCTGGTTTCGAATATGAATGGTAAAGTTTCTGCCGATCTCACTGTGACCGGGAAGCTGAAAAAACCTCAAATTAATGGCAATTTAACTTTGATTGATGCAGGTATGACCGTTAATTATTTAAAAACCCCATACCGCATATCGGATAAAGTTGAGGTTGAGAATACAGTAGTTAAGTTAAATAATCTTAAACTGAAAGACAATAGAGACAATATAGCGATTGCAAATGGCACAGTAGACATGGCCAATATCAATAATCCTGAGATCCATATAAATATTGTAGCCACCAACTTCATGGCATTAAATACCACTGCAAAAGACAATCCGCTTTACTATGGTGTAGCCTATGGAACCGGTGTTTTCAGCTTTAACGGACCTACAAATGACATGCGGATTATTATTGATGCAAAAACAGAAGCCGGTACTGTATTTAATATTCCTTTAAATTCATCCGCAACAGTAAGTAAAACCGACTTCATAACCTTTGTATCAAAAGATACTTCGTTAAATAAGCCCCAATTAACCTCCTTCAAAGGGCTTACCATGGATTTCGAATTGCAGATTGACGAGAATACAGAGGTTAATATATTCACTGAACTTGGTAAGTTAACAGGCCGGGGCGATTCCCAGTTAAGTTTGAACATTAACAGCCTTGGTGATTTCGAGATGTATGGAGATTACAATATTTCTACAGGAAAATTTGAATTTACCGCGCAGGATTTTATCAATAAGATCTTTAAGATCAGTGAAGGAGGTTCTATTCGCTGGACAGGAAATCCAGTTGAAGCGGCAATTAACCTGAAAGCACTCTATGAAGTACGGACAAGTTTAGGTCCACTATATGCTGCTGCAGGCAGACCGCCAATAGACCAACGGGTTTTAGCAGAAGCAGTGATGAACCTGAGCGGCCCACTTTTAAACCCTAATATTTCATTTGATATTAATTTTCCTGCCGATGCCTATATCAAAGACGAGCTTCAGTCATATCTCAGTGATGTTAACAATACCAATCAGCAGGCTTTAAGTTTGATTGTCAGACGCTCATTTGCCGCAGGTAAAGCTGCAGATCTAGGCTTTGCCACTTCTACTTTCATCAGTGCAGGAACAGAATTGTTTTTTAACCAGTTAAATACGATACTGACTCAATCGCTGAACCTGAATTTTGTGGATCTGAATATTCGTTCCTTAAATGATGCCAGTGCCTCTTTCCGCTTTTTGAACGACAGACTTATTCTTACCGGTGGTATTTCCGATCGTGCTAATAGAAGCGGTAATTTCTCTGAATTCAATGTAATTGGGGGTGGCAACGCTGTAGCACGTGATGTTGAAGCCATTTACCTACTTAAAAAGAACGGCGATCTCGTTATAAGAGCCTCAAATAAAATTAATAATCGAAATTTCCTTAATAACCTGAGCAATGATGAATATGTAAGCGCTATTGGATTGGTTTACAGGAAAGACTTCGATAACTTTAACGAGCTTCTGGGTTTCCTTTTGGGTAAACAAAGAAAAGAGGATCGAAATAAAGAATATCAGAAAGCTTTACCGGATAGCACCGAAGCACTTAAACCGGAAGAAAAGGAAATTAAATAGCAATCTTAACTGTTCTTCATAATGGTATGACCCATCTTATCACGTTTGGTTTTAAGATACAATTCATTATGAATATTGGATTGAATCTCAATTGGAACGTTAGAAATAACCTCCAAACCATAACCAATCAGTCCTGAGCGCTTAGTAGGATTATTTGACATCAACTTCATTTTCTTTATCCCCAGGCTCCTTAATATCTGTGCTCCAATCCCATAATCCCGCTGATCCATGGGAAAGCCCAGTTGCAGATTGGCATCCACAGTATCGAGTCCGTTTTCCTGAAGATTATAGGCATGAAGTTTATTAATCAGTCCTATTCCCCGGCCTTCTTGATTCATGTAAATGATTACTCCCTTACCTTCCATTTCGATCATTTCCATCGCCTTATGAAGCTGAGAACCGCAATCGCAGCGACATGATCCAAAGATATCTCCGGTGATACAAGAGCTATGAACTCTTACCAAAATTGGTTCATCCTCTTCCCAACTACCTTTAACTAAGGCCAGATGTTGCTCACCTGTAGTGATTTGGGTATATGCAACCATCTCAAAATCACCCCATAGTGTAGGCAACTTTACAGAGACTTCTTTTTTGATTAAAGATTCAGTTTTGAGCCTATAGGATATCAGGTCTTTGATGCTAATAATTTTTAGATCAAACTGTTTTGCGATGATCAGTAGATCGGGTAAGCGTGCCATTTCACCATCCTCTTTCAGGATCTCAACTAATACTCCCGCAGGTTCAAGCCCTGCCATTGTAGCCAGATCAACAGCAGCCTCGGTATGTCCGGCTCTACGTAAAACACCACCATGTTTTGCAATAAGTGGGAAAATATGCCCCGGTCGACCCAATTCCTCGAATTTTGTATCCGGATCAATTAGTGCCAATATCGTTTTGGAACGATCAGAAGCTGAAATACCTGTAGTACAACCATGTCCAATAAGATCGACAGATACTGTAAAATTGGTTTCAAAAGCAGCGGTATTGTTCCCAACCATAAGTTCGAGCCTCAATTCTTTACAGCGCTCCTCGGTTAAAGGCGCGCAGATCAAGCCCCGGCCATGGGTAGCCATAAAATTGATTATTTCGGGACTGGCATTGGATGCTGCAGTAAGAAAGTCACCCTCATTTTCACGATCCTCATCATCCACAACAATAATAACTTTACCTTCTTTTATATCGCCTATCGCTTCTTCGATGGTATTAAACATAATTTATGAGCTTGTTTGGAAAACGGTTTCAGAAAGGATAAGAAATTAATTCAAAATATAATTAATGATCCCGTTTATAATAAAATGCAAATTTAAGTATTTTTTTGGCAGATAGGATTTCGAACAATTCTATATGGGTCAGGCTAGTGCAATAATTCAAAACATCTTTAGGGAGTCTATTCTTCGTTCTTAGAAAATATCCGTTTAAACCAGCGTTTATAACTATCCAGATCGAATAGAACTGAATCTACGGTTGCTTTATAGGTTAAGAATATCCCAAGGGGTGAAAGACAAATAATTGCAATCCACATCCCCAAAAAAGGAGATAAGGAACCTTCTTTAACTGATTTTTCGCCTATTGTTGAAATGATATGGTATACAAGGAAGAACAATACAGACATTACCACAGGCAATCCCAACCCACCTTTCCTGATAATCGCACCTAAAGGGGCGCCAATAAAGAACAGAACAAGGCATGAAACTGCCATAGTAAATTTCCTGTTGAGCTCGATTAGAAATCCCCTCAGCCTCGCCTCATTATCTTTTTCAAACAACTCTTTCCGGTTTAATACGTCCTTTACCGACCTGATCTGATCTTTAGCAGTTTGAAGTGATTGAATTTTCCTTTCCTGAGGAATGATATCCAGAACATCCTTATAAGCTTTCATGGGTTTAGCGGGAATCTTTTTATTAAGTGTATCCAGACGATAAACACGTGCTATTTGTGCAAGATCAGTATAGCCAGAGCGAAGATTACTGTCTCCCTTAACGTTGAAGGAATCGAGATAAAATTTAAGCTGCCTGATATTCATCATGGCATAATTCGATTTAAATAGTTCTTCATCTGTACGTTTCATCTGAAATCCGGAAAGATCAAACCGCTGCTCTGTCTCTTTGAATTCAGTTCGCATCAAACGCTGCCGGGGATTGTAAATAGAGGCTGACCCGGGGGTTTCTTCGTAACGCTTACCGTTTTTAAGTTTCAAAACCAGGAGCTGATCATCATCGGTTGTATACATCTTGCCTTCCTTAGCCATCAACACATTGATATTACCACTGCTGGTATTTCGCTCATAGATAAGGACATCATGGAGGGTTTGATCGGGATCCTTTTTCTGAACCCGGATAGCATAACCGGGAATACTGATATTGAAAATGCCTTCATTGATCAAAAAAGCAGCCTTTTGATTTCGAACGTCATATAATAATGAACCCATCTTCAGATTAGCCTTGGGAAGCCAGTAATCAGAAAAAAGGAATGCAGCGAGACTGAGTGTGCATACTACAAGGATAAGAGGCATCATTGCCTTTTGCAAAGAAATTCCGGCTGATTTGATTGCAACCAGTTCATAGTTTTCGCCAAGGCTGCCGAAGGTCATAATGGAAGAAAGGAGGATAGCTAGAGGCAAAGCCATGGCCACATTGGTTGCTGATGCGTACACTAGCAATTCAAGAATTACATACCATTCAAAACCTTTCCCAATCAGATCATCGATGTATTTAAATAAAAATAACATCAACAAAATGAACATAACAATGAAAAAGGTAACAATAAAAGGCCTCAAAAAGGCCTTAAATACCAACAAGTGTACTTTCTTCA
>Ga0209702_10007120_pt1 | contig 13868 bp, 10 predicted proteins | sample FRY01_FD_187210 | JGI IMG/M metagenome (GOLD analysis project Ga0209702, IMG submission 187210) | Freshwater microbial communities from Lake Fryxell liftoff mats and glacier meltwater in Antarctica - FRY-01 (SPAdes) (version 2) | ecosystem: Environmental > Aquatic > Freshwater > Ice > Glacier... | reverse complement strand
CCTGCGAGAGAACCAGCTGGAACGCCGCGAGCCGGTCCTTGTCCATATCGTCCGCCGCAGGCAGCGCGAGGACGAAGCCGATCAGCGCCATTGCCAGCACCAGCGGCAGGAATCCGATGATCACCATGCGGTTGGCGGTCTCGCGCCCGTGCAGCTCTGCCACCGTGCTGGACAATACCACCAGCATCAGGAAGGCGAAGATCCCCGCCTCGACCGCCAGCGGTCCCAGTGCGACCTGCTTGTTGCCGAGCACCCCGGCCAGCACGGTCATCCCGCCATAGATCAGCGCGAACACGAACAGCGAGCCGGAGAGGGGCTTTGCGGGAGCCGGGCCAGGGTCAGAAGGGGCGGTGGTGGTCTGCATCGCGCGGTCGTTAGCGGCTGATGCGCGCGCGGGGAAGGGCGGGGCTTTGCGTCGCCCGCTTTCCACCCTACCATCGTTGGCGAAACCTTTCCGGAGCAACCCCCGCCGATGCCCATCGTCCAATCGCTGCTCGGAATGCTGCTGATCCTTGCCATTGCGGTGCTGTTGTCGTCGAACCGCCGCGCGATCCGGCTGCGGGTGGTCGCCGCGGCGTTCGCGCTCCAGGCCGGGTTTGCCGCACTGGTGCTGTATTTCCCGCCGGGCAACGCCGCGCTGCAGGCGACCGCGCGCGGGGTGGCGGGCCTGCTCGGCTATGCCAACGAGGGGACCAAATTCCTGTTCGGTGCGCTCGCCGACGATCCGCTCGGGCAGAATTTCGCGATCCAGGCGCTGCCGGTGATCATCTTCTTCGCCGCGCTGATTTCGATCCTCTATTACCTGGGGATCATGCAGCTGGTGATCCGCTGGGTCGGTGGCGCGCTCGAATGGGTGACCGGGATCAGCAAAGTCGAAAGCCTGTGCGCGGCCTCCAACATTTTCGTCGGGCAGAGCGAATCGCCGCTGGTGATCCGTCCCTATCTCGCCGCGCTGACCCCCTCGCAGCTGTTTCTGGTGATGACGGTGGGCATGGCCGGGGTCGCGGGGACGATCCTGGCGGCCTATGCCAGCATGGGCATCCGGATCGACTACCTGGTCGCTGCCGCATTCATGTCGGCCCCCGGCGGGGTGCTGATGGCCAAGCTGATGATGCCCGACGAGGTGGCGGTTCACCCGGTGATCGACACCGAAAACCGCGCCGCCATTTCTGATGAGATCAGCGCCAGAAATATTGAGGGGGGCGGGCCGGTCGCGGGCGACCCGCTGACCAATCCGCACGATCCGCAGACTTTGGGCCCGGTCACGATCGAGCCGGTCGCCCTGGCCGAGCCCGAGGAAGACCGCCCCGCCAACATCATCATGGCCGCCAGCCAGGGCGCGCAGACCGGGGTCAAGCTGGCGGTCGCGGTCGGCGCGATGGTGCTGGCGTTCGTGGCACTGGTGGCGCTGGCCAACGGCATCCTTGGCGGGATCGGCGGCTGGTTCGGCTATCCCGAGCTGAGCTTCCAGCAGATCGTCGGCTATGTCTTTGCGCCGGTGTTCTGGCTGCTCGGCGCGCCCGACTGGGCCGAGGCGCTGCGCGCGGGCGGGCTGTTCGGGACCAAGCTGGTGCTCAACGAATTTGTCGCCTTCATCGAGCTTGGCCAGATCAAGGACCTGGCCCCGCAGACCGTCGCGGTGGTGACCTTTGCGCTGTGCGGGTTCGCCAATTTCAGCTCGATCGCGATCCAGATGGCGGTCACCGGCAGCCTCGCCCCCAACCAGCGCCCGGTTATCGCGCGGCTGGGGATCAAGGCGCTGGCGGCCGGGTCGTTGAGCAATCTTTTGAGCGCCGCGCTGGCGGGGTTGTTCTTGAGTTTGTGATGCTGGCAGTGCGGGATCGGTCAGCCGGGTGAAGATTGGTTCACACGAAGACACGAAGATGTTGTGCTTGCGGCGAAGCCGCCTACAGTTTGCGAGGGCTGGATTGGCAGACCGCTTCGAGGACGTAGCAGCGTCGGTTCGGCCCGACTTCTTCGTGTCTTCGTGTGAACCAATTCTCCTTTCTGCTATTCAGCCTCGCGCTTGAGCCGGTATAGTTCCTCCAGCGCCTCGCGCGGTGACAGCGCATCGACATCGAGCGCTTTCAGCCGTTCGCGCAATTCGTCACTCTGTTCTTCCTCGGTTGCCAGCGCGGCCGCGAACAAAGGCAGGTCGTCGAGCCCCGCCGCCAGCCCGCCGGTCGCAGCGCGGCCTTTCTCCAGCTTGTCGAGTACGGCCTTCGCCCGCTTGACCACGCCCGGCGGCACCCCCGCCAGCCGCGCCACCGCCAGGCCGTAGCTTTTGTCCGCCGGGCCTTCGGCAAGTTCGTGGAGCAGGACCAGCTCGCCCTTCCATTCGCGGGCGCGAACGTGGTGGAGGCTCAGCGCCTCGCAGGTTTCGGCCAGGCGGGCGAGTTCGTGATAATGCGTGGCGAACAGGCAGCGGCACTTGTTGGTGCCATGGACCGCCTCGACCACCGCCCAGGCCAGCGCCAGCCCGTCGTAAGTCGAAGTCCCGCGCCCGACTTCGTCGAGGATCACGAAGCTGCGCGGGGTCGCCTGCGCAAGGATCGCGGCGGTCTCGACCATCTCGACCATGAAGGTCGAGCGTCCGCGCGCCAGGTTGTCCGATGCGCCGACCCGGCTGAACAGACGGTCGACCAGTCCGATCGTGGCGCTGTCCGCCGGAACGAAACCGCCCGCTTGTGCGAGCAGCACGATCAGTGCGTTCTGGCGCAGGAAGGTCGATTTGCCGCCCATGTTCGGCCCGCCGATCAGCCACAGACGGTCGGCCTCGGCGAGCGTGCAATCGTTCGCCACGAACCGCTCGCCGCCCCCCTTGGCATTTTGGGCTGCCAGCGCCGCCTCGACCACCGGATGCCGTCCGCCGCGAATGTCGAGGCACGGCTCCTCGGCGATCTTCGGCAGCGCCCAGCCACCTTGCGCGGCACGTTCGGCCTGGCCAGCGGCGACGTCGATCCGGGCGAGCGCGGCGGCAGTCGCGGCGATGGCCTCGCGCCCCGCCACGGCCAGCTCGACCAGCTCCTCGAAATGCGCCTCCTCCGCCGCGACCGCGTGGCCGCCACTATGCGCGATGCGGGCGGCTTCCTCGTGCAAAGCCAGCGCGTTGAAGCGCACCGCCCCGGCCATCGTCTGACGGTGAGTAAAGCCCGAATCCGCCGCCATCAGCGCGTCGGCAAACCGCGCGGGCACTTCCACAAAATAGCCGAGCACGCCGTTGTGGCGAATTTTCAGCGAGGGCGTGCCGGTTTCGGCGCGGTACCTCGCTTCCAGCGCGGCGATGGCGCGGCGCGCGGTCCCGCCGGTTGCCCGCAGCGCGTCGAGCGCGGGGTCATAGCCTTCGGCGATGAACCCGCCCGAATCGCGCACCGTCGGCGGCGCGGGGACCAGCGCGCGGTCATACAGATCGGTCAGCGCGCCGTGCCCGCCCAGCGCAGGGAGCAGCGCGGCGAGCAGAACGGGCGCATCGTCGCGCCGCGCCAGCAGATCGCGCAGCCGCCGCGCCCCGTTGAGGCCATCGCGGAGCTGGCCCAGATCGCGCGGAGAGCCGCGCCCCGCCACCACGCGCCCCAGCGCGCGGCCCAGATCGGGCAGGCTCCGCAGCATCCCGCGCAGGTCGCCGCGCAGCAGCGGATCATCGTGCAGCCAGCCAACCAGCTCGAGCCGCGCGCGAATCGCAGGCGCATCGGTCAACGGGGCCGACAGGTCCTCGGCGAGCAGCCGCGCGCCCGCCCCGGTGACGCAGCGGTCGATCGCTTCGAGCAGGCTCCCGGCCCGTCCTCCCCCATGCGCGGTCAGCACTTCCAGGCTGGTCCGGGTGGCTTCGTCCATCGCCAGATGTCCTGCGCCCTCGCGGGGAACAGGCGGCAGCAGCAGCGGCAGCTTGCCCCGCCCGACGTGATCGAGATAGGCGATCAGGCCGCCCGCCGCCGCCAGCATCGCGCGGCTGAACTGGCCGAATCCGTCGAGCGTGGCGACCCCGTGCAACTCCTTCAGCCGCTGTTCGCCCTGCGCGCTGGCGAAATCGGCCGGGGGACGAGGGATTGCATCGTCCGGCGCTGCGAACCCTTCCGGCACGACCAGCTCGCTCGCCCCCAGCCGCGCGAGCACCGCACCCAAATCCTCGCCAGCGCAATCTTCCAGCTCCATCGCCCCGGTCGAGATGTCGACCGCCGCCACGCCGACCGTCCCGCGCAGCTCGCAGACCGCCGCCAGCCGGTTGGCGCGGCGCGGTTCAAGCAGCGCTTCCTCGGTCAGCGTCCCCGCCGTCACGAACCGCACGATCGCGCGCGCGACCAGCGTCTTGCCGCCCCGGGCCCGCGCCGCTTCGGGGCTTTCGACCTGCTCGGCGATCGCCACCCGGCACCCGGCGCGGATCAACCGGGCGAGATAGCCGTCGGCAGCATGGACCGGCACCCCGCACATCGGGATCGGCGTGCCATCGTGCTCGCCCCGGCTGGTCAGCGCGATGTCGAGCACCTGCGCTGCGCGCCTGGCGTCGTCGAAGAACAATTCGAAGAAATCGCCCATCCGGTAGAACAGCAGGCACTCGCCCGCCTCGGCCTTCAGCGCGAGATATTGCTGCATCATGGGTGTGGCGGGGGCGGACATTGGCGACGGGGGTTAGCCGAGCCAGGACGATTCGCAAAAGCGGCCCGGGGCGCCTTTCCCCTATCGCCTACGAGCAAGTCGGGTTAGGGACGTCCACGAAGAAAAAACCGGGCGTGCGCAGCGAATTCAGGGCGACGAAAATCTGGGGCAAGAGGGGGCTACCTTGGCCGACGAAAGCAACGTCAAGTTCACCGAGCGCGAGGCGCTGTTCTTCCACTCGACCGGGCGGCCGGGCAAAATCGAGATCATCGCCTCGAAACCGATGGCGACCCAGCGCGATCTGTCGCTGGCTTACTCGCCCGGGGTCGCCGTACCGGTTCGGGCGATCGCCGATAATCCGGCGACGGCCTACGATTATACCGCCAAGGGCAACCTCGTCGCGGTGATCTCCAACGGCACTGCGATCCTCGGCATGGGAAACCTGGGCGCGCTGGCTTCCAAGCCGGTGATGGAAGGCAAGGCGGTGCTGTTCAAGCGCTTCGCCGACGTCGATTCGATCGACATCGAGCTCGACACCGAGGACCCTGACAAGTTCATCGAGGCGGTCGCCTTGATGGAGCCGACTTTCGGCGGGATCAATCTGGAAGACATCAAGGCGCCCGAGTGCTTCATTATTGAGCAGGCGCTAAGGGACCGGATGAATATTCCGGTCATGCACGACGATCAGCACGGCACCGCGATCATTTCCGCCGCCGGGCTGATCAACGCCTGCCACCTGACCGGGCGCAAGATGGACGAGGTCAAAGTGGTGGTGAACGGCGCGGGCGCGGCGGCCATCGCCTGCACCGCGCTGATCAAGGCGATGGGCGTGCGCCACGAGAACGTGCTGATGTGCGATCGCAAGGGCGTGATCTGGCGAGGACGCGAGGGCGTCGACCAGTTCAAGTCGGCCCATGCGGTCGATACCGACCGGCGCACGCTGGAAGAAGCGCTGGAGGGCGCGGACATTTTCCTGGGGCTGTCGGCCAAGGGGGCGTTGAAGCCGGAAATGCTGGCTAAGATGGCCCCGCAGCCGATCATCTTCGCGATGGCCAATCCCGATCCCGAGATCACCCCGCCCGAAGCCAAGGCGGCGCGGCCCGATTGCATCATCGCCACGGGCCGCTCGGACTATCCCAACCAGGTCAACAACGTTCTCGGCTTTCCCTTCATCTTCCGCGGCGCGCTCGACGTGCGGGCGACCGCGATCAACGATCACATGAAGATCGCCGCTGCCCACGCCATCGCCGAACTGGCGCGCGAGCAGGTGCCCGAGGAAGTCGCGGCGGCCTATGGCGGGCAATCGATGCAGTTCGGGCGCGACTACATCATCCCTGCCCCGTTCGACCCGCGGCTGATGGAAGTGGTCTCGTCCGCCGTCGCCAAGGGCGCGATGGAATCGGGCGTGGCGCAAAAGCCGATCGCCGATTTCGACGCCTATCGCCACTCCCTCAAATCACGGCTCAACCCGACCACCTCGGCGCTGACCCATGTCTATGCCAAGGCGCGGCTCAACCCCAAGCGGGTGGTGTTCGCCGAGGCCGAGGACGAAGTGGTGCTGCGCGCCGCGATCCAGTTCAAGGAAGGCGGCTATGGCGAGCCGCTGCTGGTCGGGCGCGACCAGGCGGTGCGCGACAAGCTGAAAGAGCTTGGCATCGAGCATCCCGACAGCTTCGAGATCCACAATTCGGCGATCAGCCCGCATGTCCCGGCGATGGTCGCTCACCTTTACGCGCGGCTCCAGCGACGCGGCTATCTCCAGCGCGACGTGCGGCGGATGGTCAATCAGGAACGCAACGTGTTCGGCTCGCTGCTGGTCGCAATGGGTCATGCCGATGCGATGATCACCGGGATCACCCGGCCGTTCGCGCAATCGATGCGCGAAGTACGGATGGTGCTCGATCCCAAGCCCGGCAGCCTCGCCTTCGGCATCCACCTGCTGATCGGCAAGAACTACACCGTGTTCCTAGCCGACACGACGATCAACGAACGCCCCAGCGCCGCCGAGCTCGCCCAGATCGCGATCGGCACCGCCGATGTCGCCAAGAAGCTGGGCCATGAGCCGCGCGTGGCGTTCCTGTCCTACTCGACTTTCGGCAACCCGCCGGGACGCTGGCTGGAGAACATCCGCGAGGCGGTGGCGCTGCTCGACGCGCACCCGCCGGGCTTCGAATACGAAGGCGAGATGGCCCCCGACGCGGCGCTCAATCCGCAGACGATGGCCAACTACCCGTTCAGCCGCCTGTCTGCCCCGGCCAACGTGCTGGTTATGCCGGGGCTGCAATCGGCCAACCTCTCGGCCAAACTGCTGCGCGAACTGGCCGGCGCATCGACCATCGGGCCGATGCTGATCGGGATGGAAAAACCGGTCCAGATCGCCGCGATGAGCTCGAACGCCAGCGACATCCTGACCTTGGCGGTGCTGGCGGCGGCGGAAGTGGTGGGTTAGCCTACCCCCACGCGTTATACACCCCGTAGGCGCTGGTCATGGTCACAACGATCCCGACCAGGATCAGCATGTGCCTGGCAGCGAAGCGTTTGGCGGCAAAGGCACCCAACGGGGCCGCCGCTATGCCGCCGATCAGCAGACCCAGCGTCGCGCCCGCGACGTCGGCGATGCCGAGGTGGTAGATGAACGCCACCGAAACGCTGATCGTCAGGAAGAACTCGACCGCGCTGACCGTGCCGACGACCTTGCGCGGGTTGGCACCCTGGATCAGCAGGTTCGAAGTCACCACCGCCCCCCAGCCGCCGCCGCCCGCGGCGTCGAGGAACCCGCCGACCAGCCCCAGCGGGGCGACGTATTTGGCCGCTTTCATGGTCGGCTGATGAAGCACCCCGCGCGCGAACAGGTAGATGCCGATACCGGTGAGATAGATCAGCACGAACGGCTTGACCACTTCGGCATCGATCGAGGTCAGCACGTAAGCCCCCAGCACCCCGCCGGTCACCCCGGGGATCAGCAGGCGGAAAAACAGCGACTTGTCGATATTGCCGTGGAGCAGATGGCTGATCCCCGAGACCGCGGTGGTAAAGCATTCGACCAGGTGGACCCGCTGCGAGGCCTGCGCCGGGGGAACCCCGAGCACGCCCACCAGCAAGGTGTTCGAAATCACCCCGAACGCCATCCCCAGCGCGCCATCGACCAGCTGCGCGGCAAAGCCCACCGCGATGAACGGCAGCAGCGCATTGAGATCGAAGCTGCCAAAATCCATGTGCGGGTCGATTCTCCGGGAATGTCCAGTATTCGGCTAGAGATTGTTCGCAGCGGCTGCGAGCAAGTTTTGCGGGACAGCGCCCAAGCGAAACTTTTGTGCGCCAAGAGTCCTAGTCACGGCGGAGGCGGCACCCGCCCGGTGCCGCTATCCAGCGTCAGCTGGAAATGACTCTTCGCCGATACCGGGAATACCGGATTTTATGCGCAAAAACATCTAACTCATTAATATAAAGTGGATTATTGCAAGAATCTTGCTGCTTGTTTCGGAAATGTAATCACCGAGTAATCACCGCGAAGAAGGTCGATTGACTAGAATCGGACCTATGGCAGCGCGGTTTCGGCATCGTCGCTTGCTGCTTCTTGTGGATCAACGAGGCCGATCCACAGATCGGGCGGAACCGGGATGCGGTAGTGTCGGCAGGCCATCAGAACGATCGGCCAGTGCTGCAGCTCGATCGTCGTCAGCGCCTGAAAATGTCCGTTACCCCCACCTCGCCGCGAATTGCCTCCCAAGCCTCGGTCAGGTCAGGCCCGATCGGCACGCCGGTCAGCATTGCTCCGTGACGATCCGCGTCCGAATAATGGAAGCGCTCGCTGTCCTCATCCGCAAACCACAGTTGACCATTGCAGTGCGCCACGTGCTTGACCGTGAATTCGCGCGCGAACAACTGGTGCCCGTCGCATCAAAAGCCCACGAGGCGGCCGTTAAGGCCATCGCCCAACAACCAGTCGCTGAGGATGAAATTGCCGTTGTCGGCGACATGTCCGTCCTGCGGCCGCTCGAATTGGCCGGTTGAGAGAACCGTGCCGTCATCGCCCAGCAGCGATCAGGTGCCATGGCCATCGCCGCGCAATTGCCCGCGGGAGATCGCCGTGACCACCGGGTGCACCGCACCTCTTGCACGTTGCTCGCGTGTTTTGGCTGGATCAGTTGACCTGGCCGATCTTGGTGATCGTGCCCGCCTTGCCGTCCCAGTCAATCTCGAAGTCCACCTTGTCGCCGACGGCGATGTCCGTCAGTTGAGCGGGCGTGACCGAGAACGCCATCTTCATCGCCGGCCAGTCGATTCCGCTCATCGGACCATGATCGAGCGTGACGGTTCCCTTGCCAGGTTGGATTGCGGTAACCGTGCCGGTCGCAATGCCGTGCTTGATTGTGCTCGCCATCGGCATGTTGGCCATGTCGCTCGTCATCGTGCTCGAACTCGGCGGGGGTGCCGGAGCAAGCACAAAACGGTTGGCCATCGCGCTTGCGCTGACCACCCTGTTCCTGCTCGCCGAGCTGATTGGCGCATTTGTGTTCAACAGACCCGCGCTGCTATCCGACGCAGCGCACATGTTCACCGATTCCGCGGCGCTGGCCATCGCCTTGGCGGCGGTCAGGATCGGCCAGCGTGCGCCCGACGACCAGCGCACCTTCGGCTATCGCCGCTTCGAGATCCTGGCTGCCCGGTTGCATTGCCGCTGTGGTGTGGGACTACCAAGGCGAAGCCACCTGCACCGCCTGGACCCCCAGATGCGAAAGCCGATGGCCGAAATGATGGGCAACTGTAATCGGATGATGAAGCGAATGGGCAGCATGGCCGACACGGACATGAAGCCCAAAAGTCAAGCGCACAAAACTAGAACGTCAGCCGCTACAGAGGGATGTCTGGAGCGCTTTTCTATGAAGGGCCGGGTCCAGAGCCCGCTCACTCAGGATGTGCAGGTCTCGTCACTTTTCAGAACTTTCAAGGCCAGGCGCGGCCTTGAGCTGGCGCTGGACAAACCAGATGGCTAGCGGCGGGAGCAATATCCACTGCAAGAGCGGGATCAGTCCTACGCCAACAACCGGAATGGTGGGCATAGTGTCCGCATACCTCCAGCCCCAAGCCTGATCCAAGGATTGGGTAGCAAAATGCTCAATCGCCACCGTGATGATTACGCCGACAGCAATGAAGCCGAGCATTTGCACGCGCGACGGCGCCCGAAACCACCATCGATCTGAGTTGGCTACGGCGACGCTCCTGTAGGCGATCAGCATGATCGCGGCATCTCCGAACGTTGCTCGCGTGCAGACCTTAACAGCGTCCCAGTGAGTGGCGACGGCCATTCCTTCAAAAAACGGCGCCTGCAGAAATTCCCAAGGATAATTGAGGAGGAAGGCGAAGATCAGGACGTTGGTCTCGGGCTGATCAAGAAGGCCTCTGATTTTTTGACCGCTGCTCATCACAAAGCAATAGCGCATTGGCCACTGCGTTGGCTAGAAATCAGGCGGCGTCGGATAATGACCCCTGATCAAGGTGCAAAATGGCCCTGACGGTAGTTTGATGATGGTGGTCAGCATGTTGGGGCGACCAGCCTGGCTTTCAGCAGATTGAAAAGCTGCCCGGCCTTTCGGGGGAAGGCACCGTCGATTGCCGCCTTGTATTGCGAGAGGACCGAGCGGACTGTTGCTTCGTCCGCGCTCTGCGCGGCCGGGCCTAGTGCGACTGGGCCCAGTACGACCGGGCCTAGTGCGACCGGGTAAATGCTGATTCGGAGGAGTCGCGGCCAACGGTTGGGTGGCCAGTGCCGCAGCAGCGACCGTGAAGATCATTTTTATGCGAAATCCCCATTCCAACCGTCTCACTATCTACCTTGCTAGAACCAGGCGCGAATGCCGAGAACGACGCTGGCCGACGAAGGGTCTTCGCCCGCCGCCCGCGCGAAGTCGGCGGTGTCGCCCAGCTTGCGGTCCCATGACACGCCTGCATAGGGCGCGAATTCGCGGGCGATCTCGTAGCGCAGGCGCAAGCCCAGCTCGATGTCCGACAGGCCCGCGCCGATGCCGTTCTCGGGCACGTCCTGCGCGGCGAGGTTGAGCTCCGCACGCGGCTGGAGGATCAGCCGCTGGGTGATGCGCTGGTCGTAGTACCCTTCGAGGCGGCCGAAGACGTCGCCCTTGTCGGACAGGAACAGCGCGCCTTCGACCTCGAACCAATAGGGCGCCAGGCCTTCGAAGCCGAGCGTCGCGTAAGTCCGCGAGGGGTTGGGGGTGAAGTCGTGGCGCAGCCCGGCCTGGAGGTTGAAGTAGGGGCCGATCGCGCGGCTGTAGAGCGCCTGGACTTCGGCGTCATCGGGCCCATCCCCGAAGCTTCCCGAGCCTTCGGACTTGATCACAAGCCGGTCGATGTCACCGCCGAACCAGCCTTCACCATCCCAGTGGAAGCCGTCGCGGCCCTTGCGGACCTGAACTTCGGCGAGGTTGAACATGATCTGCGAGAACGTACCGCCGCCATGCTCGCTGCGGAGCATCCGGCGTGAGCCGAGCATCGCGTCGCGGCCCCAAACCCCATCGGCATAGGTCGGTTCGGGCGCGGCGGGAGCGGGCGCGTCGCCCGGCGGCAATGCCGTTCCGCCCGCGCCGTGTCCGGCTGTCATCGCCATCGGCTGCGCCGCGGCGGGCATCGCCGACATGTCGTGACCTGGCATGGAGGACATGTCGCTCGCCGCATTTTTTTCGGCGGGCGCGGCGGTGCAGTGCCCCATGGCGGCATGCTCAGGAAGACAGGCTGATTCGTTTGCTGGAACCGGGGCCGACGCAGGCTTTGCCATTGTTGACATATCGTGACCAGCATGGGGATCGACGGGCGCCGGAGCGGCCGCTGCAGCCTTGGGCGTGCAGTGCCCCATGGCGGCGTGCTCGGGCAGGCAGGCCGGGTCGTCCGCCGGTATGGGTGCCGGTTTGGGCGCTGGTTTGGGCGCCGGTTTGGGCGCCTGAGCCGGAACCGGCGCGGGGCCGGCGGGCATTTGCATGCCCGGCATCTTCGAATGATCCATGGTCTGCGCCAACGCCGGGCCGGACACGACGGTCAGCGACGCCGCCGCGAGGAGTGCGCGGGCGTTCATGCCGCGTCTCCACCGCGTGGCCGGACGGTGATGACCTGCATCATCCCGGCGTGCATATGATAGAGCATGTGGCAGTGGAACGCCCAGTCGCCGACCGCGTCGGTGGTGACGTCGAAGGTCACCGTGCCGCCAGGCTGGACCTGCACCGTGTGCTTGCGCGGCGCGTATTCGCCGTGCCCGGTGACCAGCTCGAAGAAATGCCCGTGGAGGTGGATCGGGTGGCCCATCATCGTGTCGTTGACCAGGGTCACCCGCACCCGCTCGTCCTTGAGGAAGGGGATCGGCTGCTTGACCTCGTTGAGCTTCTCGCCGTCGAACGCCCACATATAGCGCTCCATGTTGCCGGTGAGGTGGATGCGCATGGCGCGGCCGGGCGCGCGCACGTCGGGATTGCGGTCGACCGCCATCAGGTCGCGATATGTCAGCACCTTGTGGCCTACGTTCTCAAGGCCCTGGCCGGGCTCGCCGGTGCGGTCCATCGGCATCGGCGAAATCGTCTGGACGGTGGGCGTGTCCTTGACCTCGGGAGCGTTCGAGAAGTCGCGCATCGAATGCGCCATCCCGCCAGCGCCGTGGTCCATCCCGGCCATGGGATCGGCAGCGCCCTGTGCCATTGCCGAGTGATCCATTCCGGCCATTGCTCCGCCCGCCGCCCCGCCTGCGGTCGCCGACATGTCATGCCCCATCGCGGCGTGGTCCATCGCCTGGCCCGCACCAGTGCTCGCTGTTCCATGGTCCATTCCAGCCATCGAGCCGCCAGTTGCAGCGCCCGTCGCGCCATGATCCATCCCGCCCATGTCGCCCATGCCCATGTCCTTCATGGTGGCGATCGGGCGCTCGCGCAGCGGCGGCACTTCGGCGGCCATCCCGGCGCGCGGGGCGAGGGTTGCGCGCGCCATGCCCGAGCGATCGACGCTTTCGCCAACAAGGGTGTAAGCGCGGTCGTCGGTAGGCTCGACGATCACGTCGTACGTTTCCGCAACGGCCATCTGGAACTCATCCACCGCGACCGGACGCACATTGAGCCCGTCAGCTTGGACGATCGTCATCTTCAGCCCCGGAATGCGCACGTTGAAGGTGGTCATCGCCGACGCGTTCACGAAGCGCAGCCGGACCCGCTCGCCCGGCGTGAACAACGCGGTCCAGTTGTCGCGCGGGCCGTGGCCGTTGACGAGATACGTGTAAGCCGAACCGGTCATGTCGGAGACGTCGGTAGGGTCCATCCGCATCCGGCCCCATTCGCGGCGCCCCTGCGCGCTCTGATCTTTGCCGCGCAGCAGGCCGACCAGCGTCTGCTTGTTGGCGTTGAAATAACCGCCCTGCTGCTTGAGCTTCTTGAAGATGATATGCGGGTGCATTTCGCTGTGATCGGACAGCACCACCACGTGCTCCCGGTCCGAGGGGATAGGGTCGGGGCCGGCGGGATCGATCACGATCGGGCCATAGTGGCCGAGCTGTTCCTGCAGGCCCGAGTGGCTGTGATACCAGTAAGTGCCCGACTGGCGGATCGGAAATTCGTAAGTGAAGGTCGAGCGCGGCTTGATCCCGGGGAAGCTCACGCCGGGCACGCCGTCCATGTGGAACGGCAGGAGCAGCCCGTGCCAGTGGATCGAGCTGTCCTCGTCGAGCGCGTTCTCGACGTGAAGGCGCACGTTCTGGCCTTCGCGCAGCCGGATCAGCGGCGCGGGCACCGTTCCGTTGATGCCGATCGCGTGGCTCTCTCGTCCGTCGATCGTCATCATCTGGTGAGCGATCCGCAAGCGGATGTCCTCGCCCGAGACGGTCGGAAGCGCGCGGACGATCCCTGCCGAAACAGGCTGCGCCCACGCCGGAAACCAGGGGGCAAGGGCCGCAGTGCCGCCAAGAGCAGCGCTGCTGCGGAGCAACGTTCGGCGGTTCATCGATACGGTCATTTTGGGTCCTGCAACGCTGGGCGGTCTGGGGGGCGGTCATGGGGGGCGGTCATGGGCTATACGCAGGCGCGTCGCCCGCCCCTCACCCACTCGGGTAAATTCATGTCATGGAGGATAGGGCTTGTCACCGTGTCAGGGTCAACCCCCAGGGCACCTCGAACAATGGCGATTTCGGCCTGAGGTGGGCCGCCTAGCGGGGTTCCGTCCGGCCGGGGCCTTCGATCATGGGTCGCTTCGGTCCTTTGGCACCTTGTTTGGTGCCATTTTGCGGCTGA
>Ga0209702_10007119_pt1 | contig 13869 bp, 12 predicted proteins | sample FRY01_FD_187210 | JGI IMG/M metagenome (GOLD analysis project Ga0209702, IMG submission 187210) | Freshwater microbial communities from Lake Fryxell liftoff mats and glacier meltwater in Antarctica - FRY-01 (SPAdes) (version 2) | ecosystem: Environmental > Aquatic > Freshwater > Ice > Glacier... | reverse complement strand
AAAATAATTAATAAAACTTTTTGGAAATCCTAAATAAGTTATATATTTGTAAAACAATTTAAAACCAATAAAAATGGCAAAGACAAAAACAGCAAAAGAACAAGATGTTAAAATAAAAAAACTTACATTAATACAAACAGAAAAATAATAGTTTAAAACAAAAACAAAATGGGATTAATAATCAACTCAGAATTAACAACAAAAGAAGGTTTCAAAAGTTTAAATACTTACATTAAAATTTCAGAATTTTACATGATAAATGAAGCTGATACAACTTCAATAGATGTAGAAGGAGTAGAAACAATTACAACAGGTAAGAAATTCCAACTAGCAGTAAAATGCTTCAAGGATAAATCTTCAAGAGATGCAGGTATGCAATCTTTTAATATAGAAGAAATACAACCAACTTTTACATTGGATATTAAAGATTGGGGTACTAAACCTTGTTTAGAAGCAGCTTATGAAACAGTAAAAGAAGTAATGGATTTACATTTTGGAGAAGATAACGTAGAAAACAGTTAAAAACTGTAAATTACATAATATAAAAACAGTATGAGTAAGATATATATAAAAGAAGAGGAACTTGAGCAGATACGCTCTACCATAGGGAGTAAAGAAGCTCATATAGTAGAACTGGGTATAATAGAGATTGAAAAGTTAAATCTAAAGCAAAGAAGGTTAGATGTAGAAGACCTACTAAAAGTACTGGCTGAAGAGTTAAAAACACTTTCGGAATGGTTAGAAAGTCAATACGGAAAATCAACAATTGACATAGATACGGGTGAAGTAACTCCCCTGTAGGTAGGTAATTGACTTGTATGTAGATATAGAGAAGGGTTTCGATCTTTCTTTACTATTTATTATAGAAATAAAAAACAAATAATTCAATAAAAAAATAAAACATGGCTGAGTCAATAATAAGTCCGGGAGTTTATGCAAGAGAAAACGACGTCTCTTATATTCAACCACAACCAATCGCAGCAGGAGCAGCATTCTTAGGGCCAACAGTTAAGGGTCCGGATAATTTCCCTACAGTTATTACTTCATACAGTGACTATACAAGGAAGTTTGGAGATACGTTTACTTCGGGATCAAGAAGCTACGAGTTTTTAACGTCGATAGCAGTAAAGAATTACTTTTCACAAGGAGGACAAACAGCACTTGTTACCAGAGTAGTATCAGGTACCTACGGTCCTGCAGAAAATACATACATTTCTTGTAATACAGGTAGTTTAAATAGCCCTTTTAAAATTAAAACTTTAGGAAAAGGAACATTATACAATAATGCAGCACTTTCAGGTTCAGCAATAGCTGCCTCAGCATCGTATATAAATTTAGATGGATCTTTAATAACAGGATCAGCAGATAATATAAGATGGGAAATTACAAACGTTAATAATTCGCTAGGTACTTTTGCACTTTCTGTTAGAAGAGGTGATGATAATACAAATAACAAAACAGTATTAGAAACATTCAACAATATATCTTTAGATCCAAATTCACCTAACTATATTGAAGCTGTAATTGGAACACAATACGTAACTACAAACGCCAGTGACGGTCCAGCATTTATAGAAGTAAAAGGAGCATATCCAAATAGATCAAACTATATTAGAGTAGAAGAAGGATTCGGAATTAGAACACCTAATTACTTAGCAAACGACGGAATTGCCGTTAATACAGATTTACAATCTAACTCATACTCAGGATCTTTACCAACAGCAAGTTCAGGATCTTTCTTAAGTGGCTTAGGAGCGCTTGCAGTAGGAGCTAAATTCTTCACAGAAATAGGTACCAATGCACAGGGATTAGTAGCAGCAAACTATGTAGACGCTATCGACATATTGGGGAATAGAGATGATTATCAATTTAACACCATTTCTGCACCGGGTATAATCCACGATAAAATTCCAACAGTTACAAATAAGATAATTGCATTGGCAGAACAAAGAGGAGACTGTATTGCAGTAGTAGACCTAGTAGCAACAGGGGCAATAATAAAAGATGTAACAGATGCAGCAACTGGACTAAATTCTTCTTATGCAGCATCGTACTGGCCTTGGGTACAAGTTAAATCAGCTACAGGTAGAAATGAATATGTACCAGCAGGAACATTAGTACCAGGAGCTTTTGCATTTACAGATGCTTCTTCAGCACCCTGGTTTGCACCAGCAGGACTAGTAAGAGGAGGACTTCCGGGAGTAATTCAAGCAGAAAGAAAATTAAGTAAAGGAGACAGGGATGTACTTTATGCAGCTAAAGTTAATCCAGTTGCTACATTCCCAGGAACGGGAATAGCAATCTTTGGACAAAAAACACTACAATCAAAAGCATCAGCTTTAGATAGAGTTAACGTAAGAAGATTATTAATTGAACTAAAGAAATTTATAGGAGATCAAGCTAAAAACCTTGTATTCGAACAAAATTCTATATCAACTAGAAATAAATTTTTATCAATAGTTAACCCTTACCTATCATCAGTAGTACAAAGACAGGGATTATATGCATTTAGAATTGTAATGGATGATACGAACAATACAGCAGATGTAGTAGATAGAAATCAAATAGTAGGACAAATACTAATACAACCAACTAAAACAATTGAATTCGTAGTATTAGACTTTACAATTGAACCAACTGGAGCTACTTTTACATAAAAGATAGGATATGAACTATTCGAAAGTCTATGCTTTAGTAATAGAAAAAGCCTCTAAAGGAAGTAGAAAGAAGGGTAAAGAGTTTTACTATGAACGTCACCATATCCTTCCAAAATGTATGGGAGGAGGAAATGAAAAAGAAAACCTGGTACTATTGACAGCAAGAGAACATTTTATATGTCACTGGCTACTGGTAAGATTGTATCCTGAGAATTCAAAAATAGTATTTGCTTTCTGGGCAATGTGCAACCAAAAGAGTAGGGGTCAAAAAAGATACATACCTTCAAGTAGAACATATCAAGAAGGTAGGGAGTCTTTTTCTTACCATAAGAAGTTAAATATAAGTCCACTTAGGGGAAGAAAAATAACACAGGAACATAAAGATAATATATCTAGAAACACACTGGGGAAAAAGAAACCTGAAGGATTTGGAAAAATGATATCACTTAGGCAGTTGGGTAGAAAACTATCTGAGGAGCAGAAAAAGAAAATATCAGATTCATCGAAAGGAGTTAGTAAACCTGTAGGACATGGAAAGAAAATAGGTATTAGTAACACCATATTAAAATCCAAAGGGACATACAAAACACCAAAAGGAGATTTTTCTGCAGCACATGCAGCAGCTATCGCAAACAAATGTTCAGATACTACGATTTGGAGTAGGTGTAAAAACATTAATTTTCCTGAATATGTCTTGAAATTAAAAAATATAAAATCAACTATTTATAGTAAACAAACAATAAAATAAATTTAAAATAGACACACAATGGCAGTATTAGATCCTTCACAAATAATGTTTCGAGCATTTGAACCAATGGTACAACATAGGTTTGTAATGTATATAGACAATATACCAGCATTCATGATCAAAAATGTTAAAGCACCTGGATTTTCGGATACTGAGATAAAACTTGATCATATAAACTCTTACAGAAAAATAAGAGGAAAAAGAAACTGGGAAAATATGGATATGACTTTATATTCACCAATCACACCTTCGGGAGCACAGGCTGTAATGGAATGGGCTCGATTAGGGTACGAATCAGTAACAGGTAGAGCAGGTTATTCAGATTTCTATAAAAAGGATATTACACTAAACGTATTGGGTCCTGTAGGGGACATAGTAGGAGAGTGGATTATAAAAGGAGCTTTCTTAGTAAAAGGAGATTTCGGACAATACGATTGGACATCAACAGATGGAATAGTAGAGATTGCGATTACAGTTGCATATGACTACGCTGTACTTAATTTTTAGACTTCCTTGATTATCAAGATGTTGGGTATTTTTTAAAGCACTTGCAAAAAAAGTAAGCACGTTACTTTCTTCACACATAAACTAATACCCCGGCTTTATACCGGGGTTTTTTTATAAACTTTTTTTTTATATATTTATATATAGAAAAAGTTACTAACAAATAAAATTTATGGAACAAAAGCAAAAATTCCCTACCGAAATGGTAGATCTACCCTCAAAAGGTCTCCTATACCCAAAAGATTCACCACTAGCTTCAGGAAAAGTGGAAATGAAATACATGACAGCACGGGAGGAAGATATTCTTACCAACCAGAACTACATCCAATCGGGAGTTGTTATAGACAAACTTCTACAATCCCTAATAGTTACCCCAATTGATTATAGTGAACTACTAGTAGGGGATAAGAATGCTATCTTAATAGCTTCTAGAATACTGGGATACGGAAAAGACTATGAATTTCAATACAACGGAGAAAAACAGGTAATTGACCTGTCTCTAGTTGAACCAAAGGAGATATCGGAAGAAGTTCTAAATGCAAAAGGACAAAATAACTTTAATTACACTACACCAGCTACAAAAACGGTACTTACTTTTAAACTTCTTACCCATGCTGACGAACAGGTAATAGATCAGGAAGTAAAGGGCTTGAAAAGGCTACATAAAGATTCTTCTGCAGAACTAACTACAAGATTAAAAAGGATTATAACTTCGGTAAACGGAGATACAGAAATAAAAAACATTAGAGAGTTTGTAGACAATCAATTCTTAGCAAGAGATTCTAGAGCATTTAGAGAACATATTAGAAATATACAACCAGACATAAATCTTAAATTCTACCCAGAGAATGGACCAGACGGAGGGGTTGATATTCCGATAGGGATAACATTTCTTTGGCCTGACGCCGGAGTATAGGTTAGTATTTTATAATCAAGTACATGATATTTGCTTTCATGGAAAAGGAGGCTATATCTTTTCGGAAGTATATGAATTCCCAATATGGTTAAGGAGATTTATACACAGAAGTATGTTAGAGTTTTATGAAAAAGAAAATAAACAAAACCAGAATTCTTCAGGAACACAATCACTAGTTCAGGATGGAAAAATTAAAGCACCAGACTATAGTACAAAGGCTCGTAGATAATACGGGCCTTAACTATTTATAATAAACAAATAGGTAAATGCCAGTAACTCCGCCAAATAATGCAGCAAGTCAAAAACTCTTTAACGATAATATAAACGAGTACAGGTCACTACTAAAGGGAATTACTGATGAGTTAGGAAAACAGGGTAATGCAATTGCAGCAGCTAATAGAGAATACAGTAAGCTAGAGAGTATTGCTAGACAAATACAGAATACAGAGGAAGGTATTAACGGTCTTACAGCAAAGCAACTAGAAGAACTAAAGAGAAAAAATAACTTCTCTATAGATGAAATAGGAAACTTAGCAAAACAGTTACTTTTACAGAAGGGAATTACCAGTTTAACAGCCCAGGAACTTGTTAACAGGGCCAAAAAAGGAGAGTTATCAGAAAAGGAACAAGCATTACTACAGGGATATCTACAAGATTTTGAACTCGAAAAAACATTTTCAGAGAGTATAAATAAAAAGCTTGAAGAGAGGATAAAGTACGAGACAACAATAAAGGAACTAACAGGAGCAACAGGAGCACTTATAAGTAGTATGAAAGGTACTATGGATGCTTTAGGAATGTCATCACTTACACATTATCTAAATATAGATGAAGCAAAAAAAGCTATGCAGGAAGAAGCAGATGCTATTGCAAGAGGAGAAAAAGAGGGTAGTAAACTCTCGGTTAGAATGGCAGGTATTAAAACACTTGCAGAAGGACTTAATAAGGCACTGTTTAGTACAGAAGCAATAGTAGGTTTTATTGTTAAACAATTAGCTACAGGAAGCAGTAACATGGCTGACTTTAGGAAGCAGACAGGTATTGGTTATCAAAATGCCTATAAGCTTAACTTGGAGATGAAAGGAACAGCTGCAGCTTCAATGGATAATTTTATTACGTCGGAAAAACTGAATAAAAGTTATGCAATGATGACGACAGAGTTGGGTATGTCCGCTGATGTACTGGGAGGAAAAGCTTTGGTAAGTGCTACAAACCTATCAGAAAGGTTGGGAATGTCTGCAGAGGCATCGTCACAGTTAACTGTTTTTAGTAGACTACAAGGAAAAGATACGGAGAAGATACTGGATAATGCAACCGCAACAGTAGGAGCATATAATAGTCAGAATAAAACAGCCATAAACGTAAAAGCTGTTATGAACGATGTTGCTGGTGCTTCGAAGTCCATGTACCTAAACATGGGCAAAAACGTTGAAGCAATGGCAAAAGCAGCCACAAACGCTAGAGCCCTGGGACTATCACTTAAACAGGTAGAAGAGATTTCAGCAAGTCTACTAAATTTTGAAGATTCGATAGGTAAGGAATTAGAAGCAAACCTATTACTAGGAGGGGGAGTAAATTTAGCTAAGGCTAGGGAACATGCACTAACAGGTGATACAGCAAAACTAATAGAAGAAATAGGAAAACAGGAAAGTATTAGAAATGCTTTTGCTACTAAAAACGTAATTGCACAAAATGCAGCAGCAGCAGCACTGGGAATTACTAGAGATGCTTTAGCTCAAATGACATTACAGAATGACCTTAATACAATGACTGCAGAAAGGTTTAAAGATGCCTATGGGGAAACTACCTATGAATCATTAAAAAGTAGAAGCGCAGCGGATGCCTTGGGAGATGCATTAGCGAAGGTTACAGATATATTAGGAAGTATTGTACAGGCATTTACACCCGTTATAGATGCACTGGTATGGATGTTAGCTAATCCAATAGCACCGTACTTTTTAGCGGCAGGAGCGGCAGTTAAAGTAATGGGAGGATCAATGGGGAGTGTTTTTGGTGGTTTTAAAGATATGCTTAAAGGAGGAGGAATAGGTAAAGGAATAAAGTCAATGTTCGGTGGAAAAGCAGAGGAAGCAGCAGCATCTGCTCAAGGAAGCGGTAGCAAGATTGGTGATGTAGGAAAAGCAGAGGAAGCAGCAGCATCTGCTCAAGGAAGCGGTAGCAAGATTGGTGATGTAGGAAAATCAGCTAAAGGAACACTAACAGGACTTTCAAGCGGAATTTCTTCTTTCGGGAAAGTATCAGTTGCAGATATAGGTAAACTGGCACTATCCTCAATAGCATTACTATTACTTACACCAGCTATTCCAGCACTTCTACTACTCCAAATGGTACAAGGACCTCTAATAAGACAGGCACTAACAGGACTTGGTAAAGGATTAGAAGCATTTGGAAAAGCAATGAGTTCGGGGTACGCACTACTGGGATTAGCAGCGTTAGCATTAGGAGTAATAGCCCTAGGGTATGCACTAAACCTTGCAGCACCGGGCATAGAGGCATTTGGAACAGTAGTAACAGCAGTATTTAGTGGATTAGCAACACTAGTTACTGCAGTAGCAGCAGGATTTGTTACATTGATGGGAGCAGTTTCTATGGAAAAAATATTACCAATGCTTCTTCTTGGTCCGGCTCTATTTGGAATAGCAGCAGGACTAGTGGCAGTAGCAGGAGCAGGTTTCTTGGCTTTACCAGCAATAGGTGGATTAGTAGCTTTAGCATTTGCAGCTCCAGCTTTAATAGCATTGGGAATAGGGGGAGGAGATAAATCTGTAGGTGATTCAAAATCTAAAGCAGATGAAGGATCGTTAGCAGCATTAGAGGCAAAATTTGACAAGCTAATAGCAATTGTCCAAAAAGGATCTACAATAAACATTGACGGAAAACATATTGCTAGAGCAACAAATATGAACATGACACAAATTATATCAAAAACACATTAACGTAACTAGTAACTATTTATAGTAAATTAAAAACAAATAAAATATGGGACTTTTAGATTTATTACCAACATCAAATTTAGGTTTAGCAGGAGCTACACCAGTACAGATACCAAGTGCTAATCCAAACTCTACTCTACATAACCGGTATTCGATTACAGGTGAACCAGTACAGACACAACAGCCTCAACCAATACCTTCACTTTTAGATTTAAGCGGAGTTCCTCCAACCATATCTTCAGTACCAGGTTCAACACAACAGTTACCCTATACACTACACCTTCCGGGGTAATAATATATAGTAAAATATGCCACACGGATTAGTCACAATGCAAACAGACCTAACAAGTCTGACATATTCATCTATGCCCCTGGGTAGCGATAAACCTTATATTACAAAGAAGATTGGAGAAGCTCCTAATTCTCAGTTAGGTTTAGAAATACAGAGACGTTTAGATGATACGTCCCGTATTGTTCAAATGCTAAAAGACAAACCGGGTATTAAGTACCTACTACATGAAGCAGCATTGCAACAGATAGGGGTAGGACAAAGAGTTAAGAAAGCTAGGGGACAAGGAAAGACACTAGCTGGAGCAGTACTACAGCAAATAGGAGCAACGGTTGGTCAAACAGTAAAAATCATTGGTTCAACACTATCCCAAGTAGCAGTTAATGGAACAGGTACACACTTTTTAAAAGCATTTAGAACCGATACATATCTACAGGATAGTGACACTCACTCGGCTTTTGCTACATTCTTTGGAGCAGGTGGAGTAGAAGGAGCACCTTTAGCGTTAGAAGGAAAACCAATAACAGGTAAAGTTAGTTCGAACTTCGGAACAACAGATGTATCTGGACAGAAATTCACAGTTACTTCAACTAGTGAACTTGACTACGACGGAAAGAAGCATACACTTTCACCTGGAATTGAGACTACATTAAAGCCTGGAGAATTGGGGACCATAAACCTAGATGTACAGGGGGGCATAAAAAAATCAGGTACAAGAGAAGGTAAAACAGTTTACAGTAGTGGTAGTCTATATGACAATCCAAACTATGTTGAGCCGGAGATACCCGAGTCAATGTCAATAGAAACAGCCATAAAGGAAGGTATAGGTACATCAGCAATAAATCAGGATTCTCCTGAAAGAATAATTACAGACTTTAGACTAGAAAAGGGTAACACATATACCTTTAATTACAACGATACTAATATAAAAAGAGAAACAAGGGTAAATTTAGGGGATCAAGGAAAAAAGAAACTATCAACATTCTACACAAACTATAGCGAGGTAGATGTACTTGCAATAGATTCTCTTAATGCTTTAGATGTAAAGAAAGAGAGGGTAGACGGAAAAGCAGAAGCTAGAGACTTTGCTAAATTCTTTTTTGAAATAATAACCCCAGACGGATCTAAATTCCTACATTTTAGAGCATTTATAGATAGTTTAGATAATGGATACAGTGCAGATTGGCAAGGCAAAAAGTACATAGGTAGAGCAGAAAACTTTTATACTTACGGAGGATTTGACTCAGATATAAACGTATCGTTTAAAATAGCTGCAGCCACACGTTCGGAAATGAAACCCTTATATAAAAAAGTAGTATACCTAGCATCTGCAACAGCACCCACATACGGTGCAAAAGGTTTTATGAGAGGTACGCTTGTGAGAATGACGGTTGGTTCATATATTAGTAATATCCCGGGAGTTATTACTTCTGTAAAGTACACTGTAGATACCGGTTCACCTTGGGAAATTGGAATGCAAAACCCAGAAACAGGAAATGATGACGATGTACAGGAATTACCAATGGTACTAAGCTGTAGTATATCCTTTAAACCGATTTATGACTTTACACCACAAACAGGACTCTACCACTATATGACAAACCCCGAACCATTAAGCGGAGCTAGTCCATTCTTTACAAAAGGACAAGAAATATAAAATATGCCAAGTAGATACAGAGACATAAAGAAATTAAGAACATCAGATGGACTGGAATATATTAAAAATGTAATATACCCGGAAATACCGCCATCTGATCAAGATTACTATGTAATAACAACAGGAGGAGATAGGTACGATACCTTAGCTCAACAGTTCTATAATGATAGTTCACTTTGGTGGATAATAGCATCAGCTAATACCTCAGAAAGAGCATCCCTAATGGTACAACCCGGAGTACAGATAAGAATACCGGCAGACAAGACAAGAATATTACAGTTATATAACGAGAATAACAAATAAAGGTAATGGCAGAAGCAGGAATAGGTTCTAGCATCTCAAAAGAAGTAGTTGCTCAAATTGAAGCAAGGAAGAGAATTGTACGAAAAACTACACTAAGATCTTCCGACGACCTACTATTTCTAAACAGTAAAACAGGGTGGGTAAGATTATCTTCAGGTATTAATACAATTACTGATGAAGAGGCTCAAACATTGAGGAATGCACCGGATAGTAGGTACACAATAAAGGGAGACAATAAGCTAGCTGGTTTTAATATACTACAGGGAGGAATGTTAAATCCAAATAGAAGTACTAGGGAAGGTATTGACGTATCGGGTATTGATGTTACAGAGTCTGCAGGAAATAGGGGAGCCTATGAAAACAGGGTGAACAGTACAGGTATAAGACCAATGCCGGGAATAACAGGAATGACAGTTCAATCAAAAGGTACCTTTGGTACGTTAAGAGAAGCTGAAGTACAGTTATCTGCTTGGACTCTAGAAGATTTTGAAATAATTGAAAGAATATATTTACGACCAGGTTTTACAATGGTACTAGAATGGGGACATTCACTGTATGTTGGGAATGATGATACGTTAGAAAAAGACAATATAGAATCACTTGGAACCGGTTTCTTTAAAGCCGGTGTAAAGATGGTAGATATACTTAAGACGGTTCAAAGTAACAGAAAGAAAAGTAGTAACAATTACGAAGCAATGGTTGGATACTGTAAAAACTTTTCATGGACATACAAACCAAACGGTGAGTACGAGTGTACAGTTTCCCTTGTTTCATCAGGTGAGATATTAGAGTCTCTTAAAATGTTAATAGACCCTAGAGAAAGGGGAGTACCGTCATCTGAAATGGAAGACCATACAAGTGAAGAAGGTAAAGAACAGAAGAAATCACCATTTCACTTTCTATTTAATAAACTATCAAAGATAAGTGATAATCCGTTTACGATTAAGGAACACCTAGCATCGGAATCACCTAGCATGGGTGCAAGACTAGAAGAAGCAACGGGGTACTACGACAACATAGACTATAAGGATCACCCAAACAGTTCTTTCTACAACGATGTAGAGATAGATACACACTGGTTACCTTTAAGATTCTACCTAGATGTATTTAATAGGTATTTTGCAATGGTAGATGAATCAAAAGATAAAGAAAAAGATGATGATTACGGAATAGTAAAGTTTAACACAGCCTATAAAGATGTAAACGACGTATACATTTCCTCAAAATTCATAACAATACCAGAGCATTTCTCAATTGACCCAACAGTTTGTGTATTAGCCCATAAACATATACGTCCAAAAGGATCGGGGAAAATAAGCTGGTTTGGGGCAGTTAAGAATATTTGGATGAACATAGATAGTCAGTCACCAAAACAGGAATACGACGACGTACTAAACATACTAATCCCCGTACCGTACGTTAAGGGCATTTTGGATAGTGCTATGGGAGAAGATTACGAATTAAGTAAAAGTGCGCTTGAGATCTTTCAAGAAATATTAACAGGGATAAATACAGCGTTGGGGGGAATTAACGACCTAAGCCTACACTACGACGAAGAACATAGAGGGGGAACATATTTTGTAATAGATAGAAATAGTATTAAGGAAACGGTTTTACCTACCCTAACACTAGCTGGGATAGACAGTATTTTTACAAATATTACAATAAGTAGTAAACTTTCAAATGAAATAGGAAGTAACATTGCTATAGCAGCTCAAGGATCAGCTCAAGACTATTCTGAGAATGTAGAAAATCTACTAAACTGGAATCCAAATACAATTGACAGGGTTAGACCAATAAGGAGTACTTCCGAAAAGAAAAAAACTAAAACTCAAATAGTAGATGAGGAACAGAATAGGAAAGATATAGAAAAAGAAAAGGTAGAAAATAATAAACAGTGGGTAGAAGATGTTGCTGAATTCTTTCAAAGCTTTAGTGGTGGAGGGTGGAAAGATTCGGAAATACAAGCTGCTAAGACAAACCACAGAAAATACATCGTACACTACCTAAATAACCCAATTGCAGGTAAAACCAAGACTTCGGAAGCACCGATACCTGTAGAACTATCACTAACACTGGAAGGACTGGGAGGATTAAAAATAGGAGAAACCTTTACGGTTGGTTCAGGAATATTACCTTCAAAATACCAGGGTAAATTTGGATACATTATAACAGGATTGTCTCACGAAGTATCAAACGGTGGATGGTCAACGACTATAAAGACACAGTTTTACTCAATAAAAAAACAAGATAAAAAAGGAATATCTTCAGATAGTACTGCACCAAGAACAGTTATAGATTTCGTAACAGGGAAAGAAGTTACCTATTCTGTCAACACTTCAGAAAAGGGTACCGGCAAAAAAACAACAAAAGTAATAGACGGGGTTAAATATACAAACGGAGAAATACCTGAAGATAAATTAAGATTTATAAATAAATGGAAAGAGTATAAAGGGTCTATTAGTAGTGACAAAGGACGGGTTAGGTTTTACGTAAGAGCTTCACACGCTTTAGATAAGTTACTTGCAGCAGCAACTGCAGAAAAAGTATACCTTAAAATTAACTCCGCTTATAGAACATACGAAGATCAGGTGGCTACGAAAAAAACATATGGAAGTAATGCCGCTACTCCTGGAAATTCAAATCACGGGTTTGGTCTTGCAGTAGACTTTTCACGAAACGGAGAAAAATTACACCCCAGAATGACACAGTATGAGTGGTTACAAAAAAATGCTACAAAATTCGGATTTAAGAGACTAAAATACAACCCAAAACACCCGGAAAGTTGGGAAGCGTGGCATTGGGAATTTCAACTATAGAAAAAATGGCAACAATACAGGTACATAATTTTACTTTTAGGCCGGTTGTAGGTAGGGATACAATAACCGTATCTACCTACGGAGACGGAATACCGATCAGAGATGATATGTACGGAACACTAAACTTTACACTGGACTTAGCAGTAAAAGATTCGAAATTTAAAGCAGAAAACTTTGGAGTATTGGGAGTAGGAAATATGAACTTTTACAAGAAAGTAGAAAGGCCACAACCAGTACCGGTATTAGACAGTTCATATAAATCTCCAGAACTAAAACAACCTAGGTATCAGCCCCCTACGCTTTATACAGAACCAAAATCTACCCTGGGTGGAGAATTTCATAGTGTAGAAACAGGGGAGGAATACGTAGGTAGGTATGTAGAAGCACATGGAAGTAAATTCTATGCTGGTTCATCACCTGAAGAGAATGGAATAGAGTTGAAAAAAGTTGATGTAGAGAATGTAGGTTTAGTACCTGTAATGACGAAACTACAACTAGCATTAAGAGGAGTTTTTAAAAAGATAGTTAGTAAAGGGGATAAAGATAGGGGATTTACAAAAAGATTTTTTATACAGGACAAAAATACGAATAAAATTACAGAAACAGATCAACAGAACCATTTATTAGCTAAAAAACTAACCAATCAGAGAGTAGTTGAAGTAGACTGGATAGTAAAAAGTCCAGCAGATGATACTAAGTTTGGTACATATTTATATGAAGGAGCTACATCTAAAAATAAAAAAGCAATAGAAGCACTGGAGAGTAAAATGCCTGGAGTATCTTTTTTTATTAAAGACTATTCGGTGTTAGTGGAAAATATGGGGAACATACCTCTACGAAGGGTATCGGAAGTAGAAATTGAAAAAGATAGTACAACGGAATTAACGGTTTTTAGAAAAGCAAACTTTGATAAAAAGGAATAGATAAAGAAAACATGAAACCAAATTTAATTAAGATTTTTAAATTTATAGAGGATAAGATAGGTAAAAAACTTAACAGTGGACAGTCCTTTAGATTAAAAC
>Ga0209702_10007117_pt1 | contig 13869 bp, 10 predicted proteins | sample FRY01_FD_187210 | JGI IMG/M metagenome (GOLD analysis project Ga0209702, IMG submission 187210) | Freshwater microbial communities from Lake Fryxell liftoff mats and glacier meltwater in Antarctica - FRY-01 (SPAdes) (version 2) | ecosystem: Environmental > Aquatic > Freshwater > Ice > Glacier... | reverse complement strand
TAGCTCCATAGAACAGGCATAACTAGAACCAGTCACTAAAGAGCGACCCCACGCCGATAGGCGGAGGTTTTCATATGAGGCAACGAATCAGTTACGCGGAGGTTTCCTATGAGTCAACTCGGGGTGTTGACTTATCCTCGGGGAAGGTGGTTGGATTAACTCGTTGTCCACCCTGGGCACCGCCACAAAACATACCGCGCAAAGGACAAATATAAAGTGGAAATTTTAAAGTTTGCTGAACCACCAAAGCGCAATTCTCGCGCAAAGACACAAAAGCGTGGCGGACTCAAGCCATTACTTGCAGTTGTACTTTCAGTCGCTGTTATTGGTGGCATGAGCACAACACTCGCAGGAACAATTACTCTTAACTCAGGCGGAAGCGTTGAATTTGGTCAAGGCGTTGTCACAACAGCTGCCTGCGATACTTCAATCAAGATTATTCCACTTTCATCATTCGATACAAGTACCTCGACCTTTAGCGTATCGAGCATAAGGATGGAAAATATCGGTACAACGAACAGCAGTACTGACGGTGCTGGTTGTCTAGGCAAGAAGCTGACCCTAAAGGCGTATAACACTGGTGACGTGGCACTTGCTATGATCGGTGGCACCACTGATATTTCCGTTACAATTCCAACCACCGCGTTAGCCGCGGGTACCTCAGCTAACTTCGGAAAGTCTAGCGACGTTACTGTTAGTGTGCCTGTATTTGGATCCCCTGGTGCTGGTGCCTTCGGTGAAACTACGAGTGGGGTCACCACTGGTTATGCGACAAATCTTGAGGGATATGGTTATATCACTCTGGGTAATTTGAATATCTCGGGCACCGTTACACGTATTACGCTCGAAAGCAGCGAAGCTTCTTCCTCCTAACCACAGTGCGCGGTTTGGGTGAAACCTAGATTGGGTATTACTACCCAATCTAGGTTTCGCTATTTATACTTAGAGTTAACTTTTAATTGATAAAAAAATAAAAAAGAAGGGGTCACATAAATGCCAAGTTTTCGGCGCATCTTTGATGACCCCAACGCTCCGGACATTTGGATATCTGATGAAAACCCAGAGCCAGAAAAGTATGTCCTTGTCACCGTCTCCGGTGAAAAGGGCGAACAGACAGTATTAGTCACCGCTAAAAAATCATTTGAAAGCAAGGCGCGCCACTTTGTGCAGGCCCCCAAAGAGCGCGTGGTTCAAGGCTCAGATAAATGGCGAGTTCAAGCAGCTCGTGGATTTAAGTTTGTGGGCTACGTCTTTGCCACCGTCATGCTTACCTTCTCCGTACTCTCATCTGCGGGTGTAACAAAAGCCCGTATTGTTCTTACTCAATCGATGGAACCGACGATCAACTCGGGCGATATTGTCCTAAGCCTTAACCCAGATCGACTGCCACCTAAGGTCGGAGATATCGTGACTTATACTGGGCGCAGATTTGATGGCACTGCGGTAGCCAGCTTTACCCACCGCATTATTTCAGGTGATGCCAAAACTGGATTTGTGACAAAAGGCGATAACAACCCAGCTCCGGATACCCAGCAACCGACTCTCGCCGATATCAGTGGCGTCATTTTTTACACCATTCCGCTTATTGGAAAGCTGTTGACTCCACGAGGGCTTCTGGTCCTCGTGCCGAGCCTCTTCGGGCTCTGGCTCGTGATAGACGCGCTTCGGAATGAAAAATAGAAACGGCTTAGTCGCCTTTATTATTTTACTTGCGACTCTTCTTCTGCCAGCCACTCCGCTCTCAGCGCTGGAGATTCCTCTTCTTACCTGGGAGAAAGGAAAGGTACAGAGCGTTGTTTTGGGTGGTGGCACAGCGGTAAATAAGTGGAAGGTTTTCCTAAAATCGAGTCAAGCGGCGATGCTGGAATTAAATCCTTCGCGATCCAATAAAGATGGCTTCGTTATTTACTCGCTGACACTTCCTAGAGATATCGCAAATGGTGCATATTCCATAGTTACTAGGGGAGCGAACAGCCCTGAGACTCTCGTTGCCGCAGTCCAAATCATAGATATGATAAGTTACTCAATCACTCAAATTCCTACCGATCTATTATTTTTTCTCCTCTCGATTGCGTTCTGGCTAACCTCCCTTGCCGCACTTAGAGGAGCGCACTTTCGCAGAATTGTATTTTTTACATCCACGGGGCCAAAAGAACGCTATCTCGCAGGTGAACCAGCTGGGGACTTCATTGAACATGTCTATAAATTTGTACCACTTGAGAAGTTGCGTATCCGCATCTACGAGCAAATTCCCGATAGCTTTTTTAAATTCTTACTGAAATCAGATTCCCGTGGATTGCATCTTACTTTTCCGCGTTTGTGGGCTTTTCTACCTATGATCGGCATCGGAGTTGCGGCAGCTCTCGGGGTAATGGCCGATTCGCCAACTCAACTTTCATTTACTGGCTTTACAAGGATACTTTTTATCGGCCTTGCATTTCTTGGTTCGCTTGATATCTATGCAGGAATAATCTCGGCCGTAGCATTTTTTTCAGTGACTTTATGGTTACTTCCTGATTTTTCTGTTTCCTCAGTTACCGCCATCATTACTAATTCGCTTTGCCTCTTCCTTCCTGCGCTAGCGAGTACTTATTTTGCAACCTTGGCCTCGCAACAGAATTCCCACGGAATCCGGCGTTCGATCAACTCACTTTTTTTTACCTGGGCAACGCCCATGCTGATGGTGCACACCCTGTTCCTAGTAAGTCGCTCATTAACAAGTTCAGTCGCTCCGAGTTTTGGACTGGAAGTGACAGTAATTGCCGCTGTATGGAGTGGCCAACAAATCCAAAGTTATCTCTCACGCCAAGGAATTCCAGTGCTTAAACGCCCACGAGTAGTTGAAGAATTTGAAGTAACTATTGGACGACTTATCTCGCCTATCTTTGCAATTATTGTACTGCTGTATTTTGGGATCCTACTTTTCGTGTGGACTGATGACATATCGAACTCATTATGGTTGGCAGCGATGCTGACTGCGCCATTTTTTCTATTACTGGCTCGGCCAACGTGGTCGCGCTTGTTAGTACTGCAGCGTATTCGACGCAATTACCTCATCGAAATTGGCTTAGTTGTAATCGCTACATTCGTTGCCTTTATAGCACTGCAGGAATTTCCAATTATTGATTCTTCCAGCGCGCATCTATTCATTGCAGTTGGATTACTACCGGTATTGCTCTATGCGCTTTTTGCATTTGCGGCTGATCTAAGTCATAGTGTAGAAAAGGACGAGGTAAGCGCGTGAGAAAACTCGCAGCAATTCTTGTGATTCTAACTTTTGCAAAGATGGGTGTTGCCTACGCCGATACCAACCAACCACTAACAATCCGAAATTTCTTTTTAGGATCAAAGCCATCAGGAGATACCAGTCTCAATCAAGTGCTTGCTCTACTTGTTGGACCACAAGGAGTTCCTGGCGCTGCCGGCGTTGCCGGGCGTGATGGCTTTGTTGGAATGAATGGGCAAGATGGCAAAGATGGAATTGTTGGTGCACCCGGATTAATTGGTCCGCAAGGTTTACAGGGGCAAGCAGGGCAAGCAGGGCAAGCAGGGCAAGCAGGGCAAGCAGGGCAAGCAGGGCAAGCAGGGCAAGCAGGGCAAGCAGGGCAAGCAGGGCAAGCAGGGCAACAGGGAACAACGGTATTAGCGGTAGTTGTTGCTGTTGGAGCCGCTGAATGCAACGGAAATGGTGGAACTAAGTTTGTCACTGCTACAACAACGACTTTTGCCTGCAACGGTGCTGGCGGGGAAGGTAGCGGTGGAACCACATTTACTTTTGGTCAAGGCACAGTTCAAATCGGCACGTGTGATTCGGATGCAACTGTGGGATTCACATTTCCCACTCGATGGTCAGGTAATGATTTTTTCCTCAATCAGGTAACAGTTACTGGAGTGGATGGCGCGTGTATCGGCGCGACGTTAAAACTCTATTTTAAGATTAAATCCTCGGGACCTATTTTCATTCCTGCTTCAAATTATTCACTGGGTGATAACTTCGTCTGTAATTATCCTTTGACGACTTCGGAGCCTGGGCTCGCTGCCAATCCTCGATCGTTGACGAATAACACATTCACGCTAACCTCCGGCACTTCTTGCACCCACACCAACGTGAGCGGTTCAGCGCGACCAAATATCAATTTAGGCGATATCGGCACCCGAGATCTGAGCGATTGGGTTGGCTTTGAGATTTTGTAACTTTGTACCCATAAAAGAATACTGTTACGATAACCCTCTACTTTTAATTGAGGCTTGGGAAGGGGTGAGATATGGCACGCAAGCGTGAAGTAGTTTCCGCTCCTATTGTCACCTCTCTGCCGCTTCCAAGCTCTGATTCGGTTTTGGTCATCGATTTACCCGATGGGCAAAAGTTGCTTGTCGGAAAAATGTCTCCTGGCTCAGTCATTGAAGTTGCAACATGGCGCGGCACGGGCCGTCCCGATTCGCGCACCAATCGATTAATGCTCGGTATGAGTTCTAGCGAATCGGAGACACAACTTGGTGCACCCGATTCCCAGGACGATATGGTGGTTGATAAACGTTCCGTTAAATATTGGCTCTGGTTAGTTCTTCAAATCTTTAGAAAAATAAAAGAGCTTTCGAGGGTTGCAGGTGCTCAAGTTAAAGCGTTGCTAACTAAGAAAAAAAATAGCGAAAACTTTTCAAAACCAGCCGATAAGATTGAAGATGATGTCCAAGCGTGGTTAGATAATATAATGCCAAACAAATCCAAGTACACTTCCGCGCTGGCGGCGTCGACCAAGGCTGCTCCGGTTACAAAAAGATCCTCAACTGTGCGAAAACCAATAAAAAAGAGCACCAAAAAGAGCAATCCAAGGTCAAAAGCCTAATTTTCTACGAAACCTAGCATAGACTTGAATAAGGTTTTACAGCAATGGTAGGGAGGTCGAAGTGAGTCGCGTATTGCGTCCAGTTGCGTATTTAGCAATCGCTGTAATTCTCTTCACCCTACTCGGCTTCAGAGTTGCTCACCCAAAGTCCGGACTGCGCAGCACAGCCGGTGAAGCAAACACAAGCTTGGTCGTCTATAGGCATTCTGGTACATTCGAAGTTGGCGACAAAGTGGTTATCAAACTTGATGAAAGTTCAAAGAGTCCAGCAATCGGAATCATTCGTACCATCGAAAAAAATGACTTTGTTATTCAAGCCGGGGATTTAATTTTGGCTGTCCCAACAAAACAAATCTCAGGCAAGCTTCTGGGCGTACTCCCGTTTCTTGGCTCAATCTTTACGATTATTGGGCTTTAACTTTTTCTTAACCAGTTACCGTAAAGTTTGTTGAGCTGGTACCTGCACCGCCAAGAAGGGTCACAATAGTTATTTGGCCGGTAGTTGCTCCAAAGGGCACCGTCACCGTAGCCTGAGTACGCGTTGCGCGGAAAGTCTTTTCCGCTGCCAACCCATTAAATTTAATCTGTGTGATGCCAGTGAAGTTGCCACCAGTGATAATTACAACTGTTCCAGCAGCGCCCGATGTGACACCAGGCTGGTTTTTCACCTGAAAACTTGTAATGAACGGTTGAGCCACAATCAGCGTATCAATCACCTTAGGAGCAACTGCTTGGTTAGCTGAATCACTTGCCGTCAATGAAATAGTAATTCGCGCCTTACCGATAGTTGGAGTAACCCACGGACAAACGGCTGCTCCTGCGGTAACTGTCACCGCAGAACAACCTGTGATATCTGTTGCAGTTCCATCGTTTATACTCACTTTAAAATTAACTGTTCCAGGGGTCGCGGTCGTGGCAGTGACGACAAGCGTCTCGGCGTTTCCGTAGCTGAGACTGAACATCGTAGTAGCACCTTGGCTAAGAGCAACGATAAAGCCTGGTTCGGCTTGCGTGATTTCACCAGAAAGAGTACTTGAACCAATTGTGTAGTTATTTGCAATACCCTTTGCGCTATCCGCGTTATTCGACAATGAATATGTAACGGTAGTTGAGTACACGCCAGCAGATGAGGCGGAGTAATTAGTTGCGCTAGCGCTAATTGGAAGTGACTCACCAATTGCATATCCGCTAACCGCGCCGCGGGTGATCGATCCCGCATTTGTAATTCCGTTGAAGGCGCGGGAAGCAATTGTTGTACCTGTCACGGTAAGAGCACGTTGGGTGATTGTCACGTTATTGCTGGTGGCGGAAACGAAGGAGTAATTTGTTGCCGAACCGCCGCTACACGTGCTGCTTACAGGTGAAAGCGCTACCTGAGTGGTTGTGGTATAGGTAGATGAGCACGATGGTGCTACGTAACCAGCGACGTTTGGAAGCGTTTGGCTCAATTGCAAGCCCGTGGCGGTGAAGGTCAAAGCCGGTAGTTGTGATCCATAAATGACAGTTGCCGAACCTAGGACCAACTGCAGGGGTGCTTTGACAATTGAAAGAGCACCCGAAGTGTATGAAATCGAGCCATATCGCGCTGCACTCAGATCGGATGCAAAACTTGCACCAGAAGGAGTTATTGCATAAGTTCCCACTGTCGTAGGGGCCACAGTTGTTGCTGCATAGATCGTCAAACCAGCACCTGAGTAGGTGTAGGTAAGGCCGTTGATGGAATCGGCAGAGTTAAGATTAGTTGTGGTAAAGGTGTCAGTAACCACCGCTCCGTATACGACACCGATTTGAGGAACCACAGAAATTACCAAAGTTGCATTGTTAATCGTGTAGTTGCCGGCAACATAGGAGACGGTTGTGTAGTTAGTGGCAGCACCAGCTGAGAAGGATGCCGCAGATGGCGTAATGGAATAGGTGCCAGGCAGAGTCGGCGCGCTGGCACTTGCGCTATAGCTAGTTGATCCAGTGCCGGCATAGCTATATGTCACAGTCGAGATGAGATCATCTGTTGCTTTGCCGCTGGTGCTAAAGCTATTGGCAGGAGTTGCTGCGCCGTAGTTAATGGCAGAAGGTGATGCTGCAGTGATAGTTAGCGTGCCAAGTTTTGCAATAGAAATCGATGCTGTCGTTGTTATATCAAAGCTGTAGTTATTAGCAGTTCCATTCGAACAGCTAATTGTAACTGGGGTAAGAGCAGGTGAGGTGCGGCTATAGCTGGATGCAGAACAAGTAGGTGCAATATAGTCGGCCGCATTTGCCGCTGTCTGTGAGTTTTGCCAGCCGTTGACTACAAAAGTCAGAATCGGTGCAACATCGCCATAGGTCACACTCTTTGCCGCAGGTGTCACAGTTAAGATAGCTTTGGTAACAGTTGCGGTGGCAGTTGCGGTGGTGGTGAAGGTGTAGTTAGTTGCACTTCCCCCAGCACAAGAGATGGTGTGAATAGTTGCCGCGTTACTTGTCAGGCGGCTATAGCTGGATGCAGAACAAGTCGGTGCAAGATAGCCGGCTGCAGATGCTGCGCTCTCTTGTGCTCCAGAAAATGTTGAAAAGCCGGTAACGCTAAAGTCGAGAGCGGCGATAGCGCCATAACTAATGCTCTGGCCACTAGTTGGAGTAACAGTTAGAACTGCCTTGGTGATAGTAAAGGAGCCGGCAAGATAGCTAATCGTTGCATACTTGCCAGCACTTGCTGGATCTGTGAAAGTCACAGCAGATGGAGTAATCGAATAAGTTCCAGCAGCAGTAGGGGCCACAGTTGTTGCTGCATAGATTGTCAAACCAGCACCTGAGTAGGTGTAGGTAAGGCCGTTGATGGAATCGGCAGAGTTAAGATTAGTTGTGGTAAAGGTGTCAGCTGTCTTATTCCCGCCATATGCAATAGTGGAAGGCGATGCGGCGGTGATAGTCAAAGTTGCATTGTTAATCGTGTAGTTGCCGGCAACATAGGAGACGGTTGTGTAGTTAGTGGCAGCACCAGCTGAGAAGGATGCCGCAGATGGCGTAATGGAATAGGTGCCAGGCAGAGTCGGCGCGCTGGCACTTGCGCTATAGCTAGTTGATCCAGTGCCGGCATAGCTATATGTCACAGTCGAGATGAGATCATCTGTTGCTTTGCCGCTGGTGCTAAAGCTATTGGCAGGAGTTGCTGCGCCGTAGTTAATGGCAGAAGGTGATGCTGCAGTGATAGTTAGCGTGCCAAGTTTTGCAATAGAAATCGATGCTGTCGTTGTTATATCAAAGCTGTAGTTATTAGCAGTTCCATTCGAACAGCTAATTGTAACTGGGGTAAGAGCAGGTGAGGTGCGGCTATAGCTGGATGCAGAACAAGTAGGTGCAATATAGTCGGCCGCATTTGCCGCTGTCTGTGAGTTTTGCCAGCCGTTGACTACAAAAGTCAGAATCGGTGCAACATCGCCATAGGTCACACTCTTTGCCGCAGGTGTCACAGTTAAGATAGCTTTGGTAACAGTTGCGGTGGCAGTTGCGGTGGTGGTGAAGGTGTAGTTAGTTGCACTTCCCCCAGCACAAGAGATGGTGTGAATAGTTGCCGCGTTACTTGTCAGGCGGCTATAGCTGGATGCAGAACAAGTCGGTGCAAGATAGCCGGCTGCAGATGCTGCGCTCTCTTGTGCTCCAGAAAATGTTGAAAAGCCGGTAACGCTAAAGTCGAGAGCGGCGATAGCGCCATAACTAATGCTCTGGCCACTAGTTGGAGTAACAGTTAGAACTGCCTTGGTGATAGTAAAGGAGCCGGCAAGATAGCTAATCGTTGCATACTTGCCAGCACTTGCTGGATCTGTGAAAGTCACAGCAGATGGAGTAATCGAATAAGTTCCAGCAGCAGTAGGGGCCACAGTTGTTGCTGCATAGATTGTCAAACCAGCACCTGAGTAGGTGTAGGTAAGGCCGTTGATGGAATCGGCAGAGTTAAGATTAGTTGTGGTAAAGGTGTCAGCTGTCTTATTCCCGCCATATGCAATAGTGGAAGGCGATGCGGCGGTGATAGTCATTATGCCACCATTAACAACCACGTTCATGGTAGTCGATGAAGTTGCGTTTGTGGCATCGGTGACCGTTACTGTCATTCCATAAGTGCTTGGAACCAAGGTTGTATCAACTGTTATGACACCGGTACTGCTATTAATTGTTATGCCTGCTTGTTGACCGTCATCAGATGTGCGCCTAATTGTGAAAGTCTTGGCACCTGTTCCATTTGTGGAAGAGAAAGTCACCGAAGCAGCAACACCATATGTAGTAGTGAGGTTGCCACCGCTAGTGATAGCCAAGGGCGCATTTACGGTCACAGCCGCTGAAGTTGTTGAGGCGGCTCCTTCACCTGCAGCATTGAATGCGCGGATTGCAACTGTGTATGCAGTTCCGTTGGGAAGTCCAGTAATGGCGATTGGTGAGGCAGTAGTTCCAGTAGCTCTTGTTATCCACGCGCCGCTATTGAGCGAGTACTTATAAGTGGTGATGGCGCTTCCATTGGTTTCACCGGCAGTAAAGGCAATTGAAAGGGCGCTGCTCGTTGTTGTAATGGCTGTGATAGTTGGAGCACCTGGCACTTGCGCAACCAAAACGCTAGTCAGCGTTGGCGCGGCAAAAGTTAAGACTGCATTATTTATTGCGGCATCTGCCATCGTCGCGCCGTTTAAATTGATAGTTGTCGCCACGGCAATACCGTCGGTGTCAATGTTATTTATATCTGTTGCAACTGTGTACCGGAATACAAGCGCGGATGTACCCGACCCAGATACATATGTCGCATTGCGTGCCGTACTACCAATTGTCAGTGCGAGGTATGGCGTGCCACCAGAAGTTGTAACGATAGTGGCTTCGCTCATATTGGCGGTGAAGTTCAACTGACCAGCTGGGATATAAGTCGCATTGGCGGGCGCGGTAACCGAAGAAATAGTTGGACTCGTTCGGTCTATCGTCACTGGCGTTATTGCTTGCGCATTACTGCCGGGCCCGTTTGTGGCGGTGACAGTTCCATATACCGAGTCGGTCAAAAGCTGTGGAATTACAGTTCCTTCACCGCAGGAGCTAGCCGTGAGGGTGAAGCTTGTGCCAGATGAATCAGAGATTGCGAAAGTACAGCCTGTAGCAGTTCCGGCATTAGTAAAATCTGCATTTTCCATGCCAGTGATGTTCTGACTCATCACTATTGAATAAGTGAATGCGCTCGTTGAGTTCGTTGGTGATGCTTGTGTGGTTGAAAATGTTGTAGGCGTTGGTGCGTTTAAGTAAGTGATTTCTACTGATCCAGCGGCTGCGCTTGTTAAAACTGCATTACTCGGTGAAGTCGCAATGGTGTATGAACCACCACCACCACCACCACCCCAATTCGATACGCCACCAGATGAACCACCACCACTGTACCCACCACCACCACCACCACCACCACCACAAGCTGCGCCGCCTCCACCAAATCCGCCAGATGTTCCGCCTAGATAATTAGCGCAGTTCCGGGAATAAGTACCACCTGTACCACCACTGATTGATGAAAGCGCTGTAGCCACGGTGCCCGTCGTCCAGCCAACAAGTCCACCGGTAATCCATCCGGCACCACTACCACCAGAATTGCTCGTGCCAGCTGCCCCACCATTACCGTTGATTCCTCCCGCATTGATTGCGCTCGAATTAGAACTCGATGAAGTTCCAGAAGTTGTAAGGCTTGCAGACACGCCTCTTGTTGCTCCCGTGCAACAGGCACCAGGTCCACCACCCCCACCACCAGCAACTACATAAGGCGTTAACGGTGAATTTAGTGCAATGTAACTTGCACCACCACCACCACCACCACCCCTACCAGTTGCAGCCGCAGGCATCCCTCCCGCTACCACTCTCAGTTCTCCCCCCGGAGTAGCAGTCAAAGTTCCAATCATCTTTGCTCCGAAACCGCCGGCTTTTTCTCCGGAAAAGGATGTGTTAGTTCCTGTTCCGCCGGAAGAGCCGCGAACATCAACCGTTAGTGAAGTAATCCCAGCAGGAACCGTCCAAAGATAATAATCTGAAGCAGTAGCAAATGTAATTGTGCAGTATGCACCAGCACATACCGGAGTAGGATTTGTTGGTCTAGCAGAGGCCGGCGTAACGGCAGTAATTCCACTAATGCCGGCAAGAATTAATGAAATCGCAGAGATGCGAAGGACATAACTGCGAAAGCTACCCACTCGTCTCGATTTCATGGCAACTCTCTCCGCCAAAGGGTGAGCTGAAACTCACCTGCTAATCCTGCCCGTTTTACTGCAAAAAGTCCATTGATTCCGCTCAAATTTCAATCACTCAGAAGGATTCGAATCCAACTGTGACCGTAGGATTAGGCTATGAATATAAGGCGCATGGTGATACGGCGGATGCTCAGAATGAGGCCAATCAATGAAGAATAAGTTTAACTTTCAATCAGCTCTCCTAGTCCTGGCATTTTCTGCAATTATCGGCGCCTATCCAGGTGTGGCTGCCACGAAGCCCTCGCAACCCAAAGTAGGGGATTGTCATTTGCTCACAATGGTTGAACTTTGGGCCCTCAATTCAAGTAAGAAGGCAGTCAATTGTTCAAAAGAACATTCGGCGGAAACTTATCGAGTTGCCCTCTGGAAAGGGGCCAAGGATCCGAATGGCCTCTTTGAAGTAGTGAGAAGACCTTTGCTTGAATCCCTTTGTCAAAGTTGGAAAATAAAGTCCTCTCAATTCACTTCATGGAGTTACAAACTTCCCACATCGGTTCAATGGAAGGCGGGCGCACGATGGATTCGGTGTGATGCCTACTCCCAATTAGAAGGAGAGCCCGCTAACATCATCACGTATAAGGGCAAAAAATTAAATTTTAAGTAGCTTGTAATCATCGGCGTGCTTGCAGGTAAACTTAAACGCAGTTATGTAGCCCGACTGATTGATGCCTGTGGAAGTACTAATCTGATGTAACCACAATCACAATGCTGCGAATGAACTATATATTCGGTTAAGGATTCGCTGTCTCAATCGTTACATTGATTACATCGGCAACTAGCGCGAGTGGATAAGTAAACACCAAGGAGTAGGCGCCATTGTTTGCGTCGTAGCTCAAAGACTCGTAATCATCAGAGTAACCCTGATTGTCCCCATACCCATCGATAAATGTAACTGCATTTTGGCGTACCGTGTTCACATCGGAATTCACTTTAAAGAGTGCACGACTTACGGCAAGCGAGCCTGAGTCAGTAAATAAATTCATGGGGGTTGCGCTACCCAATGCATAAACTTGAACTTTGACGGTTTTTCCGGCGCACTTCACAGTATCGAGCCCGAAGACGATCACACTCTTGACACGAGAAGCATTGGTGTAGACCGTCACGCTATCCGCTCGGATCCCTGAATAAATTGCCTCCGAAGGTGTGAGAGTAATTGAGATAAAGGAGTCGCACGCTTTCAAGGTGTAGACACCTTGACCAAATTCAACTCTGCCATTTTCATTAAGGGTGATTGTTTGCGCCAATCCAGCGCCAATGAGTGCGTACGTTAGAAGTGCAGCCCCGCCAAATAATTTACCTTTGCGGCGTCTTGGTTTCTCATCTTCTTCGTATGCGGGGTATTCGCCATCGTCTTCCTCGTACATGCGAAACCCCCTACGAGCGATTAAAAGAAAAAACCAACTCAACTAACCCAGACACCGTTGTTAAGGATGACCGTCAGTTGCACAGAGTGGGTTTGTAAGACTTCGCCTGATCATTGACACATTCTCTTCGGTCTTGGTTTCAGTCGGTCATTGCAACACCTGAGCAAATCTTTCTAAGGGTGTCATCCAACTCAGTGTTTGTCTAGGGCGGTTGTTGAGTTCTTCGGCAATGGCGTCAAGTTCTTCTTCGGTATGGATTGATAATTCAGTGCCTTTGGGAAGATATTGGCGTAGTAGCCCGTTGGTGTTTTCGTTGCTGCCCCTCTGCCACGGACTCCGCGGATCACAGAAGTAAACTTGAATTCCACTGTCGATAGTGAATTGACGATGTTGTGCCATCTCTTTGCCTCGGTCCCATGTGATGGACTTTCTGAACTGCGCCGGCAGTTGCATAATCTTCTGACTCATTTCCACGCGAACATTTTCGGCAGTAGGTTTTTCAAGAGCAAAGAGCATCACATAGCGCGTGCTTCGCTCCACCAAAGTCCCAATCGCACTCTTGCCTCTCCCCATAATTAAATCACCTTCCCAGTGACCAGGGATCGAGCGATCTTCGATCTCGGCAGGGCGCGCACTGATCAATACCATATCAGGGATATGGCCTTGACCTTCATAGGGTTGAGAACCTTGTCGTCTGCGCAATGCACCACCGGTGCGCAAGGATTTATGCAATTCTCTGCGCAGAGCGCCGCGACCTTGAACAAACAATGACATATAGATCGTCTCGTGTGACACGTGCATCTCCTTGTTATCAGGATAGGCCATTGCTAACCACGCTGAGATCTGCTGCGGAGACCATCTGAGTTCCAATTTTGCTTCCACCTCGGCGCGCAACACTGGATTGGTCGCGAGCTTTGCACTGTTGGGTCTGCGCGCTCTCACGGCGGCGCTCTTTTCCGCAAGGAGAGTGTGGTAACCACCATTGCTTCCATTTCGTTGTATCTCACGAGAGATGCTCGAAGGGGGGCGCTTCAGCCCCTTTGCAATGAATCGAATGCTCCAGCCCATGAGCAGTCCGCGGGAGATTTCTTCGCGTTCGAAAACAGATAAAAAACGAGGACCGCGCGATTTCACCACCAGGGGTGGAGCACCGCCGGTGCGCATCACCAACTGACGAACGGCACTGGGATAGCGACCCAGACCTATGGCAACAGAGCGCACTGACTGGCCATTACCAAGCCGCTCCCATATTTCAACTATTTCTTCCGGAGAAAAACGCCGCATAACAACCTCCCAATGATTCATTAAAAAGTAGTGAATTCATCCAGGTGTTGCAATGACCGATTGAGGCCAAGGCCGAAGTAATACACCTACAAACGTGGGTTGTGAGGGACTCGAACCCCCGACCCGGTGATTAAGAGT
>Ga0209702_10007109_pt1 | contig 13876 bp, 12 predicted proteins | sample FRY01_FD_187210 | JGI IMG/M metagenome (GOLD analysis project Ga0209702, IMG submission 187210) | Freshwater microbial communities from Lake Fryxell liftoff mats and glacier meltwater in Antarctica - FRY-01 (SPAdes) (version 2) | ecosystem: Environmental > Aquatic > Freshwater > Ice > Glacier... | reverse complement strand
GACGTCGACCTGGGCTCTCGCCACGCGCCCGCAGCCGCGCGCGGCCTGGCCCGACGAGGTGCTGATCAGCGAAGCGTCCGATCCCTATCTCTATCTGCGCATCGGCCCCGAAGGCCGCATCCTCTGTGGCGGCGAGGACGAAGGCTCGATCGATCAGGCCACGCGGGATGCGCTGATCCCCGAGAAGATCGCCGCGCTCGAGGAAAAGCTCGCACGCCTGTTGCCGAACGTGCGTCCGGAAGCGGACTATGCCTGGGCCGGCAGTTTCGGGGCGTCGCCAACGGGATCGCCTTCGATCGGTGCCGTGCCGGGCATGAGGAGCTGCTTCGCCGCCCTCGGCTATGGCGGCAACGGCATCACCTTCTCCATGCTGTCGGCCCAGGTCATCTCGGCCGCGATCGCCGGCCAGGACGATCCCGATGGCGATCTCTTCTCGTTCCGACGGAAGTTTTAGACGACGCTCTCGCCTGCCAGCATCTTCGCCAGTGCCTCGACGATCTGCTCGGCGCGAAAGGGCTTGTCGAAGAACGGCTTGTCACCGTGACGCAGCGGCATCAGGGCCGTCGAGCGGCCGCTCGCGAACACATAGGGCACGCGCAACGCCTGCAAGGTGTCGGCGACCGGAAACACCAGCTCGTCCTTGTAGAGGCGGATGTCGAGGATCGCGGCATCGATGGCATGATCGGCGATGAGCGCGAAGGCACTCTCGACGCTGTTGGCGGGCCCCAAGGGCAAGGCCCCGGAGGCAGACAGCGTAGCCTTCAGGTCAAGCGCGATGGCCGAATCGTTTTCCACGATGAGGATCGTTCGGCCTTCGAGAAGAGCCACGGACTTACTCCATGAGGTCATCACGAACGCCAGAGCGACTCTGGCGTTGCGCGGGGTGCGTGCAACCTGAGGCCGATAAGCTCGTTGGCCCGTCGCAATATGTATTTCCAGAGGAACACAAATGGTTGACGCGGTCATCGTCGAAAACGGTCCGACATCCAATTCGGCTGTGTCGTGGCCAGCGATCATCGCGGGTGCTGTTGTGGCTGCTGCGCTGACGCTCATGTTGCTCGCGCTGGGTGCAGGTCTGGGCTTCAGCGTCGTCTCACCGTGGTCTGGCACGCCCGACGTGAGTTCGACCACTGCGGCGACCGTGGCCGGCGTCTACATGGCCGTCACGGCTATCATCTCGTCGGCCATCGGCGGTTACATCACCGGCCGGCTTCGCACGCGCTGGATGGGCACGCCTGTCGACGAAGTCCACTTTCGGGATATCGCCCATGGTATTGCGGCCTGGGCTGTCGCGACCGTCGCAGGCGCGGCCTTCCTCGCCTCCGCCGCGGCCGTCGTGACGGGTGGCGCCGCCAGTGGCGGCGCCATGACCGCCACAAGCGGCCCAACCTCACCCGATCGCGACGGACCGCTTCTCGATCGCCTGTTTCGTCCCGACTACGGCGCGCTCACGGGCGGCAATGGGCAGCGGGCAGCCGGTGTGTTTGCCGGAGGGCGCGACCTCGCCACAGACCGGGACACCGCCCGGCGTATTCTCGCGACCTTCAATGTGCGTGGCCGTACGGAACTCGACGGCGAGGACCGGCAGTATCTCGCACAGATGGTGGCGGCCCGCACCGGCCTCGAGCCGACGGCCGCGGAGCGCCGCGTCGCGGCCGTCGAAGCGGAGATGCGGGTGAACATCGACTCCGCCCGCCGCGCCGCCGCCCATCTTTCGTTCTGGCTCGTCGCGTCGATGTTGCTGGGCGCCTGCGCCGCAGGTCTCACCGCCGCCGAGGGCGGTGCCGCGCGCGACGAGTGACGACGTTCCGCTTTCGCAGTTGCCCCTTCCAGAGTTCATCAACCCGGCAAAAGGAGACATACTATGGGCCGTTCTATCCTTCTGTGGCTCGTCGGCATTCCCATTCCGATCATCATCCTGCTCGCCCTCTTCTGGCGATAGGCGCCACCCTTCCCTCAAGGCGGAGCCCTCCGCGCGGTGAGTGCCCCAGCGGGAGAAAATCGATGCGGCGCCGTCACTCGTACGGCGTTCGCTCTGGTCTGCCGCTGCCGCCAGGCCACTCGCAGATGATCTGGTTTGGCCCGTCTCTTTGTGAAGCGCCCGGCGCCACCGGCATCAGCCCGAGACCGCACTCGTGCTCGGCGCTGCGCCTGGTCACGCTCTTGCCGTCCTCAACGAGAACGAAATCCCCTCGACGGGCCGCGCATGATCCTGCCTCGGCGATCCAGCACATCACGGCAGACACTGCGCGCTAGCGGCCAGACCTGCACCCACAATGCCCGCCCCCCAAGGCTCGCGCCTGGCCGAACCCGGCGCCACGCTGCTTGTCCGGCGCGCGGGCCGATTCCCGGGTAAGATGTCGGGTGTAGTGCCGGATCGAGGTCATCAATATGCCAAACGACATCAGGAAAACTGCAAGCAGGTTCGCTCCTGTCGCCCTGACAGTCGCCATTCTGATCGCCGGACAGGCAGAGGCCGTCGCTCAGGACACGGCAGAAGATCCGTGGCAGTTCAGCGTCACGTCCTATGGCTGGCTAACCAGCATCAGCGGCAACACGACCGCAAAGGGACAGACATTCGACATCAATGCCGGCTTCTTCGACATCCTCCGGAACAGCAGTTCGGTGGCGGCCTTCGACGGATATTTCGAGGCTAAAAAGGGCAAGGTCGGTTTCTATGGCGATCTGGTCTGGTCCAATCTTGGCTTCTCCAAATCGGCGGCGCGCTATCGAAATCCCGTGCCCGGCCTGACGGTCAGCGCCGTCGCCAATGCTCAGCTGAGCCTCGCGACCACCATCGTCGAGGTCGGCGGCATTTACGAATTCTCCCGCTGGTCGCACAATCCCCGTTCGTTCACCGCGGTCGATGCCCTGCTGGGGGTGCGCTACTGGAACAATTCGGTCGAAGCCATGTTCGACGCGAACGCCACGGCGAACGTCTATGCCCTCGGCCTGCAACGCTCGTTCGGCCTCGCCGTCGCCCGCGCCGGCAATCTCGAATGGATCGATCCCGTGATCGGCCTGCGGCTGCGCCATCAGTTCACCCCGACCCAGACGGCCTTCATCCGGGGCGACATCGGCGGCTTTGGCCTCGGCAGTCAGCTCTCGTGGCAGGCGGTGGCCGCCTACAGCTACGGATGGCAGGTCGGTCACTATGTTCTGGCTGGCACGATCGGCTACCGCGCCCTCGGGGCGAACTACACGTCGGGTTCCGGCCTGGCGACGGAAGGGCTCGACCTGGTGATGCACGGCCCGCTCATCGGCTTCACGGTGAAGTTCTGAAGGCGCGCCGGATGCTCCCGCGGAAGCACCGGTCAATCTTCCCAACTTCCCGGCGCGATCATCCATCGAATCGCACCCGGCGTCCTGGCCGGTGAGCAATGTGCCGGGGCTTACGGGACGATGTGACGTTCAGAGTGTCGATCTGACCGTCCCGTCTTCCAGGACGAAAATTGCGTCGATGCCCGCGGCCTGGGCCAGCCTGGTGCCTTCATCGGCACCTGCTACGAGCAACGCGGTGGCCCACGCATCGGCCGACATGCAGCTTGGCGCCATGACCGAAACCGAAGCGACCCCGTTGTCGAGAGGCCGGCCCAGCTCGGGCTGGATGGTGTGGGAGACAAAGCCGTTGTCAGTCTCAAACCACCGGCGATAGTTGCCCGACGTGGCAATTGCCATGTTGGACAGTTCGATCACTCCCATGGCCTCGCGGACATGCCGGTCCGGGCGTTCATGAGCCACCGCCCAGGAAGAGCCATCCGGCTTGAGACCCTTCGCTCGCATTTCGCCATCGATACCGATCAGCCAGGTTGCGATGCCGAACCGGTCCATCACCCGAGCCATTTCGTCGACGCCGAATCCCTTGGCGATCGCGGACAGGTCGAGCGACAGGGGCGCGGTCTTGCGCGCCCGCCCGCTGGCCCGGTCCAGATGCAGCACGTCCGTCGTAATCGCGCGCGGGCCCGTGGATGCGGCCTCGATCCGGCCCCGGTCGGGGCGGGTAGCCTCGGGGCCAAATCCCCAGGCATTCACCAACCTACCGACACCGATGTCGAAGGCGCCCTGCGTGAGCCGGCCCATCCGAAGCGCCTCTGCCAGCACCGTCATCAGCTCGCACGGGATCGCTACCCACTCGCCGACCGGGGCGGCATTCAGCCGGTTGAGGTCGGAATCCGCCTTCCAGGTCGACATCTGCCGGTCCACACGATCGACGGCCTCGAACAGGGACCGGGCCAGGGGTTCAGCTGGCTGGCCGGGCGGCGCGTAGAACACGGCAGAGTAACGTGTGCCCATTGTCCCGCCGTTGAGCGCGTATCGCGCGGGCGCCTGAATCATCCGGCCCGGCGAAACCTCAGTAGATGTCTTCAAGGTAGCGCCCCTCCGATTTCAAGTTTGCCAGGTCCAGCCCGAGCGGTTGGATGATGGCCCCGAGTGCATGGGCGACACCCGATGCCATCTCGCGCCCCCCGCAGACCATCACCCGCGCGCCGTGCTGGATGAGGTTGCGCAGTTCCACGGCATCCGATGTCAGGCGATCCTGGACGTAGGCGCCACCCGGGACCCGGGAAAAGGCAGCGACCAGGCGAGTCAGGCGCTTGTTCGCCAACCACTGCTTCATCTCCGCCTCGTAGAGAAAGTCCGACGCCGGATGACGTCCTCCCCAATAAAGATGCACCGGCCGGCGACGACGATTGTGTCGAATGAATCCAGCGAGCGGACCGATGCCGGTGCCGGCCCCGATCAGGATCAGGGGCGTCGTGCCGCCGCCCGGGCGGAAGGTCACGTTGGTGCGGATGAAGGCCTCGACCGTCGAACCGGGCTGCAGATCATGCAGGAAACTCGAGCACAGGCCGCCCGGCCTCTTGCGAACACAGATCTCCACGACCCCATCGATCGAGGAAGAAGCGAGAGAATAGAACCGCGGCAGGTCCGACCCGGGAGCCACGACACCCAGCAGGTCGCCGGCTCCGAACCGTGGCAGGCGGGGCCCGCGAAGCCTCTGCCACAGTCCCGCGTGCGGCGGTGTCGGCGGGGCGACGAAGCGAAAGATCGTGGTGGGCGCCTGGGACTCGGCACCATAGTCGACCCGTTGCGAAAGCGTCAGCGCAACGGTTTTCGGACGCGCAGCGACATGGACCAGGGTCAAGGGCGTGCCGATGGCAGCTCCGAGCATCGTCCCCCATTCGGCAAAGTCCTGCGCCGACTGGCGGTCGATCAACCAGGCATCGGCGATCATCGGCCAGCCACGCCCCCGCAGGCTTGCGTCGACCTCGGCCGCGTACTTGCAGAAATTCGGGAAGCTGCGATCGCCGAAGCCGAGCACCGCCACGGGCAAGGGCGTGGTCCGTCCCAGTTCCTGCAGGAACGACTTCGCCGAGGCGGGCGCGTCTCCGTCGCCATAGGTCGACGTCAGGATCAGCAGGCGCCTGGCGTTGGCGTAATCGCGGGCCTGATTGTTCATCGGCGCGACATGAACGCGGTGCCCGGCCGTGGTCAAAGCGGCGTGCAGCGTGACCGCGAAGCCCCAGGTACTGTTGCCTTCGCTTCCGACGAGAATGATCGTGTCGGCTGCTTTCGCGGCGGCGTTCTGCGGGATCCTCGGCACGGCGCGGCGGCGGCGCCACCAGATCAGCACGCCCGCGGCGGCGAGGACGGGCGCGCCGAGGGCGGAGACTCCAAGGAGCAGCGCGAGCGGCCAAAGGCCCTTGCCCGTGTGAAGCATCGAGATCGTTTCGTGGATCTGGCGTGCGAGACCATGCGGAGCGAATACCAGCAACTGCCCGGTCGCCGCATCGATGTCGCCGATACCCTGTACCGTCGTCACCGTGTAGGTATCGGTCAGGTCGGTGCCGTAAGGAAACGTGAGTTCACGCAGGTCGCCGAGATCGATCGACTGCAAGGCCGCAAGTCGGGAAACGGCCAGTCGTTCGCCACCGCTGGGCGTGGGTCGCGGGCTGGCGACTGAAGACGATCCATCGGGCAACACACCGAAAGTGGCGAGCGCCATGTAGCACCCGGTGAGCGCCGAGAGGGAGAGCCCGACGACTGCGCCGCGCCCCACCTCGCAATGCAGGCGTTGCACGGCCGTGCCACGGCTCGGACGCAGCAGAGCCACCCATCCGCCCATCCGTGTCGCGAGCAGGATCGTGCCGGAGATGCAAATGACCAGCATGGACAAGGCACAGATCCCGGTGATCACCCGCCCCGTGTCGCCCATCAGCAGAGCTCTGTGCAGATTCGTCATCGTGCGCGTGAGCTGCGACGGTTCATGTGGGGAGATGGCCTGGCCGGTGACCGGGTCCAGCAGCTCGGCGCCGGCGCGATCTCCCTCGAAATAGTACGCAATCACCGATCCCGAAGCCGACCTGACGATCCGTTCGACTTCCGGATGACGTGACTGAACGATCTCGGCGAGGGTGGCCACACTGCGCGGCCCGCCGGCGGTGCCCGCGGAGCGCGCGCGCTCGATGACCGAATCAAACGCGAGATACGCCCCCGTGACTGCCAGCACCGAGATCAGTGCAGATCCAAGGAGTCCCAGAAGGGAGTGGAGAAGACGCGGCATGGCGGCGTTCCGTCGAGCCGCTACATGTCGAAGCGGAAGGCCGCCACGTAGCCTCTGCCGGAGACCGGGCGGCCTGCAGCTTCAGCGCTCATCGGCACGACGATCTCGGCCGGATTGTCCCGGCCATCCTCGACCGCTGTGTCGATCCGCACCTGATAGCCGGCGTCGATCAGCGCATCGGCAATGTCGACAGTGACTCGCAGCGTTTGACCACTGCCGACACTGGCTCCGGTAACGCCGTCGATGCGCGCCGCCTCGCCGACGCGCCCTCGGGCCCAATCGCGCAGGTGCGTGTAGTATTTGGCCTTGCTGCCGGCGACGCGCAGCGTCGAGTGAAACTTGCCTTGCGCATCCGTCAGGTAGATCGCGACGTAGGCCCCGTTCCCGCCATAGGGGCGCAACTGCGTGGTCAGCGTCACCGGCCGGGCTTCTGCAGCCGATGCGAGCGCCAGGGTTGGGAGCGTGAGTATGGTGACGAGGCCGAGGGTCGAGGCAATCTTGTTCATTCGATCTCTCCAGCTGGCAATGCGATGCGGGAGAAATGGACGCTCAGCCTGACAATGGTCTGAACGCGGCGGCCACAACCGCAGCGTCCCGCATCAATGCCCGGGAAGGGCCCCCGGCAGCTGGATGGATGCCTCGAAGCCATCCGGACGACCCGGGGCCGGAGAGTGCAGCTCGAGCCGAACCCCGGCACCTTCTGCAATGGCCCCGGCGATCGCCAGGCCGAGGCCGGAACCGGTGGCGCCGCTCGCGCCCCGTTCGAAGGGCCGCCTGAGCCGTGTCAGTTCCTCCGGTGCAATCGCGGGGCCGCCATTTGTCACCCGCAGCCGTCCATCCGCGGTGAGGGCGACATGGACAGGACGGTCGGCCGCTCCGTGCCTCAACGCATTCTCAATCAGGTTTCGGACGAGGATCGCCAGGGCGTCGGCATCCATGCGCGTCAGGATGCTGCCCTGCGGCGGAAGCGAGACATCCAGGCGTGCGGTCGCCGCTGGAGCTCTGCCGAAATCGTCCAGAACGAGCCCCACGACGCGCACCGCATCGTGGGGAGCCTCGGCGAGAAATCCGCCACCTTCCGCCTTGGCGAGCTGCAACAGCTTCTCGGACAGGCGCGACAGCTGGCGAAGCGCCTCCTCGATCGCGCGGGCGCGTATGCGTGCCGGTCCGTCCGGCACCTCCGCCACGAGACGTTGGGTCTGCGCCCAGGCTGCGGCAACGGGCGTGCGCAACTCGTGGGCGCTGCTGGCGGTGAAACCGCGCTCGGCGTCGAGGGCCCGCCGGAGCCGGACGATGAGCCGGTTGACCGACGCGGCCACGGGATCGAGTTCGGCGGGCAGGGCCGCGGTGTCGACGGGAGAAAGATCGCCCCGCCCCCGTGCTTCGAGTTCGGCCTGGAATGCCGCCAACGGACGGAGCGAGTAGCGAACCAGTGCCGCGACGCCGAGCGCGCTGAGCGGCAGCAGAAGCAGCAGTGGCCAGAGCAGCATCCCGACGGCCTCGACGACGGCCCGACGTCGGTGGTCGATCGACTCAGCCGTGGTGACGACGAGGGCACCCTGGATGGCAACTTCCGTATAGAGCCGGAAACGGGAGGCATCCTGGAACCCGGCCTGCAGAGAAGTCGGGAATGCTCTGGGATCTGCATCGTGCGATTGCAGAAGAATGCGCCCTTCGCCGTCGCGCACGATGTAGGTGATGTACTCGCGATGCGGCTGGACAGCCGGCAGTGTCTGCGGATCGCTGATCCCAGGCGCCCGCGGGTCACTGTTGAGTATCTCGCTGTAGGCGAGAGGCAGGATGCGCTGAGCGACTTCCTGCAACGCACTGTCAAACACCTCGTCGATCTCGTGGCGCAGGATCAGCGCCGCCGAGAGCGTGCCCGCAAGCCACAGGGTCGTCACGCCGGCTGCGAGACCGAGGCCGAGCCGACGTTTGAGGCTCGGAGGTCGCGACGACCCTGCCGTCATGCCTGGCCCCTGCCGAGGCGGTAGCCCATGCCGCGCTCCGTCACGATGACGTCGTGGCCGAGCTTCTTTCGGATGCGACCGACATATACTTCGATCGTGTTGCTCTCGACGTCCGCGTCGAATGAATACAGGCGCTCTTCCATCTGTGACTTCGAGATCAGCGCTCGCGGGCGCTGCACGAACGCCTCGAAGATGACCCATTCTCTCGACGTGAGGGCGATCGGTGTCCCGCCGCGAAGAATCGTGCGCGCCGCCAGGTCGACGGTCAGGTCGCCGATCTCGACAAGGGGATTGGGGTTGCCGGAATAGCGCCGCGCCACGGCCCCCATGCGGGCAGACAGCTCCGAGAGATCGAAGGGCTTCACGAGGTAGTCGTCGGCCCCGCCATTCAGGCCGGCGATGCGATCGGTGATCTGATCGCGCGCGGTCAGGATGATCACCGGCGTCCTGTTGCCGCCGGTGCGCAGGGTCTTGAGGAAATCGAGACCGCGGCCGTCGGGCAGGACGAGATCGAGCAGGATGAGGTCGTATTTGACGGTCCCGACGCAATCGCGCGCCTGCTGCAGGTGCGTTGCCCAGTCCACCGTATGGGCATCTGCGGCGACCTGATCCCGGACAGCGCCCCCGAGAATCGGATCGTCTTCGACCAAGAGCACGCGCATGAGTTCAGTCTTTCACCAGCCACCGGGCAGCCCATTGCTCCTTCAGGCTGACAGCAGCCTGAACACCCCGTCCGCCACGTTCAGCCCACTGTCAGGACGGCGTGGCCACATACTACCACTGCAACCTGACAGGATCCGATGTCATGACCCGACTGCTTCCAGCGACCGCGCTGATTTTCTGCGCAATTGGGGCGGGGGCTGCTCTTGCGAGCCAGCGCTGCGAGGTCCCGCTGGCAGACTGGCAGCCGCGTGCCGCGCTTGAGAAAATGATCGAGACCCGGGGATGGCGGGTTACCCGGATCCGCACGAGGGACGGTTGCTACAGGGTAAAGGCCACGAATGACAAGGGCGAGCGATACGAGGGCACTTTCGACCCGGGCACGCTTCGGGTCGTGAAGGAGGAGATCGACCGCGACTGAAGGCACGTCAGTGGCGATGCCGTGTCTCGATGCCCCCCCGGCTAGCCCACTGGCGGAGTACGCAGCTTGTAGGCGTTGTCGATGGTCTCTTCCGGCAGCGGCTGGCTCTCCGCCTCCGGGATCATGACCTCGATGTAGGCCGCGCCCTCGTGCGCCGCGATCTTCGCGAACGCCGCCTCGAGCTCGGCCACGGTGCTCACCTTCAGCGTCATCCAGTCCTCGCAGCCAAAGGCATGGGGCAGCAGGTGGTAGTTGATCTTGGCGAGGTCATCGTAGGGATGGCCGCGCTCGCTGATCACGTCCTCGACGCCGTAGAGGCCGTTGTTGAGCACGAAGATGACAGGTTTTGTCTTGTAACGGCCCATCACGGCCAGCTCATTCAGCGTCAACTGGTGCGAGCCGTCGCCGGTCACCATCAAGGTCCGCCCCGAGGTCTTGGCCATCGCGACGCCCATGCAGGCCGGCGTCGCCCAGCCGATCGAGCCCCACAGGCCCTGCCCTTCCGCCGCTACGCCAGCGGGCAGCAGCATGCGGTTGAGGCGAGTCATGCAGCTGCCGGTCTCGATGACCAGAGTGTCGCCCTTGCGCAGCGCACGCTGCAGGCGCGGGTAGAAAGCGTCAGTCGACAACTTGTCGGCTCCCGCACCTGCCACCGGAAGCTGTTCGACCTTGACGGTGTTGGCGGCCGTGCGGGTCGGCACCTTGGCGGCCAGCGCCGCCAGCACATCGTCGATCGCTACGTTCAGGAAAACCTTGTCGCCCGCACGAACCCAGTTGTCCTGGATCGAGACGACGCGCTCGGGCTTCGGCACGCTGGTCCACATGCCCGTGTTGAGCTCGGTACCGACCAGGCCGCCGATATCGACGATCAGGTCCGCCGCCTCGACCGCCTCGCAGACCGCGCGCGAGCTCGACCAGATGCCGCCATACAGGCCCATATACTGCGGCAACGACTCGTCCAGCGTGCCCTTGTCGTTCGGCATCAGCGCGAACGGCAGGTTCGACTTCTTCACGAACTCGGTGGCGCGGTCGGCGACGCCGTAGCGCGCGACGAGGTGAGTGACGATCGCCACCGGGTTCTTCGCCGCTGCGATCCGGGCAAGGATGGTTGCTACCGCCGCGTCGAGTTCCTTCGCGACGCTGCCCTGGCGCTTCACGGAGGACAGTTTCTTGCCCTTCACGGGCGCGCCGATGACCGGCATGCTGCCGTTGACCTCGGAGATGACGATGTAGGCGGGCAGGCTCTGGCGCAGCGCCTCGCGGATCACGCGCTCCATCTCGTCGATGCAGTTGTCGGGCGTGAGCACGGCGGTGACGCAGCAGGCAGCGCCCGACAGCGCCTGGAAACGATCGTAGACCGTGTCGCCGAGGTTGTGATGCGTCGGCAATCCGAGCCGCTGGATGCGTTCGCTGGGCATGCCGACGAGATGGAACACCGGCAGTCGATGCGCCCGGCTGCCCATCACCCCATTGAGGGCAGACAGTTCGCCGACGCCGTAGGTGGTCGAGAGAAGGGCGGCGCCGCGGACGCGGGCGTAGCCGTCGGCCGCGTAGGCCGCGTTGAGCTCGTTGGCGCAGGAGACCCAGGACAGGCCCGGTACCTGCTCCGCAGCATCGTCAATGGCGAAGGCATAGTCACCGGGAACGCCGAAGATACGGTCGATGCCGAGCTGCGCGAGCCGGGCGAGCGTGTACTGAGCGACGGTAGGCGTATCCATGTTTAGCGCTCCGTGAAGGAAATTCGTTGCTGGCCGTCGCGGCGGCCGTGGCCAGCCGAACAACGGTGCCAGACGATTAGTCGTCATTTCCTAAATGAAATAGCAGCGCTCCAGACGCTTGTAAACTCTTATGGAGCTTTGTTCTATTATACAGAACACACCCGCCGGCTATCGCAACCGATTTGGCGGGGCTTTGCTGCGCACCTCGGGGAAACTATGGCGGTCAAGGTCATCGGTATGATCTGGGTTCCGTCACCGCATGGCACCGCGTTGCGCGGTGGCGACATCGCTCCCGCTTTCCTGCGCGACGTCGCCCGCGGCGGGATTCGACCACGTGATGATCGGCTACCAAGCACGGGCGACCGAGGTTTTTAACGTCACCAGCTTCTTCCGCCTGTTTCCAGCGTCGCAGTCGCCCTTCACCTTTCGCCACGTCCGGCTCACGATGTCCTTGCCGACCGCGCCGCCAAGCGGGGCGCCGAGCCAGCGCCGCTGATACGCCCGCAGCGCCTGGCTCTTCCACTCTGACCGTCTTGCGATCGGCGATGTTCAACCTTGGTACGGTACCGCGATCTCGATCGGTCCGAACGTGCCGGTCAGAAACCGCGCCCGGCTACCGTGGCGGTTGTCCGCAACGCCGACTTTTCCTTCATCACCGGGCTTCGTGCTTGGCTCGTACTGCGGGCGAGCCAGAACTGCGTTGAAGTCGCCGTGGAACCTTTCTTCGATGAAACCGCGCGCTCGGCCGCGCACCTCGGTCTCGATCGAATCAAACCACCTGTCGAAAAGATCAACACCCATCCCCACCGGTGCCTGCGAACAAGACGGCTTTCTGGTGATGCTTGTCATGCGTGGTCTCGGGTCCGCCGCTGCAATGCCCGCTGACTCGCGGTTGAACACCCCGGAAACTACCTCGCACTCAATTCCTGTCGACCACGCGACGGCCCCCAACCAGGCACCACGCAGTGTCAGTTCTTTTCCCGTCGGCCGGGGTTGCGCGCCCGGTCCGGCTTTGGAAAGTGGTAAAGACTTCGGCTACCGATGAAACTGCCGCTGCCGGATATGGAGAATTTGTCCTGAGCCCCCTGGTTGCTTCCCTCGTCGCCTTCGTGATCATGCTGCTGGGCGCCGCGACCGCGGTCCAGTTGCGGCGGACTCTTCCCGACGACCACTTCACCGAGAACGCCAAGGATATCGTCCGGCTGTCGGCGAGCCTGATGGCGACGCTGGCGGCGCTGGTACTCAGCCTGCTGATCAGCTCGGCGAACAGCGCCTATGAGGCCCAGCGCCGCGAGCTGCGCGAGATCGTGGCGGGCATGATCCTGCTCGACAGCCTGCTCGACGAGTACGGCGCGGTGACGCGCCCGGTTCGCGAACGCCTCCGGACGACCGCGCACGCGATGGCCGACGGGATCTGGAAGAGGTCATCGGGGCAGGAGACAGGGTACCTGCCGAAGTCGACCGCGAGCAATTTTCACGAAGCGATCCGCAACCTCACGCCAGCCGACGAGCGACAACGCGAACTTCGTACCCAGGCCCTGCAGATCTCCGTCGTCGGCGCCCAGGCCCGCTATATCCTGTACGAGGGTAGCGACAGCTCCTTGCCGACACCGTTCCTCGTCATCCTGATGGGTTGGCTGGCCGCGCTGTTCATGAGCTTCTGCCTGTTCACGCCGCCCAACCGGATCGCCATCGTCGCCCTGATCATCCTCGCTCTGTCGACGTCCTCGGCCCTGTTCATGCTGCTCGAACTCAGCACACCGTTCGATGGGCTGCTCGCGCTGCCCGAACGGCTAATGCGCGAGGCCCTGCCACCCCTGCCGTAGGCAATCGATGCCCGGGAAGGGCCCGGGTGGAGAACGGGGTAACGCCAGGGAGACAGCCATCGCCGCCAACACGAACAAGTTGGGTGGAGCTCAGCGACGGCAAGGGCAAGGACCCGAGGGGCGTCCGTGTCCGACTGGACTCGATCCATGACGACATTCGGCCGTCGCGAAGGTTGTTGGACGGCGGCCGAGACCGGCAACAAAATTGAAGATCGCCAAGCAGGCGGCAGCGCCTCGCTCGCCGCCTGAGCCGAGGCTGATTGGGGATTGCTAAAGACGTTAACCAAAACCCAGGAAAGCCCAGGCGCCTTCGATGAGTGGCGTCCCCGAGAGGATTCGAACCTCCGACCTCCGGTTTAGGAAACCGCTGCTCTATCCGGCTGAGCTACGGGGACGTGGGGGCCATATAGCATCCGAAGCATATGGCGTCTGCCTTATTTGATCCAGCTCAAGCGGCTCGGTGACGACAGAATGGATGGCACATCACCGGCAGGGACTTTTTGTCAGGGACGTTGTTCGCCGTCCCCCTCTCAATCGTGAAGCCGAACGCGTTGCCGCAGCAGAGGGAGTACGATCGCTAGCGGCACGATCAGTTACGACTGGCCGCACCACACGCCGGAGCGCTGCGGTCGCCTCAGCGCTTGCGCACGAACTCGGCGCGCAGGACCAGACCCTTGATGGTGTCGTGGCGGCAGTCGATCTCCTGGGGATCGCCG
>Ga0209702_10007104_pt1 | contig 13882 bp, 11 predicted proteins | sample FRY01_FD_187210 | JGI IMG/M metagenome (GOLD analysis project Ga0209702, IMG submission 187210) | Freshwater microbial communities from Lake Fryxell liftoff mats and glacier meltwater in Antarctica - FRY-01 (SPAdes) (version 2) | ecosystem: Environmental > Aquatic > Freshwater > Ice > Glacier... | reverse complement strand
GTTGCACCGCGCCGTGGACACTGTGATAACCATGCAACAGGCGGACGACTAAACTGCCCGCAGCCGCGCATTTCCTTTGGAAGCAGCGGGGCCATCGGTCATTGCCCACCAATCCGAAAAAGCCCCTACCGGGTCCGTGCGTGCGTCGCGGACCTCCGTGGCTACGGGGCAACATTATCCCGCGTGACGCATGCGGGCCGAACAGAGGGACTGATCCGTGATCACCACTTTCAAGAAATCGGTGCTTTTCAGCGCTACCTGCCTCCAGCCGCTCGCCCTCGTCGGCGGTGCCGCCGCGATGCTCGCCGCAGTCCCCGCCTTTGCGCAGGACGCTGACCCGCAGGCCGAAGTCACCGAGGACGATCGCAACACGATCGTCGTCACCGGCTCGCTGATCCAGAACCCCAACCTGGTCCAGGCCAATCCGGTCAACGTCACCACAGCCGATCAGATCGAACTCAAGCAGTCGAACACCGCCGAAGAAGTTCTGCGTGAAATCCCGGGCATCGTCGCCAACATCGGCAACTCGGTGAACAACGGCAACGGCGGCAATTCCTACGTCGATCTGCGCGGCCTCGGCTCGAACCGCAACATCGTGCTGCTCGATGGCAACCGCATGGTCCCCGCCGATCTGGGCGGCCGGGTCGATCTCAACAACATCCCGCTGGCGCTGATCAGCCGGGTTGACGCGCTGACCGGCGCGGCGGTGACCACTTATGGTGCCGACGCGATCACCGGCGTGATCAACTTCGTCACGAAAAAGGATTTCGCGGGGGTCGACATCAGCCTCGGCAACCAGATCACCGAAGAAGGCGACGGCAATTACTTCCGCGCCGACATGACGATCGGCGCCAACTTCGACGACGGTCGCGGCAACGCGGTGCTGAGCGTCGGCTATCAGGAATCGGACCCGGTGTTCCAGGGCGATCGCGATTTCTCGGCGTTCAACGTCAGCAGCTTCTCGGGCACTTTCGGCGGTTCGGGCACTTCGATCCCGTCGCGCTTCTCGGGCACCCGCCCGCTGGTTGGCGGCACCATCAATCGGACTCCTGCGTTCACGCAGACCGGCGTCGATGCCATGGGCCGGCCGATCCTGACCGCGGACCCCGCTGGTTCTGGCAACGGCGGCGTGCGGCAGGTTGATGCAGCTGGCGCGGCGGTTCCCACTTTCGCGCGGTTTAACTTTGCTCCGTTCAACGTGTTCCAGGTGCCGTTCAAGCGCTATAACATCTTCGCCCAGGCTAACTACGAAGCCAGCGACAACGTCGAGGTCTATACCCGCGGGCTGTTCACCAAGAACCAGGTCAAGACGATCATCGCGCCTTCGGGCTCGTTCGGCGGTACGGTCGATATCAACCTCAACAACCCGTTCCTCCCCGCGACGCTGCGCAACCAGTTCTGCGCGTTCAATGTCGCCCCCAACGTAACCGGCGTTTCACCGACCGGAGCTTCGGTAGCCGGCCAGGTCGCCTTCACCCCGCGCTTCGATCAGGCCACCTGCGATGCAGCCGCGCTTGCGACGAGCGCCACCGATCCACGCTTCCGCACGGTCACCGCGACGCTCAATCGCCGTACCCCGGAAGTCGGTTCGCGGATCAGCGACTATCGCACGACGATCTTCGATTACCGGATTGGCGCCCGCGGCGCGATCACCGACACGATCGACTGGGACGTCTCGGGTGCCTATGGCGAATCCGAGAACGTCGCGGCGATCCAGAACTACACGCTTCAGTCGCGCTTCCGTCAGGCCTCGCTGGCCAACGGCACGCGGGCCAATCCGGTTTGCACGGTCACCACTGGCGGATGCGTCCCGGTCGATCTGTTCGGACCCGAGGGTTCGATTACACCGGCTGCCGCAGCGTTCCTGTCGGCCGACAGCACCACCATTGTCCGCACCACGCTGGCCCAGGCCCGCGCGGTCATCAACGGTGACCTCGGGATCACCCTGGGTGCCGACGTCGAGCCGGTTGGCTTCGCGCTGGGTGCGGAATACCGCAACTATGGCGCGCAGCAGTCATCGGATACCCTGGCGAAGGCCTCGGGTGAACTGGGCGGCGCCGGTGGCGCAGCCCCTGACATTGATGGCGCCTACGACGTCTACGAGGCCTACGGCGAGCTCGTCATTCCGGTGCTCGACATCCTGACCCTCGAAGCTGGCGCACGCTACTCGAAGTACCAGGTCGAAGGCGGTGGAAAGAGCAACACCTTCACCTACAAGGGCGGTGTAACCTTCGAGCCGGTCGACGGCCTGCGGTTCCGCGGTAATTACGCCCGCGCCGTCCGCGCGCCCAACATCTCCGAGCTGTTCACCCCGAACAACACCGTGCTGACCAGCCTCGGCACCGATCCATGCTCGGGCGCTGCACCGGTCGGCAATGCCAACCTGCGCGCTATCTGCCTTGCGCAGGGTGCACCGGCCGGCACGATCGGATCGATCCTCAACCCGACCGCGGCGCAGGCCAATATCACCACTGCGGGCAACCTCAACCTCGATCCTGAAAAGGCCGACACCTACACCCTGGGTGTGGTGTTCCAGCCGACCTTCATTCCGCGGTTCTCGATCTCGGCGGATTACTACAACATCAAGGTCAAGGACGTGATCGGCGCGCCGCTGCCGGGCGATCTGATCTCGGCTTGCTTCGGGGGCATTACTGCGGCCAGCGCTGCCAGCAGGGATTGCACGGTCATCCGCCGCAACCCGTTCACCGGCGGACTCGACGGAGATCCCTCGATCACCGGCGGCCTGTTCGCGCCGCTTGACAACCAGGGTCGGCTGTTCACCGACGGCATCGACGTAATCGCCAATTACCAGACCGATCTTGGGTTTGCCGAATGGGCGGTGAACTTCACCGGCAACTACACCTTCAACTCGAAGTTCAAGGCCACCCCGACCTCGCTCAACCGCGAGTGCGTCGGCTTCTTCTCGTCGAACTGCTCGTTCACCTCATCGCTTCAGCCGAAGTACCAGTGGAGCCTGCGCAACACGTTCACCGTCGACAATGTCGATCTTTCGTTCCTGTGGCGCCACCTCGACGGCTTCGAGCAGGAGCCGGACGATATCGCCAATGGCAACGGGCCGACTTTCGTGGGCACCCTGCCGACGACAGGCGGCAACGCATTCCTGCGCGGTCGCGATGTGAACTTCCAGAAGATCAAGTCGTACGACATTTTCGATGCGACCATGCGGTTCAACGTGAACGAGACCATCACCTTCACCCTCGCGGTGCAGAACCTTCTCGACAAGCTGCCGCCGCTCGTCGGCACGGGCGTCAGTGGTTCGGCCTTCAACGGCGGCAACACCTATCCGTCGACCTACGACTCGGTGGGTCGCCGCTACGCGGTTGGTGCGCGCCTGCGGTTCTGATCGCTGCGGCGACCAGACGACACGCTTAAAGGAAGGGGCGGGCAGCAATGCCCGCCCCTTTCCTTTTGTCGCGCGCACGGCCATCTCTCGCGCGATGCCCGACCCCGTCATGCCCGACCCCGTAATGAACGATCCCGCACTGGCCCATGCTGCCCGAGCTGCCGAAACAGCGCTCGAGGCTGGGACGGGCGATGCCTACGATTGCATGGTCGCCGCGTTGGGCCGGGCCGATCGCGGCGACCGCACGGGCGCGCAGGCGCTGTTCGACCGCGCGCTCGCGCTCGAACCGGGTAATCCCGCCGTGCTCACCGGGTTGGCCAACTGGTACCGCAAGGAGGGCCGCCTCAGCGAGGCAGTCCGCGCCTGCGACGCGGCGATCGCCGCCGCCCCGCAATACGCCGATGCCTGGATCGAACGCGGCGCGGCCTATGCCGCTGGCGGCTCCTCGGCCATCGCGCGCGCCAGTTACGCTCACGCCGCCGCGCTCGCCCCCGCCAATCCGATTGCCCACGCCGGATTCGCCGCGCTGGCGGCGCGCGACGGGGCGCTTGATGAGGCGCGCCGTGCCGCGATGCAGGCCTTGCAGCTCGATCCGGCGAGCCTTGTCGCCGCCGGCACGCTCGCCACCGTGGCGCTCGAACAGGGCGATCCGCAAGCCGCCCGCGGGGTGCTCGGACCCGCGCTCGCCCGCACCACGGGCGGGCCCGACCGGCCTCAGGCGCTGACCGTCATGGCGACCGCGCACGAACGGCTGGGCGATCACGACGAGGCTTTCGCGCTTTATGCCAAGGCCAATGCCGAATTCGCCACGCTGCACGAACGCACGGTGCCGGGGCAGCTTGCGGGCTTGCAATTTGTCGAGGCAATTCACGATGGCCTGCGCGTGGTCGATCCCCGGCATTGGCAATCGGCCGCCGTAGCCTCCGCAGACGCCTCTGCCTCCGCCGTGAACGGCACCAGCCACGTCTTCGTGACTGGCTATCCCCGTTCCGGCAACACTTTGGTCGAGAATATCCTGGCCTCGCTTCCCGGCGTGGCAGCGCTCGAAGAGCGGCCCACCCTGGGGACCACCGATCGCCGCTTTCTGTCGGGCGACGAGCGCGCCATCGCGGCGGGCCTGGCCGCGTTCGCGCAGCTCCCCGAGAGCGAGCTGGAACCACTTCGCATGGCGTACTGGGACAAGGTCCATTCGGCCGGCGTTTCGCATGGCACGCCCCATTTCGTGGATATGGACCCGATGAAGGGCCTGCACCTCCCGTTCATCGCCAGAATGTTCCCCGCCGCGCGCGTGGTCATCATGCGCCGCGATCCGCGCGACGTGGTGTGGAGCTGCTTCAAGACCCCGTTCGCGCCGACCACCGGAACGATGGAATTCACGACACTGGAACGTGCCGCCCGGCACTACGACGCGCTGATGCGGCTGATCGCGCTGGCGCTCGATCGGTTGCCGCTCAACGTCATCCAGCTCGACTATCACGATCTGGTGCGCGATTTTGATGCCACCACCCGGGTTCTTTGCAGCTTCACCGGCATTCCGTGGAGCGAAGCGGTCCGCCGGTTCGACAAGACCGCCACGACGCGCGGGGTGTCGACCGCGAGCGCCGGGCAGGTGCGCAAGAAGCTATACGACGGGTCGGGCCAGTGGCGACCCTATGCGCGCCAGCTCGAGCCGGTGATGCCGATCCTCCAGCCGTGGATCGAACGCTTCGGCTATGCCTGAACCGACTGAATCCGCTCCCCACGACCCCCGCGCCCTGATTGCGCTCGCCGGGCAGCACCGCCACGCCGGTCGCCTGCGCGACGCGGTGATTGCCTGCGACGCTGCACTGAGGATCGCGCCCGCCTATGCCGACGCCTGGCTCGAACGCGGCTTCGTTTACGCCAGCGGCGGATCGATGGTGCGCGCGGCCGAGTGTTACGCAAAGGTCCTCGCGCTCGATCCCGACAACCCATCGGCCCACGCCGGGCTTGCCGGGATCGCGGCGCGCGATGGCGACGGCGCGGCTGCGCGGTATCATGCGACCGCCGCGCTGGCGGTGGACCCACATGGCACGGCGGCGACCCTCGCCCTGGCGACAGTCGAACACAACGACGGCAATCCCGCGGCGACCTGCGCTCTGCTCGAGCCGATGGTTGCGCGGCTCAGCCATCTCGAGCCCGACCGTTCGCTCGCCTTCACGCTGCTCGGCGACGCTTACAGCCGACTTGGCGATTACCCCCGCGCGCATGGCGCCTATGCCCGGGCCAAGGCCGATTTCGCCGCTATCCATACCAAGCAGTTTGCCGCGCGTCCGCCGCATCGGGTGTTCGTCGCGGCGGTAACGGACGCGCTGAAAGCATACGATTTCGTCGGGGACGGCGTTGGCGACGCCGGGCTGCCGCAGTCGGGCGCGCCCGCCCGGCACCTGTTCCTGCTAGGCTACCCGCGCTCGGGAAACACGCTGGTGGAGAATGTTCTGGCCTCGCTGCCCGGCGTCGTGGCGATCGAGGAGCGCCCGACCCTGCGCGCCGCCGACCGCGCCTGGCTCGCTGCGCCCGATGGGCTGAATCGCCTTGCGGCTGCAAAGCCGGCCGAACTTGCTGAAATACGCGGTGCCTACTTGCGCAAGGTCGCCGAGGTCGGGGGCGAGATCGGCGGGCGCACTCTGGTCGACATGGACCCGCTGAAGGGCACACGCCTGCCGATGATCGCCCGGCTGTTTCCCGCCGCGAGAATTCTCATCACGCGCCGCGATCCCCGGGATGTCGTCTGGAGCTGCTTCAGGACGAATTTCGCGCTGACCAACCCGGCCATGGACTTTACCACCATCGAAAGCACCGCGCGGCATTACGATGCGATGATGCGGCTGATCGAAACCGCGCGCGAGCGGCTTGCTCTGGCGTTCTACGAGGTCCGTTACGAAGCCCTGGTTGCAGCTTTCGACTCGACCACGCAGGACTTGTGCCGCTTCGTCGGGCTTCCCTGGTCTGCGGAAACGCAACGGTTCGATCGCACGGCACAATCGCGCGGGGTGACCACGGCCAGCGCCGGACAGGTGCGCAGGGGTCTCTACGATGGCTCGGGGCAGTGGCGTCCCTATGCAGCCTGGCTCGAGCCGGTATTGCCGATCCTCGCCCCGTGGATCGAACGCTTCGGTTACGAGGCCTGAGCGGGCAGCAGCGCGGGCAGCAGCGCGTTGGGTGCCTCGAGCGTGATCCCCGCATTCTCGGCCACCACCTTTGCCCAGACCATGACCTTGGCGATCTCGTCGCCATAAGCCTTGCGAGCGGCGGTGTAATCGATGCGGCGCGCCTCCACCCCATAGGCCGCGCCCGACTTGGAATGGCGGGTGAAGGCGGGCCCAGCCGCGACCGCTGCGGAATCGAGCGTCAGCCCGTAGTGCCGCGCGACCGCCGCGAGCGCTGTCTCCGGATTCTCGGTCAGCCGGTCCGCGTCGAGCGTCGCAACCCGCGTGCCGAACTCACTCGCGAGTGCGGCGAACTGGCGGTGCTGCGCCAGCCAGCCCAGCGCTGCGATCTGCAGGTCACTCTGGCGGAACACCTCGCTGCCCGAATAGCCGAAATCGGCGAACCCTTCCTGGAGATAGCCTTCGAACAGCTCGCGCGCCCACAGGCGGCAATCGAGACCCTTGCGCGCCACCGACAGCAGAAAGGTCTCCAGCGGCGCGTAAAGCGCGATGCACGGCGCATCGGGGCGCAGTGCCAGAAGGAGTCGGGCCAGCGGGTTGACCACCGTCGAGGGTTTGATCACCACCGCCTCGCCCACCCCGAACGGGCGGGCGAGCAGGCGGGTGGCGGCATCGGTCAGCCGGGCGACATCGCGCGGGGCGGCACCGCGACGGCGGAAGCCGACCACGTCGTTGAGGATCATCGGCTCGCTCAGCCCCATCGCCACTCCGGGAACGTCGAGCGCGCGGACCAGCATGGTCGAGCCGCAAAATGCGGAGTGGAGCAGAAAGCACAGCTTGCCCGGTATCCCCTCGCGGAGGGCCGTGGCAACCGGCTCCTCGTGCAGCGGGGCATCCGGGCCGATCAGTTCCTCGATCAGGAAAGGCATGTCGCGGTGGCGCTGGCGGGGCACGTGAACGAAACGGATGCGGTCGAACCCTTCGACATGGCGATGCGCCAGCCATTCCGGGTCGGCGAAGTCGAAGCGGGGGGCAGCGCTCATCGTGGCCGGTGTAGGACCCGCTCTGGACGGCGGCAATCCCGCCGCTTATCCCTTGTTGTGGTTGGGGACGGGTCGACATGGGGACTGACGAAGATCGAGCCGAGGCCGCACGCCGCGCCAACAGCGCGGGGCTGGCGGCTTTGCGCGCGGGCGATGGTCCGGGCGCGGTGCGTTCATTCGGGGCAGCGACCGCCGCCGACCCAGGCGCCGGTGCACTTTGGCGCAATCTTGCCCATGCTTTTCGGCTCAGCGGCGATGCCGGGAGCGAGCGCGCCGCGCTACAACGCGCGCTCGAGATCGACCGTACCGATTTCATCGCGCAGCTGCGGTTGGCCCAATTGCTCGAGCGCGAAGGGGAAGCCCTGGCGGCGCTGACAGCATGGAGCGGCGCGCTGCAACTGGCCGAACGGCTTCCTCAAATTCCCTCGCCCCTCGCGGCTGAACTTGCGGCGGGGCGGGGCTATGTCGCCGGGCTGACTGCGCGGCTCGGCGCGGCCAGCGACTGGGCGATCAGACCGATCGCAGCGCGGCTCGATCCGACTGGCCAGCGCCGGGTTGCCGCTTTCGTCGATCTCGCGCTGGGGCGGCGGCGGGTATTCCACAACGCGTGCGCCGGGACGCACTATCCGTTTCTGCCGGCCGACGAATTCTTCGATGCACATCACTTCCCGTGGTTTGCGCAGCTGGAAGCCGGCGCAGAAGCGATCCGCGCCGAACTCGACGATTTGCTCGCGGGCGGCGACGAACTGCTGCGCCCGTACATCCGGCTCGACGAAGGAACGCCCGCCAACACCTGGAGCGCACTCGACGGCTCGCTCGATTGGGGGGCGTGCTTCCTGTACGAATACGGTGTGCCCAATGCGCCGGTGCTGGAACGGTGCCCCGCCACTGCTGCGCTGATTGCAACATTGCCTCTGGCACGCATTCCCGGGCGCGCGCCCAACGTGTTCTTCTCGCTACTCCGTCCCGGCCGCCGCATTCCCCCGCATACGGGGGTAACCAACACCCGCGCGATCGTCCACCTAGCGCTCGACGTGCCGCCGGGCTGCGGTTTCCGCGTCGGAGGAGAGACCCGGGCGTGGGTCGAGGGCCGTGCTTTCGCGTTCGACGACACGATCGAGCACGAGGCGTGGAACGACAGCGACCGCCGCCGTTCGGTGCTGATCCTCGACTGCTGGAATCCGCATCTGGGCGAGACCGAACGCGAGGCGGTGCTGGCCTACTTCGCCGCATCCGACGCAGAACTCGGCGCGCGCTGAGGCTGCTTGAATGCTGCGCAGACGGGCCTGCTGGGCAGACGAGCTTGGGATCGTCCGGTCCCGAGCCCGGAGGTATCGATGCGCGCTTCCATGATCGCGCTGATTTTGTCGCATAGCGCCGGTGCCGTTTCGCCCGTCGCCGCGTTGGCAATCGAGATCCGGCGCAATAGCGCCGGCGAGGCGGTGATGACCCGCGCCGAAATCCGTACCTACAACGCAGGCCTGCCTCGCGAGCATCCCGGCTATATCCGCTGCAAGAGAACCCAAAAGACCGGCTCGCTGGTCGGGAAGGCAGTCATCTGCCGGACCAATGCCGAATGGCGGCGGGTCGAGGATGGTGCCAATGAGGGCGCGCGCGACATGATCGAGGCGATCAACACCTCGACAGCGACCCGCAGCGACTAGAGTTTTCATGACCGTAACCGGCCGTTCCGATCCGTTTGTCGATTCGCGCTTGCGTTAGGCAGCAAGGGCATTGTTCTAGCGATCGACACCGGCGTCGCGCGCGCCACACCCCTGCCGGAGTACCCTGATGCTCGCTTCGCTGCTGCTTGTGCTGGCCTCAGAGGTCGCAACTCCTGCGGCTGGTGCCGCTTCCATTGAAATCGCCGAACCCGATCCCAAGCAAATGTCCCGCTCTGAAATCAACAAATTCAACGCGCGGCTCGCGCGCACGCATCCTTATTTCATCCGTTGCGTGCGCAGCGGGGAAACCGGGTCGCTGGTCAAGAAGACCTATAGCTGCCGCACCAACGCAAAGTGGGCGTTGGCCGAGAGGGTCGGCAGCGAGAACGCCCGTGACACTCTCGAAGCGATGAAAGGCAAATCCCTGAGCGGCAATTAGCGCGAAGCACTTTCACTTGCGCGGTCGCACCGGGAAACCCGGCCGCATCGTCGAGCGCATGGTCGTCAAGACCGGCTAGAAGGGCTAGAGCCCGTATGCTGCAGATCGGAAAACGGTTTCAAAGACATCCTGGCAGATCCGCCCGGACGCCCTTTTCGTATTCAAGGACTTCGATGTCGCTAGCCGCTGAACATTTGGCCGGGATTGGGCCGACCGGTTCGCGCGATGTGACGGCGCAGCTGGCGCGTGGACTTTCCGGATCCCCCGGCGACCGGGTCGCCCGACACAATCTGGCGGTCGAATTGCGCAAGCTCGATCGCAGCGGCGAGGCGTTGGTCGAGATCGATCGGGCATGGAGTGACGGACTGCGTGCGGGCGAAACCGCAACGATGCGCGGCCATATCCTCGCCGACCTCGGACGTTTCGCCGAGGCTGAAGCCGCCTGGCGCGACGCCATCCGGATCAAACCCGAACTGGTCGAGCCGGCCAAGGCGCTGGCGGCGCTGCTGCCGCAACTCGGGCGGACCGGTGAAGCGCTCGACGGGTTCCGCGCGGCGCTTTCCATCGCGCCGGGCATCGGCATCCTGTGGGTCGAGGCGATGGGTGCGGCGAAGGCGCATGGCGATTGGCCGCAACTGCTCGCCTGGGCCGAGGCGGCCGAGCGCCGCTTTGGCGCGGACACGATGATCTCCGTGTTCGCCGCCAACGCGCTCAGCCGGATGGAGCGCGATGCCGAGGCGCACGATCGCCTGACTCGGGCGCTGGCGGTCGAGCCCGACTTTGCCGCCAGTCAGGCGACGCTGGCGCACGTATCGGTCAGGCTCGGCGACTATCGCGGTGCCGAAGCTGCTGCGCTTGCAGCGACGCAGCTTGCCCCGCACGATCAGGCGGGCTGGGCGCTGGTTGGCACGATCTGGCGCTTGCGCGTCGACTTGCGCGAAGACTGGCTGTGCAACTACGACCAGTTGATCATGCCGATCGAGGTGGATCTACCCGGTGGACTGGCCGACAACCTGACCCGGCGTCATCGCGCGCTGGCCCATCCCGCCGACCAATCGCTACGCGGCGGCACGCAGACACCGGGCAATCTGTTTCAGAGCGCCGATCCTGTAATAGTCGGCTTCGCCCGGCAACTGCGTGCGACGATCGAGGCGCGGCTGGCGCAATTGCCGAACGATCCCGCACACCCCTTTTTCGCGCGCAACACCGGACGGCTCGCCTTTTCGGCGTCGTGGTCGGTGCGGCTTGGCAATGAAGGCTTCCACATCAGCCATATGCACCCCGCCGGCTGGCTAAGCAGCGCGCTGTATGTTGCCCTGCCACCCGAAGTCGCCACGGGCGCAGGTGATGGCGTCCTGACCTTCGGTGTCCCAGATGCCGCCCTGGGCCTGGACCTCTCGCCGCGCCGCACGGTGCAACCGCGCGAAGGCTTGCTCGTGCTGTTCCCGTCATACCTGTGGCACGGGACCACACCGTTTCACAGCTCGACGCCGCGATTGACGGTAGCGTTCGACGCACTTCCAATGGGCGACGCGGGCGCTGCGGCCTAGCTGCGCGAGCCAAAGGCTTCAGGAACCGGCTTGCAAGAATGCGATCGCGGCACTCAACCTGACCCGGAAGGCCAACCAAATCGCGAGCGGCGCACTGGCAGAAACTAGCGACTAGTCCCCACGATTCAGACTAATGAACAGCAACGAAGCGATCTGGGCCAAGATCGGGTGTGGGGTCTCAGTTGCTCAGGCGCATCACCCGGACGCCGGCTTTCTTGCCAACCATCGCCATGTAGCTGCCCAGCAAGGCACGCTTGATTTTGATCCGGTCGCCCACCTTGGCGTAGATGTTGCGCCCCTCGGTCTGCTTCCAGCGCCCACCGTCGTCGAGCACGAAAATCGGATAGCCATCGCTGGCGCTGCCCAGCCCGGCGATCCCGGCTTCGATTTCCTTGACCTCGTCGCGCTCGTCCTCGCTGCCGCCGCCGAACAGCTTCAGTTTGGGGAGGTTGAAGCCGAACAATCCCTTGCGGGTCTCGCGCATCGTGGCCCGGTCGAGCACGACCAGATCCTTTTCCGCGGTCGCGCTGGCCATCACCCCGACCGTGCGGTCGAAACAGGCGAGGCGTTGGGCCGAGTCGGCGATGTCGCGGCAATCGACCACCGCCTGATAGACTGGTGGCGGGGCGATCTTGGCGTCCTTGTCCTTCGCCAGCGCGGGTGTCGCGAGCGCGAGTGCCGCTATCGGAACGATCCAAACCGAGCGCATTGGCCCTAGCTCCCTTTGCAAAACCATGGCGAGCGTCATGCCCCGGCGGCGCGTCGCACGCAACGAAAAGGGCCCGGCATGCCGGACCCTCGTGGTATCGGCCTTCGTGAGGTCGTAGCGCCGAGCGAAGCTCAGGCGGCGGCGCTGGTTGCCTTGGCGGCCGCCTTTACCAGCTCGCGCTTCACTTTCAGCGCGGTGGTGCTGAGCTTTTCGTCGCCCACCTTGCGCAGCCAGTTGTCGAGCCCGCCGACATGTTCGACCGAGCGCAGACCACGCGCCGAGACGCGGAACTTGTAGCTCTTGTCGAGCGCTTCGCTCATCAGCGTGACGTTCTGCAGGTTGGGCAGGAACACACGCTTGGTCTTGTTGTTGGCGTGGCTGACGTTGTTGCCGACCTGGCGACCTTTGCCGGTGAGTTCGCAGATGCGCGACATGGCTGTAACTCTCTTGGTAAATGGCGGTTTCGCAGGAAAGCGCGGCGCATAGCGACAAGGCTCTTTGCGGTCAAGCGGTGGCCCGCTTCCACGCGCGTGGAAAACACTCTAGCGCGCGCAGGTGACCATCTGGCCCCTCCCCTCCGCGATGCGCGCCGCGCTCGATCAGGCGCGGGCGGCGACGGTTGCGGGCGAGGTGCCGGTTGGAGCGGTGGTCGTCAAGGATGGCGTGGTGATCGCCGCCGCGCACAATGCTCCGCGCGGCGGCTGCGATCCCACCGCCCATGCCGAGATGCTGGCGATTCGCGCTGCCGCCAGGGCGCTGGGCAACGAACGCCTCGACGGGTGCGAGCTGTGGGTGACGCTGGAACCCTGCGCGATGTGCGCGGGGGCGATCGTCCATGCGCGAATCGCCCGGCTTTATTACGCCGCGCCCGATCCCAAGGGCGGCGCGGTCGAACACGGCGTGCGGGTGTTCGCGCAAGATGGGTGTTTGCACAGGCCGGAGGTTTACTCCGGGATGGGCGAGGCAGAGGCGGCAAAATTGCTGCGGGATTTTTTTGCCGAGAGGAGGTGATTTGGTTCACACGAAGACACGAAGATGTCGTCGTGCGCCGCAGGCCCGGGCCTCTACTGCAGCCCTATGTCATCAGGCTCCAAGGCATTGTGACGTGACAAAGCGGCTTTGCCGCAAGGCGCGACATCTTCGTGTCTTCATGTGAGGTCCTTACAACCCCCGCCAGATTTTCAACCCTGTTCCATCGCGCGGGCCGTACTGCCTCGCCGGACAACGCGCCGGGCGGAAACGGCGGTCGAGGCAGACGCGCACCTCGCGCAGCCAGCCGGTGCGGCTGGTCAGCAGGCCGAAGCTGTTGGCCGGACGGCCCGGATTGGCCTCAGCCAGCGCTTGTCGCAGCGCCCCTGCGGTCAGCGCCGGGTCGCGACTGAGTGCTTCCATCGCCGGATAGCGGATTGAATCGAACAGGATGCTGGAGATCTTGTAGTACCCTGCCGCGTCGCGCGCCATGCAGCTGCCGTGCTTGGCCCATTCGTGGCCGATCAGATCGACGCTGGGTATCCGGCACAGCTGGCCGCGCACCACGGCAGGACTCGGCGGCGGTACCTTGCGACACCACTGCGGCGCAGCGCGCGCGCCCTCGGGCCACAACCCGTGAACGATGAAGCCGAACCGCCCCGTACTGCCCGAACACTGCAGCCGGTGCGCCGGATCACGCGCACGGCTCCGGCAAAACTCGGGCGACCAGCTCAGCGCGAGGGTATAGGCGGTGGTAGGCACGCGCTGTGGTGCGCCGGTTTCACCGCGCGCCGCGGGCAAGTTCGTCGGGACCCGGCATTGATAGGCCTGCGCTGCGGCTGCCGCCGGGTAAAAGGCAACCGCGGCCAGCGCGAGCCGGATGGCGGCGTTATACCAGAACTCGGAGATCGTGACTCGGGAGGGGTTGCCAAAGGGCGCTCGAGTTGATTCAACATGGCAAACGGTCAGGAGTTTGCCATGCCCATCCCGCTTCGCACCGACTTTGACGCCACCAC
>Ga0209702_10007098_pt1 | contig 13891 bp, 14 predicted proteins | sample FRY01_FD_187210 | JGI IMG/M metagenome (GOLD analysis project Ga0209702, IMG submission 187210) | Freshwater microbial communities from Lake Fryxell liftoff mats and glacier meltwater in Antarctica - FRY-01 (SPAdes) (version 2) | ecosystem: Environmental > Aquatic > Freshwater > Ice > Glacier... | reverse complement strand
TAATCAATCTATCAAGCGATTTCTTTGAATCAACAGTCAACTCCCATTTATCAAACTCATAATACAAAACAATTGGAGGATCAAAAATCATTGCTAAATCTTTCCCTTTATTAATCTCAGGAGACTTTACAATTACTTTTATTTGAAATTGTTGATCAACAGCATCTGTAACGCTTAAAATATATTCTCCATCTGGCACATTTTTTAAATTCTTATCAGTTGAACCATTTGACCATAAATAAGTATAAGGTGTAACACCACCTGAAATAGCAACATCAACTTCACCGTCTTTACCTCCATAATATGTAATCGGTTTAACATTCGTAACATCAACCTTTAATTTTGGAGGTTTAATTTTTTGGACATAATAAATATCTTCACCTGTCAAAGAATCTCTATCACTTGACCAAAAAATTCTGTTTCCTACACTGTGGTAATATGCATCAAAAGAAGGAGAATTAATAGGAGAACCTAAATTCTTAGGAGCTGTCCAATTTTGCCAAGTATCATCTAATCTTACGGAAAAAAAGATATCAGCTCCTCCCATACCGCCTAAACCATTAGAAGCGAAGAAAAGTGTATCAGAATCATAGGTTAAAAAAGGGCTTATCTCATATCCAACCGTATTAATTTGTGTACCTAAGTGAACTGGGGCTGACCATACATCATTTTCAATTTTAAAAGACGCGTATAAATCCTCTTCTCCAATACTCAAAGGACCCAAGTATGATATAATCATAACATTATCTTCCTTATTTACAGAAAAACCACAAAACTCACCTTGTATATTCAATCCTTCAATAGGTAGTCGCTTTGGCTTAGTCCATTTTCCATTCTCTAATTCAGAAACAGCAACTCCGTCAACATACGTTTTATCATTAAAATAAGTGTCTAATAAATAAACTTTTGACCCATCATAATTAAAACCTAAAATGGTATTATTTAATTCATTATTTAATTCACTTACAGGTAATGCTGATGCCCATTTACCATCCTCTTCCTGCTTAGAGACATAAATATCTTGATCTGTATAGCCTTTATATTGTTTTTTTTCTTTGTTTCTAGTAAAGTATAAGGTAGTGCTATCTACATAAAAAAGTGGTGATAATTCATTACTATTTGAATTGATAGGTTCTCTTAATTTAAGGGGAACAGATGTTATCCAACCTTGAGAAAAACCAACACTAAATACAAATAGAGAACAAGCTAAAAAAGAATCTTAGTCATAGAAATAGTCAATAATTTAATTTTAAAAAAATACAGGTTGCAAAAGTAAAGGTAAAAAAATGAACGTAATAATAATTAAACTAAAAGATATAAACGAAGCACTCAAACCTTATCAACATAAAAAAACAAAAGTCAATAAAACTAAAAAATAGTTGCATCAATACCATAAAAAAGGTATTTTTGCATTCAAATAAGTTTTTATTTATAATTAATCTAAATAAAAGTAAGATGATTACAGTAACAAATGAAGCGCGTGAACAAGCTATAAAATTAATGACAGAAGATGGTAAACCTGACTTATTTATTCGTGTAGGAGTTGAAGGTGGAGGTTGTTCTGGGTTGACATATCAATTGAAATTTGACAATGAAGACAAAGAAGGTGATAAAACATTCGAAAACAATGGCGTTAAAATTGTCGTTGACAAGAAAAGCTACTTATATCTAATAGGAACGTCTCTAGAATATTCAGGCGGGTTAAATGGAAAAGGCTTTGTTTTTAATAATCCTAACGCAGGTAGAACTTGTGGATGTGGAGAATCATTTTCTGTTTAACATTAATCATTTAAAAAAGTACAACATGGGGTATACTGAAAATGAATTAGCAAAAGACTTAGAAAATCAAGAATACAAGTATGGCTTTACGACCAATATTGAGTCTGACCAAGCACCAAAAGGCTTAACAGAAGATACTATTAGACTGATTTCTACTAAAAAAGAAGAGCCAGAATGGTTGCTTGAATACCGTTTAAAAGCTTTTAAAATTTGGCAAGAAATGAAAGAGCCTGAATGGGCACATGTTCACTATAAAAAACCAGATTTTCAAGATATTATCTACTATTCTGCTGTAAAGAAAAAACAGTACGAATCTTGGGATGATGTTGACCCTGAAATGAAGGAGACAATGAAGAAACTAGGAATTTCTTTAGATGAACAAAAAGCGTTAACTGGTACTAGTAATATCGCAGTTGATTTTGTTATGGACTCTGTTTCAGTAGCAACATCCTTTAAAAAGAAATTGTCAGAATTAGGAATTATTTTTTGTTCATTTTCTGACGCAGTTAAAGAACACCCTGAATTAGTTCAGAAATATATGGGAACCGTTGTTCCAACTACAGATAATTTCTATGCCGCATTAAATTCTGCTGTTTTTACAGATGGTTCTTTTTGCTACATACCAAAAGGAGTAAAATGTCCAATGGAATTATCGACTTATTTTAGAATCAACGAAAAAGGAACTGGTCAGTTTGAGCGCACACTAGTCGTAGCTGACAAAGGTTCTTACGTTTCTTATCTTGAAGGTTGTACTGCACCAATGCGTGATGAAAATCAATTACACGCAGCTGTTGTTGAACTGATAGCGCTAGACGATGCTGAAATAAAATATTCAACTGTTCAAAACTGGTATCCTGGAAATAAAGATGGAAAAGGTGGAATATTTAATTTTGTGACTAAAAGAGGTATCTGTGAAAAAAACGCTAAAATATCTTGGACACAAGTAGAGACAGGATCTGCTGTTACGTGGAAATATCCTTCATGTATTCTTAAAGGTGATAATTCTGTAGGAGAATTTTATTCTGTTGCAGTAACAAACAATTACCAACAAGCAGACACTGGAACAAAAATGATCCATTTAGGAAAGAATACTAAAAGTACAATCATTTCAAAAGGAATATCTTCAGGGAAATCTAGTAATTCATATAGAGGATTGGTACAAATTAGCAAAAACGCAAAAAATGCCAGGAATTTCTCTCAATGTGACTCGTTATTATTAACAGATGAATGTGGAGCTCACACCTTCCCGTACATCGAATGTAAAAATAGTACAGCTAAAATTGAACACGAAGCTACAACATCAAAAATAGGTGAAGACCAAATATTCTACTGTCAACAAAGAGGAATAAGTACTGAAAAAGCGATTAGTTTAATTGTAAATGGATACTGTAAAGATGTTCTAAATCAATTACCAATGGAATTTGCAGTTGAAGCTCAAAAATTACTAGCCATTTCTTTGGAGAATAGTGTTGGGTAAAATTAATTACAGATTGCAGATTGGTAGATTACAGATTACAGATTGAAGATTGCAGATTGCAGATTACAGATTGCAGATTGAAGATTACAGATTGAAGATTGAAGATTGAAGATTGCAGATTGAAGATTGCAGATTGAAGATTACAGATTGCAGATTGAAGATTACAGATTGAAGATTGAAGATTGAAGATTGAAGATTGAAGATTGAAGATTGAAGATTGAAGATTGAAGATTGAAGATTGAAGATTGAAGATTGAAGATTGAAGATTGAAGATTGCAGATTGAAGATTGAAGATTGCAGATTGCAGATTGCAGATTGAAGATTACAGATTGCAGATTACAGATTGAAGATTGCAGATTGAAGATTGAAGATTGAAGATTGAAGATTGAAGATTGCAGATTGAAGATTGCAGATTGAAGATTGCAGATTGAAGATTGCAGATTGAAGATTGCAGATTGAAGATTGCAGATTGCAGATTACAAATTGGTTGAATAATAGAGTTTAGAAAATGGCAAGTATTAAGAATTTCGAAGAGTTAGAGGTTTGGCAAATTAGCATGGAGCTTTGTACTGAGGTTTACAAACTTACAAACTCTGATTTATTTTCAAAAGATTTTGGTTTAAAGGATCAAATTAGAAGATCTGCAGTTTCTGTTCCTTCTAACATTTCCGAAGGGTATGAAAGGGATGCTAAAAAACAATTTCTTTATTTTCTTGCTATTTCTAAAGGATCTTGTGGTGAACTTAGAACTCAATTACGAATTGCTTTCAATCTATCTTATATCCATGAAAATGAATTTAATATTCTTAATGAAATTGCACTAAAAACGAGTAAACAATTATCTGGTTTTATAAAATATTTAAACAATTTTAATTCAAAAAAATAAAAACAATTATATAACTCAAATTACAGAATACAAAATTTGAAATCTGTAATTTGCAATTAAAAACATTATGATATCTATAAAAAACTTACATGCGTCAATTGACGGAAAGGAAATATTAAAAGGCTTAAATTTAGAAGTGAAAGCTGGAGAAGTACACGCAATCATGGGACCTAATGGTGCTGGAAAAAGTACACTTGCATCCATACTAGCAGGTAGAGAAGAGTATGAAGTAACGGAAGGATCGGTTGATTTTGACGGTAAAGATTTACTTGATTTAGCGACAGAAGAAAGAGCGCGTGAAGGATTGTTCTTAGCTTTTCAATATCCAGTAGAAATTCCAGGTGTATCAAACATCAATTTTCTGAGAGCTGCATTAAATGAAATTAGAGAATACAGAGGAGAAGAACAAGTATCTGCAAAAGATTTCATGACAATGGTGAGAGAAAAGTCGGCATTAGTTGAGTTGGATGCAAAATTAGCTTCTCGTTCAGTTAACGAAGGATTTTCAGGTGGTGAAAAGAAACGTAACGAAATCTTTCAAATGGCAATGCTGAATCCTAAATTATCTATTTTAGATGAGACAGATTCAGGATTAGATATAGATGCTTTACGTATCGTTGCTAATGGAGTAAATAAGTTGAAAACGAAAGACAATGCTTCTATTATTATCACACACTACCAAAGATTATTGGATCATATCGTGCCTGATTTTGTTCACGTGCTCTACGATGGGAAAATAGTTAAAACTGGTCCTAAAGAATTAGCTTTAGAATTAGAAGAAAAAGGATACGATTGGATTAAAGAAGAACTTTCTATTTAGACATAAGACTTTAATAAATAAAATTTAAAGACTTTATAAAAGAAAAGATATGAGTGAAATATTAAATTCAACTGAAATAAAATTAATCAATACCAATGGTTTTCAAGGCGTTTTAAACGATACTTTAAAAGCTAAAGCTACTGATATTTTAGAAACAATAAAATTTCCAACAACGAGAGTAGAAGCCTGGAAATACACTAGATTGACAAAGATTTCGAAGCAAATTTTCAATGTTTCTAAATCAACTATTGATTCTATTGAAGACCTCTCAATTGTTAAAAATGCATTTACTATTGTTTTAGTAAATGGTTTCTATAACGAGGATCTATCTTCTAAAGAACTTCCTGAAGGGATTTCAATAGACCGTATTCAAAATTCTAAGTCTCCATTGATTGGTAAAAACTTAAAATTAGAGAATGAAATTTTCAATTCTTTAAACACCAATTTTACAACAGACGGAATTACTCTTACAATTGAAAAAAATGCAAATGTAGAGACTCCTATCCAAATACTTCATATTAATGAAGGTGAACAAACGGTTTCAACTACTCGAAATCTAATAATTGCTGAAGATTTTTCAAAATGTTCAATCATTGAAGGTTTCGTTTCTTCTAATGCAAATACTTGTTTCGATAATAGTGTTTCTGAAATATTCGTTGGGAAAAATGCTTTCCTACACATCGATAAAATTCAATATCAAAATGATTCTTGCTACCAGGTATCAACTGAGCAGGTAGAACAACAAGATGATTCCACTTTTACAATAAATACGATCACTTTAAATGGTGGGTTAATTCGAAACAACCTAAACATTGAAGTAAGAGGACAAAACTGTAATACAAACCTAAACGGAATTTACCAGTTGAAAGGAAATCAGCATGTTGATAACCATACTATAGTTGATCATTTAGTTCCGAACTGTGAGTCTAATGAACTGTATAAAGGTATCATTGATGAAAAAGCAACAGCTGTATTTAACGGAAAAGTATTTGTAAGAAAAGATGCTCAAAAAATAAATGCTTTTCAATCCAATGGAAACGTTCTTTTAAGTGATGACGCAACGGTAAACTCTAAGCCAGAACTTGAAATTTATGCAGATGATGTAAAATGTTCTCACGGATCAACTACCGGACAGCTAGATGAGGAAGCGGTTTTTTATTTAAGAGCTAGAGGATTATCTGAAAAATCAGCAAGAAAACTAATAGTTGGAGCTTTTATAAACGATGTTATTGAGAAAATTAAAAATGAAGAAGTAGTAGCTTACGTTCAGGGGAAAATTGAAGAACGTTTTAGTAATACAAAATAATTCATATCCAATCACTTTGATTCACTCAGAAAAGTTAATTTTGCACTGATGAATCCTTTTGATGAATATACGATAAAAGACCTTGAATTCTCTATTATTAGAGATTGGTTAACAAATTACGCTATAGGAGATACTGCCAAGAAAAGGTTAGTATCTCTTTTACCATCAAATCGTTTCGAAGAAGTTAAAATTGAATTAAAAAAAGTTCAAGAACTTCATCTTATAAGAACTACAGGAGAAAGTTTTCCAACTTTAGATTTTGAAGAAATAAATCTAGAAATCAAACTACTCCCAATAAAAAATGCAGTTTTATCTCAAGAAGGATTTTATAGAGTATATAGCGCATCTAATATTGTAAACAATCTTCTTTATTTTTTTGATAAACGCTCGCAAGAATTCCCTTTATTATCAGACTTAATTAATCAAGCTTATTATTCTACTGAAATAATTGAAGCAGTTGATAAAGTTTTTGACCGAACAGGAAAAGTAAAAGACGATGCTTCTCCCCTACTTTTTGAAATACGAAACAAATTAAAAATTGTTAAAAATCAAATTAACAAAAACTTTGAACGTGAACTTAGAAAACTGTCAAAAGAAAATATTTTAGGAGAAACGAGAGAAGCTTTTGTAAATGAGAGAAGAGTTTTAACTGTACAATCAACACATAAGCGTAAAATTACTGGAACCGTTGTTGGATCTTCAAAAACAGGAAGTTTAACTTTCATTGAACCCATAGCGAACGTTGCTTTAAACAATGAATATGAATTACTTTCTGATGATGAACGGAAAGAAATCTATCGAATATTACAAGCATTAACAGCTGAAATCGCACACCTTCTCCCTTTAATTTCAGCCTACCAAAACATTTTAACTGAAATTGATTTCGTTAATGCTAAAACAAAATTAGCAGTTGAATTAAATTGTTGCTTACCCGCAATTAATGATGAAATGAGGACGGAACTTATCAAAGTCACCCACCCTATTCTATGGAAAAACAATAAGCAACAAGGAAAAACAACACACAGCCAATTCATTACGATGGATATTTATTCTAGAATGCTAGTAATTTCTGGACCAAATGCTGGAGGGAAAAGCATCACATTAAAAACCATTGGATTATTACAGTTGATGTTACAATCAGGTCTATTAGTACCTGTTGATCCAAATAGCAAAATGTGTTTTTACCAACAAGTCTTAACAGATATTGGTGACAATCAATCGATTGAAAATGAATTAAGCACCTATTCCTATCGCTTAAAGCGAATGAATCATTTTCTAAAAGTTGCTAACAAAAGAACATTGCTTTTATTAGATGAATTTGGAACAGGTTCTGATCCAGAATTAGGTGGAGCTTTAGCTGAAGTGTTTTTCGAAGAATTATACAATAAGAAAAGTTTTGCTGTTATCACAACCCACTATGCCAATATCAAATTAAAAGCAGACCAACTTCAAAATGCAATAAATGGTTGTATGCTTTTCAATACAGACACCTTAGAACCTTTATATAAATTTTCAATTGGACAACCTGGAAGTTCATTTACGTTTGAAGTAGCGCAAATTAACGGTATCGATTTAGAATTAATAGAAAAAGCTAAATCGAAATTAGACGTAAACAAAGTTAAGATGGATCGTTTGCTTTCTGAATTACAAAAAGAAAAAACGTACTTAGAAAAATTAAACAACGAACATATTGAAGCACAAAAAACTGCTTTAAAATCTAAATTAGATTATGATGTAAAAAAAGAACGTTATGACCTTAGATTAAAGACACAACAAGAAAATTTAGAGAAGAATAATAAATTAATTACTCTTGGTAAAAAATTAGAACTATCAATTCAAAAATACCAAGTTTTAAATAGAAAAAAAGACATCAACAAGCCGATAATTGATGACATCATTAAATATATAGCTTTAGAAAAAAATAAAATTGAAAGCATCAAACTTGCTGAAAAAGTTAAGAAAGAAGCCTTACATCCTCAACAAAAATCAAAAAAACAAAAAGCAATTATTCAAAAAGACGATTACGAACGAGCAAAAATTAAAATTGGATCCACTGTTAAATTAATTGCTACTAAACAATCTGGAATGGTCGATGATATACAGGGAGAGGTTTTAACAGTAGTCTTTGGATTTATGCGAATGAAGGTTGAAAGAGAAAAATTAATGTTTGTAAAATAATAGAAATCAGGTTTTAATCTAACACTGTACTTTTTAATTTCGACCTATAAGTAGTGAAAATTGCATTTTTATTTATGAATCCAATAAATTTATTTTCATGAACCACTGGTAAATTCCAAGCTCCAGTAGTATCAAATTTTTGCATTACAGACTCCATACTTTCTTCACTATCTACAACTTCGGTAGGAGTTATCATTAAATCTCTAACACAAACCGTTTCATACAGTTCTCTTTTAAAAATTGTATCTCTAATGTCATCTAATAAAACTATTCCTAATAAATTATTTAACTTATCAGTAACAGGGAAAACATTTCTTTTAGAAGATGATATTACATTCACCAACTCACCCAATGATACATTTACATACAATTTAACATAATCTGTTTCTATTATAGATGAAGTATTAATCGTTGTTAAAATATTCTTATCCTTATCACTCGTGAAAATCATTCCACCACTAGCCATTTTTTTAGTATCCATTGAAAAAGGTTCAAAATATCTGGAAATCGCATAACTAATTGATGAAACTAGCATTAATGGTATAATCAACGTATAGCCTCCCGTAATCTCAGCTATTAAGAATATAGCGGTCAAAGGAGCGTGATAAAGACCACTTAGAATTCCTGCCATTCCTACCAAAGTAAAATTACTTTCAGGAAGATTTAAAAAACTTAACATATTCGTTAGCCTAGAGAAGAAAAAACCTAAATACGCTCCAACAAAAAGAGAGGGGGCAAAATTACCTCCATTCCCTCCACTACCTAATGTCAAGCCGGTAGCAATCGCTTTTACAAAAATCAATATACCAACAAAACTCAAAACGAACCATTCATTGTTTTTATACTCTTGAAAATAGCTATTATCAAGTATTTCTTGAGGTCTTAGCAGAGAAAGAGACTTTATACTTTCATATCCTTCCCCAAAAAGTGAAGGGAAAATAAAAATTAATCCACCCAAAGTAACACCTCCAATAATTACATTTCGATATGATTTTCTTTTAGACCGACTGAATAATCCTTCTACTTTTAAAAAAATTCGGGAATGCAACACAGCTACTAATCCAGCTACAACTCCTAACAATGCATAAAACGGAACATTGATGTAATCAAACGGCTCAGTTAATTTGAAAGAAATAAGAATATCATCATTTAAAATTATTTTAGAAATTAATGTTCCAGATGCAGCAGCAATAATTAAAGGTATAAAAGCTGAGATACTTACATCCAAAAGTAAAACCTCTAAAGCAAATAAAACACCAGCTATCGGAGCATTAAATGCCGATGCAATACCTGCTGCAATTCCGCACGCCAAAAGCAAAGTTCTATCTTTGTAATTTAAATTGTAAGCGCGAGCATAATTAGAGCCAAAAGCAGCACCTGTAATTACAATCGGAGCTTCTAACCCTGCTGAACCACCAAGTCCAACCGTTAAAGAACTCGTAATTACTTGAGCATACATTTGCTTTCGAGGAACAATACTTGATTTTTTAGCAATTGAATAGTGTATATTAGGTAAGCCCTTTTCCAGTCTTCCTTTCAATATTTTTTTAGTTACTAAAACAGTAAGAAAAATCCCAAGGATAGGTAGAATAACAAACAAGTAACGAGAATCAAAACCATTATCAAATGTTGCTATTCTAAAAATATAATGAGCAAATGTTTTAAGCACAACAACAGCGATACCTGCAGAAAGTCCTACTAAAACACTTGACAAAAATATAAATTGTCTTTTAGTGAGCCTATCTTGAACCCACTCAATTAAAGATTTCATTAAATTAACAATATTTTCGGGCAAAGTTAATGACTTAAATGAAATAGCCATACATTTGTGCTATCTATTAAAACAATAATTGAATGAGCGATTTTTTACAAAATGAAATTGGAAAATTACTTTTAGCGTTGCTAATCGGTGCGGTAATCGGTGCGGAGAGAGAATATAGGACTAAATCTGCTGGATTCAGAACAGTAATATTAATTACTGTTGGGTCTTGTCTATTCACTATGATTTCTAACCTGATGAGTAATGACGCAAGAGTAGCATCAAATATTGTAACTGGAATTGGTTTTTTAGGAGCTGGTGCAATATTTAAAGAAGGAACCAATATCAAAGGTTTAACAACTGCAACTACAATTTGGATCTCTGCAGCAATCGGAATGGCAGTAGGAATTGGACAATATGTGTTTGCTTTTTCCGTTTTAGGGATTGTTATGATTGTATTGTTAGGTTTTTCATGGTTACCTCATTGGATTGAAAGTATAAACACTGAACTTAATTATCTAATAACAATTGAAAAAAGAGAAGACTTTTTCGTTAAAGATGTAGAAAAAATAATAGAAGATAAATCGTTAAAGTACATTTGCATTAGGCAAAAGAAAATAAATCATCAAATTAAACTTATTTACACCATTATAGGGAGTCAAAAATCTCATGCAAAATTAAAAGAAGAACTTTTTAAAAATGACGCTATCATTTCATTTGAAGTTTAAAAATATTTAACACCTCTTTTATTGATTCAAAAGTATTCGAGCTGATTTTTGAAAAATCTTTTTTAGACAGCCATTCAACTTTAGTTATTCCCTCCTCAGTTTGAGGTATTAAATTCTTACTTCCATTAAATGACATTTTAAACCAAAAAGTTTTTTTCAAAACAGGCTTATCTTTATACAAATAAGTATGCAGTGTTTCACAAATTAAATAGTCAATTACTGGACCTTGAATTCCACATTCTTCTTCAACTTCTCTTATCGCTCCAGCCTCAACACTTTCTCCCTTTTCGATCTTTCCCTTTGGTATATCCCAATAACCATTCCGCTCAATAAATAAAAGCGTTTCTTTTCTTTGAACAATCCCTCCAGCAGCTTCAATGTAATCATAAACTTCAAAAAACAACTTAAAAAAAGACTCTAATTCGTCACAAACTAATACCAGATTTAAATTTGGCTGAATATTTTTCAACATTAAATCAAATGTATTACCAACTGATTTAAAACTAATTAGATACAAAACAATTGAATTGGAAGGTATTTCTTCCTCTTTCGATAGAAAATAAATTGGATTGTTTTCAATAAAAACTTTGTACATTTGCTTTATGATTTTAAACAAGGAAAAAGCTCTAAAGGTAGCAGAATTTTTATTACAAATAAAAGCTGTTAAACTATCTCCTTCATCGCCTTTTACATGGGCATCTGGATGGAAGTCTCCTATTTACTGTGATACTCGTATTAGCTTGTCCTATCCGACAATAAGAACATTTATCCGTCAAGCATACGCTGAAGCCATAAGAGAACATTTTGGGAAGCCAGATGTAATTGCAGGAGTTGCTACAGGAGGGATTCCTCAAGGCGCATTAATTGCACAAGAACTTGGTATTCCTTTCATTTATGTTAGAAGCTCTGCTAAAGAACATGGAATGGGGAACCAAGTTGAAGGATACTTTGAAAAAGGACAAAAAGTTGTAGTGATCGAAGATTTAATATCTACAGGAGGAAGTAGTATAAAAGCTATTGACGCTTTAAAAGATGCTGGCCTAGAAGTTAAAGGCTTGATAGCAATCTTCACCTACGGTTTTAATGCTGCCGAGAAAACATTTAAAAAAGCAAACTGTCCTTTCTTAACACTTACAAGTTATGATGTTTTGTTAAAACAAGCACTTGTTCATGATTACATTCAAGAATCTGATGTGAATTCATTAAAAGAATGGAAAAAAAGCCCTGAAACATGGGGAGTGTAATTCATATACTTTGAAACAATCCTGATTGCAAAAAGATATACACGGATATAAATTACAGCATAATGTATTTCATAACTTATGCCGATTTATTGTTAAAACAACTTAAAAACAAATTATTTCCATATGAAAATAAAAAGTAACGAAGTTGAAGTAAATGCTTCTCAAGAAACTATATTTAATCTTTTAAAAGACCCTTCAAATCTTCACTTTATTCTACCTAAAGATAAAATATCTGAATGGAAGTCTAATGAAAACGAATGCTCTTTCAAAGTTCAAAATGGAGTGGTTACAATTTCATTGATACAAAATGGAAGTGAAGGATTTGAGAAAATTCATATGAAATCTGGAGAAAAATCTCCTTTTCCTTTTACTCTATCAATCATTATAAACAAATCTATTAATGGATCAAAAGGTTTTTTAGAATTTGATGGAGAAGTTAATATGTTCTTAAAAATGATGGTCGAAAAACCTTTAAATCAACTTTTTAACGACATGGCAACTCATCTTCAAAAACACTTTGAAAACTAAATAAATGTCACCTCTTTTAAGTCATAAAGTAGTTTATCTCTTTCTGTTGACTTTAAAATAAGCTTTCCATCATCACTCACTCCTTCAATAACTCCTTTAAAATCACCAAATTCATCCTGATAGTCACCAACTTGATTTAAACGATGTAAGTTATGGAGGTATAACTCATTCAGTTTGGAGAAATCCCTATTTGCAATATGCTCCCAATACTTATTTAAATAAAAAACTAGCCCTAGAGCTACAGAATGAATTGAAGCAAACTCTTTTAATTCTAATTGTAAACTTGTTACGTTACCTATAGGGAAAATTAACTGATTAACATTTAACCCTATTCCTATAACAGAACTTTTAAGAAAGTGACCTGAAACTTGATTTTCAATTAAAACTCCAGCTATTTTTTTATTCTGAACTAAAATATCATTCGGCCATTTAATAATAGATTTTACACCTTTGTCATTTAAAAAATTGACAATTGACAAAGCAACCATCTTTGTCAAAAAAAACTGTTCACTTACTGACAAAATAACAGATTCAATATAAGTAGAAAATAAAAGGTTAACACCTGCTTCTGATAGCCATAGGTTACCTCTTTGCCCTCTACCGCACGATTGCTCGTCTGCCAAAACAACTGTACCATCTAGAATTTCTTTTTTAGAAATAAGATTGGCAATATAATTGTTTGTAGAGTCTACACGTTCTAGATGTATAATTTTTCTTCCTATCATTTGTTGATAATCTTATATAATCAGTCTAAAATTCGAGTAAATATAAAATTTAAAGTTAGATTTGTAAAGTATAAAAATAATACATGCAAGAAAAAGAAATTAATTCAAAAATACTTTGCGATACTATCGTAGAAGGAATGCAAGAAAACAAAGCACAAGACATTGTAATTCTTGATTTAAGACACATCACAGCTGCTGTCGCTGATTTTTTTGTTATCTGTAGCGGAGAATCGTCTACCCAGGTTGATGGAATCACTTCAAGTGTATTAAGACACACGAGAAAAGAAATCAAAGAACGTCCATGGCATGTTGAAGGTAAAGGAACAAGCGAATGGGTGTTGATAGATTATGTAACAGTTGTTGGACATGTTTTTTACAAAACTGCTCGTGAATTTTACGATTTAGAAGAGTTGTGGGCAGACGCAAAAAGAACAGACGTACCAAACCTAAACTAAAAAAAA
>Ga0209702_10007094_pt1 | contig 13901 bp, 9 predicted proteins | sample FRY01_FD_187210 | JGI IMG/M metagenome (GOLD analysis project Ga0209702, IMG submission 187210) | Freshwater microbial communities from Lake Fryxell liftoff mats and glacier meltwater in Antarctica - FRY-01 (SPAdes) (version 2) | ecosystem: Environmental > Aquatic > Freshwater > Ice > Glacier... | reverse complement strand
CTAAAGCCGGCTCAATGGCTCTATACCCATTGTTCACATTATTGATGGTAACCGGAGTTGTGGTGTTTGGAATTAATGCAATGTTTCTTGCTCCGTTGATAAAAGGGCCAGTAATTCCGGGTCCAGACAAGTATTATGCTTATTTCACCAACAATGCCGACCCAATTGATTTTGGCGGAACGCAAGTGGTGGTAGTGGATGGCGTGCTCTCAATCCTAAAAGCGAAAGGCGATGGGCTAAAAGAGGAGTCACGTAGAATTTTGGCGCGTAAATATGCTGATGCAGACATCAACAAGGACGGAGATTTGACTGCGGATGAGGTGCAAGCAACCATTAATCGTTTCATGAACGGTGACAAAACCTATTCGTCAAATAAAATCTATGAGCTGATTGACCTCTATTTCGATTGATAAAATCTCATTCAACCTTTAAAATTCGGCCTTCGAGTGGTTGCAGAGAATGGAGATTAATGGATGAATGCGTGCTAAAAAATAATTCTGAAGAGAGTTGTTCTAATTGAATTTCGCGTTCAGAAAAGTTCATCAGAATTAGAAATTTAACGTCATTCAGTTCTCTGTAAAAGGCGAAAATATCTCCACTACTCAGCTCTTCATCAATGGTTAAAGTTCCTTCTCTCAGAACAGGATTCTTATTTCGTAATGCGATGACTCGTTTGTAGAAATTCATCAGCGAGGTTGAATCGGCCTCTTGAGTTTGCACATTTATTTCATTGAAGTTTTCGGCAACAGGCAACCACGGTTCACCTGATGTAAATCCTGCATTTTGTCTCGTGTCCCAAAGCATGGGCGTTCGGCACTCATCACGGTTTAGCGATTGCCCTGTCCAACTGACCATAAACTGCGGAATGCTTTTGTAGCGTTGAGCCAGCGGATCCAATCCTGTTTTCAGTGGCAGTGTCGGCTTTTCAATTCCGAGTTCCTCACCATAATATGTAAACGGAATACCTCTGACCGTAAACTGAAAAAATGCCAACAATTTCGCTTTGCGTACATCATTTCCCAACGGAGTGATGCTTCTTCTTCGGTCATGATTGCTGAACACATAGGTTGGCACGTATGGTTCGGGGAAATTGGTCTCAAATTCCTCCACCATATTTCGCCACTTTTTGGCTTTGAATGGAGTTGAAAGTGTCTTGAAAAGGAAAATAGTGTGCAGTCCGTTTTTTCCATCGTATGAACAGAATTTCTTGGTCGTCTCCACATCCCCAAAGACTTCTCCGACCATAAAGCGTGATGGATTTTGAAAAGAATCAACCACAGCCCGAAGTTCTGTTGCAAACTCAAAACTTCCTTTCTGATTCACATTGTATTTCATCTTCTGAAAGAAGCCATCAGGTGATTCTTCCGAAGGAATGATCTTCAAACTGCCCGGATTATTGTGAAAGGAAGTGTCTTCATAAATGGAGTTGAAAATATCCAACCTAAATCCATCCACACCTTTGCTCAACCAATGCCGAGCCACATCCAGCATTGCATTTTTCACTTCGGGATTACTATAATTCAGATCTGGTTGAAATTCCAAAAACGAAGCCCAATAGAACTGTTTTCGGCCTTCGTGCCAATGCCAACCGCTCCCTCCTATTGTAGCCTTCCAGTTGTTGGGCGGCTTTTGTCCATGCTTGCCTTTGCCATCCTTCCACACGTACCAATCGGCCTTTTCATTTTCCTTATTGGAGCTAGATTCTTTGAACCAAGCGTGTTCATCCGAAGTATGGTTCATCACCAGATCAAACACGATTTTCATATTTCTGGCATGAACCTCAGCAATCAATTTCAGACAAGTTTCCATGTCTCCATATTCGGGAGCTATGGAATGGTAATCGCTTATATCGTAGCCAAAATCGCGCTGCGGACTGAGAAAAAAGGGCGAAATCCAAATAGTCTCAAATCCAAGACTCTTAACATGGTCGAGTTTCTGGATGATGCCGTTGAGGTCGCCTAAACCATCACCATCGGTGTCGTAAAACGAGCGCGGATAAATCTGATAAACGGTGGTCGATTTCCACCAATCTAAATCAATCGATTGTCCGAAAGAAAGTGACAGCCAACCGCAGAAAAAGAAAATTACTGAAATAAAAAACTTCACGTTGCAATAAACGAAAAAGCCCGATTGATAAAGCTTCTTAGGTGGCGCAATCAAAAATGCTTTTAGCACAATTCACCCTGATTGCCGATCATTGCAGTCAAGTCATCCTATTTTTAGCAAATGCCTGATTCGACCAAACCAAACTATACCCGCTCGTTCATAGTCGTCACCTCCTTGTTTTTCATGTGGGGTTTCATCACCGTATTGGTGGATTCGCTCATTCCGCGCTTGCGCGAAATCTTCGAACTCAGCTATTTCCAATCGGGATTGGTGCAGTTTGCGTTCTTCACTGCCTACGGACTTATGTCCATTCCTGCAGGGTTCATCCACGCTCGCATCGGATTCAAAAAAGGATTATTGCTCGGTTTGGCAACCATGGGCTTTGGTTGTCTGCTTTTTTGGCCTGCGGCACAATTTCGGGTCTTTGAACTTTTTATGTTGGGTTATTTTGTGCTTGCAGGCGGCATGACCATTGTGCAAGTGGCAGCCAATCCGTACGTGGCTGCCTTGGGCGAACCCAGAACAGCGGCAAGCCGACTCAACCTCTCTCAGGCGTTCAATTCGTTGGGAACCACACTTGCTCCAATAGCTGGCGCGATGTTTATTTTGAGCGATAAAATCTATTCTGGCAATGAAATCTCTGCTTTATTGGAAGCAGAAAAACTGAGTTACTACGCCTCCGAAGCGGCTGCGGTGCAAGGGCCGTTTGTGGTACTTGCGTTGAGCTTGCTTGCATTGGCAGCGTTGGTCGCCATTGTCAAGTTGCCAAAGGTTCTTGACACGGAACACGCTGGTAGCTATCGCGAAGCATTAAAGAACAAACGCCTGATGATGGGCGCATTGGCGATTTTTGTCTATGTGGGTGCCGAGGTGGCCATTGGCAGTTATCTGGTCAATTATTTCTTGGATATGAATATGGTGGAGGCCATCAAAAACAGCTCATTCCTCTCCAATATTTCAAGATTGGTTCTTCACACCAACGACCTGAATAGCATTGACCCCAAAGGAATTGTTGCGGCATTTGTGATGTTTTATTGGGGCGGTGCCATGGTTGGGCGCTTCATTGGTGCTTACCTCACAAGCGTTCTTTCTCCCGGAAAAGTGCTGGGTGCTTTTGCGTTGGGCGCAATTCTTATGATTATGATGTCAATGGGAACGACAGGGCTTATCGCTATGGTTTCCATTCTAGCTGTCGGACTGTTCAATTCCATCATGTTTCCAACCATTTTTACCATTGCCATAGATGGGCTTGCCGACTTGAAACCGCAGGGCTCGGGCATTCTCTGTACTGCCATTGTGGGTGGTGCCATCATTCCGCCACTATATGGTTTTGGTGCCGATTTGCTGGGCTTCAAAATGGCCTTTGTGCTATTGATTTTGTGCTATGGCTACATCCTTTATTATGGAATGAGTTCTAAGAAACTGACCGCCTAAACCGGAATTATTCCACTGGCTTCGGCCCCATAAAGAATTTCAACTCTCCACCTGACATGATCTGATTGTGGGAAATCCGTGGTTGCGATAACGGTTTCCCGTTCAACTCGACCCGTTGCACAAAAACGTTTTCGTCAGATTGATCAGAGGTGTTGATGGTGAGTGTTTTTCCATTCTCCAATTGTATGGTGGCTTTATCCACCAACGGTGACCCCAATTCGTATTGACCACCAACTGGATCAACAGGATAAAAACCAAGTGCGCTGAAAATGTACCAGGCCGACATCTGTCCACAGTCTTCATTTCCGCACAATCCATCTGGTTTTTCGGTGTAAAACTCTTTGCAGATGCGCCTCACCATTTCCTGCGTTTTCCATGGATTTTCGGAATAATTGTAGAGATAGGCTGTGTGGTGCGAAGGTTCGTTTCCGTGTGCGTACTGACCGATGAGGCCCGTCACATCAGGTAGCTGTGCTGTGCTGCTCAGTTCATGGTCTATCACAAACAGTTTGTCCAATTGCGCTTCAAATGCACCTCGGCTTGGGAACAAGGAAACTAATCCTTCTGGGTCGTGTTGCACAGACCATGAATACTGCCATGCGTTTCCTTCGGTATAATGTCGCTTCAGACCTTTTTTGTGTGAGAATTGATCGAACGGTTTTAACCAATGTCCAGCCTTGTTTTTGGGACGCATCAACCCAGTTGAACTATCAAATAAGTTCTTGTAATTATCGGCTCTGGCGTAGTATTTCTTAGCCGTTTCGGCATCATTCAAGGCTTCTGCCAGCTTGGCAACTGCCCAATCGTTGTAAGCATATTCGAGTGTTTTACTCACCGATTCGCCTTCGCCATAATTCACGTATCCCTTTTTGATGTAAAATTTCAATCCACGGGAGTTCTGATCGGCAGTTTCCACGCAGGCCCGCAACGCTTTCTTCTCATCAAATCCTCGGATGCCTTTTTTCCAAGCCTCTGCAATGACTGGAATTGCATGATTTCCAATCATGCAGAAGGTCTCGTTTGCTTCAAGCTCCCAAATGGGAAGTTTCCCTCTATAATCGTAGCTCGCAAGCATAGAATTGACAAAATCATCAACTATTTCTGGTTTCAGCAGAATGAACAGACTGTGTGCTGCGCGATACGTGTCCCAAAGCGAAAAGGTGGAATAGCGATGATAGCCCTCCGCTTTCACAACAGATCCATTAGGGTTGCTGAATTCGCCATTCACATCCGACAGCAAATTCGGAGCAATCATCAAATGGTACAATCCTGAGTAAAAAATAGTTTTTGTTTCAGCGGAAGCTTCAATTGCAATTTTTGAAAGTTCCGCTTCCCACAACGACTCTGCTTCAGCCCTAACCTCATCAAACGATTTAGAACCTACCTCTGTCTGCAAATTTTCTTGCGCATTGGCCACGCTTACAGTGGAAAGACCAACCCGAATTTCTAAAACCGTTGAATTTCCGTCAAAGGTCAATTTGGCTTTACCCGCTCCGCTTTTCTTCGAAAGCGGCTCAGACGTTTCCGCATAAAAGAAGCAACGCTGGCTCAGCGCCCAACCAAGGGTCTTCTTCAATCCGCCAAAAGTGCTGTCACTCATCCACTTGAAGTTCGTTTTCATGTTAATGTCAATGAATACGCTGTGGTTAAGGTTAACCTTCAAGTTCTTAGGAACCCCTTCTGGAAATGTGTAACGGTGAACCGCACAACGCGGTGTTGCCGTAAACTCACATAGAATGCCATTGTCCAGTTTAACAGCATAATATCCGGGGCGGGCGAACTCATTCTCATGACTGAAAGAATGTTTTTTCTGGTATTTATCTGTGAATGGCATCATGCCGATGTCTCCCAGATCCGGCCCACCGGTTCCACTCAAATGTTTGTGCGAGAAGAATTCGATTTCTGACGAAGCCCAATGATATCCAGAAAACCAGTCCCATCCCATTACCCCGTTATCAGGACTTATCTGCACCATTCCAAAAGGCGTGGTAGCACCCGGAAAAGTATGTCCATGTGCAGCGGTTCCAATAAACGGATCCGCCAGATCTGAGTAAGGCGTTTCCTGAGATGCAGATGCAGCAACGCCAATTGTTCTGGCCTTGTTTTTCTGATAAGCATTCAGGTCTTGGTCAGGAGCTGTCCTGTACTGTCCGTATGAAGAAAGAAAGAGTAAAAGTTGTGGTAGAATAATGTAGGTAGAACGCATAGAATAATCTTAATAGATAACGAATCTACCGTCTCTGAGGACACGCATGATTACCAACCTTTCATTGGCTTCGGACCCATTTCATATTCCAAGCTTCCACCGTTGATAATGTCGGAGTGATGAAGAAAAGGTGTTTCAAGCTGTTTTCCATTCAATTTTGCAGACTGGATGTAAATGTTCTTCTCAGAAACGTCCGTAGCTGTAATTACGAATTCCAAACTCAAATCTTCAGGATTTGGACGCATGGTGGCTTTTGGAAAGAGTGGAGTTCCGATGGCATACACATCACTTCCCGGTGTGACAGGATAAAAGCCCAGCGAGCTAAAAACATACCAAGCCGACATCTGTCCGCAATCGTCATCGCCATTCAGACCAAAAGGTGTGTTCCGATATTTCTTTGCTCGATATTTCGCCACCTTTTGCTGCGTTTTCCAAGCTTCGCCCACATAATCATAGAGATAGGTGTAATGATGCCCCGGCTCATTTTCGTGTATATAGCGGAAAATACCGCCAAAACCTTTAGTGAGTTTTTTGCTGAATGCTTCCTTTCCTCCCATCAAATCAATCATTCCCGGAACGTCTTGCATCACGCAGAAAAGGTAGGTCCAAGGGCCACCTTCGGTGAAACCATGTTTTCGCTTTTTATACCACGTTCCATCTGAATTTCGTGGCGACATGAAGCCCGTTTCTGGATTAAAGACATTCTTGTAATTGTCACTTCGTTCGAGGAAAAACTTTGCGTCTTCTTCCTTTCCAGCAATCTTGGCCACTTGTGCTACGCAGAAATCATCGTAAGCAAATTCTAAGGTGCGAGAAACGCTTTCGCTGGTCTTGTCAATCGGCACATAGCCCAACTCTTTATACCAACTCAAACCTCCTCTTGCCTCGTAGGCTGTCCACGGGGCACGGTCGTGCCAACGGTTTGTGCTATCGCCCGTTGGCGGCACCATCGCGTCTTTCCACACGGCAGCGTAAGCACGTTTTGGGTCAATTCCATTCACTTCTTTCACCATGGCATCTGCTACCACTGCATCCGCGTGTGTTCCAATCATGATGTTTGTATAGGTTGGATTGGGCCATTTGGGCATGTAACCACCTTCTTCATACATTTGAATAAGTGCATTTACCATTCCGCTGACGTGCTCTGCTGCGGTAAAATGCAATAGCGGATGTTGCGCACGAAAGGTGTCCCAGAGTGAGAAATCGTTGTAGCTCACGCCAGCATGAATCGTGTCATCAAACGCGCTGTAATACCTGCCGTATTCTGAGAATTGGCGAGGAAAAAGCAAGGTGTGGTACATGGCCGAATAGAAGATGCTTCTGTCCGTTTCGCTGCCGCCCTCAATCTCTATCCGATGCAAGTATTTCTCCCACATTTGGCGGGTTTCTTCTTCAACCTTTTTGTAGCTGAAATTTGGGATTTCCCGTTCCAAATTTTCTCGTGCCTGTTCTATGCTGATAAAGGAAGAACCGATCTTTGCCTGTAGGATAGTTGTGTTCATTTCAGTTCGGATCCACGCACCGATGTGGCTGCCTTTTGTCTCCAGAAGGCCAAGGTGCGTTTCGCCATCTTCCCACACGCCCACTTCCTGCATTGGCTTATCGAATTTGATCACGAAGTAGCCTTTGAAACCAGCGACTTTTGGCCCAGTGATGGCAGAGTTTCTATCAGCATTATACCCGATAATCTCATTTGCAGCCGTATCAATTTTGATCCATCCCTCAAAATCGGGATTCTGACTTGCCTCAATAAGTATGAACGGATTGCTTCCTTCTTGGAAAGTGAAGCGCAAAATTCCGCAACGCTCGGTAGCGGTCATTTCAACTTGTATGCGCTGGTTTCGTTTTGCTTTTAACTCCACAGAATAACTGTATGCCTTGGATGTTTCATCCTTATGAGAGAAACGAAGCTTTCTGTCATTCGCCAATGTTTTGATTTTCCCAACTCCTGGCATGAGGCTCACGAAACCATAATCTCCCATCCACTTGGCGGGTTTGTGCGAGCCTTTGAAACCAAGAATCGCCTTATCTCCATAATGATAATTGAGCACCTTTATCTTGCTGACCCGTGTTTGCGGTGTCCAATGCGTCATGCCAAACGGTGGCGTTACAAACGGGGTAGTTCTTCCATGAAAGAAGAGGACTTGCTTGGTGCCGATGATCGGATTTGGGATGTCGGCTAGATTAGACTGAGCCCTAACGCTTGGAATTAGGGCCGGCATAATCACCGCAATCATGAAACCAATCAATAACCTTGAAAGTTGCATGAATCAAATGTAGAGATGTAACTCGGTTTCAGATATATCCTGTACCGCTTTTAAATTCAGTAAGAATTCGGAAATGAAACACAGGCCCGCGCTTTTCAAAAGCCTTTCTATTACCAGCAAATACTCGTTATCTACCTACTGACCAGCCACAAAATCCTTCTCTTTATACCTAGGATTTGGGTACTTATAAAAGCCTTCGCCTGTCTTTACTCCAAGTTTACCGGCATCCACATAGGTCTTTAGCAATGCTGAGAAATCCTGGCTCCTCTTATCGCTTTGACTGCTTGTGATGTGCCATGCGGTATCGAGCCCTACGGTATCGAGAATGCCAAAAGGCCCCATCTCCATTTTAAAGTTCCCCATCCAACTACGATCAATATCTTCAATAGATGCTACATCATTCGTCTTCAGCGCACCAGCAGCTCCAATCAAAGCCATGAGTATATAATTGAATACGTATCCCGGATTTTCTTTCTTCACAAAAACAGGAGTTTGCGACAGAATTGGCCCTAACTCCATAAGTAAATCCGAAATCCAAGGTTCTGTAGTACTATGTGGCATCACATCAACCACATTGGAATAAAAAACATCATGAAAATGGTAATTACAGAAGCGTTCTGGCCTTCCGCTTGCATCTGCCAATTGTGAGGGAAGTAAGTACGAAGTATTGGATGTGAAGATGGTTTTTGCTGGACAAAGTTCTCCAAACTGCGCCCAAACTTTCCTTTTCAAATCGATGTCTTCGGTTACCGACTCATTGATGAAATCCGCATCGGCAGCTGCGGCTTCTGCATTGGTGGTAAATGTTAGTCTTGTACGCGCTTGGTCAGCTTCGTCAGAGGTGATTTTTTCAAGGTTCAAAAGCGACTTCAAAATACCTTCTTGCGTACGTTTTGCTTTCACAAGCGCGTCTTCACTTACATCATAGATGGTGGTATTAAATCCGCTAATGGCAGATTGCAAACCAACCCTAAGTCCGAGTGTGCCAGCACCAAGTATCAATACATTCTTTAAATCTTGAATTTCCAGTTTCATATTTTATCTTTTTCAATTGCTCTAGATGCGTTTGCTCCGCATGCTTTTACAGAATATATCAGGTTGGCAAAACGCGGATCCTTGGTCAGTCCTTTCTTATACCTCGCATAGATTTGCTGAATAATCACACCTATTTTGAAAGCCCCAAAAGCGTAGTAAAACACCTGGTCGCTTAGATCAAAACCTGTTTTTTGCTCATAGCGATTAACAAATTCGCTTCTGTTGAGATTACCTGGTAACCAAGTAAGACTAAACCCTTTAAGGGCATCAGAATCGTCTGGCTGCGCCCAATAAGCCAATGAAGTGCCCAAATCCATCAACGGATTTCCAACCGTTGACATTTCCCAATCTAAGACAGCGATAATTTCATCTAATTTTTCAGGATTCAGTACCAGATTATCGTACTTAAAATCGTTGTGGATAAAACTTACATATTTCTGTTCGGGAATATTCTTGCTCAACCAATCGGCCACTTCGGCCATTTCTGGCAAGTCGTCTGTTTGTGAGTTATAGTACCTTTTAATCCAACCAGTTACTTGTCTTTCTGTATAACCTTCAGGTTTGCCAAAATCGGCTAGTCCTGCTTTTTCCAAGTCCATGAGATGCAGGTCTGCCAAATGATCAACACAGGCTTCTGAAACAGCACACATCACCTCAGGCGTTAAAGACAAATCTTTGGGTTGTCTCCCTCTTAGAATCACCCCTTTCACTCGTTCCATAACATAAAACTCTGCGCCCATCACAGACTCATCGTCTGAATAAAGCAAGGGCTTAGGAGCTTGAGCGTAAAAGCCTTGTAAAGCCGAAAGCACGCGAAACTCACGATGCATATCGTGCCCTCCTTTAATGTTTGCACCAAACGGAGGGCGTCTTAGCACATACTCTCTTTCTCCAGATTTTAAAAGATAAGTGAGGTTCGAAAACCCACTCGGAAATTGTGAAACCTCCAGTTCCCCAGAAAATCCAGGAAGATTTGCTGATAGGTATTCTTTGAGGACAGCCATATCCAGCTCTTCTCCTTTTCGTATTTCGGTAGCTTTATCTAGCATGCTTAAATAGTTGAAATTTTAGAGTCCGTATTCTTTCAAAATGGATTTTGCAAGGCTCGCTTTGTGCACTTCATCCGGCCCATCATAAATCCGTGCGCCACGTTCATGTCTGTACCAGAAAGAAAGTAGCGTATCATCCGTAATTCCTAAAGCTCCATGAACTTGAACTGCACGATCTAGGACCTGCATCAACACATTAGCAACAAAAAACTTGATGGTCGAAATTTCCATCCGAGCGGCTTTGCTTCCTTCTTTATCCATTTTATCAGCAGCGTGTAGCACCATAAATCGCGCAGCATTAATTTCTGCCCTGCTATCTGAAATCCAGTTTTGTATCGTTTGCTGATGTCCTAGCATCTTGCCATCTCTCAACTCTCTAGTAGCTGCGCGCGAGCACATCATATCAAAAGCACGCTCACAAATCCCAATCCAACGCATACAATGATGAATTCTACCAGGTCCTAATCGCTGCTGCGCAAGCATAAATCCACTTCCCTCTTCTCCTATAAGATTAGCTGCTGGAACTCTACAGTTGACATAGTTAATCTCGGCATGGCTCATGTAACCACCTCCTACATCTCCCATAATGGAGATGTTACGGGTGAGTTCAAATCCCGGAGTATCGGTAGGCACCACAATCATGCTTGCCCGCTTATATGGACTAGCATCTGGGTCTGTTACCGCCATTACAATGGCAAAAGCTGCCCCATCTGCAGCTGTGGTGAACCATTTATGTCCATTTACCACATACTCATCACCTTCCAACACAGCAGTAGTTCCCATTTCCACAGGATTTGAACCAGCATATTCTGGTTCGGTCATGGAGAAGCAACTTCTAATATCACCGTTGATAAGCGGTTGGAGATATTTTTCTTGCAACTGGTTTGAAGCAAACTGATGCATCAATTCTATATTGCCAATATCAGGTGCCTGACAATTAAGCGCATAATGACCAATTGGTGATGTGCCTAATAGCTCTGAAAGCTGACCAAACTCGGTCATGCTTAAACCTAGACCTCCATCCTTTTCCGATAAGTAAGGTGCCCAAAGCCCCAGAGACTTTGCTTTCGCTCGTTTACCATCTAAAACTTCCTTGGCCTCTAACCAAGGGCCATGCATTAACTGCAATTCTATTGGATACAGTTCTTTTTCTACAAAAGCCTTTACCTTGGGATAAAGCTGTTTGAGTTTGTCTGTTGCAAATAATTCTACCATCTATTTAGTTCTGTTTTAACCAATCCGTTCAAGTTCCAATCAACTAACTGCAACCTGCTAAATTGTGTATCCGCCATCTGCTGATATCACTGCTCCTGTCACAAATTTTGACGCATCCGAAGCTAGAAAAAGAGATAAACCAGCAATATCCTCTGGCTGAGCAAGCATCGGCAAAGCTTGTTTCATCATTACCAATTTTAGGATTTTTTCGTTTGAAGTAAGTGCTTCGCTGAACTTCGTTTGAATGAGCCCCGGACAAATGGCATTAGCCCGAATATTATCTGGCCCCCATTCTCTTGCCAGCACTTTAGTCAGTTGGATTAAAGCGGCCTTACTTACAGAGTAAAGTCCAAGCCCTTGCCCCGGAGTTATGCCTTCAATGCTGCTAATATTAATCACGGAGCCTCCTCCCCGGCTTTTCATGCTTTCATACGCATACTTTGCTAGGTTAAGTGGCCCTCGCACATTCACATCCATAATCTTATCAAAAGCATCATCGCCAGCTTGTTGTACGGGGCCAAACACAGGATTGGTAGCCGCGTTGTTCACGATAATATCAATACCACCTAAATTCTTGATGGTACTTTCCGCCAGTTCCTTTATTTGCTCCCCATCTCCCATGTGACAAGCAAATGCTGTTGCGTCCAAGCCCATCGCTTTAAATTCGTCCACAACTGCCGTTACCGCCTCTATTTTGCGACTGGACACAACAACTCGAGCTCCTTGCTGCGCTAATGCCATAGCGATGAACTTACCTATTCCCTTACTTGCGCCTGTGACTATCGCCACTTTGCCGTCTAGCCTAAAATTATCAGCGATTTGCATGAATTTTAACTTTTAAATTGATTAATCTATTGTTGTGAATATAAAGTCCTAAACCTAGAATATATTTTATGCGGAGTTGGTCAAGGTTTAGACTCAACCTGTAAAGGTGTTTCGAATGTAATTATTGGAAGTTCTAAACTCTTGTTCCAGTCATTAAACATAGGGTTTTATGGGGATGCAGGAATTTTTCGAGCAAAGCTCTCATGTATTCGCCTCGCCAAAAATCGCGGCTCGGCTCGAACCCGAGGGTTCTTAACCCCCCTAAAACACAAAAAGACACGACCAAAAATGGCGTGTCTTCTTGCATTTGTGGAGCCAACCGGACAAATGTCGAACCATTGGGACGATGTTTTGACAATAGTTAACCTCGGAATCAAGGCAGAATAAGTTCAAAATATCAGTTCTCATCTATGGGTAACAAATTGGGGTTTGAGCTCCATAATGAATCTTCTTCTTGTCGTTATGGACTATAAAGTTGTGAATTCTCACAGCCATTATTTAACTCACTGTCCGCTAAAATATAGGAGGTCCAGACATCTATGGGATGAACTTCATCTAAAATGCGGCCCCAAAGGCTTGAAGATGATGACCAAGGTGTTCCGCGAACGCCTTACCGAATTGAGCACCATTCCTCTTCCCCAGCAGCGCGAACAGCTCATTGCCGACCTTGATGCATGGCGAGGCAATGGCCACCAGACAGATGATGTGTGTGTGATGGCGGTGAGGGTGTGATAAATTTTTTACTTTGGCATCAGTTATGTATCGCATTTTAGCACTATTCTTATTCGCATTACCATCAGGCTATTCCCCGCTGGCTGCCCAACCGTACCCCTTCGACACGTATGAGAAGAGTACCGATCCGCTCATGCGGTTCACCACCTACACCACCGCACATGGGTTGAGCAATGACCGTGTGAATGCCATCATACAGGATCATGAAGGGTTCATTTGGGTGGCCACCGATGACGGGCTGAACCGCTTTGACGGGTATGGTTTCAAGGCATATCGCAATAACCCGGACGACCCGCACAGCCTCTCGGACAACAAGGTATATTGCCTCACCGTGGATGCACGGGGCGATGTGTGGGCTGGCACGGCCAATGGCCTTAACCGATTGGACAGAGCCACTGGCAGGTTCGTGCGCTTCATGCCCTCCTTCGATGATGGGCAGCTCACCGATGGCCTTATACGCGAGCTATATACCGATAGCAAGGGGCGCACTTGGGTGTTTACAGACGCGGGCGTCTTGAGCTTGTTTATTCATGATGCCCAGCAGTTCCGTTCCTTTCCCACGTTGGGCAGGACTGGAAGTTTTTACACTTATGGAGTACTGAAAGAGGATGCCGATGGAAAAATACTGATTGGAGGCGACCGCGCGGCATGGGTATTTGACGTGGAGAATGAGTCATTTTACAATATTATTTCATTTGTCGGGACCGAATCGATAGAATCCCGTGCGCTCGGCCATTTGAGCCAGCTGACAGGTCATGTGCAATCAGGAGAGACAGACTTCTACTTCACCAACGATGGAATCAGATACCGCGCACAGGGCGATTCCATCTGTCATATCCTCTGGAGAGGCTCATCTATCTATGGGGTCCTCAATCTGGACAGCGTAATGTGGGTGGTAGGCTATGCAGAAGGCTTGAGGCGAATCGATGTTTTTAATAAGACTGTTGTTACACACAGCAGTTCCTCGGACAATTCCAACAGCATCCCGTCCAACCGAGGGTACTGCATCTACCGCGACCGCAGTGGGTGCGT
>Ga0209702_10007090_pt1 | contig 13907 bp, 11 predicted proteins | sample FRY01_FD_187210 | JGI IMG/M metagenome (GOLD analysis project Ga0209702, IMG submission 187210) | Freshwater microbial communities from Lake Fryxell liftoff mats and glacier meltwater in Antarctica - FRY-01 (SPAdes) (version 2) | ecosystem: Environmental > Aquatic > Freshwater > Ice > Glacier... | reverse complement strand
AAAAAAACCGCTAAAAAAGCTGAAAAGGTCAAGGTGGAAAGAAAAGTTAAAGTGTCTTTTGGATAACTTTTTATTATTAATTCAAAAAACCAATCTAATATTGGAGCACCGATAAGAACTAAAAAAGAACCAACAACAAAGATTTTCATTCTTTTTCCATAGAATTTTCGGTCTATGGTGTCTGCTGTGTCAAGAACTTTCGTTAAAAAAGTCTGTGTTTGTTTCAGAGTTTTTTTTCCTATTTCAGTCGCTGTGTTTACAATCTGTGTCAACTGTGATTTTGTTTCTGTCTGTTCCATATGTGGTGGTTTTACTTAAATCTGTCTCTCAACAGTCGTTTAGTCCATTCTTGGTCAAGGTTTGCAAGCCTTGTTTTTTTTATTCCCCTCCAATTTGTCAAAGAACAATATTCAGCTTTCCGTAAAAACCTTGACAATTTTATTGCGTGAAAAACATTTATAATACCATTCAGTCTTTTCGTTTCATTGAAAACTCTTTTTTTATTTAGATTACCTGTGTTTTTCTTGGCGTCTGCACCGCTTTGCATATCATTTGGTGGCAAGTCTTCAAGTCTTGCTGCTTCTGCCCACAACAAGTCAATTAGAATTAAACAACGTCTTCTTAGTCCATCATGATAAACAAGCCAATCCTGTATTTCTGTCCTAATGTGTTTGTGTTGTTCGGTTGTTTCGTCTGTCTGATAGGAATTTTGATACTCAGGTTCTAAGAGTTGTCTTAGAGGTCTGCTTTGCCGTAAAAACTGAGTTCCAAAAATTGGGTATATGTCTGCAACATTCAAATGCCTTTGTAAAACTCTTGTTGAGATTTCGCCTAATGTGCCACAAACTTTTTGAATACTTTCCAATGCCCAAATTGTTGGTGTGTCAAGTCTATGTTTTGTCGTTTCGGCTTTAAGAGCATTGATTGATGTTTCGTCCAAAACCTGATAATAATCGCCATTTTCTCTGCCAATAAAAACCACATTGCCCCAATATTTTTTCAAGCTATTCCAAAGTTGTCGGTATTGTTCTGTTAAAGCAATTCTAGTTTGTTTCCTTTGAGAAAAAAGAACAAATATTTGAACCAGTCCGACAAGCACTAATAGGATAGTCGCAATCGCTGTTAGGAAGTTTGAACTATTTGCGTTAAATATAATTTCATTCATTGTCTAATTATTGAGTTGGCGTTTATGTCGGTTGTTGTAATTGAAATTCTTTGTCAACAAAAAATCCATTATTAGGAAACTCGGAAGACTCTCCAAATCCAAAGAAACTCATATCGCCGCTTGGTAATGCAAAGAATATTTGTTTCATTGGTTCTGAAATGTCATACGATGTTGAGTTAGTCCAATTTTCAAAAACATTATCAAGGTGAACAAAAAAGTCAGCGTATGAACGCCCATTAATTTTTCTGAACTCTTCTTTTAGTAAATTTTTATCAATGGTGTTTATATGTCCCAATGGGGCAATAAGTGTCAAGTATTGTAAAAAGGTTTCATTAAACTCTTTCACTGGTCGCTTTAAAAAAAGTTCTAATTTATTTTGCGTATTTATGTCGGAATCAATATAAAACTGTTCTGCTGGAAACTTAAACAGTTTGTGCATTTTATGATGTTGCAACTCATTGTCTAATGCGTCAAGTAATGTTCTAAAGGACTGTCCTTGTATGTATCCAGAAATACCATATTTTGGTTTTTTATACCCTTTGATTTGAGTGTCAACATGTAAAAGTTCATGAGTGAAGCAGGCTTGTGAATATTCAGATGCTCTGTAACCAATTATACTGCGATTAATGTTACCATCATTGTTGCGAATTACTTGAGATGTCCAACAAGTATCAGTTGATTGTTGGAGAGTGATTTCACAGCTAGAATCTTGAACCCTCTGAATTATATCTGCGTTTAATTTGTGTCTTAATTCGTCTAAAGTCATATAGTTGGTGTCGTTTTAAAATGCAACATAACGGTTTGTGTATGAAGCGTTGGGCGTTTCAAAGCACTTCATTTTCAGTTTACCGTAAATTTTATTTATATCTATAATTTTCACTTAACCACTTATTGCCCAATGAATTATACACATTGTTATGCCCTTTTTTCATTTTTCACGTTCTGTTTGTAGCGTTGGCAAAAACATACTCTTTTGCAATTTTTGGCTTGTGTGTCGGCTGGTGCGAATTGCAAATGTGTATGGCTTTTAGCGTTGGCATTTTCTAGTATCATTTATTCTTGATTCATTTTCCATAGTCCTCTATTGTTTTTTCTTGCATCTCGTTGGTATTTCACAAAATCGTCTGCGTATTTTACATTTGGAGGAACGGTCATTACCATTGCATATCCATTTTTCACTAAGTCTGCGTTAACAAATGTTCCATCAAGCAAATACACGTATGCAAGCGTTCTACCATATTGGTCTAAGCTGTCAACATCATATTCAAGTCTTACACTTTGTCCTTCAAATAAATTAGACACGTAGGCTTTTGCTTCTTGGCCATAATAGCCTTTGTTCTTTTTAAAAACATTTCTTGATTCTGGAGCATCAACACCAATCAGCCGAATTTTAACTCCTTTCTCAGAACCATCATCAGCCCAAAATGTATCACCGTCAACGACTTTGGTTACTTTTAACGACCCATCCTTATTCGATAGCTCAATTTTTTGTATTTCTGCTTTCCGATTGCCACTATTTGAGTTGCACGAAACAACTATTAAAACTAAAAGGACAAGCAATAAGTTTTTCATCATTCTAAAGTAATTTGACCGTTATTATAATCTATTGTTATTTGGCCAAATTGATTTAAAGCTGATTGACCCAAAAGCAATGGTGCAGATGTATTATGTATGATTGATGCTTTCACATTGTACAATACCTTATTCCCAATTTGCACGGTTTTAAGATTGATTATTGAACCTTCTGAAATACTCCCATCAGCAATTTGGTACTGTTGAACACCGATAAAGTCATTTTCTGTTAGCGTTCCTTGTCTGTATAAAAAAAGAGCTTCAACCTCGGAAATTGTTATATCGGACGCACCTGTATCAAAAATAAAATCCATATTTGAACCATTTACTATAGTAGGAATCAAGTAAACTCCGCCTGATTTTTTCATTTTGATAACATTCTTACCGCTGAAACTTTCTGTTCGTTTTTTTACTGAACTGGCATTTGGTGTCTCATTTTCGGAAACAGGTTTACGCCTACCCGATTGAGTACAGGCAGATATGAGTAAGAAACCACAAATAATATACGTTAATCCTTTGATTTTCATTCTAATTTTATTTCTCCAATTTTCGGAACGATTTGAATTAATATTCGTTGATTTTTAACCTCTTCGTTCACAGGGAATCTTCCTATTCCACCTGTTCCTGAACCTGCAACCTGAACTTCACAAACCGATTGGTCGGGCATTATATTTTCTCTTTGCCATAGCTTCATAACTGCCCAAGCTCGCTTGTAGCTTAATGGATAATTATCTTTGAAATTATCGTTTGAAGCCATTCCTTCAATAATTACTACGTACTTAATATCCTGTTGTGCATATTTACTTTTTAAATTACTTATTAAATCTTTAATAGATACACCAACATCAATTAGATACTGTTCGTAATTTGGTTTGATTATATCTTTACCTGTTTCGAACTCGATATTCTGAACAAGAGAAAACCGTTTGTAAATAGAATCATATTGAAAATAGTTTTGTGGCAATTCTTTTACCGCAGCTTGTATTTCTTTTATCTTATTTAATTGCTGTTCAGTTGCTCTTTGTTGATTGGTAAGCTTTAGATAAGTTAATACGTATAGCACTAACATAATGAAAAACAAACTGGTCATTAGATCAGCAAAACTAGGCCAAAAAAATCCTGAACCTTTTCCCGTCATACCTTACTCTTTTTAGACTTGAAAAGGTTTTTAACAGAAGATATAACATTTTTTTTATTCTCAATTTGCTCTAGTACAACTATAGCTCTCGCCATATTTTTATTAAGGTCTTCAATTGTTTGCTTAAGCCTTTCGCCCTGAGAAGCTGAACTGTCTTTAAATTGGGAAACATCAGTTTTAAGAGTAGCCAAATGTTCAAGATTGACCAAATTCGTTTTGCTCTCGGATAAAGCGGTTTTTAAAGCTTCAGTTTCATCAATTGTAAATTGTTTAACTGCTTCACTTGAATTTTGAATGTGTTCTTTGAGTTCTTTAAATGTTTCTGAGATGGAATGTCCAACGTCAGCAACTGTATTTGATGTAAATTCTTTATGTTCTTCCAATTTGTTGAAATGGTCAGAAAGAAATGTCAAAAGTTGCTGGCTCTGATTTAATTTACTATCGAGATTGTCCGCAATTGTTTTAAAATTATCTGTTCTCGCTAAAAGCTCGTTCGATTTGGTTACAATTAGCTGTGAATTTTCGACAAATTGTGTTGTATTGGATAGAAAAGCATTAAACTTCTCAAACTTGCCGACTGATAAGTCTAATTGTTTTAAAACAGCAACATTGTATTTTGTCATTTCCGAAACCTTCGCTTTGTCTAGTGCATCAAGTAATTCTTTTTGCTCTCTAATCGCACTACGGTTTGAATCAAACACTCCTGTCAAGCCTTTGAGGTTTCTTGTAAATTCAGTATTAAATTGTAACAGGTTTCTTTGAAGAGATTCCAAGGTTGAAGCTAAACCTTGATTGATTATTGGGAGAAGTTCAATTTGAACAAAAGTGTAAAATTCATTCTTTCTTGCTTCGCTGAAACTTCTTGACCCCTTAAAAACCCAACTCGAATTAATGATTGTCAGCATTAACCCCATAAAACTTGCAATCATTGCGATTTTAACACCTCCAATAAGCATTGCAATGCCTTCATCGAGTATTTTACCTGTCTCCTCTGAACCGAGTCCTGCACTTATACCTAAATCTGGCATATTGAAAAGTGCAATCACAATCCCCATCATTGTACCCATTAAACCCAAATATAGCGGTGTACCAACAGATAAGTTTATATCTTCTTCTACAGCATCAGTATTTCGCTCTACAATATCCTTCATCAGATTAAAATCGGAAGAAGCACCTCGATTTCTTATGAGATAATTATTTACCGAAAACAATATGTTTTCAAATATCTTATTTGGCTTTCCGTCAATTTCAATAATATTTACTTCTGTTGTTTCAATATCATCATCGTGTAACTGTGAGTTATTAAATAAGTCCACATCTTCAATTTCTTCAATACCTTTCTCAAAACTTTGTTCTGATTGCGCATCTTTATAACTATCAATGTTTTCTAAAAGCTCTTTAGGGGATAAGCTTTCAAGGTCAGAAACAGGAACATTCACTTTTGTAACGAACAATGAATTTATGCTTGGAATAATTCTTTTAAAAAGACGGATTTTAAAAAAGGTACGAACAAAAACCAAAAGCTGAATCGAAACGATAACACATACTAGAATAGTTTCTATAAACTCAATCTTCATAACGAATTACAGCTTTAGAGTTAATAATCCATTTTCCATTTTGTAATTCGGCTTCACCCATTTTAATTGTAGAAATTCTCGTTGACTTTGGGTTAAACGCATTTTCTGCATCACAGACAGGGTCAATATTTTTATCGGGATACTGCAACGCTAACTTGATTGATGTTTCTTTTTCGTCAATCTGAAATTTAGCATTAACGCTTCCTGTTTTTGTAAGTCTGTAAATACTCGCACCATCTCTATAAGTATTTGATGCCGAACTTTCATTGAAGCTTCCATCTGAATTTGGGGTTGATAAGAAAAGGGTTTCAATTTTTGATTCGGGCTGTCTAACTTCCTGATATGACCGAGATGTTGTTTGTATTGGTGCAGGTTCAGTCAATTTATGGATTTGGTTGTGCAGCTTACTTATTTGAGTTTCTAAGTCTCTAATTCTACTATGTAAATCTTTTATTTCAGAAGTGTTTGAGTGATTTCCTTGTGTATTTCTATTGAAGCTATTCTGTGATTGGACAAAATCTTTCAATCTTTTACTTTCTAAAATTTTAGGCAAAAGTTCTTCGTAGTTATTTCTTTTTCTCAAAGCTAAAAACGAAGCTAAAATGCCTAAAATGATTGCAAGAAGGATTAGGTAATCTGAAAGACCGCCTAAGATACCCGACTTTTCTTCTTTGGAGTTTAGATTTTTTTCTAGCGTTCGAATTCTATCATCAAAATCTGCAAGTTTACTATCTGATTCATTTTGAATAGAAGTATTTGTTTGAACATTTTCCTGTAAAACCGCTTCCAACTTCTGTGTTATATTTTCTGTATAGTCAGAAAGCTTTCCTTTTTGATTTAGTTGACTTCTAAAATCAGTTAAAGGCTTAGACTGGTCAAAAGTGGCATTCAAAAGAAAATCCAAAGTATGGGACTTGTTAAATGCAGAAATATCTTGACTTTTCAATTTCTGAACTTCATTTGAAATTTCAATTGTTTTTGGCTCTGTTCCTGGAATTGAAGATTGTATTTTTTCAAAAGCAGGGCTATTTTCGCAGTTACAATTGGTCTTGAACTTAGCAGTAACTCCGCTGGTTGGGCTTAGAACAGACAATGAATAATATACAGATTGATAATTGAGAATATCGACTGCCTTTTCATATGATTCTTTTGTGACCTGACCATAAGAGAGGCTATAAAGAAATACCGCTGAAAATAATAATATAATTCGTCTTTTCATTTTTAGCTATTTATTGGCGTTAATTGTGATAGATGAGAAGATAGGTTGTTGATAGCACCAATAAGTGGATAAAAGAATAGAGTTTCTTCTAATTCTTTATCTTCTGTTCCAACATTATCTAATTTTTTGTTGAACTCTAATCCTTCTTCTAAATAATCCCTTAGATGTTTATTTAATTCTTCCTTGAACACTTCCATCGATTTTTCAGAGACATTGAAATAATCATTGAAATTGAACTGATTATTTAGGTTCAAAAAGAATGAATTGAATTTATTCACATAGGAAACGATATCTACTTTCGTTTTCTCATTTAATAGGTCATAAGTGAGCTTATCAATGCCTTTACTTTCAACACAAGTCAACGTTGATTTTATGTCACGAACATCAAAAGCCAAATCTTCAGGGTCGAGCATTAAACCGCCCTTACAAGTAACTTCTTTAGGCATTTCTTTTTCAGTTTCAATGGTTAATCCATCGGAATCAAAACTCCTATCATATACACTTTCAAAAATTACTTTTGAAAATTCCGAAAGAATTTTACGATCAGGAGATATGATATTCAACACCTTTGATCCCGTCCCGCTAAAAACTAAATGCTTTGGCAATTCAACTTGTTTTTGCTTCATTAATTCAGCAATGTGAAAAATGATGGCTGCATAGAAATAAATAAAAATTATTTTCAGGTCTTCATCCTTTGCTAGAAGTGAATTGTAAGAAAATAATTTTTTGTCTTTAATCTTGGGATTATCTTCAATAGAAAAGAATAAGGCGTTTAAGTCTTCTGTTCTATTTTTTTCCCTGATAGAAGATAGCACTTTCGACAAATCATATAACTTATTGGTTGCAAGCAAATTTTCGAAATGCGGGTAATATTTACTAATAAGACCATTGGAAGTTGCTGCGCCATATTCGCTATATCCATCTCCAAAGATTGTATTTGCAGCAAACTTGAAAGATGTAAGAAGCAGGGGTTTGTTTTGCTTGAATACAACAATATCCGTTGTGCCGCCACCAATATCAATTGAAACAACAGGTTTAAATGCGCCTCCTTGTAGTTTATTTGTTCCTTTAAAATAATAGAATGGAGCCAATGATTCAGTAATACCTATTGCTTGTTTTGTGGGATTGAAATATTGAAGAAATAACTCATTCCAAGTATTTTCTAAATCTGATTTTCTAGCAGGTTTCATACTTGAAGGGTAGAACCAAACCAATTGAGTTTTAGACAAATTTCCTTTATTGAAAAGCACTTTGTTCCGCATAAGCATCATTATCTTTTCAAAAAAGGCTCTAACACGTTTTTCATTACCTTTTTCTTTTTTTGCCCATTTTAGGTTAGACTGAATTTTGTCTTTCTCAGGTTTTCGTTCATAAACAAATGGTATATTGAAATCAGCTAAGGCAAAAGTTTCAGTTTCTATATTCAAAGAGTGACTTTCAGCAATAACTGTTCTATGGGGAAATTTGAACTCTGAACCATTACCAATAATCCTTGGCACAAATTCGTGTTCTATTAATTCTCGAATAGCAATAGCGCCTGATCCACCAAAGTCATCTGTAGTTTTTGTAGGATGATACAAAGTAGCTATTTGAATGTCATCAGATGAGATGTCAAATGGTTTTGGTGAACCATCACCAATTTTATATTCAATGTGAGTGTTGGTTGTTCCGAAATCAATAGCAAAACTGAAAACTTCATTACCTTGCTGATAATGTTCCCAATTTGGAATTATTATGCCTGAAGCACCTGCTGAAGCTATGTTTTTAACTTGAATAAAATCGAATTCATTGTGCAAAACGTAATAGTCAGATGTCGCTGTTTCTGCTGCGTCTGGTCTTTTACTACTCCTTCTTTTCTTTGCTCTGATTTCGATTGCGTCTGGTTCTTGATTTGAAAAAAACTTTAAATCATAGTTTGTGTTTTTCAATATTCCTGCAACATCTCTATCGACTAATTGTACTCTATAATACGCTTCAATGTTTGGATTATTTGTTTTGATAAATGGAAATAAAGTGATTCCAAACTGATGCTCAACAACTACCCCTTTATTCTTTTCTTCATCTGGTTTTCCAAGTTGATTCTCGGGAGACTGATAGTAGGTTCTTTCAAACGAAATAAACTCACCTTCTTTCACTATTGGGATGCGCAAGACAACCTTTACCGAACCCGCAGCTCCCTGCACCATTTTTATTTCAGGTTTGTTTGATAATGAGCTTATTAAATCATCCGAATTGAAATAATCAAAAAACTTTTGCTTTAGTGGTAAAATGAAACCTTTAGAATCGTTACCGACTTCAGTATTTACATTCCCATCAAAAAATTTATCCTTGTTAATGGGATATACCAAACGGATTAAGTACGGTTCTAAAAAATCGCTAACTGTTAGGTAAGGGTATTGGATGCTGATTCCTGGCAATTGTCTTTTTTCTAATACCGTTTCATTATTAACAAAAGGTACTTGAATAGAATTATCCCAACTATCATTTACATACCTGAATGATTTATTGAGATTGTTTTGAAGTACAAGAGGCTTAGCTTGGTCTTTGCACTTGGTTGATTGAATAATAAAATCGCTTGATTGGATAGAATTGATTACATCTTCTTTTTTTCGCTTACGTAGAGGAACTCCTATGACTTCAACTACATCACCTGACAATCCTGTATCTAATTCAGCATAGTTCGACTTAAAATCAGTTACATCCAAATTTTTAATCTCTTCATAAAGTTTGTTATTGACTCTATCTAGAATTTTGAGATTCTTTTCCAAATAATCATTTATTACTGTAAGTCGTTGGGATAATATTTGATTAGCACTAAAAAGAAGATAAAAGTATTTTTGAAAGTCCGCATCTCTTTCATAAAGAGGCGCATAAGAATCGTCAAAGGTTATGTCATTCTTTGTGAATGTGATTTGAGCGTGTGACAAATCATTTGCGGTAGCAAAAAACAGTGTGGCAGAAGAGGTGCAACCAATTATTTTATGATTGTATTCAATAAGGTAGAGTCGACTAAGCAAATCAAAGTTGTATGATTCTTTATCTTGATCTAAATATAGCTCCAATGTTTCGGCAAGTTGTCTGTGAGCATCTGAACCACTTTTTAATTTTGTCAACTCGGTTTCTCTGTCCCAAACAATAATTTTAATCTTATCCTTAATGCTATCAATATTGAATAATATTTCCGTAAGGTCTAGTGCATCAGAAACTAATTTCTCATCGTCTTTGCCTGATACCACGTTCCCATCTTTGGTATATGCTTTTAGGTCAGGAGATTTAGTGATATTTCTGAAAGCCGTTTTCACCAAATCAATTCTTGCAAAGGGGCTTGGTATTGCTGTTGGTAGTGAAATTTCACTACCTCCTTCGGGGTCTTTTATGGATTCAATTTCTTTATCTGAATAAGCGTCAGATGTAAACCAATGCTGACCGCCTTTTTTTGTGTAGCCAAATATTTTGCTCATATTTTTAGTTTTTTAATCCGAATTTGGAGGTGAGAATTTCTTCCGTGGTATCATAAAAAAGTTTAATCAGCTTCTGTGATGCCGAACTATATGTTTTCCCTTTTCCTTGTTTACTCAGCTTGTTGTCCATTGATGGAAAATCAACTCTGGATGTAAACCAACCACTTTTTACTGTCCTACCTTCAATAAGTGCCTCAATAGTAGAATCAAGGTTAAAAGGTGAGAAACCTCTTTTGTTGTCAGACATTTCCTTTAGCCAATCTGCAAATGAGGATAGAAACTCTGATAGGTTTGTGCGGTAAAAAGTATCGTCAATGAATTTTTTGTTTATTTCTGGGGAATCATTGCTCCAAGCTTCTTTTTCTATAGCATTGCTCAAGTGTTCCGTGAGGTACTTTCTAAACAGCACTAATTGAGAAAGACGCATTGCAATCTTTCGTTCCGTGTAATCCTCTAAGTCAGAAAATTTGATATTAGACGAATCTTTGCGTATTCCAAATTCTTTGTAAATCGGTTTTAGTGCTTTTCCTTCTGATGTTTCTAAATCACTATCTGGTGTTTCCAAGAAATCAATAATAGCAAGGGCAGACGCCATTTCTACAAAATGGGCATCATTCTTTTGTCCGTTATCTCCGGGGTCATTTTTGTATGGCTTTCCGCTATAATTATCTGCGATGTAGTACAATGAATTTATGGAATTATTGCCCGTAACATTATCCTTGTAGTAATATAATGCTGCTTTGGTTTTGGCTATAAAATCAGATTTCTGAATTGGACTATCGCTATCTTTTTCAATATTGAAATATGGTAGAACTGTCACCGCTCCAATTTTTGCATCTTGCAAAAATCCCTTGCCATCAATATTGCGATTATTCATCGCATCTCTAATGTTTTTTAATATTGTTGGAAATCCTGCCGCTCCTGTACCACCAAAAATTGAACTAATAATGAATACTCTGTCATCTTCATTGAAATTTGATGCAAAATCCTTAAATTCCTGTGAATCTTTAACTTGATTCAAAACTATGCTTCCAATATTAGGATTACCTACAAAGCCAATATCCATTTCTACGTCTAGCAGATTTACTTCTTCGTGCCGTTTATTAATAGATTTTCCTGAAAATAGAATGTCTGCTAATGCTTTATTAGGTTCGTCCAACTGACTGAATCCAATATATTCACTAAATTTTCTACCGCCTACTTCTTGTAAATTAAAAGTAAAGCTCCCTGACAGTCGATTTTGTGATGTTGTTAATCTATCAAGCGTTGTGATTTTCGTGCTGAAAAATCCACTATCTAAACCTGCTTCATTTGAAATGGTCTGATAGTTTCCAAGCAATCTTTCCGTGCGTTTTAAATCTTCATTGGATTTATGGGGGTCAATGATAATCGGGACAATCTCAAAATTTTTCTCTGAATTTGGTTTTACTCCCGAAGCTAGAAGCATTGTAAGAGATTTTAAAACCCTTGACCCTGTGCCTCCTATTGCAAATATGTATAATCGTGCCATTGTATTTTTCTGTTTTAAGGTTTCCAAAAAGTTGTATGTCTGCAGTTATTGCTTAATTTCCTAAATACTGGAATTGTAGTTATGATTATAAAGAGAATGAAACTCCACACAGCATTTGATAATCCAAAGCCAATACAATCCGAAACCGATAAATTTAGCTGATTACAATAATCGCCTGCCTGAATGCTATTATATGGAATGAGAAATGCAATGAGAAAATTTAAAATGACAATTATCAATGCAAAAAGCCACCAATGAGTTTTGTTTTTCCATCGTGAGCTATCTATTATATGATACTGCAAAGCATATAAAACAGCAGTAACCGCAATCATAGACCATCCAATAATGACATACCAAGGTGTTCCAATATAATCTGTGCAGGTAATGTCCCAACCTCTCAATTGGTCACCCATATCTGTTGAAAAGAGAGGGTTCAACCCAAACCATTCGTATAAACTTGCGAAGAATTCTTCCATAAGGTTTTATTTCTTTATCGTTATAGTAAAAATGTTAATAGCATTGGAACTTGATTTTGGATAAAAAGCATCATTTAAACCTTCTATTAAAAATTGCAACCCAAAAGTCTTTTGTTGTTCCGAGATTTCATTCAAAATGTTGGAGTCATTTATCGAAGAAGAGGCGTAAACCCAATTTGGTGTTTGGCCTACAACTTGAATTTCTAAATTTTCATTTCTTAAGTCGCTAGTTTGTAATTTCAATAAGTGAGTAAATCCCGAAAGTGAAGCATCATTTTTATTCGAGATTAATTCAACTTCAAGCTGATAATTTGGATTGCTCAATTCGTAATTTGTTGTATCTAAGAAGTAACTAGCATCTTGTGAACTTTTACTGAAATCAACAGCTATACTGAATCCAAACAAGCCTTTATTTTGATTGTCTTTTGAAAGGGATGCATCTGCAAGTATCTTATTATTTAATTCAGCTCGGCTAAAATCTCCAATTTTTAGATTTGACAGTATTTTGTAATTTGGATTGTTTGTTTCTTTTATTGATTGTAAAATCAACCTATTTAAATAACCGCCTTTAATATTGTCCAAAATTTTCTTGTCCAAAATGGAGCTAATTTGCTGATTACTCCCAAAAATCCAAATATAATAGGGTCTTTTACCTTTGAACGGAATTGACTTATTTGTTTTATCATAATATACTCCGTCAAAATTTGATTCCAATTGAATTACTACAGCGGATAAGTCAAAATCTTTTATTTTTTCAGCAAAATCAATTTTGATTCCAACTCCCTGATTGTTTAAATAATCTTGTGCATTTACATTTTTACCGGGGCTAAAAACGAAATCAGAAATCAGAACAGCTGCGTTTTGGTCATCTACTGTATTGAGTACCGTGTTAATGATATTTTTAAGATCTGAAACACTTCTGTCTCCACCTTTTTGTCGGAAAGTAGATGGTTCTAACTTTTCAATGAAATCTTGAATATCAGCAGGTAAGGCATTTTTTTTCGAGTAAGGTATGCTGTTGTTGATGTAATTTAAGTTTAAGCTGTCGCAAACTTTGCTTATCTTAAAATCTCCTAACAGGTTGTAAATTGCGGTTTCAAAATCTGTAACTCCCGTTACGTATCCGTCCATACTTGCCGAATTTTCGAGATAGACATTAATATTAAACGCTTTTGGCTTAGTTAATGATTCAGGCTGCCAAATGTCAACTTCAGTTAGATTCAGATTTTTTGCTGAATAATATTTAAGAAGGTAGGAAACAACTTTTGGATTATTAATTTCTCCATTTTCATCTTTGAATTGGGTGAATCCTCTCTCAGCTGAGTTGGAAATATCTTCTAATAATGTCTCAAATTCTTTTTGGTCAATGCGTTTGTCATTACTAGCGAATTCGAAAGCGGTGTTATTGAATGACTCAAATTCAGAAGTGCAGCTGGTTAAAAACAGTATTGGTAAAAAGATAATTAACACCGTTCTATAGTATTTTTTTAGCTTGTCTAACTGTACTGCATTTCTCAGCGGTGTCTGAGAGTATAGCCGTTTTTCAGTTGAGACTATTTTTGTTAACGCCATATTTCTTTCTGTTTATTAAAGTTTTTAAAAGTACAATTCATTCTATTTATTTTGTTACGGTTTTCCGTATTCTTTTCGTTTTTTTTCGAGCGTTGGCAAAAAACAGCTCTTTTGGTTTTTTTTGCGTTGGCTTTCGTGTCGGCAAAAACCAAATGTGCTGTTTGTGCGGCTGGCTTCTTTTAATTGGGCATAACGTGTTTGTACAAGATTTTTTGCG
>Ga0209702_10007089_pt1 | contig 13909 bp, 11 predicted proteins | sample FRY01_FD_187210 | JGI IMG/M metagenome (GOLD analysis project Ga0209702, IMG submission 187210) | Freshwater microbial communities from Lake Fryxell liftoff mats and glacier meltwater in Antarctica - FRY-01 (SPAdes) (version 2) | ecosystem: Environmental > Aquatic > Freshwater > Ice > Glacier... | reverse complement strand
AACCTGCTCCAACAAACCAACCCGAACATCACGATCAACAACAACCTGCTCCAACAAACCAACCCGAACATCACGATCAACAACAACCTGCTCCAACAAACCAACCCGAACATCACGATCAACAACAACCTGCTCCAACAAACCAACCCGAACATCACGATCAACAACAGCAAAAATCTTGTAGTCGTCAAATACATTCGGAGGAAACTTAAAAAATTCTTTTAAATCAACTTTTTCTTCAGCCAAATAGAAGCGATTCAGGCCATCTGCATAGACCATCTCGTATCGATGCTCAATTAAGGATTCCTCCCATTCATCATGGTTTTCGATACGCGAATTTGGTTTGAACGACTCAACAAGGACTATCCAGGGCCGAAATCGACTGAAGTCTGCGCCTTGTATAACCTCAGACTCCATTCCCTCCACGTCAATTTTTAAGAAATGGATTTCATTTCTTACGTACTTTTCGCAGATTTCAGAAAGTGTTCTGACTTCGATTGATTCAGTCACTACAGGGATTGACGAAATTCGAAGGTTGTCTGCAAATTCTTGTTTGCCGGTTGAGAGTCCACTGCCATCCATAGCGAGATAGAAATTGATGCTTCCCGATCGGGCCCCAACTAGACACCCCAGATTTAGATCTCGAGATCTACTTTCCTTCAATAGCTCTAGAAAATCCTTGTGTGGTTCAATGTTTATTCCAGACCAACCACGTTCGTAGAAGGAACATGTAACTGAATCATTAATTGGGTGTTGTGCCCCTAAATCGATATAAAAACCATTTTGGACTCGGCTTAGAGATCGCCACAAAATAACGTCTTCGAAGTTTTGCGCGTGTGACACGAAGGGGCTATTGGTGAACACCAAAATAGGATACCCTAAATGCGACTTATGTAGTCTTGATAAGCGATCTGAATTCCTTCATTAAGGTTTGTTCTGGCATTCCAACCCAAATTTTGGAGTCGGCTGCTATCAAGAAGTTTCCTTGGGGTCCCATCGGGCTTACTGTGGTCGAACTTAATTTCACCCTTGTATCCGATAACTGATGCAACGTTGAAAGCCAGTTCTCGAATTGAAATTTCTTCACCGCTTCCTATATTTATTATTGGACATTGGTTGGGATCAACAAGTTCGTCAAATTTTTCTTCATCCAAATTGAGAATGAGTGAGACTGCGTTGCCGATATCCATTGAAAACATGAACTCTCTCAGCACCGAACCAGTTCCCCATACGATGACCACGGGGTCTTGATTTTTATGTGCCATGTGAAATCGCTGAATTAGACCAGGAAGCACATGCGATTCACTGGGGTGATAGTTATCCCCGGGACCATAAAGATTCGTCGGCATTACAGCAAGATATTTTGTGCCGTATTGTCTGTTATACGACCAGCAGGCCTCGATCCCAGCAATTTTTGCGAGCGCGTATGGCCGATTAGTCGGTTCAAGCGGTCCAGTCAGCAAATACTCTTCTTTTATCGGTTGATCGCAATCTCGAGGATAAATACAAGATGATCCCAAAAAAATTAAACGGGACACCCTAACCGAAAAAGCTGCATCAATTACATTAGATTGAATTCTCAAATTTGAGTTGAGGAATTCCACTGGATAATCACGATTCGCCAGAATTCCCCCTACTTTTGCCGCAGATAGCACTACATAGTCAGGACGATTTGAAGCAAAGAAACTAAATGTGTCTTCTCTGTTGCATAGGTCTAAATCTGAATGACTGGCTGTGAGGATTTCATATTTACGAGGGTCGACCTTTAGTGATGATGCGACCGAGCTCCCCACCAATCCTCGGTGTCCAGCAACAAAGCACTTGAATGCCATATGTTCCCCTAGTGGTATAATCTTCGGTCATGATAGATAGTCTTCTCAGACATTTTAATGAAAGACGTAAACTATTTCAATCTCCAATTGATCTTGAACCCTTAGCGCGCCCCACGCTGCCAATTAGTGGCTTTAAAGTCGTCGCTCAAAGTTCCTTTATTGGAGAAGAAAATGTTGCTGTACCCAATATAGGGTTTATTTATTGCTTTTTTGAAAGCACGCTTCAGTTTGATGGAAACACTGGTGTTCAAAGAACAGCACGTCAAACAGCAAGAGCTTTGATGGAGTATGGATGCAAGGTCATCGCAACCACCTGGGACAAAGACGTAGAATCACTGGCACCACTGACTCCTAAGGAGCTCCTACACCTTTCGAAGTGGGACGGGCCAAGTACGGACCAATGGCACCAATGGGTCAATCCTAAATTCTCTCCCGATAATTCGTGGTTAATGTCCAATGAAATGCCGCCAAACTTAGGTCCAGGAATAAATTGCAAACTAATCAACTTCGCAAAAGCGAATAACATGAAGACTGCCGTCACATTTTTTGATGCGATTCCTTGCCTACTTCTGAATCTTTACCCTGCAGGCAGTTATCAACTTCACTTCTCATACATGAAACAGCTGACTGAATGGGATTTGATATTCCCCATTTCAGAACAGAGTGCAAACGACATGTTGGCACTCTTATCAGAATTGGATATTGATCAGCAGCTTTTGATACCTAAATTGAAGCCCCTTCGGCTTCCTACAGAATTCCATGGATCTCCAAGGAAAATGAATTATCCGATTGTTCTAAATGCAAGACCATTCATTCTTGTACTTTCTACTTTCGAGAAGAGAAAGAACCATTTGACACTTTTCCGAGCAATCGAAATTGCACAGAGAAGTTTTACCTTTGGATTTGACCTCATCCTCGTAGGGCACCCTCTAGAGACAGAAGTCGTCAAACTTGCGAATCAGTATCAGAGAAAGTTTCCGTCAATTCGTATCGAACATAATGCTTCAGATCAGCAATTACAAGATTTGTTTGACCGAGCAGATTTCACGATCTATCCATCAATCGAAGAAGGATTCGGTCTTCCAATCGCTGAGAGTATTTGGAATGGGAAGCCGGTAATCTGCGACAAATTTAGGGCGATTAATGACTTAGCAAGTGAAGGTGGTTGTCTACAAGTAGATGTCCTAAATGCTGAAGAGTTCGCAGATGCAATCGTTACTCTGGCGACAAATCTTGAGATATATCGTTTAAAGTTGGCTGAAATTGATGCTCGTGCATTTATTACTTGGGCTGATTATGTCTCAAATATAAATTTCGCAATGTCTAATGCCATTTAATTTTCCAATATTTGAATGCATGTCATCAAAAATTCGTATGAGGTTAACAGTTGTAGTAGTCACACACAATGCATACTTTTCTTACAGAATATTGTCGAACGCTCTTCAAATATTTGGAGTCAAAGTTGTTCTATTTTTCGATAAAAAATATTACTCGCTCATTATAATTAATTTGCGAAAGATAGTCTGCCATCTTCAAGCGAGTGAATTCATCACCATTTCTAAATTGATCCCATTCATTCATTGAAAATGTTTGTAGCGCGCTTGGATGTGGCGCTGGAACGATTTTGATACCTTTTAAAAAGCCTACTTCCTTGGCAATTTTATCTATATCTTCAAGAACTACATCCCGCTCAATCCATGTCGGATCTAGCTGCTTTTGAGCACTCAAGAATTCCATTGTCTCTGGTGAGTGGCTATGTCGCGCACCGGGTTCAACAAAAATAGCTCGTCCACCCGGAATTAAAACACGAAAGAATTCTTCAAATACTTTGTTATAACTATGCATGTGATGCAAGGTGTCGTAACAACACAAATGCCCAAACACGTCGCTGCTGAATGGCATCTTATGCCCATCTCCTTGATGAAATTTCCAAATTGATGCGTTCAGTCTGTTATCATTACTGATTCTATTTTGAATACAATTTTCTAGGTCTTGGTGAATATCAAAAGAAACTGTGGGAATACCCAATCGAACGAATAATTCAGACACCCATCCTGTGCCAGCACCAAAATCCAATAACGGCAACCCCAACATATTCTCATTTAATAGTGAAACCATTAAACCGAAATCAAACAGAAGTCTCCCCGCATTACGTCCTGCCCCAAACGGCTCTATCAGGCTTGGATCAATATCAAGTGGTTCACCAATCGTGATTGAACCGTTGAAAATTTCAGTTTTCGTTTTCGGCATTACAACTTTCCTTGCGCTTTGTCCAACGCGTATCTTGAATAAATGTCTTGAATATGATCTTTGGACTTTATGTGCCCATGTTTAACTTAGCAGCAATACCCTTGTCCCATAAGTGATTTCTAAAACAGAAATCCACAAATTTTCGCATAAGATTTGACGAGTGCAGCAGTTTTTCGCAGGATATAATTTGTGGTGACTTGGAGCTAAATGAACAAAGCAAATTACTCTGATTGATTCGGCCTGGGGATCTTGGAGGCTCTGGTATACACCGTGTTTCGTGTAGTCGGATTAATTGATTTCGCTACTGTCACCTACCAAGGAGGACAGTATGGGAAGACGAGAACACGATCGGTGCTTCGCCGACGAGCAATCGATTTGCTCGAGAGCGGAAAGGCCGTTCGAGAAGTGGCCGAGGAACTCGGGGTGAGTGGCCAGTCGATCTACGCCTGGCGACGTCAATATCGCGTTGACAGTGGTCAAGAGCCTGGACTGACAACAACCGAAGCGAACGAGCTCAACGCCGCACGTCGTCAGATCAAGCACCTCGAAGCTGAACTGGCGATTCATGAGCTGGCCACGGAGTTGTTGAAGGGAACCACCAACCCAAAAGCCGGCGGGCGGCCATCGCAGTGATGGTCGCCCGAGGGCATTCAATTCAACGGTGCTGTCGAATACTCGACGTGCCCGAAAGCAGTTTTTACGCGGAGCGCAGCCGAGTCCCGTCGGCGCGCAGTGTGCGCCACGCGTGGCTCACTGATGTCATTGGCCAAGTGCACACTGATGCTCGTGGCGTTTACGGAGCAGTGAGGGTGCACGCGGAACTCACGAAGGGGCTGGGGATCAAGGTGAGCCGCAGTACCGTGGCGCTTCTTATGCGACGCGCGAATATTCAGGGCATCACCGGACGGCGCAAACGTCACTATGTCCCACCACTGACCACGGCAAAGGATCTGGTTGATCGACAGTTCTCTCGAGATCTGCCTAACCAGCTCTGGGTCACCGACATCACCGAGCACCCAACTCGAGAGGGCAAAGTCTACTGCTGTGTCGTGCTCGACGCCTGTTCGAAGATGGCAGTGGGCTGGGCGATCGACTCCAGTGCCAATATTGCTCTCGTCGTCAACGCTTTGACGATGGCTATCGAACGTCGTCGCACCACCAACGAGACGGTCATACATTCGGACCACGGCGTTCAATTCACGTCATGGGGTTTTAGCGAGCGTGCCGTTAACTATGGACTTCTTCCCTCGATGGGAACCATCGGTGATTGTTTCGATAATGCCGTTATCGAGTCATTCTGGAGTCGTGTCCAAGTCGAGCTTCTGGATCGTCAGTCCTGGAAGACTCGACTTCAACTCTCAACGGCCATGTTCGATCACATCGAGGTGTTCCACAATCGCCAACGACGGCACTCAGCGCTAGGCATGCTGTCACCAGTCGAGTTCGAGCTCGAGTTACAATTCAAGCAATTGACAGTGGTGTAATTAAACAAATTTGCCTACACAAAACACGGTGCATACCACTCGTTTGATTGGTTTTCTCAGGCCGCAGTGACCTGACGTTTGACAATATAGTCTGCCTCAACCTCTGAGGTTCCCCAAGAAAAGTAGACACTGATTTATGCAGCCTGGTTGGCTGCGGCTAACGCTATCTCATATTTGATTGGGCTGGTTTGTCCGATTTTTGAGTACCTCCTGATGTGGTTGTAACGGTGCATGAACGCCTCGATTCCGACGATGAGTTCTTCGAGGGTGGTGAAGGTGTGTCGGTAGTAGTACTCGTGTTTGAAAATTGACCAAAATGATTCTGCTGTGGCGTGGTCGTAACACGAACCGGTTGATCCCATCGAGCGAACCAAACCCATTTCGTTGCACTGGTCGACGACCCCACGAGAGGTGAATTGCGAGCCGCAGACGCTCTCATGTTTGTCAAGTCGACTATTTGGCGGCCAGCACCTGGTAGACCTCGCGTGCAACGTAACGCTTCAAGCATCTCATGATCTCTCGTTTGGAGAGCCCCTCAGCGAGGCGGCGCTTCATGTAGGTTTGCGTTCGTTCGTCGAGTCTGATCCGTGAAACAACCACCATGTGGAGGGCGGAATTGGCTTGACGGTTTCCCCCGCGATTGAGTCGGTGGCGACTGATCTTGCCTGAAGATGCCGGTATCGGGCAGGCACCACAGAGCATGGCGAAGCTCGATTCTGAATTCAGTCGTTGGGGGTTATCCCCGGCGGCGACCAGAAATTCGCCGGCGCTGGCGACTCCGACGCCGGGTAGGGCGAGTAGCGTTGGGGCCAACTCTTCGACCAGCGGACCAATGAGTTGGTCGAGGTCGGCGACTTCGTCGTTGAGTTCGAGGACCCGACGCGACAGGGACTTGAGTGCCAACCTCGTGGCGACGACCGGGTCGCGAAAGTTCCCTCGGTCGGGACGCGACGAAACGCAAGTGCGCAGCAACTTCATCCGGGTCATGGCGCGGAACTGATCGCGCACGTCTTCGGGTGCGGCCACGATTGTGTTGTGGAGTTGTTGCAGCGTGGCCCGGCGACACTTCACGGCGGTCTTGCGTGTCGTGCGCAACACGCGCAAGGCTTCCACTTGTCCGTTTCGGTCCTTGGCAACCTGGACCCGCTGGCCGGTGAGGGCCGCTTGGGCCGCCGCGATGGCGTCCAAGGTGTCGTCCTTGCCCTTCGCGCGGCGCAAGCCCTTGTCAGGTTGGGTGACTTCCAGCACCGAGATCCTCTCTCTGGCCAACAGTCGGGTCAGACCGGCGCCGTAAGAGCCGGTGCATTCCACACCCACCCGGGCGACCGGTCCGAAATGACTCATCCACACCAGTAACTGGCGGTAGCCGTGGCGTGTAGTGGGAAAGAACTGAGTGCCGAGCACCGTTCCCTCGCCGTTAAGCACCGCGGCGGCGTGTAGGTCTTGGTGGGTATCGACCCCACCCACGACCTCGCCAATCTTTAGTGGCACACTGTTCATGCTGACTCCTTCACTGTTCGTTGGGGTCGGCATCAGCGTTAAACCGCAGACGGACACGACAGTAAAGAGGCGTTCACCATGCTCTCATTAGGTCACAACGTCGGTCGAGGCTGATACCTCCACCAGTTATCCCGGGTGGCTGACAAGTCCGGGGAATGACAACTAAGTCAATCAGTGTGCGGGTCAAGCCACCTGGGGTAACTGGTCTCCGACTATCTTCTCATGTCTATCGCTGTGAGGGTCAAAACACCAGGGACAACCGGCCCGCTCATACTTACTATCGGTGTGAAAAATTGTTCCCGTGCAATTATTTTGGCGGGTGAAGGCCGCTCTCTGCAGTGCTTGAACGACTAGTTCGGCGTGCATGTGATCGGCTACCGCGTAACCCAGCACACGACCGGAATGCTCGTCACGAATTGCACACAGGAACGCCGTGGTGGTGCCGCATTTCAGGTAGGTGATATCTGAAGTCCAAATTGCGTCGAGATGCCCGCGGTCAAAGACTCGGTTCACCAGATCTTGCGGGAACTGGGCCTCATGATCGGCAATCGTGGTCACAATTTTGAATGTGGCTGGACTGATCCCAGCGATCCCTAATGACTGCATGATTGAAGCAACCGTGTTCACACACACCAGCGTGCCGGCCTCGAACAGATCTTCCCAGATACGCGGGGAACCATACGTCCCATGTGACTCCTTGTGATGGGTGTCGATCTTGACTTCCAGATCGGCACGCCGCTGTCGTGTCGGTGTCAGCTCGCCGCGTTGCTGCGTCTGACGCCACTTGTAAAATCCGGCCCGCGACACCAACAACAGACGGGCCATACGGGTGATTTCAAAGTTGGCGCACTCCGCTTCCATCAACGCAAACCGCTCTGCTTTGGTGGAGTCGCCGCGAAGTACGCCGCTGCTTTTCCCAGGAACAAGTTGTCTTTCTCCAACTCGCTGACCTGTTTACGCAACCGCAGAAACTCGACACGTTCAACTGCGCTCAAAGGCTCCAAATTGGTTCCCTTGGCTGCCTCGATACGGCGTCGTTCATCTCGAACCCAGTTGCCCAACGACATTTCATTGACACCCAGCTCACGGGCAACCTCGACAACTGAACGCCCCGAATCGATCACCCGATGCGCGGCCTCAACCTTGTATTCCGTACTGAATCTCCTACGTTGACTAGACATATTGACATCCTCCCAGCAGAACCCTAAATCCTGCTTAATAGATGTCGGTGAGTTCAACCGGTCGGTGCAACACCTTCTCGAAGTGTAGTAGCCGGAGTCTGGTATCAAGTTTGAGTGGGATGTGGTCGAGGCGTGTTTGGCTGTAGTCGGCGATGGGGTCGCCTGTGCGGAGAGTAGTGCACGTGGTAGCCGGTGGAATTTTAGTTGCTTGCGCATTTCCATCGACTGGATGGGTCGGTGAAGTAAACCTTCAGATCAGTCATGTCAGTTTTCAGGGTGGGCGAGTTTAACCAGTTGATGCAATAGCTTTTTGGAGTGTGGCGGCCGGGGTTTGGAAGCCGAGAGTTTTGCGCGGTCTGGTATTGAGTTGGCGTGCGACTTGGTCGAGGTGTTCTTGACTGTGGGATGAAAGATCGCTGCCCTTGGGGAAATATTGTCGCAGTAGCCCATTGGTGTTTTCGTTGCTTCCACGTTGCCATGGACTGCGTGGGTCGCAGAAGTAGACCTTGACATCGGTTTCCATGGTGAATGTTTTATGGTTGGCTAGTTCCATGCCACGATCCCAGGTAAGTGATGTCACCAACTGGCCGGGGAGTCGGTGAACCTCGCGGATAAGTGCGGTCACGACACTGTCAGTATCTTTCCTTGGGGGTGTTGAATTCTTTGTGTGAGGTGTATCCCTAACTGAAAGGATAAGCAGATATGGCCACCAAAGATAATGAGGCAAGGTTCGGTTCGCCTCCGTTGATTGATGATGCGACATTGGACCGGTTGATGGCTCAGATTGATGCCGAGGGGCTCGAACTTTTGGGCCCGGATGGGGTGTTGACCGAGTTGACGTCTCGGATCATGAACCGGGCGATGCAAACCGAGTTGACCGATCACATGGGTTACGAACCAGGCGACCCGGCTGGTTGGGGTTCAGGCAATAACCGTAACGGGTCGAGTGCCAAAACAGTGTTGACTGATGCTGGTTCTATCCCAGTGATGGTACCTCGGGATCGTAACGGAACGTTCGAACCGAAACTGATTCCTAAGCATCAACGCCGTTTGCACGGGTTCAACGATTTGATCATTTCGTTGATTGCACGGGGGATGACGACCCGTGATGTGCAAGCCCATATCGCCGATGTGTATCAGGTGGGAATCTCGCCGGAGTTGGTGTCTAAGATCACTGATTCGATACTCCCAGAGCTGCGGGCTTGGCAGTCCCGGCCGCTTGACAATATGTACCCGATCATCTATCTGGATGCAATCGTGGTCAAGGTCCGCACCGACGCTCATGTCGTCAACAGGCCTGTATATATCGCCCTAGGAATCGATTTGGAGGGCGCCAAACATGTGCTGGGACTATGGATCAGCAAAGGTGACGAAGGCGCCAAATATTGGTTGGGGGTGCTCACCGAGATCCGTAACCGGGGTGTCAACGATGTGTTCATCGTGTGCACCGACGGGCTCAGCGGGTTCGCTGACGCCATCGAAATGGTATGGCCTAAAGCCACCGTGCAAACATGTGTGGTGCATCTGATTCGCAACTCGATCAAGTATTGCGGATTTCAACATCGTAAAGCCGTCACCAGGGCATTACGACCGATTTACGCTGCGCCAACCATCGACGCTGCCGTCGAAGCGTTGAACACATTTGAAATCGAATGGGGTGCACGTTACCCGGCGATTGTTGATCTGTGGAAACGATCATGGGAACGATTCATCCAGTTCTTGTCGTTCCATCCGGCAATCCGCAAAATCATTTACACGACCAATGCCATCGAGTCGATGAACTACCAGTTACGCAAAGTCACAAAAACTAGAGGCCACTTCCCGACAGACGACGCCGTCCTCAAAATCTTTTACCTGGCGATTTGCAACATCGGTCACAACCGTGGTGGCGAGCTCGGCACCGGAACCCAAGGATGGAAACAGGCACTAAACGCATTCGCGGTCACGTTCCCCGGTCGCATCAACCTCAACAACAACTAGAAATCGGACCACCTCACACAAAGAACTTGACAAGCCCGGCGGCTGTGCTCGCAACAGCGGATCTGGTCGATTTTCGCCAAGAAACGCGGTCTGAGACGAAAAGCTGGTCCACCTGTGCACGACGATCTCGTTGCCCGTAACTTCACGACAGATAGACCCAACGCACTATGGTTGACCGACATCACTGAGCATCAAACTGACAGCAGTCCCTAATACTCGGCGTGGTTGTCGATAACTTACCCGACAATGCAATTTGGTTGATATGTTCTGCAGAAGCAGTCATTTCGCATCACCATCCATCTTCGTTTCATAAACAGAATATCCGCCGACGCTCGTGCTGGCAGTAAGTCTTGCAGCAAGGCGAGTGTCGGCGGGCGATCCAACAGGTGCAATCAGATAGTCATAGCGCCTATCGAGTTCTGACCATATTTCAGAGTCGTTCTGCATGAACCCATCCCAGAAATGCCTTGCGCGAAGTCTTCCTTCCTGGGGCATATAGGCGTCGGCTCGCATCGGGGAAAAATCGAAATCTATTTGGCGTCCGGTCAATGCTACAAGAACCTGCTCTGACGAAAAAAGAGCAATCCGGGTGTGCGCTGGAAGACCACGGACGTAGTTGACGAAGCTCTTGATTCCCGGATCAACTGGTTGCCACGCCGATTGGACAAAATATTTCGTTGTCGGGTAGTTGACAACGCCGATGCTGAGAAAGAGCGTGGCGGCGACCGAAATCGCGACGGCTTTAATCAGTTTATTTGCGGTCTTGCTGATTAGAAATAACAGGCCGACACCAGCAAGCGGGATAAGGGCAATCCGAATCCACAATCCCGACTTGATGCCAGCATCAGGGTACCCGCCAAACAAGAGTCCGATCAGGCCCACAATACCCAAGGCAGCCATGCCAACGAGCACGCGTTTTCCCTGTGAATCGATACCATAGTTTCCTGCCCTTCGAAACAGCGGCGCCAACCCAACAATCGATAGCGGTGCAACCAAGCCTATTGCTGCAAGCACATAGAACCATTGGATTGAAAGTTCTGGGATGGTTGTAATGGCGCCGGTTCCTCCCGACCATTTCAACGCCTCAGTCAGAAAAGGGAGGATAAGGACGAAGGGTAGAAGGAATGCCACTATGATCTGCGGGCGCCCGGGCGCCTTCAATGCGTCTTGGCGTAGTGTTCGCCATTGCAAAAAGAAAGCAAGCGCTACACCAACCACATAAGAAACTACAAGATGCGGGAGAAGAATCAGACTAGAAAGGGCCCCTGCCAAAGTAACGGTTCCAGCCATGAACATGCGCTTATAGTCACCTGATGCAAACCTGATGTTCGCTAATAAAAACATTGCCACCAAGCCACAAAGCACTGAAAAGACATGTTGCGGCACATAGATAAGCGACTGAAATAGCTCATCCACCCAAATTTGGCTTGTGAGCAACTTCTCTGTATATAGAAAAGCACCAATGCTGGGTTTGCTCTCCAGCCAAAGAGGCGTCAAACCGCCAACCCATGTGGCGAGTAACACACTACCCAGATGCACAATTTTTGATTGCGTGATACTGCGGACAATGTCGAGAACCGTCATTGGCAGTGCTATGGCTATGGCGATTACTACGAGCGGAAAAGTTTGAAAATTCGCTAGCGGATCGCCGATCAGTTTGGCGATAAATGCTGGTGGAAAATAGAAAAGAAAGTTATACGAAAAAATCTCGCCCGAGAAGAATGGATTGGGCGGAGGCCAATCGTTGGCGCTATAAAGAGAAAATTCTGCGAAAAGATGCTTCGGCAAATCAAAAATATTAGGGAAGAGGTATTTTGGATCACCCGCCAGCCAGCCAAGCGGAAGATAGGTGAGCGCAATGGCAACCACCCAGGAAACAAGCACAATCGCGATTAGGCCATCAAGCGTTCTTGATTTGAGACTATCGGGGCTCGAATGCGGTCCGGTCCCGATATTTATTCCGGCCAGAGACCTTCTTGAGGTTACATCATCAATAGTCCAGAAAGAATAAAATTTGCGCACTATCATCGCACCAAGTAATCCGGCAAATGCCAACGCACCGATCATTGGATTGCCTAGGTACTTCAGAGATAACAGCAAGACCAACCCAAAAATTCCATACCCAAGGATGAAGTTGCCCCCCATTATCGACAGATTTGTTACCCCGCAGATGGACAGAATGGATCTACCAAACATTGCGCATCCGGCCAATACCGCAACGCTGAGGACAAAAGCCATCATTGCTGTTTCTTTGGTGGTTCAGGTGTGCCAAGAGAGGAATATTCTCCAGCCACAGCCCGCAACTGAAAAAATTCAAGCTTGGTCAACCGCAGACGACCACTTCCTTCCGCCCATCCGCCCAAGCCAAAAGACAAACGTTGTAACGACTCTGTTCCCAAAGCTGCGGGCACTATTCCCTGAAACGACTGTGAAGTCGTATATCTGCCCGCAGGCAAGGTAATGATAGGCTGCTTGCCATGCAATGACAGGTGCGCGGCATGGGTTCCCGAGCCGGCGATTTCGCCTTCGAAGCTCGCCTTGATCAGGGTCGGACCATCAAATCGGAGTTCTTGGCTAGTAAATCCGGTGTCGACAGGATGAGTGCTTTCAACCTCTGGCAAACCGTCGCGAAGGCTTAGTTTAGCTCCAGCCACAGAGTTCCAAGGTGTCCACTGGATTCCCTTTAAGTCGGTTAATGGGGTGAGTTCTGATTTTGGCAGCGCAATCACATACTGCGCGTTTTCGACGACAATCGAATATCCCTTCTGCTCCAAGGCAGAGTTAAGAGTTCGGTCCCGCAGTTCCATTTTCTGAAGAATCACCACCACATCCCATCCCGGCTGTGCGGAGGTTGTGATCAACTCTTTACCGTCGGCCACGAGTCGAATGTTGTTCTGGGCGTGACTGCCGAGGAAGGGAATCAATGAAGTTTCCAAATCCTTGAACGCCAGGATATTGAGCGGCTTGCCTGTGTCGAGACCGAGAGACTCCACTGCCGCGATCTGATATGGCCCCTTGATGAATATACTGATCCTTTTCAGAGGACTGTTCGCTTGATCGACCTCCGTCGCCAATGGTACAAAAAGAGGGGCGGGTAGCACTTGGCCTGGCCGTGAAGTAATTGTGAGATTCACCGCAACCACCAGAGCAGCCGTAATGGCAAGGACGTTGCACACTCCCGCAATGTCCGTGCGAATGGTAAGCGCCCCGATACCAAGGAGCAACACCATGATTCCTGGTGCGAAGTACCGGAAAGTCCAAGGATAGGCCTCCGAGAGCGTCATCGAGGCAGCGGTAGTCACAAGAATTGCTATCCCAACCAGAGCCAGCCACTTGATACTAATTGCGGGGCGGTTCGCCGCCAAGTGCTTAGTTATCGAATTGGCGTCCTCTTCCACAGGTGTCTCGGTTGGGGGCCGAGGGTATCGTGAGCTCAATCGAGGCGACGCTCGATTAAACCACCTGACGACGCTAGCAGCAGTCAACGACAACATGGCGGCAATAGCGATGAACCAAGCAGCCCCCCCCATACTCCCCGCAAGCGCCCACATGGGCCCCTTGCCTTGCATCTCCTCCCAGACCCCGAACGTCCTATCCCCGGTAAGTTCCAGGTTTCCGAGCATGTGTCCGAGACTGAACCGAGCTTGCTCAACATCGATGCGTTTTAGGGGATTCCCGTAGA
>Ga0209702_10007088_pt1 | contig 13909 bp, 16 predicted proteins | sample FRY01_FD_187210 | JGI IMG/M metagenome (GOLD analysis project Ga0209702, IMG submission 187210) | Freshwater microbial communities from Lake Fryxell liftoff mats and glacier meltwater in Antarctica - FRY-01 (SPAdes) (version 2) | ecosystem: Environmental > Aquatic > Freshwater > Ice > Glacier... | reverse complement strand
CCGTGACACTCACTCCTCTGACCAAAGCATCAACAGCTCTGGTCCGAATCTCACATGTTGAATATGCGCTCGCGTTCATAGCGAGCGGCTTGTCTCATGATATTAAATTCCTGTCCAGAGAAATGTTGCAGATTTATTGCGACGGGCCATATGTATGGTCTTTTTAATACCTGCCGTTCCACGCTGTCTCTTACAACGAAACGAAACACTTGCTATGTCTCACGTCTTCAAGAGCAATCCGGTTGTGGCGGTCGCGTGCCTGATGGCCGCCATGCTGTGCTTTGCGTCGCGTTCCGCCCATGCCATCACGATAGACATGGTGACGGTGGGCAACGCCGGCAACGCCAATGACTCGACCGGCTATGGTGCGGTAGCCACCTCGTACCAGATCGGCAAGTACGACGTGACAATTGGGCAGTACACGTCGTTCTTGAATGCGGTGGCCGCAACCGACACGTATTCGCTCTACGAGGCAAGGATGGGGACGGACCTGGTCAGCGCTGGCATCTCGCGGACGGGGTCGTCTGGCTCGTACACCTACAGCGTGATGACCAACAGCGGGAATAGTTCCAACCGCCCGATCACACACGTGAGTTGGTTTGATGCGGCTCGGCTTTCGAACTGGATGGTGAATGGACAGGGGAGCGGAAGCACGGAGACGGGTGCATACACACTGGTCGGTGGTCAGACCAGTGGGACCGCACCCGCAGCGAATGCCGGCGCTGCGTTCTTCATTCCAACGGAAAACCAGTGGTACAAGGCGGCGTACTACAGTCCGACGCTCAACTCTGGAAATGGCGGCTACTACGCCTATGCCACGCAGAGCAACACGGCTCCTGGCAACGTGATTGGGAGTTCAGCCAATCAGGCGAACTACAACACGGGAGTCTATTCCGTAACGCAGTCCGGCCCACATAACCCAAGCCTAAACTACCTAACCGACGTAGGTGCCTTCAGCGGCAGCGGGAGTTTCTACGGCACGTTTGACCAGAACGGGAATGTGTATCAGTGGAACGATCTGAATAACGTACCAGGCTCGTCTCGTGGTCTCCGGGGCGGCTCCTGGAACAGCAACGCGTCCAATTTGTCGTCCTCGGGTCACCCCACGATCGCTTCATCCTACTTGGACAACGGCGTCGGTTTTCGTCTCGCAAGTTCGGTTATCGTGCCCGAGCCGTCGACGTGGGTGATAGGATTGGCTGGAATTGCCTGTGGAGGTTGGCAGATATTTAGGCGTCGTCGGGCCCTAGCTGCCTGAGCATGGAATAGAAGCCCAACGACAGCTCATGAGGGGGGGCCGGACTAAACAAGCCCCCCTTTTTTGTTTTCAGTTCAACCCCGGCTCTCTGCTTATCCGCCGTGCCCTGGAGCCGCCTTCAACCCGCTCCTCTCGCGAATAAACTCCTGCTCGATCTGCCGCCAAACACCTGCCGGAGGCCCACTGTCGTAAAGCCTCGATCTTGTCGCCCGCAGTGATAGCCACGGGGACGATATTTTGGGCAGCTTGAAGCAGCGGCACGTCCAAGAGCGACGACAGTCTGCAGCAACTCTTGATTTCAGCGCCGGTCCAGTTGGCGTCGTTTGGCCGGGCCTGCTTTGTGTCGAGCCCATAGAACTGCGTGTAAATATCCCAGATAGAGTTTTTCTGCTCATGGCCCGGAAGATCCACGAAGAACACGCCGTCGAATCGTTCAGCACGGGCAAATTCTGGTGGCAGCTTCGAGGCGTCATTACAGGTGGCGATGAAAAACACATCGCTCTCATGGTCGTTCAGCCACGTGAGCAGTGAGCCGAAGATCCTCGTCGTAACGCCAGAATCTGTTTGGCCTGATGAAGCAGCCCCGGCGAGTCCTTTCTCAATCTCGTCGCAGAATAAAACACAAGGAGCCATCGCGTCGGCCAGCTTTAGGGCAGCCCGGATGTTTGATTCACTCTGACCAACAAGTGAGCCAAGCAGTGCGCCAATATCGAGAACAACTGTGGGGCGGCCAGTCTCGTTGCCCAGAGCTTTTGCGAACTGGGATTTGCCGCAGCCGGGTGGAGAGAGAAGCAATACACCACGGGGCTTGCTGCTGTTGGCCGGGCTTCTTCCCTCGCCTACACTTTCACCCCGTCGCCTCATGGCCCGCAGACAGAAGGCCTTGAGGTTATCTAGGCCGCCGAGTTGCTGGAAGTTCTCGTGGCCCCTGTGAAGTGAAACTAGACCGCTCTTTTTTAGCTGTTGGCCTTTCACGTCCCAGATACACGCCGGATCTAACTTCCCGTGCCTGACTATCGAAAGTGAAAACGCACCTTCAGCTTCATACCGGGTCAAGCCTGCGGCGCTATCAAGAACGCGGGCTAGGTTATCTCCATCGGGCAGTTCGTCGCCTTGAGCTATTGCCGCAGCGATTTCTTGCAGTTGCTCACGGCCGGGTAATTCATGCTCGACGACGATGAACTGCTTCTCTAGCTCGATTGGGATCTGCACAATTGGGCTCATGACCACCAAGAAACTTCGGGTGTGCTTGCCTGCCGATATTTGCCGCTGGATGGCCTGTAAGATTTCAGTAGACCCCAGAAACTTATGAAAATTCTGGAGCACGAGCAGCGTTGTTTCACTGCCTTGGGAAAGCTGGCCGACCGAACGAATGACAGCCAACGGGTCAGTGCTGTCGGCAAGACCAGGCAGCGACAAGGCTTCGCAGGGAAACTTTAGGCCGGCGTCACAGTCCCAAAGCCCAAGCCGCCAAGATTGTGCCCGGCAAAGTTGAGTGAGTTCGCGGGCGGCTTCTTCAGGCTCGCAGGTTTCTACCCAGATGCCGGTAAAGCAGGCCTGAACAAGCTCGGTGATTTTGGTGGTGAGGGTGTGGGATGTGGGTTGCGGTTGTGGTTGCTGAGTTGGTGTGGTGAGACTGGTTTTTGCCATTGAGAGATTCTTCTTTGTGGTTTGAGGGTGAAAGGGGGAGGGAGGGTGGCTTGGCCGAAAATCATTGTGAAAGCGCCGACTGACATTGGCGTTGCCCACGGGCTCAAATGCGGCTTCTGGCGGGCGTTGCGTTATGGGCCTGTTTGTGGGGCAATTTATCTCTAATCGCGGCTACCATGCGTTTGCCAAGAGCGTCTTCGGTAGCACTGCCGTTTAGCATCGCTCCCGTTTCGCCTGCTTGGAGCCGTAACGCATCGGCAAGATTGTCCAGGAGATTATTCAGCCCCTCGATTGGTCTTTCTGGATTCGAGTCAAATTCCGCCAGGTAGCAGAGTAGTAACCGCTGGGAGTACAAGTCTGCGGCTGATAACCCAATCGTGATATTTATCTGTGGCACGCGGTAGCCTTTGTTTCTTCGGTTTCGACTGTTTCGGCGCCGGCCAATTCTGGTTCAGCCAACTCCCGTCCTCGCCCCATCATCCATCTCTCGGGCTGAATTCTTCCGAGCCAGTCTTGAACAGTGGGTATTCGTCCCAGGTCTTCGATGACATGCTGCTCCCCGATGAATCTGACGGGGACTACTCTGCCGGTCGAAAGCGTGATGGTGGTGCCGAAGACAGTCTCCAGCATGAAAATACCCTCGGAATGATGCCTAAGAGCCCGGTGCCGGAAATCCGCCATGTGGGCCTTTGAAGCATCAAACCAGTCGTGGATGGCCTGATATTCTTCTGGTTGACCGCCGTATTTCTTGGCGGACGAAACAGCGTGGTGGTATGGGTGTGACATGGCTAGATATCCCACTCGCGGGTGCTCTCTTCCGTGGTTTCTATGTTGTCGTAGTGCTCAAGCAAGACCTTACCGTTTTGAACATCGACGGAGAGCGTGCCTTGACCACCTGCGTTGATCTCGAATCCGGCGGGCAGGAACTCGAACAAGGCGCCTTCAAGATTGGCCATGAGTGTTTTTGGCATATCGTCTTGGGCTACAAGCCGGCCGGCTGCATTTGCGCACAGAATTTCGTCGATGCAGCCTTCGTCGCCGCTGCCCGAGTAGGACGCTTCGAGTTTTGCTATGCCAAGTCGTTTAAGCGTCGGGATAAACTCGACGCGTAAGCTGCTAATGGCTTGGGCCATCTCGGCTTGTGCTTCCGCCTGCATGACGGCATATATCTTTTCAAAGTTTGTGACTGCGGATGATGACACGCGGGTTTTGTTGGGTTTTCTCATGTGATGTTCCTAGTTTTGTTATGAATTCAACAAACCGGACGGGCACGGAAATACTCCATGCCTGCCCGGTGAAATGCACGGCTAAAACAGCGGCGTGCCTGATGGGCCAAAAACCAGCCTCGTGACCCAAAAGCACCTACGGCTTGGAGGGCTCGGCTGGCTGCTCGACGGCGATGTTGTGCGAGAAGACTGGCTGTAACTGCCGGGCCTTGGCCAGATCCCGCGGCGTGATCATTTCACGATCGACTGGGACTGGCCCGCCCTCTATCTGCCTGATCAGCACGTCGTAGGGGCCCCAGTTCATGTCGCCAAAATGCACAAGTTCGCCAAGTTGCTGGCCGCCTGTGGCATCTCTGAAAGCCTTGTAGATCAGTTCTGAGCAGTAGATCTTTTCGTCATCCATCCTGTACCGGATGTCGTAAGGCCTGCCGAGGTACTTCTCGCAGCACCGGAGCGTCTCCGGAATGTGCTGCCTGTGTTCTGCCCCGAGCCTGTAGACCGCGAATCCGCCACCACGCCCCCGCCAGAGAAAATTCTTCAGGGGCGTGATGTGTACGGTGCCGATCGCTTCATAGACCAACCACTGGCCGTCGCGTTGGCCGACGATTCCACAGTGGGAGTACGGCGACTTGGTCACGCCTTCTATAGCCCAGACAACGGGGCCGTAGGGCAACGACTGAAAGATCACGTCGCCATCTTGGGGTTCGTACTTGGCAATGGCCGCATACGTGGCGGCGACTGTGGCCCCGTACCAGAGTGCCCCGACGAGAAGCCCTCCGGCGACCGTCCAGCCAATGAACTGAGCCCAGCGATATACGGGAGTCGGCGTTGCGGGATTTTTGGGCTCAGTGTCCATGGGTGTGTCGGGTTTAGTTTCCTTGCTGGAGGCGGTCATGTGTTTCATTATTCACAAAATACCCCGGCAACAAGTGCTCGGTGCCTGCTACGCCCAAGGCCCGCTCCAAGTCCCGCGTGGCGTCTTTACACGAACTGCCCCTGAATCCCGTGGTCTTGATGCTGACAGTGCCTTCGGGACTAACGGTGATTTCGATCTTCTTTGTTGGTGTTGGTGTGCTACTGGTCATGCTGCACCTCCTACTTTTATGGTGACGCGAATAGAACCGTCTTTCAGGCGCGTCTCAGCGACCGTGTGGCCTTTTTTGCGGGCTTCGATCTTGGACTTTTCAACAGCGTAGCCCTGTAGAAACTTATTCAGCTCTTCTTGTTTGCCCCATGCTCCGCCGTAGTTGTCGTATGAAACTCGGCCGGCCTGAAGGTCGCACACTACCGGATAACGCCAGCCCGGAAGCTGGATGCACAGGCCCGTTGCTGTTGCTGAGAAAAGTTTTGCAGTTTTGTTTTCAGGGTGGGCGAGCTGTAGGCGGACGCACGAGGCTTTCACGGCAGCCTCGTCCCGTATTTCCGTTTTGATTTCAACAATGTGGCTCAAGTGGTTGGTTCTCCTTTTATAGAAATGAGTGATTCAATGCTTGGTCGGGCCTACAGTCAGAACGGCATCGGGGAGTGATCTTCTTCTTGGTCGGTGCGTGTACTCCGGGCACCAGTTAAGGGCAGCCGAGGAGGCCGATATGACGTGGCCTGCCCGATGCGACGCTGGCCCTGCTCGTGAGAACTATCTGGAAGCTCTGTGGCCAGTTCATCGAGCAGGATATTTACGTCACCGTAGAGTTGGGCATCGTATGAGGAGCCTTCGCCACGAGTGACCAGCCAGAGGGCAAGTCCAGCGATCACCAGGACACACGCTGAGATTAGTATCGGGCCACTAGCCGCCAACACGACCTCCAGTTGTGAATCCGAAATGGCCTGCTCTGATAAAGCCCAAATGTGCCCCGCGAAATCCTGTCGTTCTGCCGACAACTGAGACAGCACCTCGGCGACACGGGAATTTTGGCCAGCTTGCGCCGCTGCCTGCATGGCCTGTGATTTGGCGGCTAAACTGGCGACACGGGCCGCTTCATGGGCAGCATCCAGGGACCGTTCAAGTTGTTGGGTAGTGTCGCCGTCCCCGTAAAACCAACTCCAAACGCTGGCCTTGGCAGAGAGAGCAGACGCGATAAGAAATCCCAAAGCCCCCCCGATGAACACAACGGGCCAGAACAACGAGCACAGGATGCCCGAGCCGACGTATAGCACGATCGTAAAAACGAATTGAATTGCAGCCCATAGTAGGGCAGCCAGAAAGAATATCATTGGTTTATCTCCTTCGAGGACGGTGACGATAAGTGGTGTGAGTTGGAGGAAAAGCCTGGCGGTGCGTTTCGGCGAGCCTGATGAGCAGCCGTTTACATAAAGACTGTAGGGCCCGACGAAGTTTGGTTTCGCGGGCCAACAGCAGTGCCAAGCCTCCAGCCAGAATGGACAGAATTACCCCGACTGACATGATGGGGGCTCCTTTTGAGAGAGAGGGAGTGTGAAGGAAAATCAGTTCCGGCAGGCGAGTTCAGCTAGATCTACAGCCCGCCATTTATCGTTTGCAAAGTCGTAAAACTCGACTTCACGAAACAGGGCGACCGGAACTGGGTGAAGCGTGAACCGCCAGCTTAAAGGGTCGGCACCGAGTTCAAAGCCGGCCAGAAGAAGGGTGATAAAAGTTGTGGGTGAAGTGCCGGCGATCAGAGGCAATTGCTGAAATAAATACGGTGCTGTGTTTCTTGGGAGCGATATTCTGACCAAGCCATTTTGGGCTCTGGCCGTAATGAGTTGGCCGGCTTTTCCAGGGATGGGGCATTTGGTCGCGGTTGGTTCCCATGTGGGGCTAGTTGAGAACCATGCGACGGGTTTTTCATGGGGGTTGATGTGCGGGGTAGTGGGTTTTATGTGCCCTGAGTTGATGATCTGTTTGAGTTTTAGGCCGGTCGTATAGTGGAAGAGATTCGTGTTGGGTGGGTCAGGGCCGGTGTTGAAGGGGTTGGGCGGCGAAATGGGGACGAGCTGGATGTGAATTTTCATGCGTGGGCTCCTGGGGGTGTATAGATAGAGTGAGGAAAAGGGCCGCTGGAGAAGTCAGCGGCCGAGAGAATGGAGAAAGCGGGCATGGGGCCGGCTGAGGGCTATTTTTGGCCTCAGTAAATATGCCGTGATTTGCGCGTTTATTTAGGTGTCCACCTAGGCAAGGGCAGCAGAAGAGTGGCAGGGGCCGGACTGGGAAATCCCCCAACTAGCTAGTGGCCGGTTTTTCAAGCGCCGAATGACACCCACAAACGGCCCCCCCGATCGCGTGATCGATCGCTCATCAGAGCCCCGACGCTTGCCGAAGTGCCGTTGACCGGGCTATCCTCTAGACCCGGCGGCAGCGAAAGCCAAAGTGGGCCAAGCGCGCGTTCGTCGAGCACCGCCAGCGCGATACGATGGCGGTGGTGAAGAAGAGTTTGTAGAGTGCGGCAGGGATTGGCTAACCAGCGTTTCATGCAACCAGAAGACATCGCTGCTGGAATCACCGTCTATCACCGGGCTAACCCGGGGCATCTTGGCGTGCTCACCGGAAGTCGGCTAAATGTGATGTGCGTGATGGCTAAGGTGGATTGGGGTTGTCAGGTTGATTTCGTGGACGTGTCGCAGCTTGTCGTTCGTGAGAGCAATGCCCGGTGGAGCATGGACAACGATGTTCTCGCGGGGCGTTACGGCACGGTGGATGACCTGCGTCGGCGGGTCACTTTTGAGAAGCTGCGCGGGATGCTCACGGATGTCTTCTACTCGATGAAGACCTCGGAGATTGATTTCTATGCGCATCAGTTCAAACCGGTGTTGCGCTTCATCGAGTCGGCGACGAATCGTTTGCTGATTGCGGACGAAGTGGGTCTTGGCAAGACGATTGAGGCTGGGCTGATTTGGACTGAGTGGCAAGCGCGCGAGAAGGCGAGGCGGTTGTTGGTGATTTGTCCGCCGACGCTGGTTCCGAAATGGCTGCGGGAGTTGCAGGATCGGTTTCAGATTGCGGCGGAGGCCACAGATGCCAAGCGGCTGCTCGAACTGCTTGAACGCTTCGACCGCAAGGGACCGGGTGTGAGCTTCGCATTGGTCACATCGTATCACGCGCTGCGCCCATACAGGAAGGACAGGAAGTTGCTTCAGCAATTACGCGAAGAGCCGGACGATGTCGTCCCTGCGAATCTGCCGCCGCGCGTGAGGTTGCTCCATCGCATCCGGGAGCAGGGCGATGAGGCGCGCGGCCAGCCCGACCCGAAGCCATTTCTCAACATGGTGGTATTCGACGAGGCCCATTCGATGAAGAATACGGCGTCGGCATCGTATCTCGCGGGGGAGATACTATCTACGGCGGCAGGTGCGGCGGTGTGCCTGACTGCGACGCCCATCCACAATGTGAGTCGCGACTTGTATGCGTTGCTGCGGCTGATTGACCCGGAAGTGTTTCGCGACGAGTTCGTTTTTGACCTGCTGCGGCGGCAAAACCTTCCCATCGTGCAATTGCAGAACACGCTCGCCACGCCCTCGTGGCAGACAGCGCAGATTCTGCCGCTCGTGAATGCGCTGCCTTCGCCGGAAGCGCGAGCGAGCATGGGCGAGGCGTTGCGGCAGTTTGACGGCTCGCCGCGCGGGCGAGTGGACTTGCGGCACCTTGCAGATCGCCAGAATCTGCTCGGCAATTTCATCAATCGAACGCGCAAGCGGGATGTGATTGCGAATCGTGTCATCCGCCAGCCGGTGACTCTGCCGGTCACGCTCACCGGGGAGGAATCCACGTTCTACCGCGCCGTGCTGACGCTGGTTCGCAAGGAAGTCCGTAGGCGCGGAGAGAGCGTGACGAGCTTTCGTCTCATTCACCCGGCCTTGAAGATGTCCAGCAGTCTGCCGGTGATGGCTGCCGCCGTCGCGGACGGGCGATGGGGAGGTTTCGATGAATTGGAGGAACTGGCGGAGGATTTTGCCGATGCGTTTGACTTCGACGACGACACCAACTTGCCGACGCCAGAGGAACTACGGAACCTTTCCCGCTACGACTTCGAGGCCAATGATTCCAAGTATGCTGAGTTGCGGAAGGCACTCCGACTCATCGCCGTGAATGAAAAGCTCCGCACGGACAAGGAACAGGACGCGGAGATTTCTCAGACCGACAAAATCATCATCTTTGCGTTTTTCAAAGGCACCATCGCCTATCTGCAACGCCGACTGGCGGACGACGGCATCCGCGCGGTGGCGGTCACTGGCGACATCAAAGACCGCTATGAACGCGACCGCCTGTTTCAGCAGTTCGCGACGGATGAAAATCGCATCCTGCTCTGCTCGGAGATTGGCGCTGAGGGTGTGGACCTTCAGTTTGCGCGTGTCGTCGTGAATTACGACCTGCCGTGGAACCCCATGCGCGTGGAGCAACGCATCGGGCGCATTGACCGCATCGGCCAGACCGCGCCGAGCATCGTCATCATCAACTTCCACGTTCGCGACACGATTGACGGCAGCATCTATAGCCATCTCTACAAGAAGATTGGCATCTTCGAGCAGTCCATCGGTGCGCTGGAAGGAATCTTGGGCGAGGAGATTGCCAAGTTGACCTCACACATTTTCCGGCATGACCTCACGATGGAGCAAGTGGCCGAACAAGCCGGACAGACTGCAGACGCCGTGTGCCAGCGGGCCAAGATTGAAAGTGAGTTGGAGAACTCCACCGGCGCGCTCATTGCGTTTCAGGATTTGCTTTCGGAACAGATTGGCGAAAGCCAGCGGCTCGGTCGCTTCATCAAGCCGGCGGAACTGTGGCTGCACGCGGAAGATTTTTTCACCCGTCATTTCTCTGGTTCGGACGCCTGCCTGCTGATTCCCGACAATCCCGCACCGGACTGCATCGAGTGCAAGTTGAGCCATCGCGCGATGTCTGAGTTTGAGCACTACTGCCAGCTCCAAGATTGGCCGTGGCCGGACGGCTTTTCGCGGACGACGCGCGTGGTTCAAATGACCTTCGACCCGAAGCTGCATCAGCTTCACCGTCGGAAATGTCGCTCGCTCGTTCTTGTCACGCACCTGCATCCATTCTTCCGCTGGATAACGAAGCAAAATGAAACGGCCAACAATGACTGGCACAAAGTTTCCGCCGTGCGAGTGCGCTCTGATACCTTCGCTCCCGGACGGTATTTCTATCTCGTGTATCGGATGACGATGGAGGGCATCACACGGCGGGACGCCTTTCACTACGCGGCGAAACGCCTGCCAGCCGGTGAGACTCTGACCGGCACGCAGGCCGAAGCCTTGCTCAACTTGGCGTTGGACATCGGGGAGAGCGCATTCCCGCGACAGCCCGCAGACTACAGTGGCGAACTCGCCGTCCTCCGCTCGGTGCTTGAGGAGGAATTGAAAAACGTGCAGCGGATGTTCCGCGCCAACCAATCGCAAAAGCTGAGTATCCGCCGCCAACAACTGACGGCGCATTTCGATCGGCGCATCGAAGCCCAGCGGCGTAGAATCGCGACTGCCGAAGAACGCCTGGTTGCGGAGAATCAATTGCGCGGCTTCCGAGCCACGCTCGGCAACTTGGAGAGAGTGCGAGACGAACAGTTGGCGAAACTCCGGGGCAAGGCGGCCAGCTTGAGCGAGATGCCATCCGAAGTGACTTGCGGCTTCATTGATGTGGAGCCGAGCGGCGGTCAGAACCATTGAACCCAAACTGATTTATTCTGCATGCCCAGGTATCTCCTCATCGCTGGCGTAGATTTTGGAACGAGCTTCACAAAAGTCGTCGTGCGCGACACCAACACGCCAACGCAAGACGCCGCGGTTGTCACGTTTCCAGGGCACGTTGACGGGTTACTTCCGAGCCTCGTCGGCATCGGGCGTGACTGCCTCACTCCGCCCGCCGCGCTGGGCGATAGCGCCGCGGTGCCCTATCTCAAGATGCTCGCGGCGCACGCTGCGAACGGAAAGGCGCTGGATGCGATCCCGATTCGGATTCCCGACGCGCTCAATGCCCTGCGGAGCCTGCGCACCGACTTAGACCTCATGCGCGAACTGCTCGCCTTTTACTTCGCTCATGTCATGGCCGCGACGGAAGACTTCATCCGCACTCGTTCGCCGTGGCGCGACTTCGACTTTACGCCGGGAAATCAAAACGACTTCCTCATCTATCAACTGGCCGTCCCCACTGGCTTGTTGGCGGACGGCGGCGCAACCGAGCGGCTTTTCCGGGACGCTTTCATCGCCGGACACGAACTGAGACACAGTGCAGACTCCGCCATGCGGAAAGCTGTGCCGCAAACCTTCTGGTCCGAGAATGTCGCGCGCGTGCTCAGTGGCGACCGCACGGAACGGGAATCCCGCTTCCAGTGGCAATGCCTGCTCTACCCGGAAGTCGCTGCCGCCGTGCAGACAATCTTCCGCTCGCCCAACGCCCGCGACGGCCTCTACATCACGATGGATGTCGGTGCGGGCACGGTGGACTTGAACGCGTTCAACCGTTTCTCCGGGCATCCGAACGAGCGCGGGCAGAATCCGAATCGCGGCTTGAACTACTATTCGGCGATTGTCTGCCCGCTGGGCGTTCAGAACCTTCACGACCCGCATCGTGCCGTGCGTCCACGGGACGAGGCGGAGTTGATGAAAGAACTGCGGGACAAGCTTCACGCCCTTTACCTGCTGGCGAGGCGTCACCAACCAAACAACGGAACTACTCTGGGAAATCGCACTTGGGATCAGGCTTCACTTTTCATCTTTGGCGGCGGCGCTGATTACAGCAACAATGATTATCGCAACAATGATTATCGCAACAATGATTATCGCAACTATATTTATCGCATCAACTTCTCCGCTGGGCTGGCCGACGCCGGAATTCACATGCCGCAAGTCCTCAATCTGCCTGCCGCCCGAGACATCACCTTGCCGCGCAATGTCGATTTTGGACGTTTCGCCGTCGCCTACGGCATGGCCTTCCCGCGCTACAACCTCGACACGGTTCGCCTGCCACATGAATTGCAGACGTTTCGGGAACTTTATCCTGAATCGGAAAACCCGCCACCACCGTATGGATTCAATCGGGAGGACTAAACAGTGCGCATGAAACCCAAACGCCCCGCCAAAACCAAAGCCCTCGCGCCCGCGAAGCCCGGATTCGACGGCTTGTTGCGCGACTTGCGCGAGTTCATCGCCAAGGGGCGCAGGCAGGTGTTGCGCGCGGTGTATGTGGTGAAGTTTTATTTCAAGCTATGTCGCGAGAATCGTCGGTTTCAGTGCGCGAGACGATGACAGTGCTGAAAAAACAACTGCCGGCCTGATTGCCGGCCCACGCACGCACCTGCTACAATCTCTCACATGAAAATCGCAACCAACATTATCGCCGGCCTCTTCAGCCTCCTGTTCCTCTGCGGTGGTTTTTTCTTCTTCGGAACCATGCCACCGCGACCGCCGAAGTGATTTTCTAGTCGAGCCAACCGCGCCGCTTGCGTCAAGCTCCCGCCGTGGAAGTCATCATTCACCCCCCCCATGACGACCGGGACATCTTCCAGGCGTCGCCCAACGAGTTCCCCGCGATCGACATTCACAGCCTCTGACGGCTACTCGCCCAGCCACCCAGTCGGCAAAGATTCACCTCAAGGCGGATTCGGAGAGGGCCTGCGATGATGATCAGAATCGGCGTGCGGAGCTACGAATTCCGGGTCGTGATTTAGCGCATCGAACGCAGCCTGCGTACCCCCGAACGGCCCCAGGCTCGTGTGATAGATCGCTCATCAGAGCCCCGACGCTTGCCGAAGTGCCGTTGACCGGGCTATCCTTAAAGGAAGTCGGCCTGAAGAGCCACCGGCAGGGAGTCATGGACGGGGGTCGAGCGGGCCAAGCGCCGAACTGGACGGCCTAATCGCCCAGCTCTACGGCCTGACGGAAGCCAAGTTCACCCACGTCCTGTCCACCTTCCCGCTCATCCCGACCCTATTAAACTCGCCGCCCGCAACGCTTACCGCGACGCCGAACAAGGACTGATTCGATGAAGACGACCCGGCTCACAAAACACGCTCGCGAACAGTGCCTCGAACGTGGTGCCACCGAAGCGGAAGTCCGCCACGCCATCGAGCACGGGTCGCGCGAACCTGCTAAACTTGGAAGAGAACTGTGTCGCTTTAATTCTTCCTTCGGCCGGACCTGGCAGGGAAACTTCTACGCCATCAAGCAGGTTGCACCGATTATCAAGGAAGAGACGCACGAAATCGTGGTGATTACGGTTTACACCTTTTACTTCTAAACGACGAGGCCGGAATGAGAATCAGTTATGACTCGGAGGTTGACGCCTTATACATTCGCCTGATCGAAGGCCAGCACGAGTGCCGCACGGTGCGCCTCAACGAGGAAATCGCACTGAACATCGGCCCGGCCGAGACGCTTGTGGGCATCGAAGTTCTTGACGCCAAACAAGTGCTCGCCCAGGGGCAGTTACCATCGGTTGTCCTCGAAAACATTGCCTTGGCTGCTACAGCCTGAACATCTTGAGCGTTCCGCGCGGCTGATCTGCACGACGGCGGAGTTCGACGGCTTGGCGCAGGAAGTCGGCGCCCCCGCACAGAAGAGTTCGACAGGCAGGGCCTACGCATCGAATTGGCTCCGGAAGTCCTGGAGTGGTATCATTTTCCGCTTGGCGTGCGGTTATTTGAAGAGTAGCCAGGATGGCTGCGATCCTCGCACGCGTGCTTGCGGAGGAAGTGGCCATGGATGGCGACGCACAGGGGTTTGTAGAAGGTTTGAAGGAATGTTTTGTGGACCTCCCAGATCCACGCCACAAGAAGTCTTGCGATCATTTGCTGTTGGATTTGTTGGCGATTTC
>Ga0209702_10007084_pt1 | contig 13912 bp, 12 predicted proteins | sample FRY01_FD_187210 | JGI IMG/M metagenome (GOLD analysis project Ga0209702, IMG submission 187210) | Freshwater microbial communities from Lake Fryxell liftoff mats and glacier meltwater in Antarctica - FRY-01 (SPAdes) (version 2) | ecosystem: Environmental > Aquatic > Freshwater > Ice > Glacier... | reverse complement strand
ACAGGGCCCACCCACGCGCCCGCCGCCGCCAGCTATGTGATAAGCGCTGCGCCGGGCGCGCGGGTCCCCCCATGGACAAAGCCGCATCAGCCTCCGCTATTGACCCACGCGGTGAAATCACGTCATAAATAAATCGCCTCGCAGATCACCTCACGGGGGTGGCCACATGTCATGGAATGACTGGCCACATGTTCGTGGAACAGGTGGGCAAGTGCCGTGGAATACTCATCGTGATCACCGCCGATAGCTTAACTGGTACCGCGCGCCATGCCTCTGGGCCAGGTTGGGAATCGCGCCGTCTTATCGTCCGAGACGACGGGGTGGACGTCTCTGTCCATGAGACTCGCGTGTCCGAAGGTGCAGAACTGCACTTGCATTACATAAATCATTTCGAAACCAACTATTGCTTCGCGGGCGAGGGCGAGGTGGTCAACAAGGTGACTGGTGAAATCTTTCAGATCAGGCCTGGCACACTTTACGCGCTCGACAAGAACGACCCGCACATTCTACGCGCGACCAAGGGCGATCTGCGTCTCGTCTGCACCTTCACCCCACCGCTCAAAGGCACCGAGACACATCGCGACGATGGCAGCTATGCCGTCGACTGAAGCAACCGCCTAAGAAACCCCACCTACATCAGCGGCCCGGCAAGTAGGCGGATCATAGCGAACGACAGCGGGTCGATCAGCTTATCGCCCACCCCGAACCGATTCAGCACCGAGTTGGCCGCGAAGGCGATCACGGTCAGGGTGGTGAAAAGGAACAGGTCCATGGGGGAGGATTGGACTCTTGCCGAGACAAAGCAAGGATGAACCAGCTTGACCAAACCCATCAATTTGGGTCAGGTGATCCGGTGCCGCTATCCGGGCCGAAGCCTATTTCGCCATAACTGCGCGCGCAAGCTGACGCCCGGGGCTTCAGCCCGTCTTAATTCCCGCTTTCTTCAGCATGGCATGCAGCAGTACCGTCGCGCCGGCGGCGAGGTCGTCGGGGGCTGCGTATTCGTTGACGTTATGGCTGATCCCGTCGCGGCAGGGGACAAAGATCATCGCAGTAGGTGCAATTGTTGCGACATTGCTGGCATCGTGCAGCGCGCCGCTGGCCATCCGCACATGGGTAAAGCCCAAGTCTTTTGCAGCACCCTCCAGTGCGTCGATGCAGCTGTCGTCAAACTTGCGAGGTGCGACCGAAATCCGTTCGGACAGCGTGACGTCACAATCCGATGCTTTGGCGATGTCATGACAGATGGCTGTGCAGCGTGCAGCCAGAAGCGCAAGGGCTGCGGCATCCGGGTGGCGAATGTCGATCACGAAACTGCATTCGCCAACAATCGTACTGGGCCCGTCGGTCGCTGTCTTGATCCGCCCGACGCTGACACGGGCGTCGGGCCCGAAGGACCGGCCGATCTCGTTCAGGCCGACCAGCATCCGCGCCGTGGACAACAGCGCGTCCTTACGGTGATCAAGCGGTGTTGTCCCTGCGTGCCCGTCCATGCCCGTCACCAGAACATCAAGCCACTTCAACCCTTGAACCGACGTCACGATCCCCAGCTGTCGGCCCAGCTTTTCCAGCAACGGACCCTGTTCGATATGCAGTTCGAAAAACGCGCCCATCGCAAAGCCAACTTGGCCCTGGTCGCCATACCAGCCGCGGGCGCGGACCTCGTCTGAAAAGATGGCGCCGTCTGCGGCGCGGGTACTGTCCAACCCGGCATCGCTGATCTGGCCGACAAACCATGACGAGCCCATCAGGCCGGGGGCGAAGCGCACCCCTTCCTCGTTCGTCCAGTTGATGACGGCCAAAGGGGCCATGGTATCGATACCGGCATCGTTAAGCGTCTCGATCACTTCAAGCGCGGCCAGCACGCCGGAAATTCCATCGAACCGCCCGCCGTGGGGCTGGGTGTCCAGATGGCTGCCTGCGGCGATGACGGGAAGGGTGACGTCCTGACCGGGACGGACGGCGAACATGTTGCCTGCGCGGTCACTGCTGACTGTTAGTCCGGCGGCGTGACACCAACCCGCGAACAGCTTGCGGGCCTCGGCATCCTCGGCTGACAGGGCAAGACGGCATGACCCGTCACCCGCAATCGCGCCGATCCGCGCCAGCTCCATGTGACGCGCCCACAGACGGTCTGTGTTGACGCGCAGGTTTCTGGTGCCCAATGAGTATGCTGTTACGGTCACAGAGTACGCTCCTTACGGCCGCTGATCAATTGCGACACCATCACTGCCACGATCAGCGCCCCGCCATAGAAAAGATCTTGCACGAAGGTCCGAAAGCCCAGCACCGAAAGGCCATTAATCCCGGTGACAAGAAAATAGACTGCAATTACAGATCCCCAGGCGTTGAACCGGCCCGGTTTGATGCAGGTCGCCCCAAGGAACGCTGCGGCAAATGCAGGCAACAGCAGCATTGTGCCGGAACTGGGGTTCGCCGATCCTGTTGTGCCGGTGTACAGCAGCCCCGCTATCGCCCCGATCATGCCCGAGGCGACAAAGGACAGTAGGCGCACCCGGCCTACGGCGACCCCGGTCAGCCGCCCCACCTCGCGCCCGCGCCCCGTAAACAGCAGTTGCTGGCCAAACGAGGTGAATTCCAACACATACCAGATCACCGCAGCCAGCCCGATGGCATAGTAAAAGCTGATTGGAATGCCGAAAAACCGCTGAATGATAACATATTGCATAAGCGCGGATGAGACACCGCCAATCGTCTGGGAATCGCTGACCCAAAGTGTTACGCCATGCAGAAACGTCCCCACGCCCAAGGTCACGATCAGCGAATGCACCCGAAAGTACAGGGTGATGGTCCCGTTTACGACGCCGATCAGCGCCCCCACCGCCAGCACGACCGGGATGATGAAGACCAGAGGGATGCCCATCTTGGCGCTCATGATGGCGGTAAGCATCGAGGTAAATGTCAGCGTCTGTGCGATCGACAGATCGAAATCGCCTGCGGTCAGCGGGATCACCAAACCGAGGGTCACAATGACCAGCACCGCCTCGGACCCGAAGATGGTGGAAAAGTTGGACCAGGTCAGGAATGTGTCGGGCCGCATTGCACCAAACACCGCGATGACCGCAATCCACACGACAACAAGGCCAAAGCGCTCGGCTTGATACGAAAGTTCAGACAGTCGCATGGAAACCGCTCTCCTGATAGCACGCCTCTGCGATGGCGGATTTCGTGACGTTCGATCCGGATAGTTCAGCCTTGATCCGGCCCCGGTCAAAGACAAGGACGCGGTGGGCGATCATTTCCAGTTGTTCGAATTCGGACGTAGCGCAGATGACTGACGCACCAGCCGCACACAGTTCGATGATCCGCTCGTAAATCTCTCTCCGTGCGCCGACATCGATGCCCTGCGTCGGCTCATCCAGCAGCACCAGACGCGGTCCCAGTTGCAGCCATTTGCCAAGGACCAGTTTTTGCTGGTTACCACCTGACAGTTCAGACGCGGTCTGACCTGGCGCTTCGGCCTTGACTGCGAAACGCGTCATGATGGCGGCAGTTTCGCGGGCCAGCAGCCGATGGTTGATCAATGCGCCCGACAACCGCCGCCCAAGCAACGGCAGCGTCACGTTTTCCGTAAGCGTGAGGTCAAGTGCAAGTCCCGCTTTTTGCCTATCAGCCGGGATCAGGGCAATGGCTGCGTCGATTGCGATGGTCGGCGTCATCCGCGTCAGGTCGTGGCGGGCGTCGCCCATGGCAAGCTGACCGGACCGGGCAGGCGACGCACCTGACAACAAATAAGGCACCTCGTCATACCCAGACCCGATCAGCCCGGTCAGACCCAGGATTTCACCAGGTGCGACAGACATTTCCACATCACGCACAGTCTGGCCCGACAAGGACTCCACGCGAATTGTAAAGCCGCTGGCTGGGGCAAGGGCCGGCACAATCCGGTCGGTTGTCATCGATCGTCCAACAATCGCCTCAACGATCTGGCCGCGCGCAGTTTCGGCGGTGACAAAGCTGCCAATCACATGTCCATCGCGCAGGACCGTGGCACGGTCGGTAACCTCCATCACCTCGTCGATGTCGTGCGAAACAAAGATAATGGCCACGCCACGGGCCGTCAGCCGGCGCATCATGGCAAAAAGCTCGCTGACATCATCCATCGGCAAGAAAGGGGTCGGTTCGTCCAGCACCAGAAGCCCGGCACTGCCGTGCGACTGATGCGCACGCACCCGGTCGGCGGCCCGAACGATGGCCAGTTGGGCGCGTTTGACCGGGGACAGGTCAGCCACGACTGCGCCGGGATCAAGGCTCAGGTGGTTTTCATCAAACAGGGCGCGCGCACGCGCCGCCTCGGCCCGCCAGTTGATACGCCACGGGTTCAGCCGTTCGTGGTCGCCCGCTATTAGATTTTCCAACACAGTCGCATCGGCCAGAAGACCGAGATTCTGATGAACAAAGGCTAGCCCATGCATCTCGCTCTTTCCTGCGGGCATCGGCAGGGGCACAGATCGGCCATCGATTTCCAGCGCACCCTCATCAGGCGCATGATAGCCCGAAAGGATCTTGATCAGCGTGGACTTGCCAGAGCCGTTCTTGCCCAGAAGCCCATGGATTTCGGCAGGGTGGACAGTAAGGTCCGCGCGCGACAGCGCACGTACCCCACCAAAGGATTTGGTCAGGCCTTTGATGGCCAGACGCGGGATCGTCGCGTTGATCACTCGGCCATCATCCACAGGTCTTTGTAGGCCTGAACATAGGCGTCGCCATACCCCATAGCGGGATCAGCCGGTGTGCCCACTTCACTGATGTTCTCGGCGCTGAATACGCGCAGAGGCACCTTGCTGTCACGAATCGCATCCTGACCGCACAGCAAGCGCATTTCGGCGTCAAGCATCGCGTGTGCAATCCAGTCAAGGTTTTCGCCTATGTCCATTTCAACGGTTCCATCGCGAATCATGTCCAGAACGAAGGGCGTGCCATTGAAGGTGGCAACCTTGACCTTGTCGCCCTTGCCGGCAATTGCGATGGCTGGGGTGACGAAAGTCGACATGCTGTCATAGATCGGGATGACATAGTTCAGGTTGGCATTGGCCTGCAAAGCGCCTGCCACGGTCGGCTGAATCCGGGTCGCCCAGTCGGTGATCGGGACGTTGACGATTTCATAGACGCAATCTGGGCAACGGGTGTCAAACGCCTCGGTCAGGCCCGAGACGATTGAATCTGTGGACAGCGCCTCAGTCGACACCACAACCAAGGCGTTGACCTTACCGCCGGTGCGCGAAATCGTCCAGTCAGCCATCAACTCTCCCGCTTTGCGGTAGTCGATGGCAGTCGCGCCGTCGACGCCAGCGGGGGCCTCTTGTTCCAACCCGGTCAGGTGCGACGTGACCACCTTTACCCCTGCAGCTTGCGCTGCGGCGACTTGCGGCTGAAAGAACCGCGGATCGGCACCAGCCAGCAGGCTAACTAGATTATACCCATTGTTCACGGCGTGTTCGATGCCCTGGATCCACTGGGTCGGGTTGCCCTGATTTTCCCAGACCATGTGTTCGAACCCAAGCATCTCGGCCAACGCGTCTTTGTGGTTCGCGATTGTCGTGATGAAGGGAATGGCGCTGGACGCGGGGATCGTAAAGATCGACTTCTCGGCCATACAGGCGCGGGCGTCATACGCCTCACCCGGGGCGACAAAGGTGGGCAGGCCGCTATAAGCGGCGATGTTCGCGGTCGCTGTTGCCACCCCATCCTGCGCAAATGCCGGCAGCCCTGCAAGTAGAAGTCCAGTGGCGAGTGATGTCGTGCAGAAGGTACGCTTCATTTTTATGTTTCCCTGTTGTTGCGAAGTTGTTGTGCTGTCGTCCGATCAATGCCCGCGCAAGGCTTGCGTTGCCGCAGTGTCCAGTCGGGTTCCGTCAATGACGACGCCATAGCTGGTTCTGGCCATGTCAACGTCGATCAATCCATCGAGCACATCCTCAAACACATCCTGAGGCGCGCGCTGCATCGGGTCACCGTAACCACCACCACAAGGGCCGAAGGCGGTTATACGGTCGCCCTTGGCCAGATGTCGGTAAGGGATCTTTGAGGGCAGATTTTCCATGCTGCCATCCAGATGCGACAGTTCCACTTTGGCTGGCGATCCGTCAGACCCGCCAAGGAACCCCCAAGGCCGGAACCGCTGCCCATCCCCTTCGACCGACACCGCACCGTCCTGTAGCAGCTCGAACGACCGGATCGACCCGATACCACCGCGCCACATGCCCGGACCGGCAACGTTTTCGCGCAGTTCATAGTTCAGAACACGAAGCGGCAGGTGGCTTTCAATATCCTCAACCGGGTTATTGCGGGTGTTGGCATACAGAGTGTCGACCGCGTCCATGCCATCTTTGCCGTAACGGCCGCCATAGGCACCTTCCATGATTTCCATGTGGACCCAAGGGGCGCCTTTGGACACGCCGCTGAAGGCCATGACGCGCAGGTTGCCGATCCCGGCGCTGACCTGACGCGGGACGGCGGGGGCGATGGCCTTCATGATGGTATCGGCCAGCGCGTTGCCAGGGCAAAAGCGCGCGATGACCGGCGCCGGATAGATCGGATTGGCAAGACACCCCAAAGGCGCATGTATGGTGATCGGCCGGGTCAAACCGCTGTTTTGCGGGATTGATCCGTAAACATCGCTGTCCAGCAGAATGGACCGCAGCGTCAGCCACACGGCGCAATCCACGGTGCCGACAAAGGGCATGTTGATGGGTTTGTTCGGCGTCTGCGGGGCGGTGCCGGTCAGATCAACATGAATATCGGACCCCTTGATAGTCAGGGTCGCCTCGATCGGCAGTTCCTTCAGCGCAGGGTCGGGGCTGTCAAGATAACCGTCAATATAGGTGCGGGCGTTATAGACCCCGTCTGGTATTGCCGAAATTGCATCGCGCATCAGCTTTTCAGAATAATCCAGCAAATCCTCATAGGCGCCCGTTACGGTTTCCAAACTGTATTGATCAAGGAGTGCGGCGTAGCGGTTCGCGCCGATACGGGCGGCGGCGACCTGCGCCTCCATATCGCCGACGACAAGGTCAGCGATCCTGATATTGCTGCGCAGGATCTGCCAGACCGGTTCGACCTTGCGTCCCGCCTCATAGACGCGGATCGCCTTGAACTGAAGACCCTCGGCATAGGCATCCACGGCGTCCACGATCCCACAACTGCCCGGCGTCAGCGCACCAATATCCAAGTGGTGCGCTGTGGTGACGGAAAACCCGGCCAAGGCACCCTTATGAAAGATCGGAACGGCAAAGCCGACGTCCGGCCCGTGCGATGCGCCGCCATAGGGGTCATTGTGCATGAACACATCGCCGGGGTTGACGGTATCGCCCCGCTTGGCCAGTTCGCGCAGAATGCCCGCAATATAGCCGGGGATCGGGCCCGATTGCAGCGGTGTGGACATGGTGCATTCGCACAGTTGCCGGCCAATGGCGTCGGTCAGGGCGGCCCCAAAATCTTCGCTTTCGCGGATGATGCTGGAATAGCTCATCCGCATCAGCTTGTGGCCCATTTCGATGGCAATATTTTCCAGCGCGCCGTGAATGACGGCGGCAAGGAAGGGATCAACGCGCGTTTGCATATTTCTGCTCCTCAAGCCTGATCGCGCGTCATGCGCACATTGCCGAACCGGTCTGCGTGATAGGTCCAGCCGGGGGGAACTACGGTGGTACTGTCGGTCTGCAACAATATGGCGGGGCCATGGAAATCGCGGTCCACCGGCAGGGACACCCGATCAAGATAGGGCGTCTCATAGGACGCCAGCACGTCGTTCACCCGGAAGACGCATTGACCCGACCCGATCTGCTGCGCCTCGGCTGCACCCACATAGGCAGAGGGCTGGCCCAGCTTCTCGACTTCACCAATGCCGCGCACCTTGACGGTCACGATCTCAATCGGCGACGCCTCGAACGCATGGCCGTATTCTTCGCGGTGGCGTGCATGAAAGGCGGACCAGACCTGTTCCAGCGATGACTCGATGATTGCGCCCGCAGGAAAATCGATCTTCAGCTCATAGCCTTGCCCGACATAGCGCAGATCACCCTGCCGCAACATCGTGACCTTTTCAGACGGCACCTGATCCTTGGCGAAAATTGCACCCAGTTCCTGCTCCATATCGGTGAAAAGACCCTGCAATCGTTCGGTGTCCAGCGCCCCCTTGACGGCAAAGGCGGTGCGCAGCGCGTGGTATTCCAGATCGGCCGTCAACAGGCCAACCGCCGACGTGATCCCGGGATGAGGCGGGATCAGCACATTGCGCACATCCAGCATCCCAGCCACCTCGGCGGCATGCAGCGGCCCTGCCCCACCAAACCCGCACAGCGTAAAGTCGCGCGGATCAATGCCCTTTTGCACGGTCCGCGACCGGATCGCGTTGGCCATGTTGGAATTGAGCACCGTCAACGCGCCCTCGGCGGTCTCATCGGGGGTGCGGCCCAGTTCGGCGGCCAGTTTGGCGATGACGCGTGTCGCGGCCTCCAGGTCCAGCGTCATCTTCCCACCCAGGAAATTGCGCGGGGCCAGACGGCCCAGAACCAGATTGGCGTCCGTTACCGTTGGCAGGTCGCCGCCACGTCCATAAGCGGCAGGGCCAGGGTCAGCACCCGCACTTTGCGGGCCGACACGGAAGGCGTGGCCCCGGTCCAGATAGGCGATCGATCCGCCGCCAGCCCCGATGGTGTGAATGTCGATCATAGGCAGCATGACAGGGAAACCCGCAATGCTGGCGCTGCGGGCATCCGCCTCGGTCAGACGGCCGTCACGTACAATGCCGATATCGGCACTTGTCCCGCCGATATCCAGCGTGATGAGGCGGTTCGTCCCCGCATGAGACCCAACCCAAGCCCCGCCACGCACACCCGCGACCAGTCCCGACAGCAGCGTCATGGCAGGGCGTTCGGCAATCATCTCGGGTGTGGCCAGGCCGCCACTCGATGTCATCACCCGCAGTTCGCCGCGCACCCCCATCTTCAGCAATTCGCCCTGCAATTCGCTGATGTAGCGGCGCACTTTGGGGCCGATAAAGGCCGACATCGCCCCAGTGGTGAATCGTTCGAATTCGCGGAACTGCGGCGACACATCGGCAGAGGTGGTGACAAACACGTCCGGCAGGATGGCGCGCACAATCTCGGCAGCACGGCGTTCGTGGACAGGGTTCACATAGGAAAAAAGAAACCCGACAAGGATCGCCTCAACCCCAGCGGCCCCGAGGTCACTGGCGGCCGCGGCGACAGCGTCCTCGTCCAGGGGGGTAAGTTCGGCACCCGTCGCATCCAGCCGACCTGCAACCGTCAAACGATGACGACGCTTGATCAACGGCCGGCTTTGCCACGGCAGATCCTGCATGATCGAATAATGCTGCGGCCGCTGATGCCGCCCGATATGCAGAATATCGCGAAATCCGTCATTGGTGATCATCCCGGTCACCGCCCCAGAATGAACCAGCATCGCATTGGTGCCGACGGTTGTGCCATGAAACACACTGTCAATCTTGCCCGGCTCGATCCCGGCCAGGTCACAGATCCCCCGAACACCCGTCACCACACCCAAGGAAGGGTTGGCAGGCGTTGAAGGTGTCTTATGGATGGTGACCTGCCCAAGCGCCAGATCAGCAAGAACTAGGTCGGTAAACGTCCCGCCAACGTCGACGCCAAGAGCAATCATAGCCATCTCCTTCCGTGTAACTGTTAAATTATTGATCCATCTGGATTGATATGACAAGCGAGAAATTTCGCGCTAGACAGGTGCAGTGTAACAATCATACGGCGGACCGCATTCATGAGCCTGGACGACAAGCTGACACGCATTTTTGCTGATAATTTGGGTTATCTGATGATCGTCAGTTACATCGTGCTGGGCAACAACGCCGTTACAAACAAGTTCATCGAACGCACATACCAGATGCCGGTGCAGGCTTGGTCAAGCCTTTATGCCATTGGCAAATTTCCAGGCATTCGCGCGAAAGAGATCAAAATGATCTTTCCCCGCCCTCAAAATACGATCAGCCGGGCGATATCTCTGCTCGAATCGCGGGACTATGTGCGCCAAGAGGCGTCAGACGCGGACGGGCGTGAAAAGCGGGTTTTTGCCACATCTGCCGGTCTGGACCTTCTGGCCGAGATGACCGAGTACTCCCGCAAACGGCAGATTGAACTTTTCAGCCCTCTGTCCGAGGCTGAACGACAGCAGTTCTTCGACCTCGCCCACAAGATCGCTGCCGGTTCCCACTTGCTGCATTCCAACGTTATGGGCCAATCTGATGCCTGACGCGTCTCGGATGGGGCATGGGCACGCTGCTTGATCGCGTTTGCAATTTAGCATTATACCGGTACGAGGATCATGTCGCTTTTGCGTTTGATTACCAAGTATTTCGCGCCCTCTTGCTTCCGCAGTGCTTCCGGGCGGATTGAAACGCAAAAAGCCTCCCGCCAAGGAGGCATTTAAGCTTTTGGTATATTTAGTAAATTTGGTTGCGGGGACAGGATTTGAACCTGTGACCTTCAGGTTATGAGTCACGGCGAACGAACCATGAACAATCCCTCAGAACTGCGCTATTCCCCGCATTTTCCGTGGCTTGCAGCCCCCCGCCCCGGATCGTCCCTACGCCGGATTTCGCACGAAACCGCAGCGAACCTCTCCCTCTTGCTTCCACTATGCTTCCACACAGGCAAAGGTTGATGTTCCGGTAGCATCCGCAATCATTCGTCGCGTTAGTCGATCAGGACCAGGTTCTCTGGATCCAGCCGCGTTTCCAAGGCCCATCGATAGGCGCAGGGCAGTTGAGGCAGGCCGCATTGGGGGCGTCGATGTCGGGAATGCAAAGCAGTTTGTAATGGCCGAAGGACACCGGCTTTGCCTCGGCCCCGTAAGCGTCGTCGCGCAGCCACCGCTTGCAACGCTGCCCCTATGCGTGTCACCTGCAATCGACATGCATCAGAACAGAGCCCCGATGACTCCCAGATATGCCCAGCGGATGGCCAAGGTCCAGCCATCGGCGATCGGTGAATTGTTGGCCCTTGGGGCCGATCCGTCGATCATTTCTTTCGGCGGCGGCTATCCCGACGCGACCCTGTTTCCGACGGATCAGCTTGACACCATTTTCCACGACATCATCCGAACGCCCGGCGGTAGCGCGATGCAATACGCGCCCTCCAACGGTCTGCCGCATCTGCGCGACCAGATCGCCCGGTTGATGACCGAGGATGGCACGCCCTGCACCGGCGATGACGTGCTGATCCTCCAAGGCTCTCAACAGGGGCTCGACTTTGCCGCCCGGATGCTGATTGACCCAGACGACGTGATCATCACTGAGGACCCCACGTTTCTGGGTGCACTGATCGCGTTTGAACCCAGCCAGCCTCGTTATGCCGTAGTCCCTGTAGATGCCGAGGGGATGCAGACCGAACACCTCGAACTAGTCCTTAATGCCAACCCGCGCGCCCGGATGATCTACACGGTCCCGGATTTCCAGAATCCGACCGGCGTTACCCTTTCGCTCGCGCGCCGCAAGCAGTTGATCGACCTTGCAAACGCCCATGACCTGATTGTGCTCGAAGATACGCCCTACCGCCACATCCGGTTTTCCGGTCAGAACCTGCCCACCCTCAAGTCTCTCGACACCGAGGGGCGGGTCATCCACCTTGGCAGCTTTTCAAAAGTGCTCGTCCCTGCCCTTCGCATCGGCTGGGCAGTCGCCGCCCCTGACCTGATTGAGCGTATGGGCCTGCTCAAGGTCGCCGCCGACACCCAGACCTCGACCCTCAACATGGCTGCGGCAAGCCTGTTTCTCGACCGCTACGACCTCGCGGCCCATATCTCGACCCTGCGGACCGCCTACTCCAGCAAAAAAGATGCGATGCTCGACGCGATCCGTCAGCATTTCCCGCAAGAGATCACCGTTACCGATCCCGAAGGTGGCCTTTTCACCTGGGCTACTTTTCCCGAGGACTTTGACGCCACCGCCTTCATGCGCGACGTGGCTCTGCCGCAGGCCCGCGTGGCCTACGTGCCCGGGGCCACGTTCTTTCCGCTGACGCCGCGTCCCAATCACGCCCGCTTCAACTTCTCTGCCCCCTCGCAGGCAAATATCCAAACCGGGATCGCAGCCCTCGGCAAAGCCTTGCAATCCCACCTCTTTCCCTGAACCGGAGGAAATCATGCCCGTTACCCTTTACACTCCGCCCGCCTCTGGCCTGACCCAAGCCGAAATCGCCCGCTGGGCCCGCGTCCCAGTCGCTGTCGCAGTTGACCTTGGCCGGGACGCGGGCCAGATCGACCCCGCGATCCGCCCGCTTCGCCCCGCTGGCATGCAACCCCGGCTCTTCGGTCAGGCCGTCACCGTCCGCTGCGAAGCGCCCGACTTCGGCGCGGTCCTGCAGGCACTCGACGTGATCCGGCGTGGGCAGGTGCTGGTGATCGACGCCGCCGGCCACCGCGACGCCGCCATGATCGGCGACATTCTGTCGGGGCACCTGCGCAACAAGGGCATCGCGGGCGTGGTCTGCGACGGGGCCGTGCGCGACACGGGGACACTCGGCGGCTGGGACGATTTCTCGGTCTTTTCGCGCTGGATCACCCCGCGCGGCCCGACCGGAGCCGACCGTGGTGCAGTCAACCTTCCCGTCGTGTTCGGCGGCTGCCTCGTCTCACCGGGCGACCTGGTGATCGGCGACGACGACGGTCTCGTATCGCTGTCGCCATTGATCGTCAGAACCCGCATCGCTAATGCCGAAGCCAAACTCGCCCGTGAGACCGGCTGGATCAGCGCCCTCGCCTCTGGCAAATCCGCAGCCGAGGTCTTTGGCCTCACGCCCGCTATCCCAGCCTGAGTTATCCAGCAAACCGCGCCTTCAGCCCGCCATCAACCTTCCCGTTCCCGCCCCACAGGTGGCCCAGGTTACGCGCTGGGGCCAAGATCGCTTAGCCGTTGTCGCGCAAAGCTTCGACCGCCGTATCGGCCAGCGCTTCCGGCGGCGTCCCGGCGGCAAGTGCGATCTCGCCCAGCAACGCGCAGGCATCGTGGAATACGCCGATGACGATGCCGCTGCTGTCATCGCACCGCTCAAACAATGGCGTTGCCACCTGCATGAAGCGCCAGGCCAGTGCAAGCGCCTCGGTAGGGTCGGCCGGTGCGATCTGTTCCTTGATCGCCCGAAGCTGACTTTCCAAGTCAGTGACCAAAGGCTTGCGGTTTTGCCAGTTCACAAAGCTGCGCGCCCGCGCGATGCTGGTCAGCCGTTTGGCCACCTCGCGCCCGGCTTCCTTCGGGCTTTGCGCCCCCGCCAGTTCCAGCCGCAGCCGCCGCTTGGCCACCGCAGAGCCGGTGCTGATCTCGATCAGCAGTTCGGCCAGACGCGCGGCACCCAGAGGTTCCAGGTTCTTTGCATTCAGGGTCGTCTTCGATGCCATTGGAAATCCGTATCATTTTCAGGGCCACCCTAGCAGCGGTTCGGCCCGAGCGAAACGCCGTCACTGATTCGGCATCACGGTCGGTATGGTGTCTGCCAGAGAAGGTTTAACGGCTCCTTCGGCTACGCATCTTTTCCTTTTATTACGCAATTTCAATGTGTTCGTTGACTGTGCGCCGATGATCCCCACTGTAGGGGCAGCCACGATCACAGCGCAGGATCACCCATGCCCAAACTGACCAAACGCACCATCGACGCGACCGAGCCGCAGGCGGCTGAGTTCTTCATTTGGGATGAAAGCATCCCTGGCTTCGGGCTGCGCGTGATGCCCAGCGGGCGCAAAAGCTTCGTGGTGCAGTATCGCGCAGGGCGACGCCCACGACGCATGAGCCTCGGCCCCAGCACGGTGCTGACCTGCGATCAGGCCCGCACCAGAGCCATCACCATCATCGCCGCCGTCAGGAACGGCGAAGATCCGTCTGCCGATCGCGCCGCAAAACGCAATG
>Ga0209702_10007082_pt1 | contig 13918 bp, 10 predicted proteins | sample FRY01_FD_187210 | JGI IMG/M metagenome (GOLD analysis project Ga0209702, IMG submission 187210) | Freshwater microbial communities from Lake Fryxell liftoff mats and glacier meltwater in Antarctica - FRY-01 (SPAdes) (version 2) | ecosystem: Environmental > Aquatic > Freshwater > Ice > Glacier... | reverse complement strand
TCGACAGCTATCTCAGATGGTTTCATCTTGCAGTGCTTCCAAGGCAACCCACACCACGCGCCGTTCTCGCCGCAGCAGTAGGAATCCTGCCGGTTAGACCATGTGCATAGCTAATGCGAATTGAGCCTTCTGAAATGTCGAAAGTTCGGATGAATCAGGGCATTTCGGCTCGCAATTCGCGCGGATCAAAAACAACACGACCCCACGCTGTTGAAGATTGCGGCGGTTTGCGCCACGTTGAAGGATCACCATGACGCAAACAGATTACCAATCCGTCATCGACGCCGCGACTTGGGCCTTCATTGCGCGCACGGCGGAAAGCTATCCCGACAGCACCGCAACCGCGACGATTGCCGAACAGCGCCGGATCTACGACGCAATGTGCGCCAGCTTCCATCACGGCTCTCCAGCAGGCGCTGCGGCGCAAGACCACACCATCGGCGGCGTGCCTTGTCGCGACTATTCAGGGGCTTGGCCCACAATCGTCTATTTGCACGGCGGCGGGTTCGTCGTGGGCGGGCTGCAAAGCCACGACGATGTCTGCGCCGAGATTTGTGCCGCAACCGGTCTTCGGGTGGTCAGTGTGGACTACCGCCTGTCGCCCGAAAACCCCCACCCGGCAGCCCTGAACGATGTTCTTGCTGTCACCCGTGCCCTGCTGGCGGCGGGCCCGGTGGTTCTTGCGGGTGATTCGGCGGGTGGCAATCTGGCGGCGGCAACGGCCCATGCGCTGCGCGCCGACCCCGGCCTGCGCGGCTTGGTGCTGATCTATCCCGGCTTGGGCGGCGACCCACACACTGGTAGCTACCTGACCCATGCGGCGGCCCCGATGCTGTCGCGCGACGACGTGCTCTACTACATGGGCGTCCGCCAAAATGCCCCCAGCGACCCTACCGCCTCGCCACTCCTCGATCCCGACCTGACCGGCCTGCCCCCCACCGTCGCGTTCAGCGCCGAATGTGATCCCCTTGCCGACGACACGCTGCACTACTGCGCCCGCCTGACCGCCGCAGGCGTCCGTGCCCACCGCACCTTGGAAACCGGCCTCGTCCACGGCTACCTGCGCGCCCGCCACTCGGTCCCACGCGCATCAGCCAGCTTTGCCCGCATCACGACCGCCCTCACCGCCCTCGCCGCTGGCGATTGGCCCTACGGAGACGCCTCATGAACGCCCACAGCAACCTGTCCCACCTCGCCCAACGCATCGACCTCGCCGCCGCCTTCCGGTGGACGGTGAAACTGAACCTGCACGAGGCGGTCGCCAACCACTTCTCCCTCGCCGTAAGCGACGACGGCACAAAGTTCCTGATGAACCCCAACGGTCGCCACTTCGCCCGGATCAAGGCATCCGACCTGCTGGAGATCGACGCAAACGACCCCACCACGATGGCCCGCCCCGACGCGCCGGACCCCACCGCCTGGGGCCTGCACGGACAGGTCCACCGCGCCCTCCCCCATGCGCGTTGCGTGATGCACGTCCACTCGATCCACGCAACCGTCCTCGCCTCGCTCGCCGACAGCCGCCTGCCCGCCATCGACCAGAACACCGCGATGTTCCACAACCGCCACGTCGTCGACGAACACTATGGCGGCATGGCGTTCGAGGATGAGGCGACCCGCTGCGTCTCGCTGCTCACCGACCCGAAAATCACCACCTTGATCATGGGCAACCACGGAGTGCTGATCTTGGGGCGCACTGTCGCCGAAACCTTCAACCGCCTGACCTATTTCGAGCGTTCGGCAGAAACCTACATCCGCGCCCTGCAAACCGGCCGCCCACTACGCATCCTGCCCGACGACATCGCCGAGAAAACCGCACAAGAATGGGAGTCTTACCCCGACTTGGGCGGCGCCCACCTCAGCGAGCTAAAGGCACTTCTCGACGCCGAAGGCAGCGACTACGCCGCCTGAAACTGCACCGCCTGAGCCTGCACCGCCTGACTTCATCTGTTCAAAAATATCCTCGGGGGGAGCGCGGAACGCGCCGGGGGGCAGACAGCCCCCCGTCAACCGCCCATAAAGGGTGCGACCTGCATCGTCGAAGCGACATCCACCCCGATCCGCGTCAGGATCGACGGCGCAAGCGCCAACTGATCCAGCACCACCGACGCCTCCGGCATCATCCCATCGCCGAAATAGTAGAACGCGAACTCCTGCTGCGCCTCGCCCGCTCCGCCATGATGGCCCCGCGCGTCCTGCCCGTGGTCGGCGGTCACGATCACCTCGTATCCCGCAGACCGCCAGCGCGGGATAAATCCGGCCAAAGTCTCGTCCATCCGGTAACAGGCGTCGTCCATTTCCTCGCAGTCATGGAAAAACCGGTGCCCCATGCTGTCCAGCGTGCAGGTGTGCAGAATGCCGTAATCAATCCCCTTGCGTTCACACAGCATGGTCAAAGTGGCGAACAGATCGGCATCCGACGGCGTCATCTGGTTATGCCCAGAATCCCCCGTCATCGTATGAAACCGCCCATGGGTGATCGTCCCGCCCGGCTCGTCATATTCAAGGTCGCGCACCGGATCGAAGGGGAACCGGTTGAAAAACTCTGACCAGAAACTATGCGTTACAGCGCCGGTCTTGCCCCCGGCCGCCGTCACTTGCGAAAAGACATCCGGCATCTCCAACCTGCGCCGCACCGCGTTGCCGACAATTCCGTGCACCTGCGGCGAAACCCCGGTGTGGATCGAGGCATAGCAGGCCCCGCTTGTGGACGGCAGCACCGACCGCATCCGCCACACCCGCGCCTCGCCCGACTGCACCCACCCTTCCAGATTGCCGAACAACCGGCGCCAATTGGCGTAGGGCACGCCGTCAAGCAGGATCAGCAGCAGTTTGCGCATCGTTTGCACTCTTGGTCTGGCCGAAGGTGCAGGGCCTCCGGCGGGGATATTTGAGCCAGTAGGAAATCCAGGGAGCGTCCTGTCATGGGGAGGGCCGAGGGATCAATTCCCGGCGCTTTCCATCTTGCGGGTTTGCAGTACGCCTTCCAGCCAGCCCAGTTTCATCTTGGGCACCGAAGACAGCAAAAGGTCGGTATAGTCATCGAACGGCGGGGTCAGCACGTCGGTTTTCGAACCGTATCGCACCACGGCACCCCGATACATCACGGCAATGCGGTCGGCGATGGCGCGCACGGTGGCCAGGTCATGGGTGATGAACAGATAGGCCACGCCCTCTTGCGCCTGCAGGTTCAACAAGAGCTTCAGGATGCCGTCGGCGACCAGCGGATCAAGCGCGCTTGTCACCTCGTCGCAGATGATCAGCTTGGGTTTGGCCGCCAGCGCGCGGGCGATACAAACCCGTTGCTTTTGCCCGCCCGACAGTTCGGCCGGATATCGGTTCTCGTATCCCTTGCCCATCTCGATCTGGTCCAGAAGGTCTTGCACCCGGTGGCGTTTTTTCTCGCCCTTCAGGCCGAAATAGAACTCCAGCGGTCGCCCGATGATGGTGCCCACGGTCTGGCGCGGATTCATCGCGGTGTCGGCCATCTGGTAAATCATCTGCAACTCGCGCAGATCGTCCTTCGTGCGGCTGGCAAGGTCCGCCGACAACTGCCGCCCGGCAAAGGTGATCCGCCCCTGCGCTGCGGGCAAAAGCCCGGTGATTACCCGCGCCAGCGTCGATTTCCCCGACCCGCTTTCGCCCACCACCGCCAGCGTCTGACCGGGCGCGAGGTCGACCGTCACGTTTTTCAACACGTCAAAGTTGGTGCCCTTGTACCGCGCCGTCACCCCGGCCACCGACAAGATCGCCGCCGCGTCCGGCTTTTCGACATGGTCGATCGACCGCACCGACACCAGCGCCCGCGTGTAGGTCTCTTGCGGGGCGTTGATGATCTGATCGGTGGTGCCGTATTCGACCTTCTTGCCGGCCCGCAGCACCAGAATGTCATCCGCCACCTGCGCCACTACCGCCAGATCATGGGTGATATAAAGCGCCGCAACCCCGGTATCGTGGATCGCCTCCTTGATCGCCGCCAGCACCTCGATCTGCGTGGTCACGTCCAGCGCTGTGGTGGGCTCGTCGAACACCACCAGTTCCGGCTTCGGACACAGTGCCATCGCCGTCATCGCCCGCTGCAACTGCCCGCCGGACACCTGATGCGGAAAGCGGGCACCGAAAGTTTCCGGGTCGGGCAAGCCCAGTTTGCGAAACAACTCCACCGCCCGAGCTACGGCTTCGGCGCGCGGCATCACACCGTGCAGCAGGGTCGTCTCGATCACCTGCTCCATCAGCCGCTTGGCCGGGTTGAACGCGGCAGCGGCGGATTGTGCCACATAAGTCACCTCGCGCCCGCGCAGGTCCCGCAAGGTCCCCACATCCGCACCGCGAATGTCCCGCCCGTTGAGCAGGATCTGACCGCCGCTCAACTGCACTCCGCCGCGCCCGAACGCCATCGCAGCAAGGCCGATCGTCGATTTGCCCGCACCCGACTCGCCGATCAGCCCCAGCACCCGGCCCTTTTGCACCGACACCGAAACATCGTCCACCAGCACAACACGCCGCGGCGGCTCACCCGGCGGATAGGCCGTCGCCTCGATCCGAAGGTTCCTGATCTCAAGCAGAGGCCTGTCCACCACACTTTCACCCACCGCGACCGCCTTTCAAAGAGCTGGTGCGCGACAGCACCCAATCCGCCACCAGATTGACCGAGATTGCCAGCACCGCAATCGCCAGCGCAGGCATCAGGGCAGCCGACTTGCCGTAAATCAGACCGTCCTTGTTTTCCTGCACCATCCCGCCCCAGTCCGCCAAGGGCGGCTGAATCCCCAGACCCAGAAACGACAGGGTCGAGATGAACAGCACCGCAAAGATGAACCGCAGCCCCAGTTCCGCCACCAGCGGCGACAGCGCATTGGGCAGAATTTCGCGAAAGATGATCCAGGTCTGCCCCTCGCCGCGCAGCCGCGCCGCCTCGACGTAATCCATCACCGCGATGTCCATTGCCACCGCACGGCTGAGGCGAAACACCCGTGTCGCGTCCAGAAATCCCATCAGCAGGATCAACGTGATCAAACTGCGCGGCAGCACCACCAGCACGACCAGAGCGACGATCAGCGACGGGATCGCCATCATCAGATCGACCAGCCGCGACAGGATCTGGTCCACCAGCCCGCCCTGCGTGGCGGCGGTGAACCCCAGAATCGCCCCCAGCGAAAATGCCAGCAACGACGACGCCGTGGCTACAAAGATCGTGATCTGCCCGCCATAGATCAGGCGGCTCAGGATATCGCGGCCAATCGTATCGGTGCCCAGCCAGTAGGTCGCCGACGGCGCCTCCCACACCTTGCCCAGCGCCGCGTCCAGCGGATACGGCGCCAGCACGTCGGCGAAAATCGCGGCCAGAAAGAACGCCCCGGTAAAGATCAGGCCCAGCAGCGCAGAAATCGGCATCTTCATTTCGGGTGCCTCAGCCTTGGGTTAGCGACAATCGACACGATATCCGCAAGGATGTTCAGCCCGATGTAAACGGCGGCAAAGATCATCCCCACCGCCTGCACCACCGGCAGGTCGCGCTTGGCCACATGATCGACCAGATACTTGCCCAGAGCGTTGAAACTGAACACCACCTCGACCACGACGACACCGACCACCAGATAGGCAAGGTTGATCACCACCACCGTCACGATCGGCGCTATCGCATTGGGCAACGCATGCCGCCAGATCACCGCCATCGGGCTCAGCCCCTTCAACTCGGCAGTTTCGATATAGGCCGACTGCATCACGTTCAAAATGGCCGCCCGAGTCATCCGCATCATATGCGCCAATACCACCAGCACCAGCACGATCACCGGCAACGCCACCGCATGCAGCTTGGCCCAGAACGTCATGCCCGGAAAGATCATCGCCACCGGCTGAAAGATCGGAAAAACCTGAGTCAGCAGGAAAATCACGAAATACCCCGCCACGAACTCCGGCAGGCTGATCGTCGACAGGGTGATCCCGGAAATCACCTTGTCAGGCCAGCGCCCGTTGTACCGCGCGGCCAGCAGCCCCAGCAAGATCGCCAGCGGCACCGCGATCATCGCGGCACATCCGGCAAGAAACAGCGTGTTGCCCATCCGCTGCCCGATGGCCTGCGCGATGTCCTGCCCGTTGGTCAGCGCCTTGCCCAGATCGCCGGTCAGAAGCCCGCCGATCCACGCGAAATACCGCGTTACCGGCGACTGGTTCAGCCCCAGCGATTCGCGCAGATTGGCCAGTGCTTCAGGTGTGGCAGATTGACCCAGAATAGCCTGCGCCACGTCACCGGGCAAAGCCTCGGTCCCGGCAAAGATCACCACCGACACCGCCATCAGCAGCAACAAACCCAGCGCAATGCGCTGGGTCACAAGTTTAAGAACGGGATGCACCCGCTTGCCTTACGCGTTGACCCAGCACTTGATCAGCGCCTTGCCGTTCATCAGATCGCCGTTCGGATCGACGATCCAACCGCCGACCTCTTCACGTCGCGCTTCGACGAAATCGTTGAACATCGGCAGGATCAGACCGCCTTCATCGCGCACGGTATTTGCAAGCTCCGAGTATTCTTCCTTGCGCTTCACCGGGTCCAGTTCGGCCCGTGCGGCAATCAGCGTCGCATCGAACTCGGCGTTGTTGAACTTGGTGTCGTTCCAGTCGGCGGTCGAAAGATAGGCCGTCGAATACATCTGATCCTGCACCGGACGCCCGCCCCAATAACTGGCGCAGAACGGCTGCACGTTCCACACATCCGACCAATACCCGTCATCAGGCTCCAGCTTGACTTCCAGCGGAATACCCGCTGCCTGTGCCGACTGCTGGAACAGTTGCGCCGCCTCGACTGCACCGGGGAAGGCCCCGGCAGCGGTGCGCAGGATGATCGGTGATCCGTCATGCCCGGACTTCTTGTAAAGTTCCGCCGCCTTCGCCGCATCGTAGTCGCGCTGCGGGATGGTTTCGTCAAAGAACGGATAGGCCGCGTTGATCGGGAAGTCGTTGCCAAGCGAGCCGTAGCCGCCAAGGATCTTGTCCACCATTTCCTGCCGGTTGATCGCCAGCTTCAACGCCATCCGAAGGTCGTTGTTGTCGAACGGGGCGGTGTCGACATGCATGATGAACACGTAATGCCCACGGCCAGACGCACGCTGAATCGAAATCCCCGATGCGCCGGCCAGCAGTTCGACGATCTTGGGGTCCACCCGGTTCATCATGTGAATCTGGCCCGCCTGCAACGCCGCCGTGCGCGCGGTGTTGTCGTTGATTACCAGAATTTCCACGTTATCGGCATGCGCCACGCGGGCCGCATCCCAATAGTTGGCATGACGCTCAAAGGTGTGCCGCACTCCGGGCTCGTTGATCGCAACCTTGTAGGCCCCGGCCCCGATCCCGGCTGTCGGATTGTCAATGCCGCCACCTGGCTGGATGACAAGGTGATAATCCGCCATCAGGAACGGCAAGTCAGCATTTCCCGAAGACAACTTCAGCGTGACCATGTCCCCTTCCGCCGACATTTCCGAAATGCCCTGCACAATGCCCATGGCTCCCGACTGTGACTTCTCATCGGTATGCCGCTTCAGCGTGGCGATCACGTCCTCGGCGGTCAGGGTCTGGCCGTTGTGGAACTCGACACCCGACCGGATCTTGAACTTCCACTCGGTCGCGTCGGCGTTGGAACTGATTTCCTCGGCGATCCGGTAGTCGATCGTGTTGTCAGGTGCCACATCGACCAGCATCTCGCCCCAGGTCATGTTGACAGAAAACGGCACCGGCGATGCCGCGAGTGCGGGGTCCAGCGTGTTGGTGCTCTCGCCGCCCTGCAATCCTGCGCGCAAGGTGCCGCCCTTGACCGGCGTCTGCGCCCGCGCAGCCCCCGCCAGCATCGACCCCGCCACCGCCGCCGACACGCCCAAGGCTGCCGCCCGACCCATGAATTCGCGACGCGACATGCGCCCTTTTGCCGCCTGCGTCAGCAGGTAGTTCATCTGGTCATTCATTGTAGTCTCCCTGATCAGTTATAGCCGTTTTTGTTGATTGCAGAATCAATAACCCGCGTTGCCCTGTTCAGGCAACGACTTTTGCCGGATCACCCCAAGATTGGTCAGACAAAACGCCGCTTCACGGCATCGTGCCATTCCCGATCGAACACCTGCACGTCGCCTTCCCACGCCGTCAACCGCGCCCGCATCACCAGATCTGTGGCGGTTCCGGTCATCTCGGCCCAAGCAGTGGTGCGCACCGCCCAGTCCCCGCGCGACAACCGCTGTTCCCAAACATGGGTGGCCTTCGCAGCCTGCGGATCATCCGGATGAATTTCCCACCGCTCGGTCAACGTCTCGCCGCTGACCAACCCGTGATCCCGATTCCGCGCATCCCCGCCGTCGTCCTCGACCACAAGTGCTACCCTGCCCGACAGCAGATCCGTCTCGACGCGCCGGGCCGACCGCCCCTGCCGCACGACCTCGTGCTTCCATGGCGCCGCATGCCGCGCTTCGGGTGGCACCCACTCCACCCCAGACCCCGCATGGACCGTCAGATCAACCCGGCCCCCGGTGACCGTCAACACCCCTGCCACCGGCGACGGCCAGACAAACGGCCAATAACTGTTCGACAGCGCCAGCCGCACCCGATGCCCCACCGCGACGCGATACGCCATTTGATCCAGATCGAACGCCACCTCCACCGGCTGCCCCGGCACCATCGGTTCCGGACTGACCACCCCGTTGCGATGACACAGGTTCAACATCCCGTGCGACATCCGCACGCTAGACCCGTCCGGCGCCACATCGCACAACCGCGCCACGACAAACCCCAGCGGTTGATCCGACGCTACAGTCACCGAAACCCGCGCCGCCCCCAGCAACTCCAGCGGCTCCGCCAAAACCGCCCCGTCGAAACACACCGACACCGCATCGTCGCTCCGCTGATCCCCCGCCATCTCGGCGTTCAACCCCATCGGAAAGAACTCCCCGGCCAGCAGACCCAGATGCTGCGGCGTCGCAATCCGAACCTCAAACTCCCCGGTTTCCTGCTGGCCCAAATATCCCACGGGGGTGCGGGGGTGTGAAACCCCCGCCGCCGATGCAGGCACGCCCAACCGCAGAACCTCGCGTCGCACCCGGGGCGAGGGCCACACGTCTTCTGCCACCCAATGCCCTGCCCGTACCGGCGCGCTGGCATCCGGTGCCTCGGACTCCATCATGAACACCCGGTATGCCGGGTCATCCTGCGCGCCGTTCGCAACCCCCTTCAGCCAGCGATCCCACCAGCGCAAAGCCTCGTCCAGAAACCCCACCTGCGGCCCCGGGCTCGCCGTGTGCGGATACTGATGCCCCCAAGGCCCGACGATCCCCTTAGCCCCCACATGCTCCACCAACGCGGCGACCGTGTTCATATAGCCATCCGCCCAGCCGCCCCAGATCAGCACCGGCACCGCCAGCCGCGCATAATCCTCGCAAACCGACCCATGCGCCCAGTAGTGCCCGCGCTCTTGCAGCGCCGCCCAGCGCGGGGCCAGCCACGGCTCCGCCTCCAACCGCGCCAACCACATCTCGCGCCAATCGCTGCGCAACAGCGGGTCCGGCGGACGGCTGGAATAAGACAGCATCACCGCCCCCCAGCCAAAGTTTTCCCCCAGCAAACAACCTCCCTTGAAATGGATATCCCCCGCAAACCGGTCCGCTGTCGCACAAACCGAAATCACCGCTTTCAATGCAGGCGGTTGCAGGAATGCAGTCTGCAAACAGTTGAACCCGCCCCACGACTTGCCCATCATCCCGACAGACCCGCTGCACCACGGCTGCGCCGCCAACCACGCGATCACCTCGCAGGCGTCCGACAACTCCTGCGCGGTATATTCGTCGTCCATCAGCCCTTCGCTGTCACCGTTCCCCCGCATATCGACCCGCACACAGGCATAGCCGTGGCCTGCCACATACGGATGCATCATCTCGTCGCGCGGCAGCGTCCCGTCGCGCTTGCGGTAGGGGATATATTCCAGAACCGCAGGCACCGGCCCCGCCCCCTCGGCCCGCCAGATCCGCGCCGATAACCGGCAGCCATCCGACAGCACGATCCCCACATCGGGCGCGTCCACCACCGCAAACGGAAACTCCGTTACCACCACCATTGCACAATCTCCCAAAAGTCCAAACCCACCAACCCCGCCATCAAAGGCCGCGCGACGGCACAGCCCAGCCCATTTCCGCCACTCCGCATCCCGCTTGCGACATCCTTCCCTCCAACCCCCTTGCGCGCAACCCGACTTCGCCGCACCGATGCTCACGCGACTGGCAAAGGAACGGATAACCATGCAACCCAACATCCTGATCCTGATGGTCGACCAGTTGACCGGAACCCTGTTCCCCGACGGCCCCGCAGATTTCCTGCACACCCCCAACCTGCGCCGCCTCGCCGCCCGCTCGGTGCGCTTCGCCAATGCCTACACCGCCTCGCCGCTTTGCGCCCCCGCCCGCGCTGCCTTCATGTCAGGCCAGTTGCCCCGCCGCACCCGCGTCTACGACAACGCCGCCGAGTTTGCCTCCGACGTGCCCACCTACGCCCACCACCTGCGTCGCGCCGGCTACTACACGGCGCTGTCCGGCAAGATGCATTTCGTCGGCCCCGACCAGTTGCACGGGTTCGAGGAACGCCTGACCACAGACATCTACCCCGCCGATTTCGGCTGGACCCCGGACTGGCGCAAACCCGGCGACCGGATCGACTGGTGGTATCACAACCTCGGCTCCGTCACTGGCGCAGGCGTGGCGGAAATCACCAACCAGCTCGAATACGACGACGACGTGGCACATCAGGCGGCCCAGAAACTTTACGACCTGTCCCGGCAAACCGACCCCCGGCCGTGGTGCCTGACCGTCAGCTTCACCCACCCGCACGACCCCTTCGTCGCACGACGCAAATACTGGGACCTGTATGAAGGCATCCCCGAACTCGACCCGCCGCCCGCAATCCCCTATGCCGACATGGATCCCCACAGCCAACGCCTGATGGACGCCTGCGACTGGCAATCGCTGGAGATCACCCCCGACCACGTCCGCCGTGCCCGCCAAGGCTATTTCGCCAACATCAGCTATATCGACGACAAGATCGGTGACCTGCTGCAAACCCTCGACGACACCCGCCAAAAGGCGATCATCGTCTTCGTCTCCGACCACGGCGAGATGCTGGGCCGCCGCGGCCTCTGGTTCAAGATGAACTTCTTTGAGGGTGCCTCCCGCGTCCCTCTGATGCTCGCCGCCCCGAACCTCACGCCCCAACTGGTGACCACTCCCGTCTCCACCATCGACCTGCTGCCGACGCTCTGCGACCTGATCGGCCTCGACCTGACCGAAATCATGCCCTGGACCGACGGGGAAAGCCTCCTTCCACTGGCCTTGGGCCAGACCCGCACCACCCCCGTCGCCATGGAATACGCCGCCGAAGGCTCCATCGCCCCGATGGTCGCCCTGCGGATGGGCGCATGGAAATACATCCACTGCCCCGCCGACCCCGATCAACTCTACGACCTCGCCGCCGACCCCGAGGAACACACCAACCTCGCCACCGACCCCCGCACGGCCGAAGTGCTGGCCTATTTCACCACCCTGCGCACCAAACGCTGGGACCTGCCTGCCTACGACGCCGAGGTTCGCCAATCCCAGGCCCGCCGTTGGATCGTCTACCCCGCCCTGCGCCGCGGCACCTACTACCCATGGGACCACCAGCCACTGCAAAAAGCTTCCGAACGCTACATGCGCAACCACATGGACCTGAACGTGCTGGAAGAAAACAAACGCTTCCCGCGCGGTGAATAACCTGCAACCGCAGCGCGCGCCCGCACCAAAGGGACGCTCCGCGGGGGATATTTAAGAACAGATGAAGCCGCCTCGCCTGTTTCCAAATATCTCCGCCGGAGGCCCGACCGCACCGCATCTCCGCCCGGTTCAAACCCGGCGCCAACGCCGGGTGAGGGGCCTCGATGGCCCCGAAAACGGCACCCCCGGCGCAGACCTATCGCGCGTCAGCCAAAACCAACTCCGCACCCTTCCAGCCCATCATCATAGCAGGACCATTGGTGTTTCCTGCCATCAGATTGGCAAAGGACGAGGCATCAACGACCCGCAGCCCCGCCACCCCATGCACCCGCAGCCGCGCATCGACGACCGAGGTCGCTGGGTCCGGCCCCATCCGACAGGTGCAACTTGGGTGATACACCGTCCCCGAGCGCCGCCGGAAATCGGTAACGATCTCGTCATCCGTCTGCACCTTCGGCCCGGGCCGCAACTCTTCCTCGATCACCCGCGTGAACGCGGGCTGATCCGCGACGGTCCGCAGGAACTTGCAGGCCAACAGCATCTCTTCGACATCGTGGTTGGTCGAATAGGCATTCGCCGTGATCACCGGATGCACGAACGGGTCTGGCGAGTTGATCCGGATATGCCCCCGGCTGGTCGGACGGCAATTCGACAGCCCCAACGAAAGCCCCTGAAACGGGTCCGGCGTCAGCAACGGCCGCTCGCCATCCTTGGGGATCAGCGTCGAAAACGCCTGCATGTAAAGCTGCATGTTCGGCCGTTCCAGATCGGTCGAGGTCTTGAAGAACCCGCCGCCATGGTTGATCGACTTGGCCAACGGCCCGCCCCCGGTAAACACATATTGCATCCCCACCAACAACTTGCCCCACCACGGCCGCAGCAAGCGATTATAGGTCGGCACCTTCATCTTCCAGGTGTAGTTCACTCCCTGATGATCGTTCAGATGTGCGCCGACGTTCGGATTGTCCACCACCACCACAACGCCCTTCGCCGCCAGCAGCGCCCCAGGCCCCACCCCCGACAATTGCAACAACTGCGGCGAATTGATCGCGCCCCCCGACAGAATGACCTCGCCCCGGCAGCGCAGCGTCACCAACGCGCCCTTGCGCTGATACTCCACCCCGACCGCGCGCCCCTCCTCGATGATCACGCGGGTCACCTGCGCCCCGGTGATCACCTTCAGGTTCTTGCGCCCCGCAGCAGGCCGCAAGAACGCCCGCGCCGCCGAATTCCGCCGCGCGCTTTTCACCGTCAACTGGTAGGTCCCGGCACCCTCTTGATCGGCCCCGTTGAAATCGGCATTATACGCCAGCCCCGCCTGCCCGCAGGCCGCGATATAGTCGTCGACCAACGGATGCAGCCCCTTGCGGTTCTCGCTGATGAACAAAGGCCCGCCCTTGCCGCGCCAGTCGTTGCCCCCCGCCTCGGTATCCTCCATCGCCTTGAACGCGGCCAGCACGTCCTGCCACCCCCAGCCGGGATTTTCCGCGCCCCATTCCTCGTAATCCGCCTTGTGGCCGCGAACATAAACCATCGCGTTGATCGAAGATGACCCGCCAAGGATCTTCCCCCGAGGCCAGTAATCCCGCTGCCCCAGCAGCCCCGGATCAGGCTCGGCCTGATACATCCAGTTCACTTTCGGGTCGTAGAACAGCTTGCCGTAACCCAGCGGCAGATGCACATAAAACCGCGCGTCCGACCCCCCCGCCTCCAGCACCGTCACCCGGTATTTGCCGTTCTCGGACAGCTTGTTGGCCAGCACACACCCCGCCGACCCCGCCCCCACGATGATGTAGTCAGTCTCCATCCCAACCCCTCGGCCCGCCCCCTGACCCGAATCCGGGCGGCTCAGGGATAGCGGGAGTTTGGCCGGGTGGTTGGGCGGGAAGCGACGTGGATAGGTCGGTTTTGTGAAAATCAACACTGACGATGCAGTTCCTACTCGGCAAATCAAAGGTATGAATTGCGGTCTTGTTCATGTATGCAAATGCTAGGGTCAGGACCCATTGAACTTGCTTTGCGGGTGTGATTCAGGCTCCGCAAGGAGACCTACCCATGAGCAATCTTTTCTGGCTGACGGACGCGCAAATGGCGCGCCTGCAACCCTTCTTCCCCAAGAGCCACGGCAAACCGCGCGTTGATGATCG
>Ga0209702_10007079_pt1 | contig 13927 bp, 10 predicted proteins | sample FRY01_FD_187210 | JGI IMG/M metagenome (GOLD analysis project Ga0209702, IMG submission 187210) | Freshwater microbial communities from Lake Fryxell liftoff mats and glacier meltwater in Antarctica - FRY-01 (SPAdes) (version 2) | ecosystem: Environmental > Aquatic > Freshwater > Ice > Glacier... | reverse complement strand
TCATTTGCAGGGTGCTGACGCCTAGTGCAAATTTTGCTGCATTCGTATGGCAAAGGGTACACTCTGCCCGGCTGGGGAAGCGATAAACCTGCTCGACCATCTTGTCGCCTACCTTGATACTTAGTTTCTTGTTAAGGCCTTTATCGTCAAGAAGTTCTGCATCGGTTTGTTCATCGTTCCAGACATAAGTGTAACCACGCCAGTATTGATCGCCATATTCCTGATTTCCTGGGAATTGCTGGAAGTGCAAGATGCGGGTCTCGAGTCGTTTTCGAGAATTGGGATTGCCTCGTTCCATGTCCATGGAAAAAGTTTTGACGAGAACGGTCCCATCGGGGAATTTCCACCCTGGAGGTGCGCCAGGGGACGGCTGCGGATAGGTGACTTCGTCGAAGCCGATCTGACCAGTTCCGGGAATGGCTATGAATCTTTCCTTCTCTGCATGGTCGCCCCAAAGAGCCGAATTTACAGAGTAGGGTATGACGCCATTTGCCACCTTGTTGTCCTTGGTGGAAGCGAAGATACCTGTTTGGCTGAGCAACCTAGGGAAGTTCTTTGTTGTATCGACTGTTTTCTCGGCTTTGACGAGTTGATGAATTGCGCCACCAGTGTAATCGAGAAAAAAAACTTCGCCATCGGCATCTTCTGCGAAGCTGACGATACGGTAAGTGGTGCGAGCGATTTCATGGTGTTCAAGGGCCGCCAAGGAGGGGTAGCTTGGGTTAACAAGTTTACCTTCGGGTGTTTTCTCAGCGGTCTTCCGTAAAACGGGCAGAAAAGTCCAAACCCTGCCGGTGTCGAAGTCGCCATAAATGTAGTGCCCTTCAAACTCCTTGAGGCGCTTGCCGTGATAAACAAACCCTCCCGTGATGGAACGGAAGTCGGTGTGAGAGTGTTCGACAATGGGTGAAACAATGGGAGTTGGGCCTTTCTTTCGATCGGGTCGAAAATCGTGGGTTCCTTCCTTGACGGACCAGCCGAAGTTATTGCCTGATTGAATCCAGTAGATCATTTCCCAAAGGTCTTGTCCAATTTCGCCGCCGATGAGCTTGCCATCTTTGCGGTCGAAGCTAAAGCGCCAGAGTTGCCTTAGACCATAGGCGAAAACTTCGGGGCGGGCCCCATCTACTTTAATAAAGGGATTGTCCTTGGGAATGCCGTACGGTTTATCTGCTTGTGGGTTATCGACATCAATGCGTAAAAGTTTGGCAAAATAGCTGGAGAGATCTTGGCCGATATCTAACTGATCTGCAATACCTGAACCATCGCCTGTAGCGATGTAAAGCATTCCATCTGGGCCGAATTTTAAACATCCACCGTTATGGCCACCGTTAGGCCATTCGAAAATTATTTTTTCTGAGGAAAGATCAGCTACGGGAGTTTCTCCTTTGATTGTGAAGCGGGAAACCCGCGTTCCTTTAGGCAGGCCTTCTTTCGAATCGTCTGGAATCCAAGTTATGAAGAGATAGCCATTATCTTTGAATTTGGGATGAAAGGTAAGTGCGTAAATCGTTTGCTTCTTGCCAGCATTGTTTTTAAGTTCAAGCACAAGGTCGGCTTTGTCGGTTGCTTTGTTATTCACGAAGGAAAAAATCTTGCCCATGCGTTCTGCAACATAGAGCCTGTTGGTTCCTGGTGCATAAGTCATATCGAGGGGTTCATCGAACTTGGACAACTTTGGAAAGGCCGGTTCGGTACGATAAGGAGGAGGTGGTTCGGGGGAACCCACGACTTTCGAATCGTTCCAAGGAATGCGTTTTTCAAGACCAGATGCTTTCCGAACCGGTCCTCTAGTTTGGTCAGCGCTGCTTGAAAAGGGGATAAAGCACAAGCCAAAGACAAACAAGCAAAGGGTAAAGCGATGCATCGAAGGTGCCTCTCTTGAAAAACAGGGCAGGGAGAATGTTTCTATATGACTTCGTCTAGAGGAAAAATGCAAGGAATTTATTCTTGTTGTGCTAATAGTAACGATAATTCCAATTCGGTTACTTTCACTAGTTGTTTGACTGTTTTGGCGGATCTTTCCTCGAATCTTAAAGTAGGTTAATACTGGACTTTTGCAAATTCAGGCCAACCCCAGTTTTGTATGACCTGATCGCTAGACCTAGAAAACTCTGTCACCTGCCGGATGATGCACCAACAATCCTAACACCTCCGGAGTGTAGTTGGTTTCGCCGCCTTTCTTTTTTACTTTGGGTATGTAATTTCCTTACCATCTTGGAATTGTATAACCTCGGTAATAACCCCACTCATATCAAAATATCGCCAAGTACCTTCTTGACTCCCATCTTTAAACTGACCTTCAGTTGCAATATTGCCGTTTGACCAGAATTCGACATAAGCTCCATTAATAACTCCATGGTTGTAAGAAACTTCCAGAACCTTCTGGCCATTGTCGTTGACTCCAGAATATGGTCCATCGGGAACTGCACTTAACCTATCGAGCGCACCAAGCCTTGGACGGATTTGTCCCGACTCATCAAGTATTTCACATATGTTAAGGATGCGCTCATCAGGCATTTTTATGTTGCTGCTTTCGGATTGGCACGCCATTCCGCTGGAGCTTGGGATCGTGCCACCCAACCTGCGTTTTACTTAGGCTCAGGTGTCAGCGGCCGGGCGTCCCATACCTTCACCGTCTTATCACTGCTTGCCGACGCCAGCCGTTTCCCATCCGGGCTAAACGCCACGCTATTGACCCAGCCGGTGTGCCCTTTCAGCGTGAGCGTCTCCTGACCGCTCATCGCATCCCACACCTTCACCGTCTCATCCCAGCTTGCCGATGCCAGCCGTTTCCCGTCCGCGCTAAACGCCACGCTCGTGACCAGGCCGGTGTGCCCTTTCAAAGTGAGCGTCTCTTGACCGCTGGTGGCGTCCCACACCTTCACCGTCTTATCCCAGCTTGCCGATGCCAGCCGTTTCCCGTCCGCACTAAACGCCACGCTCATGACCGCATCGGTGTGCCCTTTCAGAGTGAGCGACTCCTGACCGCTCGTGGCGTCCCACACCTTCACCGTCTTATCACTGCTTGCCGATGCCAGCCGTTTCCCGTCCGCGCTAAACGCCACGCCCCAGACCGCGCCGGTGTGCCCTTTCAGAGTGAGCGTCTCCTGACCGCTCATCGCATCCCACACCTTCACCGTCTTATCCAAGCTTGCCGACGCCAGCCGTTTCCCGTCCGCGCTAAACGCCACGCTATTGACCTGGCCAGTGTGCCCTTTCAGAGTGAGCGTCTCCTGACCGCTCGTGGCGTCCCAGACCTTCACCGTATTATCCCCGCTTGCCGACGCCAGCCGTTTCCCGTCCGCACTAAACGACACGCTCCAGACCAGGCCGGTGTGCCCTTTCAGAGTGAGCGTCTCCTGACCGCTGGTGGCGTCCCACACCTTCACCGTCCCATCCAAGCTTGCCGATGCCAGCCGTTTCCCGTCCGCGCTAAACGCCACGCCCCAGACCCGGTTGGTGTGCCCTTTCAACATGAGCTTCTCCGCAGTGGAGCCAACACTCGTCATCGCTGCCAGTAACAGACCCGCCACGATCAATCGCATATATCACCTCGTTTTCGAATGGAATGGGCGACTCACCGGAGCCACCTTACTTTGTCTCGTGTTCCTGAGCGGCCCCCAACCCGCATTTTACTTAGGCTCAGGTGTCAGCGGCCGAGCGTCCCACACCTTCACCCTCCCATCCCCGCTTGCCGATGCCAGCCGTTTCCCGTCCGGGCTAAACGCCACGCTCGTGACCCTGCTGGTGTGCCCTTTCCATGTGAGCATCTCCTGACCGTTCGTGGCGTCCCAGACCTTCACCGTATCATCGAAGCTTGCCGATGCCAGCCGTTTCCCGTCCGGGCTAAACGCCACGCTCGTGACCCTGCTGGTGTGCCCTTTCCATGTGAGCATCTCCTGACCGCTCGTGAAATAAGAGGAGAGCATGGTGCCGACGATAAGCATCGCGACGATCGCAGCGGAGAGGCCGGCGACCACTAACCACGCGGACATTCTCATTATCTTCATCATTAGGATCCTCGTGCGAACTCTATTAGGGGATAAAGCACAAGCCAAAGACTAACAAGCAAAGAGTAAAGCGGTGCATCGAAGGTGCCTCTCTTGAAAAACAGGGCAGGGAGAATGTTTCTATAAGACTTGGCCTAGAGGAAAAATGCAAGGAATTTATTCTTGTTGTGCTAATGGTAACGATAATTCTAATTCGGTTACCTACCGCAGTTGTCTTACCCTTTTGCCTAATCTTTCCTCGAACCGTAAAGTAGGTTATTACAAATGATAGATGAAATGATTTGATTGATTTGGATTTAGGTCTATAATTATAGCAGTGCTAAAGTATTGTGGTTGTTGAAAGATTCCTGCCTATTATTGAACGGAAATGCATCATCCGAGTTACTCGAGAATTAATCAAATGATACGCTTCTACTTAACTGGGTTACTGTTGCTATTGCAGTTTGGGATTGGCCAAGCCCAAACCCCTGATGCTGCCGGTGTCGCCTTCTTTGAACAAAAGATCCGACCCGCCCTTGTTGAAAACTGTTACCAGTGCCATTCTGCAGATGCAGTAAAAAACAAAAAGCTTCGTGGTGGCCTAAGGCTTGATACCGCAGAAGGAATACTTAAAGGCGGAGATAGTGGCCCAGTTATAGTTTCGAAAAAAATAAATGAAGGCCATTTTCTTCAATCAATTCGTTACACAGGCGATTCGAAAATGCCCCCTAAAGGCAAACTTCCTGCAGAGGTTATTGCCGACTTTGAAAAGTGGATTGCGATGGGCGCCCCTGACCCACGAAAAGGCGGAGATTCCCAAGAAGCAAAAAAAGTTGACATAGCCAAGGGTAAAACTTGGTGGTCCTTTAAACCAATTGTATCCGTGCAACTTCCCAAGGTAAAACAAGAAGCGTGGGTAAAAACTCCACTTGATCGATTTATCCTTGCAAAATTAGAAGAGAAAAATATTGTTCCAAATGGATTAGTCTCTAGGGAAAAATTGCTACGACGAGCTTATTTTGATCTGGTCGGATTACCACCCACCCCTGCTGAGATGGATGCCTTTCTTAAGGATACCTCGCCCGAGGCGTACAGCAAATTGCTGGATCGTTTATTAGAAAACCAACATTATGGAGAACGCTGGGCCAGGCATTGGTTAGATTCTGTACGCTTTGCAGAAAGCAGCGGATATGAATTTGATGGTAATAGAGCTGGCGCTTTTCATTACCGCGATTTTGTTATCAAGGCACTCAATCAAGATATGCCCTACACCGAATTTGTTCGTCAACAAATTGCAGGGGATCATCTAAGCCCCAACGATTTTTTAGCAAGCTCTGCAACGGGCTTTTTAGTTGCTGGGCCTTATCCAGGGCAAACCACCGCCAAAACACTTGATACGATTCGTTCCAATCATCTCGATGATATGGTTTCAACTTTAGGATCATCGATGTTGGGTTTATCGGTAGGTTGTGCGCGTTGCCACGATCATAAATATGATCCGATTCCACAAAACGATTATTATAGGTTGGTTGCAGCCTTGGGTCGAACCGACTCGATGGATCGAAAGTTGGATCCCAACCCCGAAGTGTATGCAAAAGCAAAAGCAGCATTTGACTTAGTGATGAATCCGTTAAAAGCTGCGAAGGAAAAATTTGAACGAAACGAATTGCCAACCCGCTTGGAATTGATCTGGGAAAAACAGCAAAGCGAAACACCTAGCGAATGGATTCGTATCGAAGCTTTGGAAGCCAAAGGAAAATTGCGCCTCCTACTTCAACCAGATGGTTCCTACCTTGCACCCGAGAAATCGGAAAAGAATGAAACCTTTACCTTTACAACTCAAACCCTAATCAAAAATATAACTGGAATAAAGCTCGATACTATAGGTGGTGGGGATTTTAATGTTGCTGAGATTACAGTTACCGCAGCATCCAAAGATGGAAAAACCAAAGCTGCGCCTGTTAAACTTAAAGCTGGTGCGGTGACTTCTGAAAAGACCAAACTTGCTTTAGCAATCGATGGCGACAAGAAGACAGGTTGGTCGCCTGTTGATCCCAAAGAAAATCAAGAAGCAGTTTTAGCGTTTGAAAAACCACTGGCTGGGTTTGATGGCGGCACCGTTCTTACTATTGCTTTATCCTTTATTAATGACCCCATTAAACAAATGGCCCTTGCATTTACGAACTCCGCTACGATGGGGCTTAAGGGGAAAATTGCACCCCAGCATCTAGAAGAGCTTCGCTCTGTGTTGAATCAAGATCAGGGTGAATGGAACGGGAAAAATTCTGACCTCATCTTTCACTGGTTTAAACAACTTGATGTCGATGCCAGTAAGGTTTTTACTCCCTTTGAGATTCAGGCCAAGCTTGAACCTTTGCCTAATTTGCTTAGTGTTTTCTCTGCAACTTCAGGCCGTGGCGGAGATGTTCATTTCCTTATTCGTGGAGAAGTAGACCGCAAGAACGGCGTAGCTGCTCCTGGGTTTATTCAAGTGTTAATGAACGATAAGGATCAAGAAAAGCGCTGGACTGTAAAGCCACCTGCGGTGCTGACCGAACCGCGAGTCGCACTTGCAAATTGGCTGACCGACCTCGAAGCTGGAGCAGGCCACTTGCTCGCTAGGGTCATTGTCAATCGGATTTGGCAGCATCACCTCGGCAAAGGGTTAGTCGCTACTCCTAACGATTTTGGTGTCCAGGGGGATGCCCCTAGCCATCCAGAATTGCTCGAGTTTCTTGCGGGCGAACTCATTAAGAATAACTGGAAGTTGAAACCAATTCATAAGCTTATTATGCAAAGTGCTGTCTATCAGGAAAATGGTGACTTGCAAGATGGATTGAAACTTGATCCGGCAAACCGCTTGTTTTGGCGCCATGCCCCCAGAAGATTGGAAGCCGAAACTATTCGTGATGCAGTGCTTGCAGTTAGCGCAACCCTTGACCCTAAGCCATTCGGCGAAGGTAACCTCGATCACAACAACCCTCGAAGAAGTATTTATCTTACAGTCAAACGCAGTCAGATGGTTTCAATGATGGCAATGTTCGATGCCCCCGAACCAATCCAGAGTATTGGCGAACGCTCGGTGACAACCGTGCCAACGCAATCGCTGGCATTTTTGAATTCGCCCTTTGTTCGTACCCGAGCAGAGAAATTGGCCCAGCGTGTTAAACCTAAATCTGCTGCTGAAATTCCCATTAGCATTGCAGAAGCTTATCGCATTGCCTTGACTCGTAATCCAACTGAAGCAGAAGCAAGTCGGATGCTGGCATTTTTGAATGCTCAGGCTGCTAGTTATGGCACCACGCCTACTGCAATGGATCAGGCACTTTCCGATGTGTGCCATGTGTTATTGTGTTTGAATGAATTTGTATTTGTCGATTAGTCGCCCTAGTAGTCGCCCTAGGTGGCGAAGAGAGATTGAAAATGAAACCACCGATTGTTTCTTTACCTATGCGCCGAAGATTTCTCAAAGAAACTGGGATGGGCCTTGGTTCCTTAGCGTTATCATCGTTACTCAACCAAGAAACAGCGGCGGCGAGTCCGCAGCAACCTCATTTTGCTCCCAAAGCAAAATCGGTCATTTGGTTATTTATGACCGGTGGACCATCTCATGTCGACCTGTTCGATTACAAACCCGAATTGCAACGCAGAGATGGGCAAGCTCTTGCAGGCGCAGATCCGAAAACTGGTTTCTTCACCACGAGTGGCAAATGCTTGAAGTCGCCTTTTTCTTTTAAGCAATACGGTAAATCGGGCACTTGGGTTTCCGAACTCTTGCCTCAAACCGCCCAGCATGTTGATGACCTTGCCTTTATTCATTCTTGCTACAACTCGCAGAATAATCACGCCCCCGCTGGAATCGAATTATCAGCAGGTGTTAATCGTCCGGGATATCCTTCGTTGGGTTCTTGGGTTAACTACGGATTGGGTAGTATGAACGAAAACCTGCCGGCCTTCGTGGTTATGCACGGCCCTAAACCCCGAGGCGATGATAATCTTTGGTCCCCTGGTTTTTTACCCAAAAACTACCAACCAATCACGCTTGATGCAAGCCGACAGGAGGAAATCGCTAACCTCGTTCGCCCTTCAGGTCAATCTGATGCACAACAGCGGGCACAACTAGATATTCTAAAACAGTTAAACCAAGCACATCAAGATTCTAGGCCACAGGAAGCCAACCTAGCGGCTCGGATTCAAGCGTTTGAATTAGCTTACCGAATGCAATCCGCTGCCCCTGAAGCGATGGATCTGCGTCAAGAACCACAGCAACTTCAGCAAAGGTATGGCTTAGATAAACCCGAGACTGCAAGCTTCGGAAGGCAATGTCTTTTAGCGAGGCGACTTGTAGAGCGTGGCGTTCGCTTTGTTCAAATCTTTTCATCATCAAGCCGTATTTCTGGCGGTGCGGTTGCTGATGTTCCTTGGGATGGTCACGACAATATCGATCAAAATCATCGCGATTGTGCAGCTACCAATGATCAACCTGTAGCGGCTCTCTTAGCTGACTTAAAACAACGAGGTTTGTTTGATTCCACTTTGGTGATTTGGGGAGGAGAATTTGGCCGCACACCAGATTCACAAGGCTCTAAAGGCCGTGATCATAATCCTCACGCCCATACAATGTGGCTTGCTGGCGCAGGTATTAAAGGCGGCGTGCATTATGGCAAGACCGATGATTTTGGTTACAAGGCGGTGGAAAATCGCGTTGGGGTTAACGATATTCACGCCACCATTTTACACCTACTTGGTTTGGAACATACCAAGCTTACTTATCGCTTTAATGGTCGTGATTTCCGCTTAACGGATCTTGCAGGGCAAGTGGTTCGGGAAATCCTTGCCTAAAATGTTAGCCTAGTTCCTGAATGATTTTTCTTTGCAATCGTGCCGCACCCCGGTTAAAATACTACAGCATGAAGAGAGGCGGGAGCTCTTCCGTTCCGGCGACATACTATTCCGGATTAGCAAGAATGAAAAGCCGAGATAGATGGAATTAATTCCATCTAATCATTGTTAGGTAATTTTTGGCAGCGCCATAGCAATATGCTATCCTAGCCGCATGAAAGTAAATGAAATCTTGATGATGCTAAAGACGGATGGATGGTATCTCGCTGCAACGCGAGGTAGTCATCGTCAATTCAAGCATCACATCAAAAGTGGCCGTGTCACTGTGCCCGGAAAACCAAGCGATGATTTGGCGCCCGGCACTTTGAACAGCATACTCAAACAAGCAAAACTAAAGGAGTAACTCTATGCGTTACGCAATCGTTCTCGAAAAAACAGCAAACAACTACTCAGCTTACGTGCCAGATTTGCCAGGTTGCGTAGCTACTGGCCACACCGTCGAAGAAACCGAGCGTGAAATTCGAGAAGCTATTGAGTTCCATATCGAAGGCCTTCGTGAAGACGGTTTAATCATTCCCCAACCAGAAAGTATCGTCGAGTATCTTGAAATCGCAGACTAACCCTGCGTTGAAGCGGGACGCCGCAAAAGTGCGCCGCCACTCAATTTAATGTTGCTTAACTTTTATTGCGCCCAAACACTAGCTTGCTGATCCTAGTTTATTTTGCGGGTTCGTAAATGAAGGCGTGTTCATCTGCGGGTTTAACCCAGACATTGCGAAACTTCACAGGGTTAGCATGGTCTTGAAGAAACACGGGTCCGGTCATGGTCTTCTTCTGTATATCTCGGATTTTTTCCAGATACGGGGTTGTTCCAAATCGGAACGGGTGAAACACCGACTTGGGTTCGCCAAATGTCGTCCCATCCTGCACTTTCATTTCGTTAAACCAGACCGTGACGGTTCCGTTCTCGATGATCGCCCCCGCATCATTTCGCCTAGGTGCCCGGTAGCGAATATCAAAAACCTGCCACTCTCCTGGTTTACGACAGGCATTCACAAGAGGTTTAGAAAAACCATACAGCGCACCCGCATCTTCCTGGGTGATCTTTTCCTTCTCCTTGCCAAAAGAGTTCAGAATCTGAACCTCGTAGTTCCCGTGAAGGTAGACACCACTATTCGCAGTCCCCTTTTCAGGAAGCATAAATTCAACATGGATATCCGCATCCCGAAAGTGAAGTTTGGAGACAATATGATTCCTATTCCCTTTGGGTGTGGAAATGAGCATCCCATCCTCAACCGGCCAGTCGACTTTTTCCCCTGCCATGCTCAAGAATAAATGTTTACCCTTGTCATCGAGAAGCGAGGTTGCACCCTTAGGCGCAGGAACGGGAAGCTTGCTCTGGTCGGGTTTGAACTCGACATCTGCCGCAAAAACAATAAGGGAAATCAGAATAGCAGGAATCATTTGTTTGCCTCTATCAGGGTTTTGGAATTAAAGATAAGAGTACCTCTGTTGCGATAGATTTGCAACAACCGTTTGCCCACCAAAAAGGGGACAGGCACGTTTATGAAACTTGGAATTAAAAAGGAATATCTATTTTCAGAGGGATTATCAAATTAATCTATTTAAAAGGTGCCTGTCCCCTTTTTGGCTCAATTTATTTTTGTAATCGCTGCACAACTCGGTTAAAATACTTGAATATGAAAAGAAGCGGGATTTCTTCTGTTCCTGCGATATGTAGTTGCGGATAGAATCGAGTTCGGATTAAAAGGATTAAAAAATTGAGATAGAGGGGATTAATTCCTTTAACTTTTCTGAGGTATTGCAAATGGTTCTCACAGCCGTGCTCATTCCAGCGCCAGAAGGCGGATTTACCGCTTTAAATCCTGAAACAGGAACAACCACGCAGGGCGAAACCATTGAAGAAGCTCTAGCAAATCTACGCGAAGCTACCGAACTTTACCTTGAAGAATTTCCAATTACTTCATCTGGCCGTGCCTTAATAACTACATTCGATGTAGCGGTGCATACCTAGACTACCGAATGTCTCTGGCGCAAAAACTGTCCGCGCGCTCGAACAACTTGGCTTTGTTGCCCTTCGTTAAAAAGGTAGCCACATCATCATGCGGCATCGTTCAATGGGCTGCGTTGTTCCGAACCATCGCAAAATCAAATAGGTACGCTCGGTGGCGTACTCAAACAGGCAGGGGTTAGCGCGGAAGAATTTCTTCAGGCACCTAGTGAATGAACCCAGCAGTCAAGCGGACTTTGTGCATAAAGCTGCGCAAGCCCGGCAACTGCATAAGTCCTAACTAACATCGCCTAAAGGAGAGTTTTAACTGAATCGGTTACGAACACACACCCCATTATAGCTTTTAAAAAATCTATAGTATCTTTTGCTTAAATGACTTTTATTCATTTACGAAATTAGTTCGTGCCGAACTATTCCTTCGCCTGCGATTGGCATTGGCCGTCCAAATGTGTCGGGCACTCTTGTTTCAGGGTCGATGCCAAGCAGGTAAAATGCGGTAGCAAGAATGTCTTTCGGTGAAACCGGAGTGTCTTTGACTTCGCCAGCATATTTATCGGTACTACCAATCACCTTGCCCCTAGCCGCCCCACCGCCCGCAAGAACTACCGAATAAGCTTGAGACCAATGATGGCGGCCTGCGCCTTTGGGCTTGCTATCAATTTTAGGCGTTCGACCATGTTCGCTCAACCACATGACCAAGGTAGAATCAAGCATGCCCCGTTGTTCCAAATCTTGGATCAGTGTCGGGTAGGCCTGATTGAAACTAGGCAGCAGGTAGTTCTTTAGACGGGGATAGTGATTGTTGTGCGTATCCCAACCACAATTGGCAAACTGGCCAAAACCATCCCAGAAAACCGTAACAAATTTACTGCCTGCCTCAACCAGCCTTCGTGCTGCCAAACATGATTGACCGAATAGCGTGGGGCCATATTTTTCCCGCAAGGGTTGTGGCTCTCGGCTAAGATCTAATGCGTTGAGCGTCTTGCCAGACATTAGCAAAGAGAATGCAAGATCATGATATTTGTCAAACAATCGTGGTGGCACTAATTCCATACGGCGCAGAAGCTCACGCCTTGCCTGCAATCGATCAGGGGAAAGACCATCGACTTTTTGCCCAAGGGAGGAAACACGAAACTTGCCACCAAAGGTTGTTTCTTGAAAGGGGTCTAAATAATCCTTGGCTTGACCATCCGTATAACGGGGGGCATTTTTAGTGCCCACACCATCAAAATCCGTCCAGACCGGGTCATGCGCCTGCCCAAGAAACGCAGCAAAGGGCCCGGCGCTAACATTCAGATCAGTTTTGGAATTCAGAAGCCAGGGCAGTGCGATATTTCGAGGCACCGTGGGAATTGCACCACCAGAACGAATTTGCTCGATGTAATCCACGACAGAACCAATAAATGGCCAGTGGCGGGCGTCTCGTGGCTTGTCTTCAAGTTCCGGGGTATATGTTGGGATTCCAGAAACAGCGTAAGCAACTCCATGCTGTGGGTAGGGATGATTCACCGAACGAATAACGGCAAGCCTATCCATTATCGGTGCCAGTGCAGGAATCCCCTCTCCTATACGAACCCCCGGCATGCAGGTGGCAATGGATTTCATTTCACCTTGAATTTCAACCGGGGCATCCGGCTTGGGATCAAACATCTCATGCTGAGGGGGAGAACCATACGGAAACAGTAATATGCAAGCCTTGGCCTGGCCAAATGACTTAGATGGCTGCCGGGATTGAGAAAATCCCGCAACGGTCAGACCAGACAAGGTCAGCGCTTCACGGCGAGTAATAGGATGCATGGTGATTCCCTACGGTAGTAATCAAGATGATAATTGTTATTGGCCAATATTACCAGAAAAATCCTCATCATGAAACCTTGGCAACAATCGCTAAAGAGTAACCGTTCGGTGAAAACCATTCTTGCGGGGCATGTTAGCCTTGGAGTTTTCAATAACTCGAGGGAGAATAAGCAATGTCTATTAGAAGAAATCCCAGAACAGAACAACGCTAACCAAGGTAGTTATCCACTTTCCTGCAAATCAACTTCACACGCTTTTGACAATCATGTAATTAAAAACTTGATTCAATTCGCTTATTGGAACCTGTACTTCGCCGAACGGACACATAATTCCTTTGACACAACGCTTAGATAAACTAAGCTTGGGTAAGTGATATTAAGAGTAGAAATCCCCAGAAGCAGCGAATCTTGTTTCAATCTCTCAAAGTCGGGGCACTCATCCAAGCAGTGGACAGGTCTTCAATGGATAAATTGGAAAGTTTCAACCCCTCAAGGTCGGGGCAACAGGAATGCTAGTGAACTTTTCCTGACTGGGGGTCTAGAAAATACCCAGCTAAAAAATCTCTATTAAATTTTCAGATAGTTCTTGACTCTTTAATTTGTTGTGATCAAGTGTATTTATCTAAGAAGATTTGGGCGCCCAATCTGCGACTCGTCGATGGAGATAGTTTGCAAAGGGCGCAATATTGACCAAGATAGTTTGCGCAAACGAATACCTGTTAGGCAGCCAGATGAGCGGCACACCTACCATAGGCCCAGACCCCTGTAGGGCACGCCGCTACCAGAGAAAAAGAAGGCTTGGCACTTTCGAAGACTGCCGGAATGCCGTTCCCGAAGTACGCGGGACATAGTGTCAGTGCGGTACCGCTCGGCACGGACGGTGTGGTTTTGTTCTTCTCCTCCAAGCCCCAAGGGATGAAAACATTTATCTACAAGCACGCCGAGAAATAGCTGCCATTGCGGCTCGAACTGGATGCCGGGGTCAGGAGCCATCCTGATTGTAAGTCTGGTCAGGTGAGCTTGGTCGTTTGGCACGATCAAGTGGGACAAATAACGGAGCCACATTGGCTTGTCCCTTGTTTACCAAAGTAAAGGAGCAAGACATGATCTGGACGAGTCTTTCTAAACGAGCCACCCTTGCGGCGGTGGTGTTCGCCGTGAGTGTGCTCCCCAGTCTGCACCGACAGGCTGCGGGACAGGAGAAGGAGGGCGGCAAGCTGCCCGTCGCTGAGTTCGAGAAGCTGCATCAACTAATCAAGCCGCAC
>Ga0209702_10007076_pt1 | contig 13933 bp, 13 predicted proteins | sample FRY01_FD_187210 | JGI IMG/M metagenome (GOLD analysis project Ga0209702, IMG submission 187210) | Freshwater microbial communities from Lake Fryxell liftoff mats and glacier meltwater in Antarctica - FRY-01 (SPAdes) (version 2) | ecosystem: Environmental > Aquatic > Freshwater > Ice > Glacier... | reverse complement strand
TTTCGTTCTATTGCATTGGAGAGTGCATAGCTAATGCGAATTGAGCCTATCGAAATGGCAAATACTTTGGTCAAAGCTGATCGAAAGTGGACGCCAAAAACCGCTTGATCAAGACGGATACTCCAAGCGTGATAGGGACATGTCAGGCGCGCGCCGCAATTGCCGGCCCCCTTGACCAGCAGCGACCCACGGTGCCGGCAAAAGTTCGCAAAGCAGCGGACACGGCCATCTTGACCGCGCACCACGAAAATCGGGCCGCCTTGCGTTTCAAAGGTTCTGTAGTCGCCGATGTTTGGCACCTGATCCTCGCGGCACAGGAAAAACCAGTGACGCAAGAAGATGCGCTCGCGTTCGGCGGCAAAGATCGCGGCCGAGGTGTAGGTCTGCGCCGGCATGGATTTGGCCGTCCGCAGCGGTGCAAGGGCGGCCTCGATGTCGGCCGCAGACAGATCGAGAGACATGCGCATTCTCCTTCAAGGATCGATTTCAACCGTGGCCCAGGTTTCAAAGCAATGCCCTTCGGCCAGAGCCATCACGCCGATGGTAGCACGGCCACCAAGACCACGCTCGGGCCCGAACACCTCAAGCAGCAGGTCCGACAGGCCGGATGACACTTTGTGCACTTCGGTGTAATCGGGCGCGCAGACCACAAAATTCAGGGTCCGAACCATGCTGCGCACCCGGTCAAGACTGCCCACGGCATGACGGATGCCCCCCAACAGGTTCTGCCCGCAAATGCGCGCAGCGTCATAGCCTTGTGCTGTGGTCAGGGTGTCGCCAAGATGCCCCCCCAGAACCCGGCCATCCAAGGTCTGGCCGACATGGCCCGAAAGGAACAGAAGGTTTCCCATCAGATGATGTGGTTTCATCGTGCCGAACTCTGCGCCTTAGTACCCTGAAGCAGCGAAATCGGGGATATCGAAGCCCATTTCGAGGGCCACACGTTCGGGACTGGGTTGAGTCATGCGATCACCCTCAAAAGTCGTAAAGTTCTGCCGGGTTATCAACAAGGATCTGGTGCATCCGCTCTTGGCTGCCGCACCATTTGGCGAACAGGTCCACCAGGTGGGAATCGTCGGGTGGGTTGCCCGGTTTCGAAGGGTGCGGCCAGTTGGTGGCCCAGACGCAGCGTTCAGGATACCGCGCGATCAAGGTGCGCGCCAGCACGCTGACATCCGCATATTCGGGCGCGCCACTGCGCGATGTCTCGTATACGCCCGATGTCTTGACCCAAGCCTTGCCGCTGTCGATCAAACGGCACAGAGCGGCAAAGCCCGGATGGTCGGTCGTTACCGGCTCCAGGAACTTGCCATTGTGGTCTATCACCACGGGGCAGGGCAGCCGCATCAGTTCGGCCTCGCGGTCTTGCAAGAAACGGCTGTCCATCTGCAACTGAATATGCCAGCCAAAGGGGGCCACCCGTGCGGCAAGCGGTGCCAGACGGTCCCACCCCAGAACGCCGCCCGGCAGCATGAAAAACCGCAGGCCGCGCGCGCCGTCGCGGGTCAGGCGTTCAAGTTCCGCATCGTCTGCGGTTTCTTCCACCACCACCACGGCCCGCGCCTCGGTGCCCATCCGCGCGACCGCCGCCATGGTGCAGCGGTTGTCGATGCCATAGGCCGATGGCTGAACCACCACCGCACGCGTCAGCCCCAGCAGGCGTTGCAGGGCTAGATACCCCTCGATCGTACCGCCTTCCACCGGGGCAAAGGGCGAGTTCGGGGCTGAAGGATAGACGGCGGGATCACCGTAAATGTGCATGTGGCAATCGCAGGCACCGGGTGGCAGCAGGGTGCGGGGGGGTGTTGCGGGCAGCAGGCCAAGGTGTGACATCATGACTTCCTCAGACGGTCCAGCCGCCGGGCCAGGTGCCCGTTCACGGCAAGGGGGGGGATTTTTCCGTCCAGCAGATCCCGGATCTGGCGAACGGTCTCGAAAGCCTGGTGGTCTGTCGCCTCGCGCGTCAGGCCCGCAACATGGGGAACGGCAATCACATTGGGCAGGGCGGCGATGCGGGGGGCAGGCTGCTGATCCTGACCCAGACCCACATCGAGCCCCGCCCCGGCGATACGCCCGGTCGTCAGCGCCTCTTCCAGCGCCGCGTCATCGACCAGTATTCCACGCGAAATGTTCACGAAATAGGCATCCGGGCGCATCTTGGCAAACGCCGCACGGTTCATCATGCCTTCTGTCTCGGGCGTTGCGTAGGCGGCGCAAACCACGAAATCGCAGACGAGGGCCGCGTCAAGATCGGTTTGCTCGATACATCCGTTCACCACGCGCTTGTAGGGGTCGTAGACCTTCACCTTCATGCGACAGGCGATAGCCAGATCGGCGATGCGTCCGCCGATGTCGCCATGGCCGATCAGACCCATGGTAGAGCCCGCAAGCTGGCGGCCCAGAACCATCGGCTGATCTGCCACGCCCTTTTTGTAAAGCCGGTCACAGATTGCAAAACGGCGACCGAGCGCGATGATCAGCCCCAGCGCGGTTTCGGCCACCGCATCCGAATAGCCCGCACTGGACCTGATGACGAGCGTGCCCATCCGTGACGCGGCATCCACGTCGATGTTGCGGATATCCACGGCACAGCGCATGAACACGGCCAGATCTGGCAGCGCCTCAAGCACCTCGGGTGTGCCGGCCGCCAGCCGGTCTGACAGCACGATGTCGACATCGCGCGCTGCGGCCACCAGCTCGGCACCCCTCAGCGGCACGTCCGTGCCGTTCAGCCGCACCTCGGCAAAGGCGCGCAACTGTTCGACCGCCTCAAGGCTGTAGAAGTTGCTCAACAGGTCGTTGTTGTGGGTTATCAGTATTTTAGGCACATCTCGCCTCCCGTCAGCCGGCATTGCGGCCAAGATACATCAGATTGAACGCCACCACCGCCACCTGGCCCGCCAGACAGGCGGTCATGCCGCCCACATCATGCGGAGGGCTGACGGTGTTGATATCGGCTGCAACGAAATTGATCCCCTGCAGCGCATGCAGCAGGTCAAAGGCCCCCGCCGCATCGGGCCCCCCCCAGGTTGGCGTGGCCACGCCGGGGGCGGCCGAGGGGTCGATGTAATCCATGTCGAAACACAGATAGACTGGCCGTCGCCCGACTGTCCGGCGGATCTCGTCGGCCACGTCGGCCACGCCGCGCGCCCTCACATCGCGCCCGAGGATCAGGTTATAGCCCAGCCCCCGCGTGTGATCATACGCCCCTGGCTCCATCAGCGTGCCGCGCGCGCCCACATGGAACGACCGTGTCACATCGACCACGCCCTCTTCGGCGGCGCGGGTAAAGGTAGTAGACGTGTTGTAACCCGGGCCCGCATAGGCATCGGTATGGGCATCGAGATGGATCACCACCAGTTCGGGATAATGGCGGTGTGCCGCGCGCATCTGGGGCAGCGACACCACCCCGTCCCCCCCGAAAGTGACAGGATAACCACCCTGCGCCAGCACCAGATCCAGCGCCGCCTCGATCGCGGCCAGCGCACCCTCGGTCTCGCTGGCCACCAGCGCCACATCGCCTAGGTCCACGATCTCCATCGCCGCCACGATATCGAGGTCGCCCAGATCGGGATAGACTGGCCGCACCAGCCCCGATTGTTCGCGGATGGCGCGCGGTCCCTGCCGCGACCCGATCCGTGTGGGGTGCGTGCCGCAATCGAACGGCAGCCCCAGCACGACACCTTGTCCCGGTTTGACGCGGAATGCTGCCGGTACACCCATGAAGGTGCCAAGCGGTCTAAGTAGGCTCGATAGTGTATCGCTCATGTGTATATCCCGGCTTTTACAGGTCGTGTCCCAGGTAGAGGGTTCGCAGCATCTCGTCGCTGATCTCGGCGCCGGGGCCTGCATGCACTACGCACCCGCGCCGTAGCACATAGACCATCCCCGAAAGGCGGATCGCATCAACGGCATTTTGTTCGACAAGCAAAACGGTCGTGCCAAGCTGGTTGATCGCCAAGATCTTTTCCAGCACCGTCTCGACCATCTGCGGGGCAAGGCCCATCGTGGGCTCGTCCATCAGCAACATCGAAGGGCGTGACATCAGCGCCCGCCCGATCGCAAGCATCTGCTGCTCGCCGCCCGACAGGGTTCCGGCCATCTGGTTGCGGCGCGTGCCCAGAATTGGCAAAAGGTCGATCACCGCCGCGATATCTGCGGCCACTTCGGGGTCGCGGGGTCGTAGGTAGGCGCCCAGCAGCAGGTTTTCCATTACCGTCATGCGCGGGAAAACCCGCCGCCCTTCGGGCACCAGTGCCAGGCCCATCGACACGCGCCGGTCGGCAGCGATACGGGCCAGGTCTTCGCCGCGAAGCCGGATCCGGCCCGATGCGGCGGGTTCCAGCCCCGATACGGCGCGCAAGGTCGATGTCTTGCCCGCACCGTTGCTGCCGATCAGGCTGACTATGCCACCTGCGGGCACCGAGAGAGACACGTCCTCGACAGCGCGGATCACACCGTACCTGACCGCAAGGCCCTCGATTTGCAACAGCGGCGCGGTCATGCAGCCCGCCCCAAATAGGCGGCTTGCACGGCCGGATCGGCGAAGATTTCTGCCGGGGTCCCCTGCGCCAAAGGTTCGCCGTGATGCAGCACGCTCAATCGGTCACAAAGGCTGCGCATGATCTGCATGTCATGTTCGATGATCAGCACCGTGACCCCGCCGTCGCGTGTGGCCCTGACAATATCGGCCAGTTCGTCTTTTTCGGCAGTGTTCATTCCGGCCATGGGTTCATCCAGCAACAAAAGCCGGGGCTCCAGCATCAGGGCGCGTGCGATCTCAAGCCGGCGCTGATGGCCGTAGGCAAGGCTTGTCGCCATATCGGACTCACGCCCTGCAAGACCGACGAAGTCCAGCAGTCTGGTGGCTCGCGCACGGTGGTACGCCTCTTCTGCGCGGGCAGCGCGAGACCGGCGGATCAGTGCCGGAAGGCTGGCGGTGAAATGCCGGTGTGCGCCGACCAGGACGTTTTCCAACACGGTCATGCCCGCAAAATGGCGAATATTCTGGAACGTGCGTGCAATGCCCGCCGAGGCGATTCGGTGGGTGGGCAGGCCATGCAGCGCCCGCCCGTCCAGATGGATGGTGCCGCCTGCCAGTCGCACGGTGCCGGTCAGCGCGTTGACCAGTGTCGATTTCCCCGCGCCATTCGGCCCGATCAACCCGTGTATCGCCCCCGCCGCCACCGGCAGATCCACCCCGCGCAAGGCGTGCAGCCCGCCAAAGGTGACGGCAAGACCCTGGATGTCCAAAAGCGCGCTCATCGTGGCATCAGCAGGCTGACGCGGGCACGCGCGGCTATGCCCTGAGGCCGGTAAATCATCAGCAGCAACAGTGCCAGACCCAGCAGCGCATAGCGCAGCTCGGGATGCGACTGAATGAAGGGTACCCCCTGTGCCACCTGCAAAAACACGATCCAGAACAACGCCCCGAGAAACGGCCCGATAAAGGTGCCAAGCCCGCCCATCACCACCAGCATCAGGATCAGGATGTTCTCAAACAACGAAAACGACAGAGGGCTGATGTACTGCTGCGAATGGGCAAAGAACACGCCAACCGTGCCACCGATGAATCCGCCTGTCGCATAGGCGAGCAGCTTGTAATGTGCGGTGTTGACCCCCATCGCCTCGGCCGCAAGTTCGTTTTCGCGAATGGCCACCCAAGCACGCCCCACATGCGACCGGACCAGTCCGGACAGCGCAAGCATCACCACGATTGTCAGGAAAACGCCCAAAAGATAAAGATATTTCGGTTCAAACAAAGGCGTTCCTGCCACGCTGGGTACCGGAATGCCCCGGATGCCCATAGGGCCGCGTGTCACTTCGACCCAGTTCGTCGCGATGATGCGGATGATCTCATGAAACCCCAGTGTCATGATCGCCAGATAATCGCCGCGCAGCCGCAATGTGGGCGTGCCGATCAGCATGGCGATCAGCGCGGCGAGTGCGCCACCAGCGACAAGGTTGACGTAGAACAGCCACCAGATGTCGCGCATCTCGATTCCGAAATGGTCGCGCAGCACCAGCACGAACAGGATCGACGTGAAATACGACCCCACCGCCCAGAAGGCCACAAACCCGAGGTCAAGAAGCCCAGTGAACCCCACCACCACATTCAGTCCACTGGCCAGCAGGCCGTATGTCACCACGAATATCAGGATGCGCAGCCAGTAGTCGTTGGTCACGATGAAGGCCAGCGCGATGGCGATGCAAGCCAGCGCAATGTTCAGCGCAAGGCTTCCCTCGTTCATTCGGGCCATAAACCGGTTCAGCGCCGGCCAGCGCGTATCCCCCGCCGCCCGGTCGCCGACCAGACTGCCAGAGGGGGCCTCGTTCATCTCGCGGCGGCCCAAAAGGCCCTGTGGCCTGATGATCAGGATCACGATCAGGATGGCAAAGCCAATCGCATCGCGCCAGGCGGCACCGTTTGGCAGATAGCCCGCGGCAAAGGTTTCTGCAAACGCCAGAATCATCCCGCCAAGCGCTGCCCCCGGGATTGATCCGATTCCGCCCAGCACGGCGGCTGTCAGCGCCTTCAGTCCCGGCATGAAGCCCATGGTGGGATGCGCAAAGCTGTAGGCTTGCGCGTACAGTATACCTGCAAGCGCGGCAAAGGCGCTGCCGATCAGAAAGGCCATGGCAATCACCCGGTCGATCGGAATGCCCACCAGCAGCGCCGCCTCGGGATCCTCGGCGGTGGCGCGCATCGCCCGGCCAAGGCGCGTCTTGAGCACGAACAGCGTTAGCCCCAGCATGCTGGCCAGCGCCGCCACCAGCACGAAGATCTGCATGACGCCGATATAGATCGTATCGAACAACACAATGGGCGGCATCTGTCGCATCGAGAACACCGGAAACCGCAGTTCTTCCGCGCCCCAGATACTTTGCGCCAAGGCCTGAAGGAGCACCGATACTGCGATGGCGGCGATCAGTGGCGCCAACCGTGGCGCTTTTCGCAGGGGGCGGTAGGCCAGCCGTTCGACAAGAACCCCGATCCCAGCCACCGCCAGAACCGAGATCGGCACCGCCACCAGAAACGGCAGGCCGGGCATTGGCACGCTATAGCCAAAAAGCGTCACTGCGGGCAGCATCAGACTGACGCAGAAGAAGGCCCCCAGCATGAACAACTCGCCAAAAGCGAAGTTGACAAGCTTAACGACGCCATAGACCAGCGTATAAGCCACCGCTGCCAGCGAATAGATCGACCCTAGCATGACCGCGTTGACCAGTAGCTGTCCAAAGATGTCCATGGTGTCCGTGGCTCTGCATTAGGGGGCGCCGCAGCAAGGGCCCCCGGAACCAGCCGGGGACCCTTTCGGTCATTCCGCCAGCGTAAAGGCACCGTCCTTGACCCGCAGGAAGTACAGTGCCCCGGCGCGGTCGCCCTTGTCGTCAAAGGTGGTGGGCCCGGTGACGCCGGGCAGGGCATCAATTGCGCCGTAAGCGTCGTTCACGGCAGCGCGTGTCACCTCGCCCGCTGCACCGGCAAGGCGAAGCGCTTCGGCAGTAGCCTTCATCGCATCATACCCAAGTGCCGAAAAGGCATTGGGTGCCATGCCATAGGCCGCTTCAAAGGCCGAGATGAATGCGGCGGTGGTATCGGTGGGGATAGAGGGGTCGAACATGCCGTACACGATCATCCCCTCGACCGCAGGTCCGCCCAGGGTGATCAGTTCGGGGTTTAGAGCGCCGTCGGTCCCAAGAAACTGTGCGGTCACGCCCAGTTGCCGGGCCTGTTCGGCGATCTTTGCGGCCTCGCTGTAGAACCCGCCCACAAAGATCGCGTCCGGAGCGGCTGCGCGAATTTTGGTGATTTGCGTGGCGAAGTCGCGGGTGCCCAGCACATACGCTTCGGTGCCAAGGATCGTTATCCCGGAGGCCTCGGCGGCGGTGCTGAAGGCGTTGGCGACACCGATGCCGTAATCGTCTTGCTGGTGGATCACATAAACCGTGGACAACCCCAACCCCTCGGCCGCATAGGTGCCCATCATGTTACCCTGTACGGCATCGGTCAGAATGTTGCGGCGAAACCATGCACTTGCCCCCGACAGATCGGGACTGGTGACCGCCGAGGCCAGAACCGGCAGACCACACTGGTCGTAAACCGGTATCGCCGCCAGTGCGATCGAGCTGAACGAATAGCCCAGAACAGCCATCACGTCGCTATCCGAACAGAAGCGCTGTGCGATCAGAACGCCTTCGCGCGCCTCGCCCCGGTCGTCGGCGACCTCGAGTTCGAAGTCTGGCCCGCCTGCCGCCTCAAGCTCGGTTATGGCCAGTTCAACCCCCCGGCGCATATTTTCGCCAAAGGCGGCGAAATCACCGCTCAGCGCCGCTGTGAAGCCAATCGTATACTTTTCTTGCGCAAAAACGGGCTGGGCCAACACCAGAACCGTTGCAGCAATTGTCCCCGAAATCCTGAAGCTTCTCATCGCACCCTCCTTCGTTTGTGCATGAACAAAATCCGTCAACTGCCCCAAGTGGGACACATTACGCCAGCGTAGGGGCGCAAAAGAGCACCGAGCGTCATACTTGCTATAAAAATTGTTTATGAGTTGAAAACCCTTTTTTTATAGCATAAATTTACCCTATAACGAGCATGTTATAAGGCGGCTACCGCATGTCAACAAATTTTATTTATGGCACTTGATGCAACCTTGCTGATCAGCTTTCGCGCAGTGATAGAGAACGGCACCGTGACCCGGGCCGCCTCTATTTTGGGCATAACCCAACCGGCGGTCAGCGCACGGATTGCGAAGCTGGAACAGGATCTGGGCTTTCGTTTGTTCGAGCGTGATGGTGGCAACTCGCTGCGCGCCACGGCCAAGGGGCTGGAGTTTCTTGAGGCGGCAAAGCCCGCGTTGGCTCATCTTGACCGGCTTGGCCTGACCGCCGAACGGCTGCGGACGGGAGCTACCGGCACGCTGGTCGTGGCTTCACATCCTTCGGCCTCGATCTCGATTCTGCCCGGCGTGGTATCCGAATTCCGAACACGAATACCCGATGTCGCGGTCAAAATGATCAACCGCACATCGGAAGAGGTGCGCGCCTTCTTTGAGGCAAGCGTTGTGGATCTTGGTATTGCCGAGATGCCAGTCGATTTGGCCAACGTCGAGCGCCGCCGGTATGCCATCGACCTTGTCGCGATCCTGCCGGTGGGTCATCGTGCAACAGCGCGGTCGGTGCTTTCACCGAATGATCTGGCGGGACTTCCTTTCGTATCAATGGCCACCAGCCGTACCATTGGCCACCAGATACGCAGCGCAGTGGCAGAAGGCGGTGGTACTTTCGACAAGGTGATCGAGGCCGAATATTTCAGCACCATCTGCGCCTTGGTCGCTGCTGGGCAGGGGATTTCCGTGGTCGATCCTTGGTCCGCCCGGATGTTTCGGCATCTGGGCCTTGTCAGCCGTCCATTGTTCCCGCCGATCCATTACGACATCGCAATCTTCTTCCGGGCTGATCGTCCACTTGCCGAGCCTGCGCAGCTGTTTCTCAATCTGGTTGACGAAACCCTGCGCTCTCCGCCCGAACCCAACTGAGTACTCCCAAGTTCATCAGTTGATCGCGTAAGTGATTGATATTGTTCTGGCGATATAGCTAAAAATGTTACAACAGGGCCGATCAGGCAGGTTTTGGCAGGTCCATTGCGTCAAAGAGGTCGAGTTGCTCGGGAGAGGTTTTGCTGATGCCGTGCATGGATCGGTTCCCGGCATGGGCTTTATGTTTTTGGATACGTGCGAGCAGATCGAGCGCGGTGCGTGGGCTGGCGGCGTGCCCCTTGGCCTTCAGGCGCATGCGCATGACGCGGTAGAGCACGAGGGCAAGGAAGCAGATCAAGGCATGTGCCCGGATGCGATCCGGCAGACGGTGATGGACCGGTGCGATCTCAATATCGGATTTCAGTACGCGGAAGCCGCGTTCAATGTCAGCGAGTCTTTTGTAGCGGGTGACGGCCTCTGCCGGGGTGATATCCGCAGCATTGGTCAGGAGGGCAAGTTTGCCGTCGAAGAGTTCCGCCGCAGCAATGGCATCCTCATCGAGTGCCCAGGAGAACCGGTCGGCGGTATAATCAGCTTTGATGAAGCGTGTGAGTTCGGCCTCTGCGACCGCCCGAGCGAAGCGACTGTAAGCCCCGCGGTCTGAGGCTCGGCCAAGCCACGCATAAGCGCTTGCGCCAATTGCGCCGCAAATTCCAGTTGGTTTTGCAAGACCCCTATGGTTCGCTTCCCCCGCAAAGTGCCATCGGTGAAATTCTGGAAGAGCCTTTGAAAATTCACAAGATCGGCGACCGGGCAGAACGTCGCGACCGTGCGCGTGCGGTTATGAATGAAGTCGGCTTGTCAGAGAGCCTTTATGACAGTCTGCCAACTGGACTGTCCGCCGGACAGCGCCAAAGATTGAATGTGGCACGGGCCATGACCCTTGAACCCGAGCTTTTGATCATGGACGAGACCCTTTCCGCGCTGGATCAAACCGAACAGGGCAAGATGCTGGATCTGTTCGAACGCCTGCAAGCGCAGCATGGCTTCACCTATATCTTCATCTCGCATGATCTGACGATGGTACGTAAAGTCTGCTCCCGGATTGCGGTGATGTATTTGGGCGAAACGGTAGAAGTTGCCCCGAATGAGCGTTTGTTCTTTGATCCGGGCCATCCTTATAGCCGCGCACTCCTCTCGGCGGCACCGACTTTGGAAGAACGGCGCTACCTTCCTGAAGATTGCCTGATGGAGGGCGAACCCCCCAGCCCTATAGACCTGCCCAATGGGTGCGCGTTTGCCAACCGCTGCCCGCATGCCTTTGAGCGGTGTCGGGTAGAAAATCCGACCCTGACAGCGCGAGGGGCGTCTGCACTGGTCGCGTGCCATTTGAACACCGAGCTGTAGATTTCCACGTAGAAGTGACCCAGGTAGCGGCATAATTTCCATTGAGAATTGACCCATGTGACCCTTTCCCCGGCGCCATGCGCAGCGGGGGACATTGGAGTGATACACATGGGACTTTTGAACATCATCAGACGTATGGCTTTGCGAGAGAAGTTGCCGCTCCGCGAGATCGCGCGGCGGACGGGAATGTCGCGCAACACCATCAAGAAGTATCTGAACGCGGACACGATCGAGCCGCTGTTCACGACGCCGGATCGGCAGTGCAAACTTGATCCGTTCGCCGAGAAGCTTGCCGGCTGGCTGAAGACGGAGGCGGCCAAGTCGCGCAAGCAGCGGCGAACGCTGAAGCAGCTGCATGCCGATCTGGTGGTTCTCGGGTTTGACGGGTCCTACGGCCGTGTCGCGGCTTTTGCGCGTGACTGGCGGGCCGATCGGCAGCGAGAGCAGCAGACGACAGGGCGCGGCACCTTCGTGCCACTGTCGTTTCGCCCGGGCGAGGCATTCCAGTTCGACTGGAGCGAGGATTTTGCCGTTCTGGGCGGTGAGCGCACAAAGCTGCAAGTTGCCCACATCAAGCTGTCGCACAGCCGAGCCTTCCTAGTCCGTGCGTATCTGCTGCAAACGCATGAGATGCTGTTCGATGCGCATTGGCACGGGTTCCGGGTCTTTGGCGGTATCCCGGAGCGTGGGATTTACGACAACATGAAGACAGCTGTTGATCGCGTGGGGCGCGGGAAGGAGCGACAGGTTAACATGCGCTTCCTTGCGATGGCGAACCACTACGTGTTCGAACCAGCATTCTGCAATCCGGCTGCGGGCTGGGAGAAGGGGCAGATCGAGAAGAATGTGCAGGATTCCCGACACCGTTTGTGGCAACCCATGCCGGACTTCCCCGATCTCGCGGCCCTGAACGACTGGCTGGAACAGCAGTGTGTCGCATTATGGAGCGAGATCCCGCATGCAGCACTGCCCGGGAGCGTTGCCGACGTCTGGGGTGCAGAACGGGCCGCGCTGATGCCGTTGCCCCCTGCCTTCGATGGCTTTGTCGAGCACACCAAGCGGGTGTCGCCAACCTGCCTGATCAGCTTTGAGCGCAACCGCTACAGCGTTCCGGCGTCATTTGCGAACCGCCCCGTCAGTCTGCGCGTCTATCCGGACAGGCTGGTGGTCGCCGCCGAGGGGCAGATCCTGTGCGAGCATGTGCGGGTGATCCAGCGCAGCCACCAACTCCCACCACGCACGATTTACGACTGGCGCCATTACCTGGCGGTCCTCCAGCGCAAGCCCGGTGCGTTGCGGAACGGTGCGCCCTTTGCGGAATTCCCTCCGGCCTTCAAACAGCTGCAAGATCTCATGTTGCGCAAACCGGGTGGTGACCGGGAAATGGTCGATATCCTGGCACTGGTCCTGCATCACGATGAACAGGCCGTGCTGGTCGCCGTGGAAATGGCGCTGGCCGAGGGTGTCGCGACCAAAACCCATGTGCTGAACCTTTTGCACCGTCTGATCGACGGAAAGATCATCGGTGGGCCGGACATCAATACGCCGCAAGCGCTGATGCTTCAGCGCGAACCGGAGGCCAATGTCGAACGATATGATGGCTTGCGTGCTCTGAGCGCAGGAGGCCGCAATGCGTCATGATCCCGCCAGCGGTGCCGTCATCATCATGCTGCGCAGCCTGAAGATGCACGGAATGGCACAGGCCGTCACAGACCTCATGGAACAGGGGGCACCGGCATTCGACACGGCAGTGCCGATGCTCGCCCAGTTGTTGAAGGCTGAGGTCGCAGAACGGGAGGTCCGGTCCATCGCCTACCACATGAAGGCCGCCCGCTTCCCAGCCTACAAGGACCTGTCAGGCTTCAACTTCGCAGCCAGTGAGATCAACGAGGCAACGGTGCGCCAACTTCATCGCTGCGATTTCCTAGACGGCGCGCAAAACATTGTCCTGATCGGTGGCCCAGGTACGGGCAAAACTCACGTCGCGACAGCCCTTGGCGTGCAAACCGTCGAACATCACCGCCGCAAGGTCCGCTTCTTCTCGACCATCGATCTCGTCAACACACTCGAACAGGAGAAGGCAAAAGGCAAAGCCGGACAGCTTGCAGAAAGTCTCACCCGTCTTGATCTCGTGATCCTCGACGAGCTCGGCTACCTGCCGTTCAGCGCATCAGGTGGTGCGCTGCTCTTCCATCTCCTCAGCAAGCTTTACGAACGCACCAGCGTCGTCATTACCACAAACCTGAGCTTCAGCGAATGGGCCACCGTCTTCGGCGACCCCAAGATGACGACCGCGCTCCTCGACCGCCTCACCCACCGCTGCCACATCCTGGAGACCGGAAACGACAGCTTCCGCTTCAAAGCAAGCGCAGCCGTCGCGGCACGAAAAAAGAGGGAGGGCAATGATGTCTTGACCCAAGACTGACCCGCGGAACATAACCTCACGGTGGGTCAGTTCTCGGTGGAAAACCTGGGTCACTTCCGCGTGGAAATCTACACACAGCGCGCAGCTGGCGATATACGCATGAAAGCCAGCAGGCCCTGCATCCGGGCGATCTTGGTTTTGAATATGTCACCGCCATTCAGGACCGGGAAATCACCTGGGGGCGCGGATGATGGCGGATGGATTATCAGGCCGAAATATACGCCGTCCCGGCTGGGAACGCCGCCTTGGCGCAGCCGTTGAGGCCGCCCGGGGCCGACCGTTCTGCTGGGGGCGGCACGACTGCGCCACCTTCGCCTTCGACCTGCGGAGGGAGATAGCAGGCGGCTATGACGTCGCAGCACTCTGGCGCGGGAGATATACTCCGAGTCCTGCGGAAGCCGGATTTGATGACTTGACGGCTGGGTTGAGATCGATTCAGTTATGCCCATGATCCGCCCCGGCTTTCTTTCCTTAGCAGAGCGCCTCGAGCTCGAGGCTTGCGTGCGCCGTCAGCGCGAAGACCACGGTATTGCCCGTCGGGCAAATGCGATCCTGCTGCTCGACGACGGTAAATCCTGCCAGGAGATCTCGGATTTCCTGTATCTGGACGACGACACCA